>Ga0105047_10000931_pt1 | contig 51623 bp, 41 predicted proteins | sample MAT04_FD_78384 | JGI IMG/M metagenome (GOLD analysis project Ga0105047, IMG submission 78384) | Freshwater microbial communities from Lake Fryxell liftoff mats and glacier meltwater in Antarctica - MAT-04 (megahit assembly) | ecosystem: Environmental > Aquatic > Freshwater > Ice > Liftoff...
CGTGGCGGTATCTCACCGCCAAACGGTTCGTCGCTGCACGCCGCTGCACCACAGAAAGCTCCATCAGTCAGGCGTAGCGGCAAGCACCTCGAAACGGAGATTCCTAGATGAGGCAACGAAACCACCCACGCGGAGGTTTCGAGTGAGTCAATGCGCTCTCGCTTCGTTCTGGCCTAGCTAGGTTAGGGTTAGCGGGCGTTTCGGAGTCGCGGTTCACGCGTCGTTCACTTGGGGGGCTCAAAATGACGTCAAAGACTGCGGTGCTTTCGATCGGGATACAACCGGAGCTGATCGACTTCGACGATCCCGCCTATGCCGCGTATCCAGGTATGACCGCAGCGAAGGTGCACGCCGGTCTGGACAAAGATGTCGCGATGCTGAACGAGGCCGGCTACGCAACCGAACTGTGCCTCACAGATTTCGGTGACACCGCCGCCGATGTCGTGCGCACACGGTTGCAGAGCAAGCATTTCGACTGTGTCGTGATCGGCGCGGGACTCCGGACTATTGAGCCGAATTTCCTCTTATTTGAAAAGGTTCTGAATGTTGTGCACGAGTTTGCGCCCAGGGCGCGAATCTGTTTCAACACCGGTCCGGATGACACCGCTGCCGCGATACAGCGTTGGGTCTGAACCCCAACTTCTTAACGGCGAGGCCCAAGCCCCAGACCAAGTGCCTGGACCTCCTTCAAATAATTGCCAACCACCATGAACCAAATGGCCTATTGGGTTCTCCGGGTCACGCCATACCATCAAATTCATGATGATAAAGAATTCACCTGGGCTCCAAATGAACCACCTCAAGAAGCTCCTCCTCGTTGTCTCGAGCTTCGGGCTACTCCTCGGCACCCTCTCGGTCTTCGGTTCGGTTACCCCCGCCGGGGCGACGGTCGGCGATCCAACACCTCCTCGCAGATCCGAGCACCTCATGTCTGCCGGTTACAACGTTCTACTGCAACGCCCGGATGGTTCCATCGGGCGCTACTGGATGGACCTCCCGCAGTTTCGGGTCGACGGCGAACTCGAGTGGGCGTTCTGCGTGGACGCCGATGACCGCTACGCTAACGGCAGCGGCACCATCGTCGGGTCCATCGCCACCACGCCCCCCCGCCGTGCTGGCCAAGGTGCGCAGGATCCTCACCCAACTCGACCTACGGGATCCCGCCCACATCGTGACAACCCCGTACGTCGGCTGGCCCGTGCCTGGTGGTCCGGATCCCACCGGCCGCGGCCGCGCACCGCAGCGGGTCCAGGATCGTCTTGATGCCATCGCCGGCCAGCTGGCCATCTGGCACTTCACTGACGGCCTCTCGTACTTCGGCGGCGCCAACTTCGCCGAGGTCGGCCTCCCCCCGGGACCCGAATTGTCGCAATGGGATAACTCACACGTCACCCAGCCCATGATCGATGCCCGCGTCGCTGAGCTGATCGCCGGCGCCGAAAACGACCCGGCCGGCGCTGTGGCACCAAACCCCGCAGTTTCGGTGACCCCCGCCACCACAACGGCGGACACCGGCTCGAAGGTCATCATGGACGTGACCGGCTCCGACACCGATTCCATCGCCCTCTCCGCCACCAACGGTGCGATTATCCACCCGGTGAGCGGCGGCAACTGCGACACCTCCAAGACCATCGACCACCTCGACGGCACCGGCGGCAAGATCTGCGTCGAGATCACCATGTCGGGCCAGACCGTCGTCAGCGCCAACGGCTCAGCCGTGTGGGTTCAAGGCGACATCCTGAGCTTCAGCAATGACCAGGCACGTATGGTCGCTCTGAAGAAGACCCCGGCCGGTGGGGCGGCCGACGCCTCGGCCACCATCCAAGCCAGCGTCCCGGTGACAACGACCACCACGACCGCTGCACCCTCCACGACTGCTGCGCCCACGACAACCAAAGCGCCCGGCACCACCGCTCCCGCCAACGACGTCGCCGGCCGCCAGACCGGCAGGACCGCCAAGACGCCGGCCGGTTCCAGCTCGACGCCGAGTCAGCTCACTTCCAGCTCGACGCCTCGCCAGCTCGCTTTGACCGGGAACAGCACCCTGTCCTTCGCCATCCTCGGTCTGGTTTCGATCACCCTCGGCCTGGCCGCTCGTCGGGCATCCCGCTCAAAGTCGGCACGACGCTCACGGACAGAACGTGTAGCGGTCGAGACGGTTTGACCTCGACACTCGCTGCGACCCACTGGCCGTTCACAAGCTTCCAGACGGTCGTTTCGATCTGGGAGGGATGGGCGTGGCTGTCGTTCTCACCCCAGCTCCCAGCGGTCGTCACGATCTGGCCGGTACGGACCTCTACGCCGAGCGTCGTGATCTCCCCGCCCACCTGCACAACGTTCGGGCCGTCCGATGTGAATACGAGGACGCTCACGCTTTCGTGGCTCTTCGCATGATCAATCATGCGGGGTGCCCTTGGCTTAGGTCCGGCGGATGTGCTTCAGGATCGGGTCGAGCCTTCTCCCGCCGGTCAGGGCGGGCAGCATCGAAGCGCGTAGAGGGGTGGATAGTTGTAGTTGCGCATCGCGCCTTCTCCCGCCCGTCAGGGCGGACAGGAAGATCTAGTCTGCATCCGTGAGCACCAAGCGATTGATCCTGCTGGCAGTGCTTTGCGGCATAGCCATCGTCGGGGCATTCGTTGCCCAAGTGCTACTGATCAAGTGATGGCGTAGCTCTGGCCGGCTCGGTTCCGCCTGCCTGGCCATGCCGATAGGATCCCACGTGCCGGCCCCGCACCACATCGATTCCCCGGATTCCCGATGTCACCGGTGGCCGAGACACGATGAGGAGCAGCGGTGGCTGACGAGAACAACTTCACCTACGACATCGTCGTGATCGGCGGCGGGCCGGGCGGCTACGCCACTGCCCTCTACGGCGCCTCAGCCGGACTGCGAATTGCTCTCATCGAGAAGGACAAACTCGGGGGAACGTGTCTGCACCGCGGCTGCATCCCCGCCAAGGAATTGCTCGAATCGGCATCGGTCTTCCGAACCGTCAAGAACGCCGGCGAGTTCGGCATCCTCACCGAGGCACCCGGTGTCGACTGGGGTGTCACGATCGACCGAAAACAGCGCGTGGTCGACCAGATGGCTGGCGGGCTCCGCACCCTGCTCAAGGGGCGAAAGGTCGATGTCTTCGATGGCTGGGGAACCCTCGGGCCCGACCATCAGGTCTACGTTGCTGGCGTCAACGGCGAGAACGCCATGCTCCGTGGCGGCGCCGTCGTTCTTGCGTCGGGCTCGGTGCCCCGGGTGATCCCAGGGTTCGAGCCCGATGGGCACACCATCGTGACGTCCGACGAGTTCCTGAATCTGCGCACCCTGCCTCGCACAGCAGCAGTTATCGGTGGCGGCGCCATCGGCTGCGAGTTCGCCTCGACCCTGGCGGACATGGGCACGGCGGTGACCATCCTCGAAGGCATGCCCAAGATCCTCCCCGGCTGCGACGCCGACGTGGCCAACGTGGTCGAGCGGTCGTTCAAGAAGGGCGGCATGACCATCCGCACCGGTGTGTCCGTCTCGGGGCACACGCCGAACGAGGGCGGCGGAACTACCATTCACCTTGGCGACGACGAACACTTGGCCGTCGATCTCGTGGTCGTGTCGGTCGGTCGGCGTCCGTTCACCGAGTCGCTGTTGGGCACGGGAACAGCCGTTGTTGTCGACGAACGAGGCTTCATCGCCACCGACGCCATCGGCCGGACCCACGAACCAGGCGTCTGGGCGGTCGGCGATGCCATCAACACGCCGCAGCTCGCGCACATCGGGTTCATGGAGGGCATGAATGCTGTCAAGGACCTGCTCGGCGAGAACCCCCCAGCCATTGACTACGGCAAGGTTCCCTGGGCGATCTACTGCCACCCGGAGGTGAGTTTCGCCGGGCACTCCGAGGAATCCGCCAAGGCCGCCGGCTATGACGTGGTCACCTCGAAACATCGCTTCATCGGCAACGGCCGAGCCGTGATCCTCGGCGAGACAGACGGCCTCGTGAAGATCATCGCCGAGAAGCGGGCCGACGGCACCGCTGGGGTGATCTTGGGCGTGCACATGGTCGGTCCGTGGGTCACCGAACAGCTCGGTCAGGGCTACCTGGCCGTCAACTGGGAGGCGACCGTCGACGAGGTCGCCTCGCTCATCCAACCTCATCCCTCGATGAGCGAACTGTTCGGCGAAACCGTGCTCTCGCTCACCGGTCGCTCACTTCACTAGCGCTCGCTCCACTCTCCGCACTGACGCGGCCCGATCGGTGCCGCACTCCTCGCTTCGAAAGGCGACACCATGGCCGAAGTACACATGCCCCAGCTGGGCGAATCCGTCACCGAAGGAACCATCACCAAGTGGTTCAAGAACGTCGGTGAACGAGTCGAGCTCGACGAGCCGTTGTTCGAGGTGTCGACCGACAAGGTCGACTCCGAGGTGCCCTCGCCAATCGCCGGTGTGGTGCAGGAGATCCGTGTGCCCGAAGGCGAAACGGTCGACGTCGGCACGTTGCTCGTCGTTCTGGGCGATGGCACCGATTCCGCAGTAGCGGAACCCGAGGCGGCTCCACCCGAGGCTGCGCCCGAGGCGGCTCCATCCGAGGCTGCGCCCGCGCCGGCTCCCGTTGCTGAGGCACCGGCACCCGCCCCTGCTCCGGTGGCGGCCGCACCAGTGCCGGCTCCCGCCCCCGTCGCGGCCGCGCCAGCGCCCGCTCCTGCCCCCGTGGCTGGCGCTGACTCGGGCGCGGTCCTCTCGCCGCTGGTTCGCCGCCTCATCACCGACAACGCGCTGGACCCGGCGCAGATCCCAGGCACCGGCGTCGGCGGCAGGATCACTCGCGACGACGTGCTCGCCGTCATCGACGCCCGAGCCGGCGGCGGCGCAGTACCGGCGACACCCGCCCCCGCCCCTGCACCGGCTCCCGCTCCCGCTCCTGCACCGGCTCCCGCTCCCGCTCCTGCACCGGCTCCCGCAACCGCACCGGCCGCGGCGCCGGCTGCGGCGCCAGTTCCTGCCCCAGCGATCGTCGCCACTCGAGGCGACTCCGACACGGTGGTCCCGCTGTCGAACATTCGACGTCGAACTGGCGAACACATGGTGGCCTCGCTCGCCACCTCGCCGCACGTCATCACAGCGATCGACGTGGACTACGAAGCCGTCGAGCGGGCCCGCAAGCCGATGCGCAACGACTTCAAGACCGAGGAGGGCTTCAGCCTCACCTACCTGCCGTTCATCGCCCGTGCCGTGTGTGACGCGCTCGCCGAGTATCCCCACATGAACGCGACCGTTGACGACGGCGAGCTCATCGTTCGCGGTGCCATCAACTTGTCGATTGCCGTCGATCTGCAGTTCGAGGGTCTCCTCGCACCGGTGGTGCGAGACGCCGATGGCAAGCGTCTGCGTGCCATCGCTCGCGAGATCAATGATCTCGCCACCCGCGCCCGCACCAAGAAGCTGTCTCCCGACGATCTCGCTGGCGGCACCTTCACCCTGTCGAACTCGGGTTCCTACGGGACACTTCTGGTGGCGCCGATCATCAATCAGCCGCAGGTCGCCATCATGAGCACCGATGGCGTCAAGCGCCGACCGGTCGTCGTGGAGCTTCCCGATGGTTCCGAGTCCATCGCCATCCACTCGGTCGGGAACCTGACGCTGAGCTGGGACCACCGAGCGTTCGACGGGGCCTACGCCGCCTCGTTCATGCAGCGCGTCAAGGAGATCCTGGAGACAAAGGACTGGTCGGCCGAGTTCTGACTCGGGCGACGCTGCGCCAGACTGGGTCCATGCGGATCTCCGATGCTCCCCTCCACCTGCGGTGGGTGGGGCGCGTCGCCTATCGAGAGGCACACGATCTCCAGCGTGCGCTGTCGCAACAGTCGGCCGACGACCACCTCCTGCTGCTGACTCATCCTCATACCTTGACGCTCGGGGTCCGGGCGGCTGCCGCCAATGTGCTGGTGGATCCCGGCCAGTTCCCCGGCGAGGTCATTGAGACCGATCGTGGCGGCGATGTGACCTATCACGGCCCAGGTCAGCTGGTGGGCTATCCCATCATGACGCTGGCCGACGCGACCGCCGGGGAGCTGGTTCGAACCCGCACGTACATCGAGGCCCTCGAGTCGGTGCTGATCGACTCGCTCGCCGATCTCGGGTGTCACGGCGGACAGATCCGCGACGGATTCCCCGGAGTATGGCTCGACGTCGAAGGGCTTCGTCCCCGCAAGATCGCGGCGATCGGCGTGCGGATCGACCGAGGTCGAACCATGCACGGCTTTGCCCTCAACGTCGACCCGGATCTCGAGATGTTCTCGACGATCGTGCCGTGCGGGATCAGCGATTCGACCGTCACCTCCCTCGCCGCCGAGGGGCTCCCGGTGACGATGCGCCAAGTGGTCGACGCGGTGTCGACGCGATTCGTGGAGCGGTTCGGTGGCGACCGCGCGGTCGACCGCGCTGATGTCGTCTGGCGGGAATCACTCATCGGAGAGGGCGATCTGTCGCCGTTCAGCCGAGGCGAAGGTGCCGGCGACCTGATCCGCTACTCGTCGAATGCCCCTCGGACCCGGGGAACTTCGGTTCGCCTCACCGGTCGGCTGGCCGAAGCCGGCGTGACCGACGCGGTCTCCATCACCGAGCGCAAGCCGGAATGGATGCGAGCGAAACTCAAGATCGGACCCGAGGTCTTGGCGCTCAAACGCACCGTCGGCGCTCACGGTCTCGTCACCGTCTGTGAAGAGGCGGGCTGTCCGAACCTCTCGGAGTGTTGGGGGCAGGGGACCGCGACCTTCATGGTGTGCGGCGAGCGGTGTACCCGGGCCTGCGGGTTCTGTCTGGTCGACACCCGTCATCCCGAGGCACTCGATGCCAGCGAACCCGACCGGGTCGCAGCGGCCGTTGCCGACATGGGGCTCGACTTCGTGGTCATCACCATGGTTGCGCGAGATGACCTGGCCGACGGGGGCGCCCAACACGTTGCCGAAACGGTGGCAGCGGTCCGGGTCGCCCGCCCATTCGCTCGTGTCGAGACCCTCATCAGCGATCTGGGCGGTTCGGCCGATTCCCTGCAGATCGTGTTGGATGCGCAGCCCGATGTCATCAACCACAACATCGAGACCGTGGCCCGCCTCCAGCGTGCGGCACGTCCGTCGGCGTCCTACGCGCGGAGCCTGTCGCTCCTGTCCCGCGCGAAATTGGCAGGCCATGTGACGAAATCTGGCCTGGTCGCTGGAATGGGCGAGACCTTCGACGAGGTGGTCCAGACACTTGTGGATCTTCGCGGCGTCGGCGTCGACATCGTGACCATTGGGCAGTACCTGCGGCCGACGTCGCACCATCTACCCGTCGCCAACTGGTGGACGCCCGCCGACTTCGACGAGTGGAAGCGCATCGGCGAAGCAATGGGCATCGCGCACGTCGAGTCGTCACCCTTCACGCGGTCCAGTCATCACGCCGCCGCTGCAGCCGACTCGGCCAGCTCGGCGATCGCCACGCCCGTCTCATTGGGGGCACGTCGATGACATCGACCCCTTTCGCAGATCGATTCGATCGAGTCCGGACGGCCATGGCCGCCCGTGGAGTCGACTCGTTGCTGCTCTCGGTTGGGCCGGATCTTCCGTGGCTGTGTGGATATGAGGCCATGCCCCTCGAACGGCTCACCATGTTGGTGGTTTCCGTCGACGGCGAGGCCACGCTCGTGGTGCCCCGGCTCGAAGCGTCACGGGTGACCGAGCACCCCGATCTGTTCGCCATGCGCCCGTGGGAGGAGACCGAGGACCCGATCGACATCGTTGCCGGACTCGTGGGCAACGCAACGGCAGTCTCCATCGGCGATCGAACATGGTCGCGTTTCACGGTCGATCTGCTGGCGGCCATGCCTCGGGCAACCGCACAAAACGCGTCGCACGTCACCGGCCCACTTCGGGCCCGGAAGGATCCGCACGAGATCGCAGCGCTGCATGCTGCCGGCGCCGCCGTGGATCGAATCGTCGAACAACTCCACTCCGGTTCGATTCCGCTGGTCGGCCGGACCGAGGCGCAGGTATCTGCCGAGATCGGGTCGCGCATCCTCGCCGAGGGCCATCATCGGGTGAACTTCGCGATCGTCGCCGCCGGTGCCAACGCCGCCAGTCCCCACCACGAAGCCGGCGAACGTGTCATCGGACGTGACGAGGTCGTGCTCTGCGATTTCGGGGGCACCATGTTGGACGATTTCGGCGTCGGCTATTGCTCCGACATCACCCGATGCGTCTGGACCGGCGAGATCCCCGCCGAGGCCGGCGAGATCTACGAGGTGCTGTCCCAAGCACATCGAGCCGCGTTCGACGCCGTGTCGACCGGCGTGTCGTGCGAGTCCGTCGACCTGGCCGCCCGGCGGGTGATCACCGACGCCGGCTATGGCGAGTTCTTCATTCATCGCACCGGTCATGGCATCGGAGTCGACGCCCACGAGGACCCCTATATTGTGTCTGGCAACACCGAAACCCTGGCAGTCGGGCACTGCTTCTCCATCGAACCGGGCATCTATCTGCCCGACCGGTACGGCTATCGACTCGAGGACTGCCTCGCCGCGTCGGTCGACGGGCCGGACTCCTTCACGTCATCGAACCGGGCGCTCGTCTCGATCGATGCGTGAGCTCAGCGGTACCGTTCCCTCGTGCTGAAACTCGACGCTGCCACGGTGGGGCTGCAATGGGCGACCGGCTCGCTGTTCTTCCTCTGGGTCACGACCCGACGCCGTGAGGTCGGGATCGGCTACGGCTGGTTGATGCGGGGCGTGTTCGGGCTGATGGCCGTGGGCGCGGCGGTCGTCGGGTTCCGCTACGGCAGCAACCCGGTGCGAGAGGTCGCGTCGATCGGGGTGGCGGTTGCGGCGGCAGCGGTGACGTTCGTGTCGTGGCAACGACGTGGGGCTGGGGTGCTTCACCAACGTGAGCAGTCCCAGGCCCGATCGGAGCGCATCGACCAGATGACCGGCATTGAGCGCAACGAGCAACGCTTCGACGTGTCGATCGCCGAGTTCCCAGCGAACCTCGATCTGATCGCTCCGGCCATCGGCACCATTGGGCTGATCGCTGCGGGCCTTGATGCTGGCGACCCAGCGTGGTTGCAACTCGCCCGGGTGCTCGTTGGTGCCCTGTTCTTGGGGGTCGTCACCGATGCGATGCTGCTCGGCCATTGGTATCTGACCCAGCCGGGGTTGCCCCGTGCGCCGCTGTTGCAGCTGGTGTGGATGCTGAGCGTGATCTGGCCGCTCGAAGTCATCCTGATGTTGGTCCCCACTGGGATGGGATCAGTGCTCAGCGGACGCATCGCCGATGGCTACAACGGGATGCTCGGATGGTTCTGGGTGGCCTGTGCCGTCACCACGATCGGGCTGTGTTTCGTGACGCGGCTGGCGCTCAAGGAGCGGTACTACTCAGCGGTCATGGCGGCGACCGGGCTGCTCTACTTGGCGATCCTCACCGCCTTCGGCACCGACCTCGTGGCCCGAGCACTGCTGGCGACGTAGCCGACGTTGCCTGGTGGAGGCACTGGTGATCGCGCCGGTCACGGTTGGGATCCGTCCTGGGCGGGTAGCCTTGATCACTTCTGAGGAGGGGTCAACATGCCACGCGCCATCTGGAGCGGATCGATCAGCTTCGGTCTCGTGAACATCCCGGTGAAGCTCTACTCCGCCATTTCGGAGAAGTCGGTTCGCTTTCACCAGATCGACCAGCGCAACGGCGCACGTGTCCGCCAGCAGCGCGTCAATGCCGTGACCGGTGAAGAGGTTCCCTATGGCGAAATCGTCAAGGGATACGAGCTCTCCAAGGACCACTACGTGATGGTGTCCGAGGACGAGTTGGCGGCCTTTGCGCCAGATGCCACCCACACCATCGACCTCGAGTGTTTCGTCGACCTCGACGAGATCGACCCCGTGTTCTTCGACGGTGCCTACCACGTGGCTCCCTCGATGGCGGCCAAGCCGTATGCGCTGTTGGTGCGCGCCATGGAGGAATCGAACAAGGTGGCGATTGCCCGCTTCGTGATGCGTAGCAAGGAATACGTCGCAGCGCTACGCCCCCGCGACGGCACGCTCGTGTTGTCGATGATGGTGTACTCCGACGAGATCAATCCGGCGAGCGACATCGGCGAGTTCGACGACGTGGCCGCCGTGGAGATCGAGCGTCGTGAGTTGGCGATGGCCGAGTCATTGATTGAGTCGTTGAGTGAATCGTTTGATCCGGAGACGTTCCACGACACCTACCGCGACAAGGTTCTCGAACTGATCGAACGGAAGTCGGCCGGCGAGTCGATCGATGTCAACATCACCGCCGCACCCAGCGCCGACAAGGTCATCGACCTCATGGCAGCGCTGGAGGCGTCGGTGAAGGCGGCCAAGTCGGCGCGTGGCCGACATCCCACGCGGATGGCCGCCGAAGCGGACGAGGAAGCGCCACCGAAGCGGACCGGGTCGGCCGGGTCGGCCGGGTCGGCCGTCAAGAAGTCGACGAAGAAGGCTGCGCCCCCCAAGACGGCCGCCAAGGGCTCGTCGGACCGCAGCTCGAACAAAGTGGCGGCCAAGAAGATCTCGGCGGCGAGTTCAGCCAAGAAGTCAGCGTCGAGCAAGGTCGCCGCCAAGAAGTCTGCTTCCAAGTCGGCCCCAGTCCGTCGCAAGACGGCCTGACGCTGGCACTTCCATGGGGGAATCGGTCGTCACCGAGGTGGGAGACCGTCAGCTCACCCTCACCAATCTCGACAAGGTGCTCTACCCGAGCGTCGGGTTCACCAAGGCCGAGGTCATCGCGTACTACGCCGCTATTGCCCCGACAATGCTGGCTCACACTTCCGGACGCTGCATCACGTTCCGTCGCTACCCCGATGGCGTCGATGGCAACTCGTTCTTCGAGAAGCGGTGTCCGTCGCACCGGCCCGCCTGGGTCCCCGTGGCGGTGGGGCCAGGGGACCGTCGGGGCATCGTTGAGTACTGCCGACTCGAGGAACCAGCAGCGTTGGTATGGGCGGCGAATCTCGCGGCGTTGGAGCTGCACGCCCCCATGGCCCGTTCAGCCGATCTGGAATCGCCTCAGATGGTGGTGTTCGATCTCGATCCGGGGGAGAAGACCGGGATGACGGAGTGCGCCGCCCTGGCGTTGGAACTGCAGGATCTGTGCGCCGGGATCGACCTCGAGCTCTTCCCCAAGACCTCGGGCTCCAAGGGGTTGCAGGTCTACGCGCCGCTCAACTCGCCGCACACCCACGAGCACTGCGCCGACTTTGCCCGGGCGGCCGGCCAGGTGTTGGAAAAGCGGCACCCCAAGTCGGTCATCACGACGATGGCGAAGAAGGATCGTGTCGGCAAGGTGTTGGTCGACTGGAGCCAGAACTCGCGCCACAAGACGACCGTCTGCGCCTTTTCACTCCGAGCCCGTCCCACGCCGACGGTGTCAACGCCCGTGACGTGGGACGAGGTGGAAGCGGCGGCGAACGGTGAGTCGTTGAGTTTCGTGGCGTCGGAGGTGTTGGAACGCGTTGAGGATCTTGGCGACCTGTTTGCCTCGACAGCGTCGCTGGTGCAGCAACTCCCTGGATGACCGCGGGCAGAGCTCGTGTCGGTGGAGGTTGAACGTTTTCTCGCGGTGAGCGCGGCGCGACGTTCAACCTGCGCTGGTGGTAGCTCGTGTCTGCTGAGGTTGAACGTTTTCTCGCCGTGAGCGCGGCGCGACGTTCAACCTGCGCTGGTGGCGTTGGGCGCTACCTACGCCTGACCTGCCTGCTTCGCCTGGCGAGCCGCCAGCTTCTCGACCATCGAGTTGAGCTTCGCTCCCCACGGCCACCCGGCGTAGTGGGTCAGGAAGATCACGATCTCCCGGAGTTCGTCGATGTCGAGGTCCCCGCATCGAAGCGCAGCATCGAGTTGCAACTCGACGACATCATCGAGGCCGGATCCGACGAGCATGCCGACCAAGAGCAATCGGCGGTCGCGAATCGACAGGCCCTCGCGTGTCCACACCTCGGCGAAGAGATGTTCGACCGTCATCCCGAAGAAGTCGCCCGGCCCGTCGCCGACGTCCCACCCGTAGACCTCGCCCATTTTGGCGAGACCGATGGATCGCTTGTCAGTATTTGGAGGTGTAGCGGGTTCTGGCGATGAGGTGGTCACGATGTCCTCCGGAGTTGGATGATGAATTCTGCCGCGTTGCGACGGTCGTGCTCGACGGTGGCCTCGGAAGCGGGCCAGTTGCTGCGCTGGGTTGCGTGGGCGCACGATCTGCTTCGGAGCGCGGCAGGTGGTCGGCTGTGAGGGCTCTGGTAGATTCCTCCCATGCGATTGTCCTCTCCGGGCATGCGGCGTGTCGTGGGGACGCTGGTGCTGACGCTCCTCGTGGTCTCCGTTGCGTGCAACCCATTGCCCCCCTGTCGCAAGGGTCGTCGCTGCCCCAAGCCGCCAGCCACCACCACCACGACCATGGCGCCTCGCCGCGCCCAGGCCGACAGGACCGCCGTCTTCAACGGCCTCGGAGCCTGGGTCGACGTCTACGACTGGTCGCCCTCCTTCTCGCCGAGTGCGAGATGGGGCCTCGACGATGTTGACCGGATCGCCGCCGCGGGCGTACAGGTGCTCTACCTGCAGTCCGCCAAGGCCATGCGACCCGAGGACATCCTGGATCCCGACAAGTTCAAGTCGATCGTCGACCGTGCCCACGCCAAGGGCATGCGGGTGGTGTCGTGGTACCTGCCTGCGAACCTCGACCCGAAGAGCGATGTGATCAAGCTCGTGGCCCCGCTCAAGTTCGGGGTCGATGGCATCGCCATGGACATCGAATCCACCGATCAGAAAGACCTCGCCGTTCGCAACAACTCGCTGGTGCTTCAGTCGCTGTTCGTCCGCTTGTTCCTGCCGGACGTCGCGATGGCCGCCATTGTCCTGCCACCAGTAGTGACCGACGTGCTCAACCGCAACTACTGGCCCAACTTTCCGTGGACGAAGATCAAGGGTGCCTACGACGTGTGGATGCCAATGGGCTACTGGACGAATCGCACGACAGCGTCGGGATGGCGTGACGGCGAGAAGTACACCAACGAAAACATCGATCGGGTGCGAGCGAATCTCGGTGATCCGGCCGCGCCCGTCCATCCTGTTGGCGGTATCGGTGACAAAGCCACGATCGAAGAGATCGACGGCTTCGTTCGGTCTGCGCAATCTCGCGGAGCCATCGGCGGTTCGATGTACGACGACCGAACGTCGAATCCGGATCAGTACACCGCCCTGCAGCCACTTCGACGTTGACGAGTCCCAACCCGACCGTTGGTCGAGGAATTCACGAATCGTTGGGGTGTGCCGTTACCGTACTGAGCGGATCGGACACGATCCGTGGGGCGGACGCCGAGCGTCGCCGCCGCACACAGGGTTGACATTGAGGGGACGACAATGCGAGCAGTGGTGACCGGCGGGGCCGGATTCATCGGATCCACGCTGACCGAGCGCTTGTTGAGCGAGGGTCATTCGGTGACCGTCATCGACGCCTTCACCGAGTACTACGAGGAGGACGACAAACGCTCGAACCTGGCTGCAGTTGCCGATCACCCCGACCTCACCGTGGTCGAGGGTGACCTCCTGGATCTCGACCTTGCGCCAATCTTCGATGGCGTGGAATGCGTCTGGCACCTAGCGGGCCAGCCCGGTGTCCGGTTGAGCTGGTCGGATGGTTTCGCCACCTATGTCGAACGCAACGTCATCGCCACCCAACGTCTGCTCGAGGCCGCCAAGGCCGTCGAGACACCCCGAGTCGTCTACGCCTCGAGTTCGTCGGTCTACGGGAACGCCGAGCGCTACCCGACACTGGAATCCGATCGTCCCGAGCCCTACAGCCCATATGGGGTGACGAAGTTGGCTGGGGAGCATCTGATGGTGCTCTATGCCGCGAACTGGGGCGTGCCGACCGTGTCGTTGCGCTACTTCACCGTCTACGGGCCGAGGCAGCGCCCCGATATGGCGCACCATCGGTTGATCGAAGCGGCGCTCGGTGGGACCACGTTCCCGTTGTTCGGCGACGGCGGTCAGGAACGCGCCTTCACGTTCGTCGGCGATGTTGTCGATGCGACGTTCCTCGGTGGCGTCACCCCCGATGTCGCGCCCGGTACGGTGCTCAACGTGTCGGGCAGCTTCTCCTGCACCCTTCGGGATCTCATCGAGATGGTCGGCGATGCCGTGGGTACGCCGGTTCCACTTGATCGGCAGGGTCCGCAGGCGGGGGATGCCCAGAAGACGGGTGGCTCCACCGATCAGATCGAGCGGATCCTGGGATGGCATGCCACGACCAGCCTCGAAGACGGCATCGCTGCCCAGGTTGCATGGCATCGCGCCCGCCGCGCCTGACGGGCGGGCGGGCTAGAGCAGCGACGTGAGGAGGCGATGGACCTCGTCGAGGTTCGTTGTCGCGTCGTGCTCAGCGTGCACCTTGGCCAGCCCTGCCGCCGCAAGGTGCTCGGCGAGCAACGGGTCGGCCGCCAGTCGTTCGAGCTGATCGGCCAGGGAGATAGCGTCGCGAGACGTCGCCAGGAGACCCGTTTCGCCCTCGATCACCAGCTCACGGATTCCCGGAAGTGACGAGGCCACCACCGGGCGACCCATGGCCATCGCCTCGACGCACACGTTGGGGATGCCATCCATGAACCCGTTGTCGAGCTGGATGCTGGCGAGGGCGAAACAGTCAGCGTCGGTCACTTCTTGGCGGACCACCTCGGACGGTTGGCGACCGAGGAACCTCGCTTCGACCCCCAGCGACGATGCCATCGCCTCCAACTCCGCGCGCAGCTCGCCGTCACCGAGCATCGTCACCGTGTTCGCCACGCCCCGGTGAGTGAGGAGCGCGCTGGCTTCGAGTAGGTAGCGGTGCCCTTTGTATTCCTGCAATGCCGCCACGCAGAGGATCCGAAACGGGTCGCCGACCTCTCGGGTACGCAATGGTTGCGGGGTGAAGGTCCCCAGCCGGACACCGTGGTGCACCAGGTGTACCGTTCGTTGAGCTCGGGTGGGATTGCCAGCGGTCTCTACGAGAATTCCACGACCGTGATCGGTGCAGGTCATCACGAGGTCCGCTCGGTCCACTTTGGTTCCGAGCCCCGCCCGATCGCCGAAGATGTCGTGTGCATGACCAGTGAACGAGTAGGGGATCCCGCTGATCTCCTGGATGCACAGCGCCGTCATCGTCGGGTAGGTCGCCCAATGGGCGTGCACGCGATCGACGCCCTGCGCGGTCATTCGGCGCGCCATTGCTGCCGCCAGCGCCACCAGGAGCGGTGACCGTACGAGCGCATCCTTGGACTTCCACGACAACCGGAAGGCGGTGGCCCATGCCCGGAGGTAGCCGCGCGGGTTCCGTCGGAGCCAGTGCCATTGCGCCGACAGCACCTCGCGTGATCGCCATTCGATGTAGTTGGCGCGGGCATCCAACTCGACCGCGTCGGGCTGCATCTGCTCGGGTGTCTCGTGGATGATCGAGTACAACTCGAAGTCGAGGCCTCGTTCTTGGAGACCGCGCAATTCCTGGAGCACGAAGGTTTCGGTCAGCTTCGGAAATCGCGAGACGATGACGGCGTAGCGCCCCACGGGCGCCGATGCGTTCGTCATCGCCGCCTACTTGCGGGCGACGAAATACTTCGCCTTGGGGTGGTGGCAGATCAGTGCCGATGTCGTCTGCTCGGGTTGGTACTGCCAGCCCGTGTCCTCGGAGACCTCGATGCCGATGCGGTCGACGCCCAACAACTCGGCCACCACGGCATTGTCCTCGAGGTCCGGACACGCCGGATAGCCCCACGAGTAGCGGCCGCCGCGGTACTGCTGGCGGAACAGTCCGGCCAACGAGGGACCATCCTCGTCGGCGTACTCGAGTTCCTCGCGGATCCGTCGATGCCACAACTCCGCTAGTGCCTCGGCCATCTCGACGCCGAGGCCGTGCAGCATCAGGTAGTCCTGGTACTTGTCGGCAGCGAACAGCTCCGCGCACCGTTCGGAGACGGCGGCGCCCATGGTCACGATGTGGAAGGCGGCGTAGTCGACCTCGCCGGAATCGATGGGCCGGAAGAAGTCGGCGATGCACAACCACGGTTCGATCGACTGGCGCGGATAATGGAATCGGACCCGCTCCGTGCTGCGGGTGTCGTCGGTCCAGATGACCAGATCGTCGCCGTCGCCGTTGGCGGGGAAGTAGCCGTAGACGACCTGCGGCACCAGCAGGTCGTCGGCTTTGGCCTCGGAGAGTTGAGCGCGGAGACTCGGTCGAATGCGATCTTTGAACTCGGCGTCGGTCTCACTGGTCCCATCGGCTCGCTTCTCCGGGCGGAACTGCCACTGATTGCGGAACAACGCGGTCTCGTTGATGTACGTCGCGATGTCGTCGAGGGCGATGCCCTTGATGACGCGTGAGCCGAGGAACGGCGGGGTTGGAACATGTTCGTCGGTGGCAACCGCCGGGCTGCGGGCGGGAATGGTCGACGGGTCGACATCGACCTTCACTTTGGCGGCGATGTTCCGCCCGCCAGTGACCCGTCCGAAATCGGGGTCGTCCTCGCCTGTTCGCTTCATTTCCGCCAACCGGTCCATCACCGACAAGCCCTCGAAGGCGTCCTTGCCATAGAACACGCGGCCGTCGTAGACCTCGCGCAGATCCCGCTCGACATAGGTGCGCGTGAGTGCTGCACCGCCGAGCATCACGGGGATGTTCGACAGGTCTCGGCTGTTCAGCTCCTCGAGGTTGTCGCGCATGATGAGCGTCGACTTCACCAGCAGACCGGACATGCCGATGGCGTCGGCGCCGATTTCGAGGGCCTTGTCGATCATCTCGGCGATCGAGATCTTGATGCCGAGGTTGTGCACCTCGTAGCCGTTGTTCGTCAAGATGATGTCGACGAGGTTCTTGCCGATGTCGTGGACGTCGCCCTTGACCGTGGCCAGCACGAGCTTGCCCTTGGCCGAGGCTTCGTCCGAGCGCTCCATGTGTGGCTCCAGATAGGCGACCGCCGCTTTCATCGTCTCGGCGGATTGCAATACGAACGGCAGCTGCATCTCGCCGCGACCGAACAGTTCACCGACCACTTTCATGCCGCTCAACAGCACATCGTTGACGATGCTGAGCGCCGGCAGGCCCTTCGCCATTGCCTCGTCCAGATCGTTGGTGAGTCCGTCACGGTCCCCGTCGATGATGCGGGAGCTGAGGCGCTCCTCGACGGGCCAATCGGAGCGATCCTCTTTCTCGACGATCTGTTCGGAGACACCAGCAAAGATGGCCAGGAACTTGTGCAACGGGTCGTACTTGTCGTCGCCCTTCGACAGCGTTCCGGCGGTGCCCCGGCGGTCGAAGATGAGGTCCAAGCAGACCTCGCGTTGCTCATCGGGGATCCGCGACAACGGCATGATCTTGCTGGCGTGCACAATGGCCGAGTCGAGCCCGACCTTGGTGCATTCCGCCAGGAAGACGCTGTTCAGCACATGACGCGACGCCGGGGTCAACCCGAAGCTGACGTTCGACAACCCGAGGGTCGTATGCACGCCGGGCAGCTCGATCTTGATGCGACGAATGGCCTCGATGGTGGCCATGGCGTCGCCCCGGAGATCGTCATCGCCGGTCGAGAGCGGGAACGTCAAGGCATCGAAGATGAGGTCGCCGGACACCAAGCCGTAGCGATTGATGGCGAGATCATGGATGCGGTGAGCAACTCGCATCTTCCATTCGACGTCGCGGGCCTGGCCCTCCTCGTCGATGAGCAGGCAGATCACCGCGGCGCCGTACTGCTTGGCCAAGCGGAAGACCCGATCCCCGCGGGAACCTTCCTCCTCACCGTCTTCGAGGTTGGCCGAGTTCAACACGGCACGGCCACCCAGCCACTTCAGGCCCGCTTCGAGGACGGGTGGTTCGGTCGAGTCGAGCACCAGTGGCACCGAACTCTGCGTGGCGAACCGCTTGGCGAGCTCGTCCATGTCGGCGGTGCCATCGCGGCCCACGTAGTCGACGCAGAGATCGAGCACGTGGCTGCCCTCTTTGACCTGGTCCTTCGCCATCTGTACGCACAGTTCCCAGTCGGTGTTCAGCATGGCTTCGCGGAACTTCTTCGAGCCGTTGGCGTTGGTGCGCTCGCCGATCATCAGGAACGCTGTCGACGACGTGTCGCCCTCGGATCCGAATGGTTGGTACGAGTAGATCGAGGTGAGGCCGGAGGCATCGGTCGGGTTGAGCGCCGCTGGTTCGACCCCGTCCATGGCGACGACGAGTTGGCGAATGAACTCGGGGGTGGTGCCGCAGCAGCCACCGATGACACGAACGCCGAACTCGCGCACGAAACGGAGCTGGTGCTCGACGAACTGCTCAGCGGTCAGGTCGTAGTGCATGAGGCCATTGACGACCGACGGCAGCCCGGCGTTGGGCAGCACCGAGATGGGGACCGGGCAGTGCTGGCTGAGGTACCGCAGATGCTCGCCCATCTCGACCGGTCCGGTCGCGCAATTCAGCCCCAGGATGTCCGGGCGCATCGGGGTCAGCGCGGCGAGCGCGGCGGAGATCTCGGTCCCCGGCAACATGCGTCCGGTGAGCTCGATCGTCACCTGGACCTGGAGCGGAACCTCGCGGCCGGCGATCACCATGGCCTCGCGGCAGCCGTTCATGGCGGCCTTCACTCCGAGCAGATCGAACTGGGTCTCGATCAACAGGACGTCGACCCCACCCTCGATCAGGCCGACGGCCTGGCGGACGTAGATGTCTTTGATCTCGTCGTAGCGGATCTGTCCGAGCGTGGGGAATTTGGTTCCGGGCCCCATCGAACCAGCGATGAACCGAGGACGTTCGGGGGTCGAGAACTCGTCGGCCACCCGACGAGCGATGTGCGCAGCTGCAACGTTGAGCTCGTGGATCTGATCGAGGAGGTCGTACTCCATCAACGCCACACCGGAACCGAAGCTGTTCGTCTCGACGATGTCGGCGCCCGCCTCGAAGTATTCGCGGTGCATCTGGGCGATCAACTCAGGCCGAGTCAGGCACAACATCTCGTTGCAGCCTTCCAACGCCTCGGATCCGAAGTCCTCCGCGGTCAGCGGGTGCATTTGCAGCCAGGTCCCCGTGGCGCCGTCATAGATGACGACCCGTTCAGCGACCAGTTCCATGAACGAGATACCCATGGGGGTCGAGGCTACCGGTCGGTAACAACGCGACCCAAGGGCGTGTTGACCGTCACCGTGGTTGTCGAACCATTGAATATTCGCGTCACATGCTGCGATACTGACCGTGCCGGTTCCACCGCCGGGCGGACAACCAATCAGGTCACGGCCCTCGCTGGCCGGGGTCGAGTTGGACGGGGCAACGTGAGGATGGGGATCCATGGGCGACTACCGGGCTGACCAGCTGGCCGACGCGGCAGGCATGTCGTTGGCGCTCGTTCGTTCCTACCAGAGCAAAGGTCTGCTCGATCCACCACGCCGGGTTGGACGGCAGGCCTTCTACAACGATGGTCATCTCAGCAGGCTGCGCCACATTGCCGACCTGAAGTCGCGTGGTCATTCATTGCGGATGATCGCCGAGCAGATCACGCCGACCGAGCGCACCGAACGCCGGGTCGCATCAGATGGACGACGGAGCCTCCGACTCGGCGACGTTGCCGAACGCAGCGGCGTTCCCATCCAGATGTTGCGATCGTGGGAAGCCTCGGGCCTGATCCGACCCGCGCGGGTCGAGGGGGAATCCATCTATGACGAGCGCGACATCGAAGCTGCGCAGATGATCCTGGTCCTGATCGGATCAGGGATCCCGTTCGAGCGATTGATCGAGGTTGCCCGGGGTCAGTTGGCGGCCGGTGCCGAGATGGCAGACGGCGCGGTGCGTCTCCTCGACGAGTTCAACCCGATCGCCCAGACACCAGCGCGCAACGCGGCCGTATTGGAGATGGCGGGCGTGATCGGAGCGCTTGTTTCCTACGTCGTTCAGAGCCAGGTCATGGCGGTGGGTCGGCGTCCGGGAGATGGCGTCGATGTCGACTCCCATTCGCTGTCGCTGGACGCGTGACGCCGGAGCGGTGACGCTCGGCATCGGTTCAGAATAATCCGCCGGTGTGTCCCTGGGTGCCGGCGCTGCCCTCAACGGACGAATCGCTCGACGAACTCGAGGTTGGGGACGTCGGTGAAGGTGAACGGCGGGAGGCCGGACCCGCTGAGGGCCTCCTGGTGCCAACCGAACGGAGGGGCGACGCCCAGCAACGGTCCCGAGGCCGCTCCGGGCACATCGGAGATCAGGTGGATCTGGAACCATGGGAAGGACCGACCGTCGGAATTGGTGACCGTTGTCGAACCGTCGTTGAACACGATGCTGGTGGTACCCGGGACGTAGTAGCCGTAGTGGAAAGGCCTTGGGCTGGAGGACACGTGCTGGGTGGCGCTCAAGGAGTCGATGACCTGTCGGGCACCACCGGTGACCTCCATGGTCTCGAGGCTCGATGCAATGGTCACCGGGGTGCCCGGCGTCGTGGTGACACAGCTCAGCAGGATGCGGTCGGCCACGGACCATCCCAGCGGGAGCGAACAGTTCTCCGTGGCCGGCAGGACCGTTGTCGGAGTGGCACCCGACGTCGCGTTCAGCCGCATGATGGCGGCAGCGCCGGTGGATGAGTTCGTCTGCTGGTAGAGCAGGGCCGAGGAGTCCGGCGCCCACACCACTGCGGGGCTTCCAAGCCTGTCGACATTGCCGCCGAAGGGCAGGTACTGCACGGAGCTGACCGTTGGGCAGCCGCCGTTGACGAGGGAGCGGATGCTGAGGCCCGTGATGGACCCCCCGCCGATGACATCGTTCGAGAACGAACTCACCGCAGCGCGGGTGCCGTCAGGCGATGGGACGATTCCGGTGATCGCGGCCCCGATTGGCCCGACGGTGCAACTGCCCCCTGGGAAGGTCACGTTGTACTGCGGGTACGGGGAGGTCGGCGGAGCGAGGGTGGCCGTGACGCCTTCACCGGCGAACCCGTTCCACGGGAACCGCGCCGTGCCGTCGGGAATCAGCCTGAAGCCGACCGACTCCAGTGCCCCGGCCAGCAGCGGGCTGGGTGTTCCCAACAGCCATGAAGGTCCGGCCGGCGTCGGCCCGGTGGTGGTCCCGTTGAGCGTGACGAACCGGTTCATGGACGCGGTGTAGAAGCCGGTCACCGGGTCGGCGGTGCCGCCGGCATCTCGGAGCCATTGCACGCCCACGCCGGTCGGCAACGATGGCGGCGGCACGGCCGACCATGTCGGCGGTGCGCATGCTGCCGCCACGAGCACCGCCGAGGCGAGCATCGTGATACTGATCCGGCGGCGGGATCTCCGTCGCGTTCTGGCCGCTGGTGTGGAGATGGATGGCATCGTCGTCCTCATAGCCGAATTCTCCGCCCGATCAGCAACCGTGGCCTAGGGCCGAAGGACCATGGTTCCGAAGATGACCTTCGACTCTTGGCATCGGTCGGGGTCGGAATGAGACTCAAATTATGGAGCATGAGACACACCCGATCGAGTACACGACTCATTCGTTCGTCTGGCGCCGGCATCGTCTGGTGTACGACGTCTACGGCGAGGGCGACCAACTCATCGTGTACATGCACGGGTTGCTCCTGGACTCCGAGCTCAACCGGGGGATCGCTGCGGCGTTGGCCGCGCGAGGGAACCGGGTGGTGCTGCTCGATCTGCTGGGACACGGGCGAAGTGACAAGCCCATCCACGCCGAGGAATACCGAATCGACTCGTACGCCGAACAGACGATCGCCCTTCTTGACGAGTTGGGCGTGCCGGTCGCCACGCTCGGCGGAATGTCGCTCGGGGCAAACGTCAGTTTGTTCGCCGCCACCGAGCACCCTGACCGCGTCCATGGCCTGGTGTTGGAGATGCCGGTCTTGGAATGGGCAGTTCCATCGGCGGCCATCGCATTCGTTCCGATCCTGCTGGCCGCTCACTACGGTCGCCGTGTCCTGAAGCCGATCACCTCGCTCCTGCGTCGACTTCCTCGGACGTCGATCGGGCCAGTCAACAGCTTCCTCAACGCCGGGTCGCTCCCGCCTGACGTCATCGCCGCCATCATGCACGGAGTCCTGGTCGGGCCGGTGGCCCCGACGTTCGATGCCCGTTGTCGTGTCGTCACCCCCGCCCTCGTACTCGCTCACGCCAACGACCTCATCCATCCCTTTGACGATGCTCACCGCCTAGTTGGTCAGCTCGCCAACAGCACACTGGTCCGAGCCCGATCCCCGCTGGAATTGCGGCTCTTTCCCAGCCGGCTGACGGACTCGATCGCCGAGTTCCTCGACGCGACGTGGGCGAAGCCGATCCCGTCGGCCTCACGCCGCCGAACCGAACGACGCACCGCCCCGTCGAGCAGCGGACGTCGTCGCATGTCCAGCGCGCCCAAGACGGCCTGAAGAGAACGACGCAGACGCTGCCATGACAACATCAGAACCTCAGGAGATGGCACAGCGGCGAGCGCAGATGGTCAGTCGCGACATCGCGTCCAGGGGGATCAACAACGGTCGTGTCCTCGACGCAATGGCAAGCGTTCCCCGGGAACAGTTTCTTCCGGCGAACCTCGCCGAGTTCGCGTACGACGACAGTCCGCTTCCGATCGCCGAGGGCCAGACCATCTCGCAGCCCTACATCGTGGCCACCATGGTCGACGCTGCCGAGCTGACGGTCGGCGACCGGGTCCTCGAGATCGGCACCGGGTCTGGATACGGTGCCGCCATTCTCGGCCAGATCGCCGACAACGTCGTGACGATCGAACGACACGCGTTGCTCGCCGACGCGGCGGCAGCGAGGTTGATCGACCTCGGCTATCTCAACATCGACGTCGTGGTCGGCGACGGGACCTTGGGCTGGCCCGAGTTGGCGCCCTACGACGCCATCATCGTGACGGCCGGAGGTCCAGCGGTGCCGAGAGCGCTGCTCGACCAGCTCGCGGAGGGCGGTCGTCTCGTGATCCCCGTCGGTCCTGAGAGTCGCGGGCAGGGATTGGTCCGCGTCCGTCGACACGGCGACGAGACCACCGAGGAGGACCTCGGGCCGGTGCGCTTCGTTCCGCTGATCGGCGCGCAGGGGTGGACCCCACAGGACGAACCGCCGGCGCTCATCGTGCCGACGGCACCGGTGCATCGGTCCAGCGGAATCGCTGGGCTCGTTGCCGAAGTTGCCGAGCCGTTCGGATCGATAGCGGAGGCTGAGCTCGGGCCGCTCCTCGAACGGATCGGTGACTGTTCGGTAGTCCTGCTCGGGGAGGCCTCGCACGGAACCTCGGAGTTCTACCGGATGCGGGAGCGCATCACGCGTGAACTGATTCTCCGCAAGGGGTTCACCGTTGTCGCCGTCGAGGCTGATTGGCCCGACGCCGCCCGCATCGATACCTATGTCCGACATCGCCGGCCCACGGGCCCGCCGATGGAGCCCTTCGCGCGTTTCCCGACCTGGATGTGGCGCAATCGTGAGGTGGCGACATTCGTCGAGTGGCTCCGCGATCACAACGCCACGTTGGAAGAACCGTCTCGCCAGGTGAGCTTCTCGGGCCTCGACATCTACAGCCTGTTCTCCTCGCGAGACGCGGTGTTGAGCTATCTCGAAGGGATCGACCCTGACGCAGCGGCGGTGGCTCGACACCGATACTCGTGCCTCACGCCGTGGCAGCACGATCCTGCTGCCTACGGGCACGCTGTTGTCACCGGCAGCTTCAGCGGATGCGAGGAGGGAGTCGTGGCGATCTTGACCGACCTCCTCCGTCGACGCCTCGAGTATTCGGCCCAATCGAGCGACCGCTTCCTCGACGCTGCTCACCGCAGCGACGACTTCCTCGACGCTGTTCAAAACGCGATGGTGGTTGCGCAGGCCGAGCGGTACTACCGGGTGATGTACTCAGGATCGCGGGCCTCGTGGAACCTTCGTGACCAGCACATGTTCGAAACGCTGAAGCTCGTTCGAGCACATCGGGGACCCGGCGCCAAGGTCGTTGTGTGGGAGCACAATTCTCACGTCGGGGATGCGTCGGCGACCGAGATGGGGGCGCGCGGTGAACACAACGTGGGGATGCTGGCTCGCCGGGAGTACGGCACCTCGGCGTTCCTCCTCGGTTTCGGGACCGACCACGGAACGGTGGCGGCGGCGACCGATTGGGGTGGCCCGATGGAGATCAAGTCCGTCCGACCGTCTCACTCAGACAGCTACGAACGAATCTGTCATGACACTGGCATCGGCGGGTTCATGATGCACCTCCGCGATCCGGACCGACCCGAGATCCGCGAGGAGTTGGCCGTCCCCCGCCTCGAGCGTGCGATCGGCGTGATCTACCGACCGGAGACAGAACTCCAGAGCCACTACTTCCAAGCATCGCTGCCCACTCAGTTCGACGAGTACGTCTGGATCGATGCCACGACCGCCGTGATCCCCCTGCCCACCCACGATGTGGCGGGCGCTCCCGATACCTACCCGTTCGGACTGTGAGCCGAATCTTGAAGCTGAGTGAGTGGGATCGGGCGCAGTCTCCATCAGCGAGTGGCGAGTCGATGGCTCACCGAATTGAGGACCCTGCTGGCAATTCCGGCTCGACCGCACGTCCTGGCGACGGTGCAGTGATCCCGCCATGGAAACTGCCAACGGGTGAGGCGCTCTTCGATCGGCGACATCGTCGCACTTCGACCGCGAACGTCGACCGGGGCGAAGGACGCGACCCTGACGAGGGACCTTCGGCCCTTCCCGGTTCTTCAGTTCACAGGTGAAGATCATTGGGCACCCGCCAACCGGATCTATCGGGACCGCGGGACGAAACATTCCAGCGGACCGAAACACACAGAGGACTCAGCATGAGCAACGACACGACACCTTCGACCACACCCGACAACTTCACCACGGCAATCGATCGGCTACTCGAGGACGCGCGGGCAGTTCGCACAGCGGCCGCCGCCTACGAGGCCGGCGGTTCCGCTGATGGCTACGGCGACGAGATCGCCCAGGTGCTGAACACCATGGAACTCGACCTGACGATTGCTCGGAACGCGTTGGCCGCCCGAGAAGCCCATACGTCAGAGGATCTCCAGAAGGCGGTGAACAACGTGATCGAGGCTGCCCGCAATTGGCTTCAGGACGCATCGGTGACGGCGTCGCTGGGTCGCATGGAACTCCGTGACCGCTCTGATGCCGTGACCCACGCGCTTGACCGCGCGCGGGGCGAGGCGAAGCGCACCGTCGAACGCGTCGGCGATGCAGTCGGCGTCGACCTCACAGAAACCAAGAGCGCCGCGATCGATTCGATCGGCGGTATCCGGCGTGCGGTAGCTGATGCGATGACGTCGCTGCGATCGGCCCGCACCGAACCCAAGGACTGATCGCGTTCAGAGTTGGGTTGCTCCGACCGTGTCGCAGCGGCTCGGAGCAGCTCAGCCGAGACTATGGGTGATGGGGCCGGAGCCCGGGTGGCGCACCGGACCGGCAACTGCGACGAGCGTGGACTTCCACCCCGGCGCCGACATGCCAAGCGTAGGATTGACCCGTGCTCAACGTCACTCTCGCTCGCGCCCTTCCCGCATCCCCCGGTCTACTGATCCGGCTCGTTGCCACCGCTGAAAAGGGCGGTGATCTGCCCGGCAAGCGACAACTCGACCGCCTCGGATTTTCGGCCAAGGCGGGGGAGACCCTCCTGTTGGCAAGCGGCGAGAAGGAGGCGACGCTGCTGGTCGGGGTCGGCGACCTGTTGACATTGACACCCACCGGTCTGCGGCTGGCCGGAATTGCCGCGGCACGTGGCGCCGGCTCGTCGAAGTCGGCAGCGCTGGTGCACTCCAGCGTCACCGCGGGCTTCGATCCCGCCTTGGCAATCCAGCTGATCGCGGAGGGTCTCGTCCTCGGGGCATATTCCTTCACGACCTACAAGAGCGAACCATCGACCAAGGGTCTCAACAAGGTGTCGGTCGTCGGCGTCGGTGACAAGACCGAACGCGACGGACTGGTTGCAGGCCTCGCCGTCGCCCGGGCTATCTGCTTCGCCCGTGATCTCGTCAACGAGCCTGGGGGGACGCTCACCCCCACTGTCGCTGCTGAACGGGTCGGCGCCTATGCCAAAGAGGTCGGCCTGACCGTCACCGTGCTCGGCCCCAAGGAGATCGCCAAGGAACGGCTGGCTGGCACGTTGGCGGTCAATCAGGGCTCGGTAGAACCGCCGCGATTCGTCAAACTCGAGCATCGGCCCGAGGGGGCGATCGGTCATGTGGCGCTGGTCGGCAAAGGCATCACCTTCGATTCCGGCGGCCTCAGCATCAAGCCCGCCGAGGCCATGATGACGATGAAGTGCGACATGGCAGGCGCCGCAGCCGTTGCGGCCGCGACCTGTGCCATCGCTGCGTTGGGCACGCCCGTCGGTGTGACCGCCTACATGCCGTTTACCGACAACATGAGCGGCGGTGCCGCCATTCGACCAGGTGACGTGTTCACTGCCCGGAACGGAACGACGGTGGAGGTTCTGAACACCGACGCCGAGGGTCGGCTCGTGCTCGGGGATGCGCTGGCATGGGCTGCCGAAGGCGAACCCGACGCCATCGTTGATGTTGCAACCCTCACGGGTGCGTGTCTCGTGGCCTTGGGCGATCGGATCGCTGGCGTGTTGAGCAACAACGACGAATTGGTCAACGAGATCGAGTCGGCTGCCGAGGGGGCCGGCGAGCGGTTCTGGCGTCTTCCCCTTCCTGACATCTATGAACCGCAGATCGCCAGCATCATCGCTGATGTGAAGAACATCGGCTCCCGCTTCGGCGGCACGTTGACGGCAGGCCTGTTCCTCCAGAAGTTCGTGGGCGATGTCCCCTGGGCGCACCTCGACATAGCGGGCCCCGCATATCACGACGCCCAGTCCGAAGAGGCCGCGGCCGGTGGCACCGGGTTCGGTGTGCGGACGCTCATCGGACTGGTGCAGGGCCGGGCGATGGTGGCAGACGCCGGGGGTAACGAGGACTGACCGTCATCGGTTCGATCGGCCGTGGGCCGCGAGCCAGGTGGCGTGACCGCGCTGAACTGGTTCGGGGAGTCGTCGAAGCTGCCGGGCCGTGAGGGTTGGCATCAACGTCCGCACCTCGAGCACCGATGGCGACTCGATCCGGCACGCCCCGAACTGGCACGCTCGCTCCAACGTCCGGCCGATCATCGACGAGTGTCCGATACCCCGGCCCAGCCCCATCGCCTGTGCCGTATCGGCCAGGTCGATGCGGTAGCCGTCGGGCCGCTCCGTGAAACCTCTCGCCAGACGCCGGAGCAACAACGTGGTGGCGGGTCCGAGAACCCCGAGCCAGAACCGCTCGACATACTCGCTCCGGAGTTCGTGGCCGAGATCGACGAGGCGCGAGTCCTCCCACGCCATGATCGTCACCGTCGGAGAGATCCAGTTGACGATGGGGAGTGGCGCTGTAGCCGGAGTTGGCGCCGGCGTCGGTTCCAGCTCCGGCGACGGTGGAGCGAGGGTGGACTCGGCTGGCGCGGTCAGGGTCGGGGTGATGGTGGTCATGACGTTTCCTCGAGCGGGATCATGGGTTGCGGGGGAAGCGTCTCTGCAATGTATTTCATGTCATTTCATTCATCAAGCCCGATCTGCAATCGCTCGTCGGCGAGCGATACCTGGCCACTGGCCTGTGCATTGTCTCCGCGCAGTGTTAACAACAGTGGATGATCGGCGACGCGGCAACATCAGTGGAGATGGCCATCGCTCGCCAACTGCTCGCCGACGCGCGTTCGGTGGTTGTCCTCAGCGGCGCCGGGATGTCCACCGCATCAGGGATACCGGATTTCCGGGGGCCACAGGGCGTCTGGACCAAGAACCCTGAGGCCGAGAAGTTGGCGACGATCTCGAACTATCTGGCGGATCCAGACGTGCGAGCCAGATCGTGGCAATCGAGGCTCCATCATCCGGCGTGGTCCTCAGAGCCGAACGCTGGTCATCGAGGGCTCGTCGCGCTGGAGCGGCAGGGTCGATTGAGCGTGCTGGTGACGCAGAACGTCGACGGGTTGCACCAGCTCGCTGGATCCTCGGCGGACCTCGTCGTGGAGATCCACGGCACCATGCGCGACACGGAGTGTCTGAGCTGCGGACGCCGCGAACCCATGTTGGACACCCTCGTTCGCGTTCGAGCGGGCGAGGTCGATCCGCCATGTCTGGTCTGCGGGGGGATCCTCAAGTCGGCCACCATCAGCTTCGGCCAATCCTTGGTCGAAGCCGACCTCGAACGATCCTTCGCAGCTGCCGACGCCTGCGATCTCCTGCTGGCGCTCGGTACGACGTTGGCGGTGTTCCCGATTGCACAGATGGTCCCCATCGCGAAAAGACGTGGGGCAGCGGTGATCATCATGAATGCCGAGCCGACTCAGATGGACGACCTCGCCGATGCCACCATCGGCGGAGATCTGAGTGAGACGGTCCCCGCCCTGTTGGACGGACTCGCCTGAGCGGCACTGAGGAGTCGAACGGTGCTGGGTCGAGGCGGCAGGAATAGACCGTTGGAACAATTGTTGACCAACTCGGTAGGGTATTGATCCTGCAGTCCCGAGGAGCACGAGAATGGCCAATTTCAGAGAGCTGTTGAACAAGGCGAAGTCCGAAATCAGCGAGGTGTCGACCGCTGAATCCGAGGGCCTTCGTGATGGCGGCGCCGTGTTCCTCGATGTGCGCGAAGCCGACGAGTTCGAGCAGGGAGCCATCCCCGGTGCGGTGTTCATTCCCCGGGGCCATCTCGAAGCACAGGTCGAAAGTCGTCTGACCGACAAGGCCGCCAAGATCGTGGTTCATTGTGCTGGGGGAGTGCGGTCTGCCTTCGCCGCCCGGACCCTGAACGAACTCGGTTACACCGACGTTGTCTCGATGGCCGGTGGCTTCAACAAATGGAAGGACGAGGGTCGCGATTGGAAGACCCCCCAGGTCCTCACGCCCGAACAACGCAATCGCTATCAGCGCCACCTTCTTGTCCCGGAGATCGGCGAGGTCGGACAACAGAAACTCCTCGATGCCAAGGTGTTGCTCCTCGGCGCCGGTGGCCTCGGTTCTCCTGCGGCGCTCTACCTCGCGGCGGCTGGTGTCGGAACCCTCGGGATCGTCGACATGGACGTCGTCGACGCCTCGAACCTGCAGCGCCAGATCCTCCACAACATGGATCGCATCGGTGAACGAAAGGTCGATTCCGCCAAGAAGACGATCACCGCGATGAACCCCGACGTCACCGTGGTCACCTACGACCGTCGGCTCGACGCGTCGAACATCGAGGACATCATTTCGGGCTACGACATCATCGTCGACGGCGCCGACAACTTCCCGGTGCGGTACATGCTCAACGACGCCTCCGTGAAGCTCGGTATTCCCGTCGTCCACGGCTCGATCTTCCGTTTCGAGGGCCAGGTCACCGTTTTCGATCCCAAGAACGGCCCCACCTATCGGGACATGCTCCCCGAGCCGCCGCCAGCGGACATGGCGCCGAGCTGTGCTGAAGCTGGAGTGCTCGGGGCGCTGCCCGGGATCATCGGGACGATCCAAGCGGTCGAGGCCATGAAGATCATCCTCGGCGCCGGGGAGCCACTCATCGGGCGCTATCTGACCTTCGACGCCTTGGAGATGTCGTTCCGGGAGTACAAGATTCGCCGCGATCCGTCGAACGAGGTGACGTGGGAGCACCGCGATCGGATTACGGTCGTCGAGCTCGAGGGTCATTGCTCGCCCGCGCCGTTGCAGGCGCCGGCCGAGTGAGGGCGAACACCGCTCGCGGCTAGCGTCACCGTCGTGGGATCAGCGACCTCGACGTGGTGCCGGGTCGCGTGAGCGGGGTCTTTCTCGGTCAGCTCCTCAGAGTTGGGACAGTGGCGGCCATCCTGGTCGGCGCGGGTCTTGTGCTGGCGATACTGGCCCCCGCCCGCTGGCGACCGTTCCTGATTCCGGCAGCGCCAGTCGTGGGTGCAGCGTTGGCAGTTGCCTACATCCACTGGACCGGGCTCATCGTTGGATTCTCGAGCGCCGGGCCCGTGTTCGCGGTGGCATCCCTCGTCGGACTCGTCTGGATGTGGCTTCGGCGGCGAGCAGCGCTCAACGATGCCCGAGGGTTACTCATCTCCATGCTGATCCTGTTGGCGGCGGGAATTCCCGGGATGGCGATCAACCTGTCTGCGACGTCAGACGTCGATTCGACTGGCCTGCGCTTCACCTCGCCTGGATCCGACGGGTTCTACTTCGCGTCCGTCGACGACTGGTTGATGGATCACACCGTGTGGGATGTGCCCGACCGCTCCCCGAGCGCCACCAGCCCCGACAGTCCCGCCAACGACCCGGTTCGGCAATACCAGCTGGGTGCTCGGCGCTGGGGCGAGGCGGGCATTCAGAACCTGGCGTCGTCGGTCTTTCGCACCCAGAGTTCCGATCAGTGGATCCCGATGACGGCGCTGTGGCTGCTGTTCATCGCTCCGGCCACCTACGCATTGGCGCTCGGGCTGGGGGTTTCTCGTCGTCGGTCACTTCGTGCTGGCGTTCTTGGGGGAGTCGGGGTTGGTGGGCTGGGCTCGCTCGGATACTTCCTGCTGAATCAGAACTCGATGTTTGTACTGGGGTTGGGAATAGGGATGTTCGCCGTCGGTGCGCTGCTGTTCCTCGTCCGTTCCGATGAGCCACCTGGCGCGCACGAGTTGGCACTCGTTGGGCTCGCAGTGGTTGGACTCCTCGGGACGGAATTCGAATACGCGTTCGTGTTGGCACCCGCCCTGATCGCTGGCCTGGCACCGCTCCTCTGGCGTCATCGAAGCCGTTGGCGGTGGTTGATGATGGCGGTGGTGGCAACCCTTGTTGTGGGACCGCTGGCAGTCTTCAACGCAGTGCGCGGGCTGCTGTTCCTGACCGGCGTCGAGAACACCTGGCCTGATCAATACAGCTTCGGTCCCATCGTGGAACGCCTGGGCCGGATCCTCGGGTCGTTCCCCGTCGACACCTTTGGGGTACCGGCGAACGCGTTACGTGGTCCCATCACGGTGCTCCTGGGGTTGGCCTGGCTGACGGGGTTGATCGTTGCGCTTCGAGCGGCACCCACGCGCTGGCCCGTGATCGCGCTGATCGGAACGATGTGCCCGTACTGGTGGTTCCTGGTCGGCGGCACGATGAACTACGTGCCGAACCGGATCGTGGCGATGTCGGTTCCGACCGGGATGGTCCTGATCTGCATCGGAGTCTCGACGTCGCTCCCTCTGGTGTGGGCAACAAAGGTACGTCCGCGGGTCGCGGGTCGGCTGGGGTTGGTCGCGGTGTCAATGACGGCCATAGTGGGCTTGGTTGCCGCCACGATGATGACGAACGACACGGTTCGGCACCATGAAACGCTGCGGGGGATCGGCCTCGACGACAGCCAGGCGGTGGAATGGATCCGTACGTACGGAGGGCCCTCCGGCAGTCGGGTCATCGTCGCCGATCCGTTGATCCACCGGCAACTGTTTGTCATGGATCGCACGAGCGACCTTCGCGATGTCGGATGGCTGCAACTGCAGCCGGCGTACCCTCGTCGGCTGCTGTTCGAACCACTCGAACCAGCGTCCTTCGCACTGATGAGTCGGTCGGCGGTGCCGATAGGAATCACGCAGACGCTGGAACAGAACTCCACGTGGGAACTCATCGACATTCGTCGCGGGGGCGTGTACCTCGGTCCGGAAACGCCACTGCGATCGGCCGCAGCCGGTGGGTTCGAGCGATGGAGTTCGACGACTCCCATCGATGTTCCGATTGCTGTCGGAGCGGCGTGCGCGAACGTGACCGTCGATATGCGGTCCGCGGCGGATCGGACAGTGACCCAGGTCGATGTGGGGCTGACCGCCAATGGGCCCTTCGTGCCAACGGACGTTCTGATGGGACCGGGAACCAGGACGTTCGAATTGCCGGTGTCGTCTGGTGGCCTGGCGTTCGTGAGGCTTGGTGGCTCCGGCGAATCAGGCGCGGCTGCCGCAGAGGAGGGTCGTGCGTCATCGGATCAACGACCCGAGCCCGACCCGCGCCACGGGGTGTCCGCTGACATTCGCATCAGCGTCGCCGGGAGCTGTGGCTGATGTCAGCTCGGCGCGCGACGCTCTTGCGCTTCATCTTGTGGACGATGACTTCGTGGCTCCTCGGGTTTCCGGCGATCGGTCGAATCGGCAGCAGCGTCGTCGGTGATCCGGGCGACGCCATGTTCAACCTCGCGGTCTTGCGCTGGGGCGCCCGATCAGCGGAATCCGGTTTCAGCAACTACTGGTCGGGGCAGATCTTTCACACAGCGCATCTCCCCATGGCATACAGCGATACCCACCTCGGGCTCGTGCCCATCTTTGCTCCGTTGAACTGGCTGTTCGGTTCGGTTGTGGCCATGAACCTGATCTATCTGGGGTTGTTCGTCGTGGCGCTCGAGTCGTCGTGGCGGTTGTGCCTGCGGGTGTGCGGACATCGGTGGGCATCCGGCGTCGGTGCCCTGGTGTTCACCTACAGCACGATCCGTCTGGGCCAGGCCAACCATTTCCAGTTGATGCTCGGCGCGTTGCTCCCGCTGATTGCGCTGATGGTCTGGCGCGTGACCGACAACGACGGGTCGTGGCGACACGCGGTGACGCTCGGGCTCTCGCTGGCCGTCATCACGCTGTCGGCGAGCTATCTCGGCATCGCGGCGGTGATGATGGTGGCGGGACTGGTCGCCTTTCGTCTGCCGAGCATCGTGCGCTCGCCCCGAGCATTGGTGATACGGCTGGCGCTGGCGGGCGTCCTCGCCGCTGTGCTCGTCGGTCCCGTTGCGATCAAATACCTCGAGCTGCAGGATGACCCGTACTTCACCCGAGACCCCTCGACGACGCAGGGAACGTCCATTGAAGGGATGACCGAGGTACAGGGTTCGACACGCCTGATGGATGTCCTCGTCGATCGAACCACCCCGTACTCCGAGAATCGTTCGTTCCCGGGTGTCGTCGGTGTCGTCTTCGGCCTGATCGGCATTGGTGTCGTCTGTCGACAGCGCTGGTGGAAAGACGCAGGGTTCGAGCAGAACCGTCGGGGCGAAGTCCTGTCGCTCGGAGTCGTCTGCCTGGTCATCAGCGTGATCTCGTTCGGGAACAGCCCGTTGTTCGACGCTGCCGGAATCTTGATACCCGGGTTCTCGGGCATTCGCGCGCTCGTTCGGCTCATCGTGGTCGGCCAGCTGGCGGTCGCCGTCCTCGCGGCGGTCGGGGTCGCGACAACGATGCGCCTCCTGGCGGACCGACCACGGCTGGCCGTCGGCCTCTGCGCGGGTCTGGCTGCGGTGGTCCTCGGTGAGTCGGCCCTGGATCTCCCGCTGAGTCGCACGCCGTTGGGTCAGTCCTCGTTCATGTCGGTCAGTCGTGAGCTGGAAGGTCGAGCGAAGGGTCCGGTGTTGGAGCTTCCCGCACCACCGCCCAGCACCGGGGCGTTGTGGGCATTCACCGAGGCGCCTCGAATGGTGGCGGCTGGCGAAGATGGCCAGGTTCGAGTCAACGGGTACTCCGGGTTCTTCCCCAAATGGTACGAATCGGAGATGTCGTCGGTGAACGACCCATCGAGTCTCGCCGGGCAGGAGGTGCTTGCACACCGCGGGGTGCGCTTCATCGTGTTTCGAACGGCGCCCTTCGTCAGCGACGACGGGTCGGATGGGTTGATATCGCCAGCTGGGAGCGCTTGGATGAATGCGGCCGATGCCGAGCGCGAGGTGGCGGAGCTACCGCCCGCAACGGTGGAACGTGTCGACCGAGTCGACGGCGGCATCATCGTGACCCTCCGCTAGCGTTGCGCCGGTGGAGACAGCCATGCGCCCGCAGGTGGTCCGCGTCGTCGTGCTCAACTGGAACGCAGCGTGGCTCACCACTCGTTGCGTCCGGTCGCTCCTGAACTCGACATGTCCAGGGGTTGAGCTGCGTATCGTCATCGTCGACAACGGGTCGATTGATGGATCGTTGCAGCGGCTCAGCCACGACTTCCGGTCTGAGCCTTCGGTGGAGATCCGTCCGACTGGTGCCAACCTCGGGTTCGCCGAAGGGTGCAACCGTGCGCTCCGAGATCTCGAGGGCATCGATGCGGTGGCGCTCATCAACAACGATGCCGTCGTCGATCCGGCCTGGTTGGCGCCGCTCCTGGCGGAGCTGCGCGATGACCGGGTCGGCGCAGTCGGCTCCAAGGTGCTGCTCGAGTTGCCATTCGTCGACGTTGAGCTGGAACCAGTCGCCCAGAGCACCCGGGCGCTGATCGAGCGGGTCACCGTCGATGGAATCGACGTGACCGCCAAATGCATCTTCGAGGGCACGGAGTCCTTCGCTCATCCCTACTTGGCGTTTCGGCTCACGCATCGCGTCGGTCGAGGTTGCACCATTGCGGTCCCGGTCGGGTCCGATACGCGCCGGGCGCCACGCATCGAGCTTGCGCTGTCCGATATGGACTCGCCGATCTCGACAGATGATGACGCCACGCGTCTGGTGATCATGCCCGGAGCTGATGGCGTGGGACGCGCTGGTTGGGAGTCGCTCGGTCATCGCCACCGCCGGATCAACAACCTGGGAACCCATCGGACATCAAGCGGGGAATGGGCGGACCGCTGGTACGGCGCCACCGATCGGGCCGGTCTCATTGCTCATGGCACAGGCGGTTTTTGCGGCGGAGCGGTGTTGTTGCGCTCAGAGATGTTGGCCGACGTCGGGCTCCTCGACCCGACGTTCTTCGCCTACTACGAGGACTCGGATCTGGCCTGGCGAGCGAGTCGTCGGGGCTGGCGGGTTCGGGTGGCGCCTGAGTCGGTCGTCCATCACCTCCACGGTGGCTCGGGTGGCACGGCATCGCCGACGTTCTTCCACTTGAACTATCGGAACTGGTTGCTGACCACGCTGCGCAACGGCTCGGTCGGCCAGATGCGACAGGCGTTCACGACGGCCCGCCGGTATTCGTGGCCTTCGATTCGTCGGAACATCGTCGGATTGGCACGCCGTGGACGATCACCGAAGTACGCGCTGGCGCTCCGGTGGGCGCGGATCTGGCTCGACGTGGTGGCATCCAGCCCACGCCAACTCGCCAGTCGCCGCTCGACCACGATCGGACGCGAGCCCACCGATGATGTCCGCACACCATGGCTTCCGGCCGGATCGATCGCCCGACCCACACGATTTCCGGGAGGGCCGACGCTCGTGTACGTCGATGTCACTCCGACGCTTCGCTCGGGTTGGCGGGCTGGGATCCAACGGGTGACATGCGAGATGGTTCGGAACCTTCCGCAGGTGGCACCGGATCTGCAGGTCGTTCCCATCGCCTGGGCTCCGTTGCACCACTCGTTCCGTCGTATCAGCGCCGATGAATACGAGCAGTTGCTGGTGCCCACCGGCGACGAGCAGCCGATCCGCCGTGCCCCACCGCAATCGACTTTTCGACGCCAGACGGGCGCTGCCGCCCGACGCCTCAAGCTCGACCTGGTGGCGAACCGGGTTCGACATGTCCGGGCGCTTCGCGCGGAACCGGCTGAGCATCGCGACCTGCTCCTCGGCCAGATCGAGCCGAACTCGGTGTTCCTCGAAGTGGATGCCACCTGGAACGCCACCACGCCGTCGCGTCGGGAACTCATCGCGAGCCTCGCTTCCAACGATGTGACGGTCGTGAGTTTCATCCAGGACATCTTCTGCGTGACCCATCCCGAGTGGTTCGGCAGTGATCTGTCGTTCCGCTTCGCTGAGCATCTCGATGCCCATCTCCGGAGCGCACACACGATCGTCACGAGCTCGAACGACACCGCGCTCGAGATCGAGCGCTACGCCAAGTCAACGAACCGCCGACTCCCGGCAATCGCCACTGTGGCACTCGGCGCCGACACTGCGGTCGTGGAGTCGGACCCTGAGTCCGCCCAGCGGTCAGTCGCGGACGACCCCCACCCGTACGTGTTGTCGGTGGGAACCATCGAGCCCCGCAAACGACATCACCTCGTCCTCGATGCCGTTGAATCGCTGAGGGGCGAGTTTCCGGACCTCGGAGTGGTCGTGGTCGGGCGCGAAGGGTGGGGGGCCGCCGACCTCGTCGAACGGTTGAGGTCCGATGCAGCGGTGTCATGGCGTCACGACGTCTCTGACGCGGAGCTGGCAGCGCTCTACCAGTCGGCGCTCGTGACGGTGGCTGCCTCGGAAGCAGAGGGGTTCGGGTTGCCGGTGGTCGAGGCGCTCCGGAACGGGTCACCGGTGATCGCCACGACCGGCGGTGCGCTCGCCGAGATCGCTCCCGGAATCGTGGACCACGTCGACGTCGACTCGTCGGACCCCGCCGGCGAGATCGCTCGGCTGATCCGTCAGATGATGGTCGATGAGGCCCACGCTGGTGCCGTTCGACGCCGAGTGGCGTCCTACGTGCCGTCCACCTGGGCCGAGTGCGCTACGGGGCTGGCGTCGATTATCCGGCGTGCGGTGCCGAGTGGGTCCGGCTGCTAGACCAACAGCCGTGAAGGGTCTCATCCTCTCTGGCGGTGCCGGCACCAGACTTCGGCCGATCACCCACACCAGCGCCAAGCAACTGGTTCCCGTGGCCAACAAACCCATCCTCTTCTACGGAATCGAGGACATGGTCGAAGCGGGCATCACCGAGATCGGGATCGTGATCGGCGAGACCGGACCCGAGGTTCGGGCGGCGGTCGGTGATGGGTCCGATTTCGGTGCCACCGTGACCTACATCCAGCAGGAGTCACCCAGCGGACTGGCGCACTGCGTGCTGATTTCACGGGAATTTCTGGGTGACGACAACTTCGTCATGTACCTGGGCGACAACATGTTGCAGCAGGGGCTGACGACCTTCGTCGATCGTTTCGAGGCCGAGGTGCGTGCGGCTGATGCGCCCACCCTCGACGGACACACGGCCCCTCCCGCCGCTCAGATCCTGTTGTGCCCAGTGCCCGATCCACATCGTTTCGGGGTGGCAGAGGTCGACGCGGAGGGCCACGTCGTCCGGCTCGTCGAGAAGCCAGCCGATCCGCCGTCGAATCTTGCGCTCGTCGGTGTCTATCTGTTCACCAAGGCCATCCACGAAGCGGTAGCTGCCATTGCGCCGTCGCCCCGCGGCGAACTCGAGATCACCGACGCCATTCAATGGCTCATCGATACCGGCCAGCCGGTTCGTCATGATCTCCTCGAGGGTTGGTGGCTCGACACCGGCAAGAAGGACCCGTTGCTGGAGAGCAACCGTCGGGTGCTCGACGACATCACCGCCCGCATCGAAGGCAGTGTCGATGAGGCCAGCGAGATCGATGGTCGGGTGGTGATCGAGGCTGGTGCGGTACTCATCAATTCCCACGTGCGTGGCCCGGCTATCATCGGCGCGGGCACCACGCTGACCGACAGCTATGTCGGGCCGTACACAGCGGTGGCGCCGAACTGCGAGATCGTGTCCAGCGAGATCGAGAACTCGGTGATCCTGGAGCGAGCGAAGATTCACGGCGTCCCGAGGCTCGTCGATTCGTTGATCGGTCGCGACGCACAGGTGTTGCGATCGGGACACCGGCCGACGGCCACGCGACTGATGGTCGGCGACGACTGCCTGATCGATCTCGAATAGGACGCGCAGTGACTGGGCCCGAACCGATGAGAAGGAACTGACATGGCGACGATCGTCGAGAGCGAGCTGATCGCGGGCGTGCAATTGGTGACCCCCCAGATCTTCGGTGACGAACGGGGGTTCTTCGTCGAGACCTACCGGCGTCAGTGGTTCCCATCGGGCCGAGAGATGATCCAGGCGAACCGTGGCGATCGGCGCGCCGGGTGCATCGTCGGTCTCCATTACCACCTCCATCAGGCGGACTACTGGTACGTGCCGTTCGGTCATGCACGGGTGGTGCTGCACGACCTTCGATCGGGTGGTCCCACCGATGGTGTCACCCAGATGTTGGACCTCGGTGACGTCGAGGGCACCAACGCTCATCTCGGCGTGTACATCCCACCGGGCGTCGCTCACGGCTTCAGCTCGGTGACCGACATGACCATCACCTATCTGGTGGACGGGTACTACAACCCGGCCGACGAGCTTGGTGTGGCGTGGGACGATCCCGCGATCGCGGCGGACTGGGGCATCAGTGCCCCGGTGCTCTCCGATCGAGACAGCGCCAATCCAGCACGGAACGCCTTGGCGGAAAACTTCCGACCGACCTGGCCGATGCGCACCTGACCGATGGCTCGTGACGTCCTGATCTCCGTGCTCACACCGGTGTACAACACCGAGGAAACCGTGCTGCGCGAATGCGTTGGGTCGGTACTCGACCAGACCTACGGTCGATGGGAGCTGATCCTGGTCGACGACGGCTCCCCGGATCCCCACGTGTGGCCGCTGCTCCAGGAGTTCGCCACGATCGACCCCAGGATCATCGTGAGACGTCGCGAGCGCAACGGCGGCATCGTTGCCGCCTCCAATGATGCTTTGGACCAGGCGCAGGGTGAGGTGGTTGCCCTGCTCGATCACGACGACCTGCTGCATCGCGATGCCCTGGCCGAGGTGGCCGCGGCCTACCGCGATCCACAGCTCGACTACCTCTATTCCGACGAGGATCTCGTCGGGGTCGACGGGATCCGCTTCGCCCCGTTCTGGAAACCCGACTGGTCGCCGGAACGCTTTCGCTCGCAGATGTACGCCTGTCACCTCTCGGCCATCCGGCGTTCGCTCGTCGATGAGGTCGGCCGGTTTCGTGAGGGCTATGACGGTTCCCAGGACTGGGATCTGATCCTCCGCGTCACTGAACGGGCTCGAGTGATCAGACATCTGCCGAAGGTGCTCTACCACTGGCGGATCGTCCCCAACTCGGTGCTCTCCGGCGACGACGTCAAGCCCTACGCCTACGAGGCGGGCCGGCGGGCGCTGGAGGATCATTGCGAACGCGTCGGCATCGACGGAACCGTCGAAGAACTCGAGCGACGAGGTCATTTCCGGATCCGGCGCCGCGTCGACCCGGACACGTTGGTCAGCATCGTCATCCCCACCCGAGGTGACGTTGCGGTGGCATTCGGACGGGCTCGATGTTGTGTCGTCGAGATCGTCGAGGACCTGATCGGCGCGACACATCATCGGAACATCGAGATCATCGTGGTGGCGGATGTGTCCACGCCCGTCGACGTCGTCGAACAGCTCATGGCCATCGGTGGCGATCGACTTCGCATCGTGGAGTTCGATCGTCCCTTCAACTTCTCGGAGAAGTGCAACGTCGGGGCGGCCGCGGCCCGCGGCGAGCTGTTGTTGTTCCTCAACGACGACACTGCGGTCCTCACCCCCGACTGGCTGACCACCATGGCGGGCTTTCTTGCCGAGTCCGATGTCGGTGCGGTCGGGGCCACGTTGCTGTTCGAGGACGGTCGGCTGCAGCATGCCGGACACCTGTTCCTCGGTGGCAACGCAGGACATGTGATGTTCGGGATGCTGCCGACCGACGACCGCAACCGCGGTGCGGTCTGGCTCGATCGAGAGGTCGTTGGGGTCACCGCAGCGTGTCTGATGATGCGACGCTCGACATTTGTCGAGCTCGACGGTTTCAACGAGGCGCTGGCCAACAACTACAACGATGTCGAGCTGTGTCTGCGCCTCCGGGCGGCTGGCTATCGGATCGTGGTCACCCCACACGCTCGGCTCACTCATTTCGAGTCGGTGTCGAGAGACCCGTCGGTCAGCCCAGCAGAATTGGAGCTCCTGTCGAGCACCTGGGCTCGACAGTTGGCCCACGACCCGTACTACAGCGCGAGTTACGGCTCGTTCTCCGATGCCTATCCAGACCCGGTGGGCTATCCGGCGGTGCCGGATGAGCCTCGACGGTTGGCCTCGACGACCTGATCCGACAACTCGGCCAGGTGGTCGTTCACGTCGACCGCCAGCTGCGTCACTGCGTCACGCACCGATTCCACGGCGGCGGCGGTGGTGATCACATCGGCCCGGGTCACTGTCGATTCGAGGTCGGTCAAGCGCTGCTCGATGTGGCCGAGGCGTTGCGAGATCAACTCCAACTGCCGGCTGAAGCGCTCGGAGGGAAGTTGGCGATACCGGGAACGGAGGCGGTTGACCATGGGGCTCGACACGATTGGAACAGTACCCGGACCCGGACGTGGTGAACTGACGGCGTGCCCGTCCACGACGCCGTCATCATCTCCCGATCCGGGCGAGGACCTTCGCTGCGCCGCGCTGTGTCGTCGATGTGGGAATCCGGTTCGGTGCGTCGGCTGACGGTGGTCGTCGCTGCGGCACGACCCATCGGTCTCGATCTCCCGGACCATCTCGACGCAGCGGTCTTCCTCCGCGACTCAACGGTGGGCCACTTGTCGTACGGCACAGCGGTGGGCTCGTACGGCCATGAGGTGGCGACTTGGGCGGTACTCCCGAACGTGATCGATGGACTCCTCGACGATGTACCGCTGGTCGTGCTGAATGATCGCTGCTGGGTCACGGGAGAGCTCGACGAGCTCATCCTCGCTCCCGCTAGCGATGGGCTCGCCGGCCTCGCCCGCCGCGTGGACGGTCGGGTGGCGTCAGGTGGGTGGATCCCTGAGATGATCGTCGCTGGACCGAACTCGTCGGCAGCGCTCGCGGCGTGGACCGCTCACGCACAGAGCCAGGTGTCCAACGGCTCGGTCTCCGTGGATCCGTGGGCGGAGTACCCCACGGCCGGTGGTGTCGTGACGACCGTGGTCGATGGACGATTCCGGCGGTCACCTCATGCTGCGGCTGGATCCCCCGATGATCTGGCCAACACGATCGCCCATCGTCAGATCCGTCTCGTCAATCTCGGCGCCGCCACCTCCGACGCGCCGTGGGCGTTCTTCGCGCGGCCGATGGGAGCCTCCATCCGGGGCGATGAGCGCGCGGCCGCATCGAACCTCGCAGAAGTTCGAGCATCGGTCAGCGAGGGTCTCGCCGCTCTCGACGGAGCCGAGGACGACTTCCTCGACGACCACGTCGGCTTCGGGCTGGATCATCGGCTCCGCCGTTCGGCCGCCCGGGAGTCGTTGGCTCTCGGTGAGGTCCCGCCCGACCCATATGCGGCTGGCGGCACGGCGGCCACGCTGTCGTGGCTGTCGACGGGGGGAAGCGCTACCGGTACGCAACGGTCCCGCTGGCTTGATGCGTTGTGGCGGGACCGGCCAGATCTTCGGGCAACGTTTCCCTCGCCGCGGTGGAGGGATCGCGCGCAACTCGATCGATGGCAATGGGTCTCGGGTGTCGCCGAGGGCAACACGCCGATCATGTTGTTGCCCGATCTCCCCGGTCGCGTTCCTGCTGGCGAAAAACGCCGGGTCGACGGCGGAGTCAGCATCGTCGGGTTCCTCGACGCTCAACTCGGCCTGGGGGAGGCGGCGCGGCGGCTTCGAGCGGGTCTCGATGCCGCCGATGTCCCGACCAATGCGGTGCGCTACGACCGCCACGCGTCTCGCCGAGCCGACGATGGAGCGGTCGGCCCGGGTGCTCGTGGACTGACGGATCGGCCGGACCGACGGATCGTCGTGCTGGCAGTGGCGCCGACCTCGGTTCCGCAGTTGCTCGACGACCTCGCTGAAGAACTCGATCCCACCCAGCAGCTCGTGGGAGCGTTCTATTGGGAGACCGACGAGCTCAGCGACGACGCCATGGCGGGGGTTCGTGCCGTCGACCGGATCTGGGCGTCGACGAAGTTCCTGGTCGACGTCTTCACGCCGGTAGCGAGCGGGCCCGTCGAGTTAGTGCCGATTCCGCTCGAGTTCCCACTGGTGTCAGATCGGGCTGGAGCCCGCGCCCGAGCCGGCTTCGACGATCGCTTCACCTTCCTGTTCTCCTTCGATGTGCTGTCGGTCCCGAGGCGGAAGAATCCGGATGGACTCATCGCGGCGTATCTCCGAGCGTTCCCCCAGGACACCGGGACCACTCGTCTGGTGCTCAAGACGATGAACGGTGCCAGTGAGCCAGAGATGGTGCAGCGGTGGTGGCACCTCGGCGGCGGACGATCCGACATCGAGATCCGCGATGAGGATCTGTCGGCCACGGCACGCCTCGAGTTGGTGGCGTCGGCCGATTGCTATGTCTCGTTGCATCGTTCGGAGGGACTCGGCCTCACGATGGCCGAAGCCATGTCGCAGCACGTGCCGGTGATTGCCACGGGGTACGGCGGCAACCTCGACTTCATGGACGAATCCTCGGCATTGCTGGTGCCCTACTCGATGGTCGATGTCGGCCCGGGGTGCCCCTATCCCGAACGAGGTCGATGGGCTGACCCTGATGTCGACGCGGCGGCCGAGATGATGATCCGTGTCGCCACCGACCGGGCGACTCGCGATCGGCTGGCTGATGCCGGCGCCCATTCGCTCGGTCGATTCACCCTCGATCGGGTCGTACCGTTGATCCGGCGGGCGGCTGTCCGTGCCGCCGAGCACTGATCGGGACATCCGACGGCGTCGAACGGGCCGGGACGAGTCACTCGTTGTCGATGGGCATCGATGCGGCGGTGAATCGACCCCCTGCTAGGTTTTTCTTTCGTACCTGACATGAGCACCACCACCCTCACAGAGATCGCTCACAGCACCGATCTCATCAAGAACCTCACCCTGCGAGAGCTCAGGGGCAAGTATCGATCATCGGTACTGGGGTGGCTGTGGTCGTTGCTGAACCCGCTGTCGACGATCCTGACCTATTGGTTCGTCTTCGGCTTGATCCTGCAGCTGCCCGCCACAGTGGGCACCAAGACCGGCCTCGACAACTTCCCCGTCTATCTGATGTGTGGGTTGTTCCCGTGGGCTTTCTTCAGCTCATGTGTGAGCGGCTCGATGGGTGTGATCGTTGGCAATGCCGCACTGATCAAGAAGGTGTACTTCCCCCGGGCAGTGCTGCCGCTGAGCTACGTGCTGAGCATCCTGGTGAACTTCTGCATCGAGATGACGGTGCTGGTCATCCTGTTGGGGTTCTTCGGGGTGAACGCCTTGGTCGTGCTCCCGTGGCTGCTGATCCTCATGATGCTGCTGGTCATCTTCACGCTGGGGATCTCCATGGCGGTCTCCGTGCTCAACGCCTACCTCCGCGACCTCCAACACCTCATCGGGAGCGTGTTGTTGCAGATCATGTTCTATTTGAACCCCATCGTCTACCGGATCAGTGATGTCCCCAAGAACGTCGAACTCCTCGGGTTCTCGGTGCCGCTCCGGGCGATCTATCTGAAGAACCCCATGGCGCGTTTCGTCATGGCGTTCCGACAGGTGCTCTACGACGGTGTCGCTCCGGCTCTCAAGGACTTCCTCTTTCTCGGGGCCGCCTCCGTGGTATCCATCGTGCTGGGCTGGATGTTGTTCTCGAGGCTCGAGTGGCGAATGGCGGAGGAACTATGAGCGATGACGACATCGTCATCCGGGTCGACAACGTGTCCAAACGATTTCGGCTCTACCACGAGCTGAATCGTTCGCTGAAGGCCACCGTGTTCCGCCAGGGCCGAGCGAAATACGAGGAGTTCTGGGCGCTCCAGAACGTGTCGTTCGATGTTCCTCGCGGGACCACCTACGGCCTGATCGGACAGAACGGATCGGGAAAGTCGACGCTGCTCAAATGCATCGCCAAGATCCTCCGACCAGACGGCGGCTCGATCACCGTTGACGGCAAGATCTCGGCGCTGCTGGAACTGGGTGCTGGCTTCCATCCGGAGCTGTCCGGACGGGACAATGTGTTCCTCAACGCGGCGATCCTCGGCCTCAGCGAAAAGGACGTGAAGCGCAGCTTCGACGACATCGTCGAGTTCGCCGGGCTCGAACAGTTCATCGACACACCCGTCAAGAACTACTCATCGGGCATGTACGTCCGCCTCGGGTTCAGCGTCGCCATCAATGTCGACCCCGACATCTTGTTGGTCGACGAGGTGTTGGCGGTCGGCGACGAGACCTTCCAGCGGAAGTGCTCCGAAAAATTCGCCCAGTTCCGTGCCGAAGGCAAGACGGTCGTTCTCGTGAGCCATGGCATGGGATCGATGCGGATGTTGTGCACCGAGGTGGCGTTGTTGGAACACGGCCGGATGCTGACCAAGGGCGAGCCCGACGACGTGATCCAGGAATACCTGGGCGATGTTGTCGAGGAGCGCAATCCGGACGGCGAATTCGGCCAACGCTGGGGAAGCGGCGAGGCAACCATCGAGAACGTCGAGTTCCTTGCCAATGACAAGCCCGTCGGAAGTCACGTCAACTGCGGTGATCGCCTGGTCGCTCGCGTCCGGATTCGAGCCAACGAACGATTGAACCACCCAGTTGTCGGTATCTCGGTCAACACGATCGAGGGCGTGTACGTGCACGGAACCAACACTCGACTCGGCGAAGTGGATCTCGGCGTGGTGGAGCCCGGCGTGATGATCGTCGACTGGGAGGTACCGCGCCTCGACCTGCTGCGTGGTGTCTATCTGCTCAGCGTTGCCGTGACCGACGAGACCACCCTCGCTCACTACGACTTTCGCCAGCGCTCGTTCCCCTTCACGGTCGAGGTCGGCGATGGTCTCTTCGAAGAAGGCGTGCTCACGATGCGCAGCACTTGGTCTGTCGAAAATGACTGAGGAACACCCTCGAGTCCGCACCGATCAATTGGTGGATGAGATACGCGAGCGGGTTTCCGGACGGTTGGCGATCGGTGAGTACAGCGAGCAGGTCGCTGAGGCCCTGCTGAGTGAACCTGGCTACCTGCGGCGGATTCAACCCGCCCGCGACGAACTGATCGCCGAGTTCTCGAGCACTGTCGCTGCCGTTCGACAAGCCCTCGAGTTCCGGCCCTACGGCCGCTCCACGGCGTCGCGGATTCCTGGTGTGAGTCTCGCGAGGCGAGCGCTCCGCAAGCTGACGAGCACTGACATCGAGCAGGTCTACGCCCAGATCGACACGCCGTTGCGTCGACTGCTCGAGGCGGTGCAACTGCTGCAGCAACAGATCGATGCCGTCGAGACCCCACTGGTCGCTGCGACCGTTCAACGGCATACCGATCTCGATCACGCACTTGCTGAGCTTCGACGGGCCGAGATGCTGCTCCGTTCGGCCGCGGAACGAACTGCCGACGCCGGCACGTCCGAGGTTCTGATGTCCGAGGTCGACACCGAGTGAGGCTGTCCCAGGTGTCGAACTCGTTCGTCGCCCATGATGCGATCAGCAACGACATGCGTGGCATCAGGAAGGTGCTCGCCGCCAGCATCGGGTCGGCTGACAGTGCTGCGCCGAGTCAGCTCACCGAGCACCACATCGTCTGCAACAGTGTCACCGCTGATCTGCTCCCGGAGGTGCTGACGACGAGTCAGTACGACCACCAGGTAGGCCTTCCCGGCGACGTCGAGGATGTGTTGTTGCATCACCACTCGATCGGCAATGGGCCCCTGCACCACTGGCTCGTGAGCCGACACGAGCGCCTCGTGCTGAAATATCACAACATCACCCCGTCGAAGTACTTCGTCGATGATGCACCGCGAGTGGCGGAGCAGCTCGACGACGGCCGACGGGAGTTGACGGAGCTGGCCGCTCGTTCGGTCGGGGCCATCGCCGACTCGGAGTTCAACCGAAGCGAGCTGACATCGTTGGGCATGCCGGCCGATCGGGTTCGAGTAGTCGCACCGTTTCTCGATCCGAAGCTGTTCGCGGGTTCGGCGCCATACCGAGCAGAGGAACGTGGCCCGCGCCTGCTGTATGTCGGCCAACTGTTTCCGCACAAACGCGTGGAGCTGTTGATGGCGGTCTACGCGGTGATCGTGGCCCAGATCGATCCCACGGTCACGCTCGACATTGTCGGCTCGACACGGATCGGGGTGTTCGGGACAGCCATCCGCTCGCTCCGACAGCGATGGGCCATCCCGGGAGTGACGTTTCACGATCAGCTCAGCTCAGCGGAATTGTCGCAACTCTTCGATCGCGCATCGATGTGCGTCACCATGAGCGAGCACGAAGGCTTCTGTGTTCCAGCCGTCGAATCCATGGCGCGGGGTGTGCCGTTCCTCTGCCGAGATCTCGCAGCGCTCCCGGGCACCGTTGGCGCCGGCGGCATCGTGGCACCCGCTGACCTCGGCGTGTTCGAGCTCGCAGAGCTGGTCGCTGGGCTCCTCGCCGATCCCGAGCTCCGCCAGGCCTGGTCGGGCGAGGGTCGCCGACGCGCAGAGCGATTCAACCCGGCGAGGACCGGGCTCGACTTCCTCGAGGCTCTCGGCGGGCTGATCTGATGCGGATCCTGTTCGTCGTTCAGCGGTACGGCCCGGACATCGTCGGTGGGTCGGAGCGATGCTGTCTCGAGTTCGCGGAGCGGCTGGTAACACGTGGCCATGAGGTGCACGTCGCAACGAGCTGTGCCACCGGCTACGACACGTGGGCCAATCGGTTTCCACCATCGTCTGGAGAGCTCGGTGGCGTCATGGTCCACCGTTTCGAGACCCCTGCACCTCGTGACAATCAACGCTTCGAGCCGTACCACCAACGCATCGTCAATGGACCGTGGGAGCCCTCGCCCGCCGCAGCGGACCTGTGGAGCCATGTCCTCGGCCCCCAGCTGGTGGGATTCCGACCCTGGCTGTGCGAGAACGCCCCGCGTTTCGATGTCGTCATCCCGTTCACCTACCTGTACCGGCCGACCTATGACGCTTTGGACCTCTGCCGGGGCGTGGTCCCAACGCTGTTCCATCCGCTTGCGCACAATGAGGCCTATCTCGGTATGTCGTTCTTCGACGAGCTGTTCTGTTGGGCGACTGCCTGTGCCTTCAACGTGGAGGAGGAAGCGGAACTGGTCGAACGACGTTTCGGTGTCGGAGGGCCTGATGCCACCGATGCTGCGGTGGTCGGAATCGGCAGTGAGTTGCCCCCGTCGAGCAATGCGAGCGCCTTTCGCGAACGGTTCGATCTCGGCGACCAACCCTTCGTGCTCTACGTGGGACGGATCGATCCGGACAAGGGAGTCGGCGAGCTTGTCGGGGCTCATGCTCATTACGAAGCAACATCGAGCGCTCCGGCGCGACTCGTCTTCATCGGTGAGTCGCTCGAGACGTCACCTGATCTGGGGGGAGCGTTGGTCACCGGATTTCTCGACCGAGCTCTCGTCGACAGCGCCATGGCGGGCATGGTTGCGTTGGCGCAACCGTCGCACAACGAGAGTTTCTCGATGGTGCTCGTCGAGGCTTGGGGTCATCGTCGTCCTGCTGTTGTCCAGGGTGGCTGCGACGTCCTCGCCGGCCAGGCTCGACGGAGCGGCGGTGCGGTGGTCTATCGGTCCCCAGAGGAGTATGCGGCTGCCGTCTCGGTTCTGGTCGATGACGCAGATCTGGCGCAACGGATGGGCGATGCGGGCCATGACTATGTGGTGGATCGCTACGAGTGGGACGGGTTGATCGACCGCTACGAGTCTCTCCTGGAGCGGGTGGCGGGCGACCGCCGTCGGTCCTACGCCGAGGTGCAGCCCGCGCCGACCGGGTATGTGATGCTGGAGCGATGAAGATCTTCGTGACGGGTGGGGCCGGCTTTATTGGTTCCAACTTCGCCCACCATCTCTTGGCGACCTCCGACGACGAGGTCACCGTGTTCGACAAGCTGACCTACGCGGGGAACCTCGAGAACCTGTCCGACATCATCGACGACACCCGGTTCACCTTCGTTCAGGGTGACATCTGTGATCGCGACGCGGTTCGTGCGGCGCTCGCCGGACACGATGCGGTCGTGCATTTCGCGGCGGAGAGCCATGTGGATCGGTCGTTGCTCGACCCGGATGTCTTCATTCGCACCAATTGCAGCGGTACCAACGTGATGTGTGACATCTCGGCGCAGGTCGGGGTGGAGCGCTTCGTGCACATCTCGACCGATGAGGTCTACGGATCGATCGAGGAGGGCTCCTTCGTGGAGACCGACGTGCTCCAGCCCCGATCGCCATATTCAGCGGCGAAAGCGGGCTCGGATCTGATCGCCAGCGCGTATCACGAGACATATTCGTTGCCGGTGTTGATCACCCGTTCGTCGAATCAGTTCGGCCCCTACCAATTCCCCGAGAAGCTGATCCCGTTCTTCGTGACCACGCTGTTGGAGGGTGGGCGAGTGCCGTTGTACGGCGACGGACTGAACATTCGTGACTGGTTGTTCGTCGAGGACAACTGCCGTGGCGTGGACCTCGTTCTCCGGTCGGGTCTCGTTGGCGAGATCTACAACATCGGGGCGGGCAACGAACGCACCAACCGCGAGATCACCGACGTGATCCTGGCGGCGTTGGGTCGCGACGAGAACGCGGTCGAATACGTCGAAGATCGTGCGGGGCACGATCGTCGCTACTCGATTGCCGTCGAAAAGGTGACGGCACTGGGCTGGAAGCCACAGCTCTCCTTCGATGACGCCATTGCCGCCACGATTGGCTGGTACGTCGATCACCAGGCCTGGTGGGCACCTCTCCGGTCGCGAATCCGGAACCGGTAACGACGATGAGGATCATGATCACCGGCGCCAAGGGACAGCTGGGCACCGAGCTGTCGACGCTGCTCGATTCGACCCACCACGACGTGCTCGGGGTCGATCTCGACCACGGCCGCAACACCCTCGACATCACCGACCGCGATCTCACGGTGGGTGCCATCTGCGAGTGGCGACCGGAACTCATTCTGCACGGGGCGGCGTTCACCGCCGTCGATCGTTGCGAGACCGAACCCGAGACGGCGTACCTGGTGAACTCGTTGGCCACTCGCTCGATTGCTGATGGCGCTCGACGGGTTGACGCACACGTGGTCTACCTGAGCACCGACTACGTGTTCGATGGCACCAAGTCGGGCCCTTATGTCGAATGGGACCAGCCGTGTCCACAGTCGATCTACGGGGCGTCGAAGCTCGGCGGGGAGATGGAGATCGATCCGGCGTGGACCATCGCCCGAACGTCGTGGGTGTGCAGCCCCCACGGCGCCAACATGGTGAAGACCGTCATGGGGTTGGCGAGCGGAACCGGCCCGTTGTCGTTCGTCGACGACCAGGTCGGCAACCCCACCTTCGCAGACGATCTCGCCGCCATGGTGTTGAAGCTCGGAGTGGGCCGAATGCCCGGCACGTTCCACGTGACCAACGCCGGCTCCGTCAGTTGGTACGAGTTCGTGCGTGAGATTCTGATGGCCGCTGGTGGCGAACCGGAGCGTGTCCTCCCGATCACCACGGCCGAGCTCTCACCACCCCGCCCGGCCCGTCGCCCGGCCAACTCAGTTCTCGACAATATGGCGCTCAGGCACTCAGGGCTGGGTGAGCTCGACGATTTCCGGATCCCGCTTCGTCGTTGCGTCGATCGATTGCTCGCCTGAGGTCGTCAGCCTGCGACGAGCCGACGAAGCCGATTGCGCACCCGCCGGAGCCCGCGGTCCAGCATGGTTCCAGGCGTTCGGCGTTTCCCCTCGAGCGTCAGGATGCGCATGCGGAGCTGATGGATGAGGAGCTCGAGTTCTTTGTTCTTGGCGCGGAGTAGGCCGAGTTCCTCGGTGGTTCGAACCACTGCGTCGCGTGCTGTCCACAACTCGAGCTGAGCATCGTGTTCGGTCGCTTTCGCTGACTCATCTGAGCCACCACTGCCATGGCCCACTCGGGCGTCTGACGGATCGTCGACGGGCGAGCGGTCAGGAGATGCCATGGCGTCACGCTATCTGGCGTGCCCGTGAGCAAGAGACGTGACCGGTAGGTTGTGGCCCATGCCCGTTCGATTCGCGATCATTGGAGGAGGACCCGCCGGCACACAGGCGGCCACCCACGCCGCCCGGCTCGGCGCCGAGGTCACGCTGATCGAACGAGACATCGTCGGTGGCGCAGCGCACCTGTGGGACTGCGTTCCATCGAAAGCAATGATCGCCACCGGAGCGGCGTTCGGCGCCATCGCCGACGCCAAGGGAATGGGAATCGCCGTTGCTGCGGGAACCGTCGATCTCGACCTGTTACGCGACCGGATCTCGGGAATCGTCGATCGGCTGGCGACGTCGGGTCGCGAATTGTTGGTGAGCCAGGGGGTTCGCCTCATCGAGGGCACCGGGCGACTCGCAGATGCCCACACGATCGTGGTGGAGACGCCGGACGGCCGAGTCGAGGAGATCGAAGCCGACGCCATCCTCGTGTCGACGGGCAGCCGACCGCGGATCCCCGAGTTCGCCGTTCCCGATGGTGTGCGCGTGCTCACCACTCGCGACGCCTACCCGCCCAAGGTGCTTCCCGAGCATCTCGTCGTGATCGGCTCCGGTGTCACCGGTGTGGAGTTCGTGCACATGTTCAGCTCCTTCGGGTCGAAGGTGACGTTGGTCGTGAGCCGCCAGCAAGTGCTGCCGCAGAAGGACCCAGAGGTGGCAGCGGTCCTCGAGGACGACTTCATCCGACGGGGGGTCAAGCTGCTGAAGGGGGCGCGGGCGATCGACATCGAACGCGACGACACCGGCGTCAAGGTGATCTGCGACGACGGCCGCACCGCGGCTGGATCCCATGCCCTTCTGGCGATCGGCTCGATCCCCAACAGCGAGCATCTCGGTTTCGAGAATGCTGGCATCGAGATGGATCACGGGTACGTCAAGGAGCTCGACCACCACCTCCGAACGTCGGTGCCGCACATCTACGTGGCGGGCGACCTGTCTGGAAAGCTTCCGCTGAGCTCGGTGGCCTCGATGCAGGGCCGCAAGATCGCCGAACACGTCATGGGGATGACGTTGGTCGAGCATCGCCACCTCGACTACGACAAGGCGGCGTCGGCCATCTTCACCGACCCCGAGATCGCAGATGTCGGGCTGGCCGAAACCGAAGCGTTCGCTGGCGGCCGCAAGGTGCGGGTCACGAAGGTGCCTTTTGCCACCACGGCCAAAGCCCTGATCAACGGCGACACCCGCGGGTTCGTGAAGATCGTGTCGGACCCCGCGACCGGCGTGGTGCTCGGCGGTTCGATCGTCGGCCGTCACGCGGCCGAGCTGATCTCGGTGATCGCTCTGGCGGTGACCGCTGGTCTGCGCGTGGCCGACATCGCCGAATCGCTGCTGGTGCATCCAGCGCTCGCCGAGGCGCTGACCGACGCTGCTGAATGAGTGAACGCTGAGCCTCGCGGCAGGCCTGAGGGGCGGCCGGTTGTAGCGTGTCGGGGTGTCAGAACTGCCCCCACCGCCCGAGCGCGGACCTGAGAATTCCCGGGTCGGCGCTGCGTACCCCTTCACGCCGCCCCGGAACCGCAACGACCTCCCGCCCATCGGCATCAATGCTCCCGGCTCGATCCTGTTGCGATTCGCGGCGCGGCTGATCGACGTGTTCGTCATCGGGATCCCACTGTCAGCGCTGGTCTTTGCCAAGTACACCGAGCAGGTCGGCAACGAATTCAAGGTGAATTCACCGGACTGGCTCATCGTGTTGACGGTGATCCTTCCCATTGCCTACGAGGCCATCGCTCTCACGCTGTACGGGCGCACCCTCGGGAAGTGGGCCTGTGGTCTCCGTGTTGCCAACTACGTGTCGGGCGACAAGTTGATGACGCATCAGGCTGCCATGAGGGTCCTCGTGCCGGCGGTGCCGGCATCGCTGTCGTCGTTGTTCGCAGGCACGCCCTCGACCATCCTGTCGCTGCTCGCCATTGGGGTCTATCTCTCGTCGCTGGCTGACCCGATCTACCGAGGGCTGCACGACAAGGCGGCGGGCACCATCGTGCTCCGAACGCGATGAGTGACACAGCTCCGATGAGTGACACAGC
>Ga0105047_10000932_pt1 | contig 51600 bp, 44 predicted proteins | sample MAT04_FD_78384 | JGI IMG/M metagenome (GOLD analysis project Ga0105047, IMG submission 78384) | Freshwater microbial communities from Lake Fryxell liftoff mats and glacier meltwater in Antarctica - MAT-04 (megahit assembly) | ecosystem: Environmental > Aquatic > Freshwater > Ice > Liftoff...
GGTGTCGATCTTGCTCGGCGCATCCTGCAGATACGGCCTGAAATGCCGATAATACTTTGTACTGGATACAGCAGCCTGATCACCGAAGACAAGGCCAAAGCTGCCGGAATTAAGGGATTCGCCATGAAACCCCTGGCCAAAAAAAATATTGGTGAGCTGATCAGGAAGATCTTGAATGGCAAAAAACGATAAGGCCAAAAATATGAGTAACTGATTGAAATAATAAGGATTTCGAGGTAATGTTTTTCAAAATTCCTTCAAAAGCAGGAAGGACGGCTCTCAGTATTAAAGCTATCGGCTCGTCGAATCCAAGCGTACTGAGAAGGGCGTGCGACAGTACACCCTTCTCAACCTGGGTGCCGACTTTGCCTTTCCGAAAGAGCAGTGGCCCGAACTGGCCAACCGGATCGAGGGTATTCTCAATAGACAGCAGAGCTTGTTTGCTATTGATAGTAATATTGAACAATTAGCTCAATCATGTGCCGCCAGGATTATCGTATCACGTCAGGATATTGATCCTTCTGAGAGTGACGATTACCGGGAAGTCGATCTCGACAGTCTGGAAATGAGCCGTCCACGCAGTGTCGGTGCTGAGCACATCACCATGGAATCATTGCGTTTTATCGGACTTGATACGAAACTCAAAGAGCTTGGATTTAATGGGCCACAGACGGCCGCAGCCATAGGAACAATTATAGGCCGCTGCTCCATGTATATGAACGAGAGCGAAGTCTGTTCGGATTACCGGCGACCATTACCCTGTATGATCTGACCAATACCTTTTTTGAGGGAGAGGGCAAGGTCAATGCACTTGCAACCAGTGGACATACCAAGGAGAAACGTTCCGATTGTCCCCTGGTTACCCTGGGCCTGGTGCTTTACTCCAGTGGTTTCCCCCGGCGCAGTCAGGTTTATGAGGGTAATGTCACTGAAGCGAAGACTTTGGCGGAGATGCTCCATAGTCTCGAAGGTTTCGGCACCTCGACCGGCCCAAAACCCACTGTGGTCATGGATGCCGGCATTGCCACCGATGATAATATCGCCTGGTTGCGGAAGCATGAACACCCATACCTGGTAGTGAGCAGGAAGAGGCAACCAGCTGCCACTGTCTCCTACTCCCCGGTAAGGGAAACGTAGATTTGTGCAGCATGAGAAAAAAGAGACACCTTGCCTGTTTGATCCATGAGAATCAGCATGGTGTCTCTTTGTGGTTTTTCTATTAAGGGGAGTGTCCCCATTTAATGCCGGGGTAAATACAATCCTTACCCACTTCAGTTTTGTCAGGTATTATGGCCGAACATCGACACTCATACCAACCAGCCCCTGGATACGGTCAAGCTCGGCGAGAGCCAGGGCATACCCGACCTCGCTCTGTTTCTCCTGACTGAGTGTCTGGGAATAGGCCTCCTGGGCGGTCAAAACATCAAAGGTAGTGCCCCGGCCGACAGCGAATTTCGCCTGTTCGGCCTCAAGCCGCTTGCCGGTGGCAAGGGACGTTTTTCTGGTTGCTTCCATGGTCTTCTGCGCCAGTTGCACATCACGTACCGTCGTTCGGACGCTCTGCTGCACCTGGAGGCGCAGGAGCTGAGCACTGTTTTTCGCCTTGTTATGGGCGGCGCCGGCCTGGCGATACAGGCCTTTTGCGCCACTGTTCTGCAGCGGCATGGAAAAGGCCAGCCCGGCCTGCCACTGGGTTTTCGGGTCATCAACGGCATCGCTCATGGAAGTACTGTAGGCATTGTCCGTACCGCCCTGTCCCACCAGGCCAACCAGAGCAAGGGAGGGCTGGGTGTTATCGAGGGCGACCTCCTCCTGAATCTTCGCCGCAGCAATTGCCAGCTCAGCGGCCTTCAGGTCGGGCCTGCTCAGCAGGGCATTCTCCTCAATTGCCTGAAGATCCGGCACCATTTTCGCGGTAGGCGGCAGATCCGTCGGGATAAACGGCACCTGCCAATCGCGGCTATTGAGGAGCAGCTTCAGTTCATCTTCATGCAGGCCAATGGCGCGGTCGGCGGAGATGAGGCTCTCCTCCCGCCGGGCGATCTCCGACTGCGGCTGGTAAATATCGACCGAGGCAAGTTTTCCGGCACGAATTTTCTCCTCGGTCTCGTCGAGGAGCTTTACCGCGAGTTTCAGCGACAGTTCCTTCACCGACTTATCCTGCCAGGCATACACCAGATTCCAGTAGGTTCCCTTGACCTTGGCTGCGAGATTGGCGGCCTCGGCACGCACCAAAAAAGTGGCGGCGGCAAGGTTCTTCTCCGCGGCCCGCATGGTCGCGGTCTGCCGATCGGTGCCAAATCCTTTTAAAAGGGGCTGGCGCAGCGAAAGGCTGAGACCGGAGTTATACACCGGATCGACCAGGGTCGTCGTCGGGGTACTGGCAAACCGACTGTTGGCCAAGTTGAGACTTACCTCGGTGCCGGTGGTATATTTTTTTTGCAAACCGAGCGACCACTGGGCAGTTCGCTCCTCTTCGGAATCTCCAATAATAAGCGGCGTTTTTTCCAGACGTTCGGCCCCGCCTTCACCCTTGGCGAGAATATCGAATTCACCCGCGGCGGCCTCTTGGGCCCCTTCTGCCGAACTGACATCGTCCTTCTGCAACTGCAGACCGATATTGTTGGCGAGCGCCAATTGCACCGCTTCGGCCAGTGTCAACGTGGCACCAGTACCCGGCTCAATCCCGGCCATGACGATGCTGGGAAAACTTGCCAAGAGAAGCAGGCTGATAATAAAATATTTCAGGAGACGCATTATTTTTCCTCGTTTGGTCGTGGTTCACCGGCCAGTAGGGCATAGGGCCGCCAGTAAAGATTCTTGATACGCTCCGTGGTTTTTTGCCGGAACTCATCAAACCTGGCGGTGAGATAATAAAGTGTCGGGACGACAATCAGCGTCAGGACAGTGGCGATTAACAGGCCGAAAATGACAACATTGGCCATCGACTTCCACCACAGGCTCGATTCACTGACCCAGGCCATCGACCAGGTATGAAAATCATAGGAAATGCCGGTGACCATGGGAATCAGCCCAAGAATTGTGGTAACCGCGGTGAGCAGCACCGGCCGCAACCGGGTGGCACCGGCAAAAACTACCGCATCCGCCAGGTCATGGCCGCGTTCCCGCAGCTTATTAATATAATCGAGGAGAACGATGGCGTTATTGACGACCACCCCGGCTAGGGAAATAACCCCGACACCGGTCATAATGATGCCGAAGGGTGCCTGGAAGAGGGCCATACCCAGAAAGGCGCCGCCCAGCGACAGAATGACCGAGGTCATGATGATAAAGGGTTGGATCACCGAATTGAACATCGCCACCAAGGTCAGGAAAATGAGGAGCAGGGCAACGAGAAAGGCCTTGGTGAGAAAATCCTCGGACTCCTTCTGCTCGTCCTGTTCGCCGGTAAATTTCATGGTATAGCCCGCCGGCAGCACATATTTATCGATGTATTTCATGGCCTCGGCCCTGACTACCGGGCCGGTGGTCTTGGTCTCTTCGATATTTGCCTTGACCGTCACCACCCGTTTGTTGTTGATTCGGTTGATGTCACCGATGGAACCGGCGAAAGCAAAACTCGCCACGGTAGACAGAGGGACCATTTCTCCTGACGGGGTCGGCAGCATCAGTTCATGCAGGACATCCACCACCCGGCGATCTGAATCCTTCAGCTGCAGGGTGATGTCGAAATCGTCATTGCCCTGGCGGAAGGAGGAAACATTCAGGCCGTTGTAGGCGCTTTTCAGGGCAAAGCCGATCATATCGGTGGTCAAGCCGAAGAGTGCCGCCTTCTGGCGGTCAACCATCACCTGCACCGAGGGGATACCCTCAACAAAATTATCGCGCACATCCTCGACAAAGGGCATCTGGCTGAGCACATCCTTGACCTGCTTGGCAATTTTGCCCAGCACCTCGAAGTCGGGCCCGGAAATCTCCAGGTTAATCGGCGCCCCGGTCGGAGGCCCCTCTTCCTCTTTGGCGATGGTGATTTTGCCACCGGGAATATCCTTTACCCGCTCGCGAATGGTGTTCACCGTGACATGCGTTGATTCGCTGCGTTCCTCCAGCTCAAGAAAGCGCACTCCGACATAGTTTGGGGTATTGGAGCTGAAGGCCGAGCCACCCGCCGCACTGGCCACGCCTTGAATGTAGACGTCCTTGACGTTCTTCAGGTCGCTCGGGCCGAAATATTTTTCTCCTTTCGGCTTGCTGTATTCCTTCGGGGCAAGAGCCGCCAACACCGATTTTTCAAGGCCGGTGGCTTGTGTTGTAGAGCCCTTGGTTACACCGGCAATGGCCAGTTCGACCCGCTGGATTATGCGATTAATGTAGTCGAGATCCGCCCCTTCCGGAGTGTCGATGTTGACATAAATGCCTTTGGGATCGATCTCCGGAAAAAATTCCACCGGTTTTTGCAGACCGATGACCAGAAGCCAAATCTCGAACATCAGAATAAGTCCACCGAAGCTAAGGCCGAGAATGGATAGTGGTTTTGCCAGACAGGCTCGCAGCGCCCGGCTATACAGGGTGGTCCAGAATCCCTTGATTTCCATCGGCTTATCAATTGCCGCCGACATCTCCTCGATGCTCATGCCGCTGTGCTCGGCACGGCCTTTGATCTTCATAAAGATCGAACCCATGGCCGGATTGATGACCAGGGCGACAAAGAGACTGGCGGTCAGAGTGACGATCAGGGTGATCGGCAAAAAACGCATGAACTCGCCCATGATCCCTGGCCAGTAGAGCATCGGATAAAAGGCCACGAGGGTGGTGACGGTCGAACCGATGACCGGCCAGGCCACCTCCCCCGTCGCCTGCATACAGGCCTGCACTTTCGTTGCCCCCTGCTGCATGAAACGGTAGCTATTTTCGACGATGACAATGGCGTTGTCGACCAGCATGCCGAGTGCCAGCGTCAGACTGAAGAGCACCACCATATTGAGGGTGATGCCCATCATATAAAGGACAATAAAGGCAATAAACATCGAAAAGGGAATGGACAGGCTGACGAGAATGGCATTGCGCATGCCCATGGACAGAAAGATGACCGCCAGCACCAGCACCAGGCCGGAGTAGATATTGTTCTCGAGATCAGCGATCATCACCTCTATATCCCGCGATTTATCGAGAATCTTGGTGATCTTGGTACCCTGTGGCCACTTGGCCTTAGCCTCCTCGACAATCTTGCCAACCTTGTCGCTGATGGCGATGATATTCTCACGGGAGCGTTTCTTCACCGACAGATTGACGGCATCCTGACCATTGAGCCTTGAGATGCTGGTTTCCTCCTTAAAGCCGTCGATGACCCCCGCGACATCCTTCAGGTAGACCGGTTCGCCCTTGTGGGTGCCGATGACCAGACCATAGATCTCTTCCGGGGTCTTGAATTCACCCGGCACCCGCAGCTGGAAACGGCCGTCGCCAAGGCGAATGGCACCACCCGAGGTATTCAGATTCTCACTCTTTACGGCATTTTGCAGACTGCTGATGGTCAGGCCGTAATAGCCCAACTTTTCCGGAGCGACCTCGACGCGGATCTCCCGCGTCAGCCCGCCATTGACCTCGACCTCCATGACCCCGGGAACCGCCTCGATCTCGTCCTGCAGGTCATCGGCGATGTCTTTTAAGCATGCCAGGCCACAGCTGCCGGACAGCGAGAAGACAATGATCGGCATCTCGGAGAGATTGACCTCGAAGACAGTTGGGTCGTCCTCGAGGTCTTTGGGCAGATCGCCTTTCGCCGCATCAACCTTATCTTTGACATCCTGCAGGGCCTTGCTGATATCGGTGCCGGTGACGAACTCAACGTTGATGATCGACTTGCCTTCGGAACTGACCGACGACAGTTTCTTCAATCCTTTGATGCCTTTCAGTTTTTTCTCAATTTCGACGGTGATCGCCGTCTCCATGTCGGTGGGCGAGACACCCTTATATTCGGTCGAGACGAAAACTATGGGAATGGTGATGTCCGGCTCGCTCTCGCGGGGCAGTGCCTGATAGCAATAGATCCCGAAGATAATAAACAGCACCGCCAAGACAAAGACGGTGGTATTATTTTTTACCGCTGTATCGGAGATAATCATAATGTCAGTTCCTTCACATCAAGGGCGGCCTTGACCACCTTGACCTTCTGGTTGTCCTCAACATCGCGGTGTCCCTCGACCACCAGACGTTCGCCGCCTTGCAGTCCCTCGACCACCTCGACATACCATTTTTCCATGATGCCGAGGCGGACCTTCTTCTTGTGGACAATGGAGTCTTCTTCAACATAGACATACTGTTCGTTGTTTCTGGAGATGACGCTGTAAAAAGGTATGACGATGGCATCGGGAACCGTCTTTTTCACGACATCGGCGCGGAGAAACATCCCCGGCAGCACTTCGCCATCGCTGTTGTCGATGGCCAGCTCCAGGCGAAAGATCCGCGCAACGGTCTCAGGGGACGAGGAAAGAAAATGAACTTTGCCGGTAATAATCCGGTCTTTCAACGCCTGCAGTTTGATATCGATGGTTTTCAGGCCCCGCACCGCCGTGACATCGGACTCGGGGATGCCGACCACTGCCTTCAACCGTTCAATTTCCATGATTTCGACGATCGGATCGCCAACCGCCAGCTGCAGACCGACCTTGGCATCAACCTTTTTGATCACACCATGCATCGGAGCGGTCACCAGGCAGCGGGAATACTGGAGTTTGGCGTTGTCATAATCGGCCTTGGCGGTTTCCATCTGGGTCTTATTGGCATCAAGCATAGCTGTGGGAATGACACCCTTGGCGTAGATGGCCTTATCCCGCTCATACTCCGCTTTGGCGAGCTCAAAGGCGGCTTTCGCCCGATCGACACCGATGCGGTAATCTTCATCATTAATACGGACGATTACATCGCCTTTTTTGACTTTCTGCCCCTCCCGCACCAAGACCTCGTCAATGGTACCATTCAGTTTCGAAAGCAGGGCGAGGGTTGTCCAGGGCTCGATATTGCCGGGCAAATTGATCCGATCATTGATCACTTCCGGTTTGAGAACAAGGGTCACCGCATTGATCGGTGGACGCTCCTGCTTGCCGCCGGCGGCCTTCACCGAGGCTATTGACGCGCTTTCCTTTTTGATTGCCCCGGCCAGGATAATGATCAGCACTACGACGGCAAGCAACAGAAACCGCGGTAGATTGTTCCAAATGAAAAAGACGACTTTTGCCCGAGCGGTCCGGGGGGCGCTACTTTGACTATTCATGTTTGTTACCTTCAGTTGTAAGATGATCAGGCCGAGGATGCAAACCTTCAATGGCCTGGCGAAAGAGGGCTTCAAGGGCCTCTTCGGCCTCTTCGGTCTGTACCCTGCCGCTGAACCAGGCAGACACCAGCAGGAGATACAATCCGTAAAAATGTCCGGTTATATAGAGAAGTTCCAAATCATTGCGTAATTCACCACGTTCCTGCGCCTTCTCTAACAATGGGAAAAGCAGTTTGAAATAGTTGTTTTCGTGTTCCAGATGCCGGGCAAGATCGGCGTCACGGGGAAAGGCAGTCTGTTGCATGAAGAGGCGGGCAAACTCTCTATTTTCAGTAATTTTATTAAATTCAGCCATATAGATACTTACCATCTGTTGTAGAATGGGAATTTCCCGGTCGGCATTGGCGGTCAGTTCCTGGTGCAGACATTCCAATTCATCCTCGCAAAAGGCGTGAAGAATATCGCTTTTTGTCTGAAAGTAGCCATAGATCGTGCCTTTGCCGATGCCGGCCGCTTTAGCCAATTCCTCAATGCTCGTTTGGTCAAAACCTTTTTCGGTGAAAAGAATCATTGCCGCCTGCATGATCGCCTGGCGGGTTTCCTTTTTTTTCGTTTCTCTAACGCCTGCCATTGTGCTCCCCAAGAATGAAAGTTGACTGGAGTCGGAAATATAACCTGACATAACAATTCGTCAATGGATATTTTCGACTCCAGTCAATTTTTTGTAACAATTTGTAAAAAAAATGTGCATTGACCGCGGTGGCGCATTGCAAGGGCTGCAAACAATGTGGGGATTATGCGCCATGGTTCATCTTTCTGAAATATCAAAAATATATTTGACATATATTTTATTGTGTGGGATTACTCCTGCAGTGTAATACACGCAGCAGGAATCCCTGCAAACTGCGAATACTCCGTTTTTTTACAAAACGAACAGCAATGACATTCTCCTCCTGGTCGACACCAATCATCTGTTTCACCTGGCCTATGCCGAATGCGCCAAGAACGAATTTCTCGTCCGTGCCTGCCTTGAGGTTCGCAATCAGGCCAAGCGCCTGGCCTACCTGTCCTATGCCAACGACCTCGGCATGAACCGCTCTCTGCAAAAACACTATGCGACCGTGGTCAGTGAGCATGAAACCATCATTACTTGCTTAATCGACAAAGACGAGGCCCATTTAAGAGAAATCATTATCCAGCATATCAACGCCTTTCAGGGAAGGATTCTTGCTTATATGCGTTCCTGATTTTTCGAAAATACATTGACATATACGGTCACCAAAGGGAGCAGTACGGCCTGACATACAACACGAAGGCAGGTTAAAGATCAACCCACTACCAAAAAGGAAGAAAACACCATGAAAAAACTAACGCATCTGGTATTAGCCCTGGCCCTGGGAATCGGTATCACCGCCAACGCCCAGGCGAAAACGGCCTGGACCGCCAACTCGGTGTGGCCGCCGAACAATCACCAAACCATGGCCCTGGATGAGTTTGCCGCCAAGGTCAAGACCCTCACCGGCGGCGAGCTGGAGATCACCGTCAGCAGCGGCGGCGCGCTTGGCTACAAAGGCCCGGAACTGTTAAAAGTGGTCCGTGACGGCATGGTGCAGGTCTCCGACATGCTGATCAGCGGCGTGGCCGGTGAGGACAAGATTTTCCAGGTCGTCACCCTGCCGTTTTTGGCGCTCAATTTCGAGGAATCAAAACTGCTCAACGAAACCGCCCGTCCCTATTTTGATAAGACCGCCACCAAATGGGGTCAGAAGATTCTCTTCATCTCCCCCTGGCCGGGTGCCGGATTATGGACCAAGCGGCCGATCACCTCGGTTGCAGAGATGAAGGGCCTGAAAACCCGTACCTACGATAAAAACGGTTCCCTGGTCGTCGAAGCAGCCGGCGGCACCCCGTATACCCTGGCCTTCAGCGAGGTGTATTCCTCTTTAGCCACCGGGGTTATCGATTCAGTGATCACTTCCTCGCCGACCGCCGTCGACGCCAAATTCTGGGAGGTCCTCAAATACCATCAGCCGATGAATATCACCATCGCCACCGACATGATCAACGTCAACCTCAAGGCCTTTGAAAAACTCGACAAGAAAACCCAGGACGCCCTGGTCCAGGCCGGTCGGGAAATGGAAGAGGCGATGTGGAAAAAGCAGGCCTCAATTGATCAGGAAAAAATCGATATATGCACGAAAAACGGCATGGAAACGGTGGTTCCTTCGGCGGGGTTCATGAAGGCCCTGGCGGTCATTACCGAAAAAATCCGCACCGACTGGTTGCAGGACGCTTCCCCCGAGGCCAAGGCCCTGTATGCCGAGTTCATGGCAAAGGTCAAACGCTGATTGCCGGTGCTGTGAGGCGTACCCTGTACTACCCGCCGTTCGTTCTGCCGGGGCGAACGGCTCCCTTAGCCCCTGGAGGGTCCATGAAACAACTGATCAAAATCATAGATAGCATCTCAACATTTGTCGGCGGCCTGGCCGGGGCCATGCTCTGCCTCGGCCTGCTCCTCACCTGCGGTGAGATCCTGCTGCGTACCGCCTTCGACCGGACCTTGTATATCACCGATGAATATTCCGGCTACCTGATGTGCGGCCTGACCTTTTGCGCCCTCGGGTATACCCTGAAGGAAAAAGGCCATATCCGCATGACCATTATTCACGGGATTATCAAGGACCGTAAGCGCGACTATCTGGATGCGTTCTGCTTTGCTCTCGGTTGCCTCTTCTCGCTCTTTATCACGCTCTACACCTGGGAGTTATTCCGCGATTCAATAGCCACCGGCTCGCAATCGATGCAACTGTCGTCTACCTACCTGGCGATTCCGCAATTTTTCATGCCATTTGGTGCTTTCATCATGACCCTGCAGTTTTTCAGTGAATTTCTGAAAAGCATCCTCGTACTGAAGGGAGATACCGCCGGATTGATTCTTGTTGAAGAAACTCAAGATCTGGGAAGATAATAGTAAAGGAGCCTTACAGTGGAACTTGCAAGTATTTCTCTTACCCTCTGCGCCCTGCTGGTGCTTTTCATGGGCGGCACTCTTTGGGTCGGTATATCTCTCTTTCTCGTCGGCTTCGGCGGCTTTATCATCTTTACCGAGCTGCCCTTCGGTTCCATTCTCGCCACCACCGGCTGGAACAACACCAGCGGTTCGGCAATGATGGCCCTGCCGATGTTTGTGTGGATGGGCGAAATCCTTTTCCGCAGCCGGATTTCCGAAAATCTCTTTAAGGGGTTGACCCCGTGGATGGACCGCATCCCCGGCCGACTGCTGCACGTCAACATCCTCGCCTGTACCTTTTTTGCAGCGGTCAGCGGTTCTTCGGCGGCAACCACCGCAACTGTCGGGAAAATCACCGTCCCCGAACTGACCAAACGCGGCTACAACAAAAGCCTGACCGTCGGGTCGCTGGCTGGCGCCGGCACCCTCGGCTTTCTCATTCCGCCGAGCATGATGATGCTGGTCTACGGTATTATCGGCGATGTCAGCATCGGTAAGTTGTTCATTGCCGGGATCATTCCCGGCTTTATGCTGGCGGGAATTTTCAGTCTGTACATCATGGTCCGCTGCCTTATCACCCCGATCATGGCCCCGGCCGGTGCCGAGCGGCACACCTGGCGGCAGCGATTTCAGGCCATTCCGGAGATCCTCCCGGTCCTCGTTCTCATCCTGGTGGTACTCGGCAGCCTGTATGCCGGTTGGGCCACACCGACCGAGGCCGGGGCAGTGGGCGTCGTCGGTTCGATGGTCTTTGCCTTTACCACCGGGGACATGAATGTCCAGGTATTTCGCAAAAGCCTCATGGGCTCAATCAAAACCACCTCGATGATCATGCTTATCGTCCTCGGCGCCTCTTATCTCTCGGTGGTCGTCGGCTATCTCGGCATTACTCGCAAGTTAACCATGTTTGTCACGGAAATGGGCCTGTCGCCGTTCATGCTCATTGTCATTCTCAGTGTCCTGTACATCATTCTCGGCTGTCTGGTTGACGGCTTTTCGATGATCGTCATGACCACTCCCATCGTCCTGCCGCTCATCACCACCGCAGGTTTTGACACGGTGTGGTTCGGTATCTATCTGGTGTTGATGATCGAGTTGGCCCAGATCACCCCGCCGGTCGGCTTCAACCTGTTTGTTATCAGTTCGATAAATAACGACGATCTCCTGACCATAGCCCGAGACGCCATGCCGTTTTTTTTACTGATGGTTCTGGCTACCGCATTAGTTACGGTTTTCCCACAGATTGTTTTGTTTTTACCGAACCTTATGAAATAATGAAAAATGAAACAATCCTTAAAAAAGGTATTCAATGAAGATTGATATCAATTGTGATATGGGTGAAAGTTTTGGCGCATATGCCCTGGGGATGGATAGGGCGATAATCGCCTCCGTCTCCTCCGCCAACATTGCCTGCGGCTTCCACGCCGGAGATCCGCAGGTCATGGGCCGGACGGTCAAGCTGGCGGTCGAGCATGGGGTGGCTATCGGTGCCCATCCCGGATTCCCTGATCTGATGGGTTTCGGCAGGCGCAATATGGACTGTAGCGGTGAAGAGATCGAGGATTATCTGATCTACCAGATAGGGGCGTTGCAGGCCTTTTGCACGGCGCATGGGACTCGTATGTGCCATGTCAAACCGCACGGAGCCCTCTATAATATGGCCGTCGGCAATGAATCCCTGGTGCGCTCCATCGCCCGCGCCATCGCCCGGGTCGACACCAGCCTCTTCATGGTGGCCCTGGCCGGCGGCAAGGCTGACCGAATGGCGTCCATCGCCGGCGAGGAAGGGATAACCACCCTGTTCGAGGCCTTCCCGGATCGGGCCTATACTGCCGAGGGAACCTTGGTTTCCAGGCGTTTACCCGGCGCGGTCATCGATGATTCCGAGGAAGCCACCGGTCGAGCAGTGCGCATGGCGGTCGATGGGGAGGTCATTGCCGTCGATGGCACAAGGGTTGCCCTCAAAGCACATACCCTCTGTCTGCATGGCGACAACCCTCATGGCGTCGCTCTTGCCGCAGCCATTCGTGGTCGCCTGGAAGCGGCTGGTGTCGCCGTCAGGCCAATGACGGAATGTCATCAATGGTAATGGCAAGGGTGGCAATGGAAACCGAGTTTCGCATATGCGGCGATCGCTCTCTTCTGGCGGTTTACGGAAGCGGAATCGATCAGGCGGTAAACGAAAAGGTGCGGCGGATGGCGGCTCTTCTCACCGGCCATCCGCACCCCGGCATTGACGCGGTTGTTGGCTCGTATTGCACCCTCTTACTCTATTATAATCCGCTGCAGGTCGGTTACCAGGAGTTGACCACCCTGCTCCTGAGCCTTGAAAAGACCCTCAGCCAGGCCGCCATTGCCGAGACGCGAACCGTCGATATCCCGGTCCGCTACGGCGGTGCATTCGGTCCGGACATTGACTTTGTCGCGCAACACAACGGAATACGCACAGACGAGGTGATAGCCCTGCACAGTGCGGCAGATTATTACATTTATGCCATTGGTTTTGCACCCGGCTTCTGTTATCTGGGAGGCCTTGATCCGCGGCTGCAGGTGCCACGCCTGACTACCCCGCGCCAGAATGTCAGCGCTGGTTCGGTGGGTATTGCCGGCAGCCAGACCGGCGTCTATCCCCTGGCCAGCCCCGGTGGATGGCGCCTCATCGGCCGCACGCCGCTTCGTCTTTTTGCTCCTGAACGGCAGCAGCCCCTGCTGTATCAAGCCGGCGACACCATCCGCTTCCGGCCGATATCGGAGGATGAATTCCTGCACATCCACCATCTGGAGAAGCCATGACCGACGCCCTTCACATCCTTTCTCCGGGTCTCTGCACGACTGTTCAGGATCTTGGGCGCTTTCACGCCTATCATATGGGTGTTCCGGTTTCCGGGGTGCTTGATGACTATGCCGGGAGAATTGCTAATTGGCTGGTGGGCAATCCCGCAACGTCTGCGACCCTGGAGATGTCGATGACCGGCGCCCGCATGGAAATCCTCTCCCCTGCCGACATTGCCATCACCGGCGCCGCCATGAACCCACAGATCAACGGCCGGCCCTGTCGGCAATGGACCAGTCTCCGCGTACAGCCGGGCGATGTCATTAATCTCGGCGCCGCCGATAACGGCTGTCGGACCTCTCTGGCTATTACCGGTGGAGTTGCAGTACCGCAGGTTTTGGGCAGCAGCTCAACCTATCTGGGTGGCCTCCTCGGTGGCTTTAAAGGCCGGATGCTTGCCGCCGGAGACATTCTTAAGCGCGGTGCGGGACCGCTTCTCCGTACCGCGAAAAACCTGCCATGGTTTCCGCTTTACCCCGAGGATATCTTTCTTCGTGCAATCGCCGGGCCGCATGACAATTATTTCCACAACCAATTGGAGCGGTTTTTCTCCACCCCTTTCACGGTCACCGCCCAGTGCAATCGCATGGGCGTACGACTTGCCGGGCCGCCGATCGACCGCGATGCAGCTGCCCCGGAGAGCATCCTCTCCGAACCAATAATACCGGGAAATGTACAGATTCCGGCGGGTGGCCGGCCGATAATCCTCCTCAAGGAACAGACCATCGGCGGTTACACCAATATCGCCACGGTAATTTCCATAGATATCTGGCGGATAGGGCAGGCAAAACCCGGTGACAGGGTGCACTTTGTGCAGCTCAGCCTTGAGGAAGCGCACAAGCTTTACCGGGAATGGGCGGGTTTTTTAGCGGCGATAAAAGCCCTTCTCACCGCTTAGATGGCCGCAAGGCATTGCCTAGATTTAGCTATATCGACCCAACCCCGAAATTCCGTAGTGCAGTGCGAAAAGCGTTGAAGGGACTGAGGATGGTGTCACCGAGAAGGATTGCATAGCCAAACCAGTGGTAGAAGGTCAGCGACTGGTCCGTTTCCCAGACGAGGTAGCAGAGGAGGATCGTTGCCGTCACCAACCCTACCACAGAGGTGAGCACATCAACGAAGAACAGCGACACGCCGATGTCACCGGATTTGAAAAACTCCGCGAACAGGACGAACACGCCGATACCTATCAGAATGAAGCCCGGCACCCCGTTGAGCGATATGCCCGCTATCTGCGTCACCACGAGATACAGGAGTATCAGAAAAGTCCAAGGTATTTTATTGAACAACGACATTTTGCCTGTGTTTATATTTGTCCCGCCATTGCCCATTGTTACCTCCTCGTAGATTCCATCATTTGCTTCCAACAAGTATGAGATTACATTTCCCGACAACAGCGCGGAATCGAAGAAATGGCTCGCGATCCCGCGCACCGGCGAACATTATTCACCGTACATTTGATTTGGTATCAGCATCAACAGTTTCCAGAAGCTCTGGGCCTGCTGGGCAGTGACCTTTTGCAGACCTATGTTGAAGCTGATGTCGGTCTTTGCGGGAAGATTGTTCACCCCGCCGACGGATGTGCGAAATCCGATGGTACCGTTGATCAACGACAGACTGGGGTCGGAGGCGAAGAAGGCATCCTCGCCCTTGGCATCGGCAAAGGCCGAGGCCTCGCTGGCTGACCCGCCCTTACCTTCATTGAGGATCACATTCAACTCGTAACGCGCCACCGCTTTGCTATCTTCAACATACTTGATCCCGCCGCCAAAAACGTCCTTGCTATCGCCCTGGTTGAAAGTGAACTGGGGGAACCAGTTGTCAGTCTCATACGAGTAAATCAGCTGACCATTGACAGTGGTCTCCGGATAGTTCAAAGATGGACCGCCGGGCAAACCAGTGTTCTGAAAAGTCACAGGATCAACGTTACCTAAACTCACAGAGATGCTCTTCTCACCTATCATGCGGGTAACCGTGGCACTTTTCTTAACCGCCTCGGCACGGATTTTACTGATGGTTGTCTCCGCCTTGGCCGGCTTGCCGTTGAACATGCCGGTGTATTTCGAGATGAATCCTTTAGCCTGTCCTATGGTTTGCACCTCCATGCGAACCGGTGTGTCTGCTAAATTCACTTGTCCATTTTGGTCAATGGCATAGTTACCGACGATTTTGCCGACCGTTTTGGTCTGAGCCGGATTGGCAGGGTTGATCACCCCGACGTTGACATCGTATTTGCAGTCACCAACCTGGAGCACCCGGCCCAAGTGCTTGGAGAAGATATATGGTCTGCACTTCACAGCACCCTTGTAGAAGGTGGTGCCGACGGTAACATCGTATGCGAAATTGTCAGTAACGTCGATCTTCGGGTAATCGCCATCCCTGTTTTGGGGCAGGCGGGTTTCCCAGTTTACCGCAAGATTCCCCTTAATGAAATTGTCTTGGGTGAGCGGGGGCTCAGCGGCAATAACCGTCGTTGCGATCAAAGCGGCGGCAAGTGCGAGAAAAAATGGGCATTGCTTCATGGCAGGTCTCCTTGGTTGAACGTTTTAAGGCGCTTCGGCGAGCCGTCATAGCCATTCGCCGAAACTAACAATAAGGATTTACTATCACACAAATAATGATCAGGATTTATGATTACAAGGCCGCAAGTGGCAAATTAATAATTTTTTACCTATCATTTTCCAACCTTCCCCGATTCTTGTGCATCGATGACGACCATCACCCCATCCGCCAGCCCCTGGCGATCGATGGTGGTCACCACCCGCTCACCGGCAGCAATACCGTCGCGAATCTCGGTGAACTGCCAATTACTGAGACCGCTTGTGGTCTTCCGGTATTCGAGGCGATTGCTGCTAGGATTGACGACATAAACATGCCCATCCTTCTGCAGGGATTCGGTGGCGATCCGCACGACTTTAGCCCGCCTCTCGATGATGATTTCAACGTCGGCACTGTAGCCGACCAAAAGATGTACATCCTTCACAACTTCCTGGAAATCGACCTCTATCTCAACAGTACGCGCCTGTTTTGCCTGCTCAAGCACGTAGGGAGAGACGGAACGCGTCCGGCCCTTAAAGACTTTTTTCGGGAAGGCGTCGAGGGTGATACGGACCTCCATGCCCGGGCGGATCTGCGCCGCATCGATTTCGTCGATCGGGGCAACGACATACAGCGATTCCATATTGATCAAATCAATCACCGGGAGCGTCGCGATACCCGGCGGTGACGGGGTGATGAATTCACCGATCTCACCGTTGACCTCAGCGACAATCCCGGCAAACGGGGCGATGATGACCGTCCGTTCGACCATTGCCGCCGCCGCCTTGATCCGCGCAAGACTGACCTCGCGTTGTGCCCGGGCCGCCCGGCATCCGGCCTTTTTTGATGCAGCGGTGGCAACGGCCTCGTCATAGCTCGATTCCGACGTCGACCGGTTTTTTCGCAGTTCGGTTAACCTTTGGCCCTGACGCCCGGTGTATTCAGCCATGAGGCAGGCCTCATTGGCTGTGGCCTCGGCGACCTTCGCCTGTTTTTCGGCAAGGTCGAGTTCCGCTTCAAGATCCTTATTCCACAGGGCAAGGAGGAGCTGCCCGGCCTCCACCTTATCGCCTTTATGCGTATTCAGGGTGGCGATCCTCCCGCCGACCGCCGGGGCGAGCTTTGCCCGCCATCGCGCCTTGACCGAGCCGGCCCGGGTATTGGTCACCGTCGCCTCAACAACTCCGACCTCGGCGTCTTTTACGGAAACCCTTAGCGGTTTTTCCCGATACCCATAGTGGTAAGCGAAAAAGCCGCCGACCAGAAACAGGGGGAGAATAAATATAAAAATGCGTTTCATGGTATTTCCTGGAGAGACCGAAGATCGATCAAGGTTGGTCGACAAAGGCGGAATAGAGGGCGCATACCGCCCTTTCATAATCGCTTGCGGCTACGCCGATGATGATATTCATCTCCGACGCGCCTTGGTTGATGACCCGGACATTGATCTTCGCCCCTTTCAATGCGGTAAATATCTTGGCGGCAATGCCCACCGTCCGTACCATACCCTCACCAACCACGGCGACCAGGGCCAGATTCTTTTCGACACAAAGGCTGTCCGGCTGGAGCTGCCGACGGATTTCATCGACAATCACCTCCTCCAGCCCCTGCAACTGGGCATCTTCAACAATGACACTGATTGCGTCGATGCTTGACGGACATTGCTCAAAGCTCACTCCATGCTCGCGGAGAATCCCCAGCAGACGGTGGGCAAACCCCACCTCCTTGTTCATCAAGGATTTCTCCAGACAGATCATGGAAAAATCTTTTCGACCGGCAATGCCGGCAATCTCGGTGGCGGCGATGACGCTGGAACTGAGCTTGCCGGTGATAAGGGTCCCCGGATCCTCCGGGCGATTGGTGTTTTTTATGCGGATCGGGATTGCCGCCTCGCGAACCGGCAGGATGGCCTCATCATGAAAGACCGATGCCCCCATATAGGCCATTTCACGGATCTCACGGAAGGAGATTTCCGCAATGGTCTGGGGATTTTTGACGATGCGCGGATCGGCCATGAGGATGCCCGAGGTGTCGGTCCAGTTTTCATATAGGATGGCACCGGCCGCCCGCGCCGCAATGGCCCCGGAGATGTCCGACCCACCACGGGAAAAGGTCTTGACCTGGCCGGACCGGTCCCGGCCGTAGAAACCGGCCATGACATACAGCCCTTCCGGCTTGCAAAACCTCTGCCCCAAAGCCTGGTAACTGCCCGGGTCGATGCTCCCGTTGGCCCGGATGAGTATATCTTCGGCGGGATCAACAAACTCTCCCCCCAGATATTCAGCGATAAGGTTCGCGGAAAAATATTCACCCCGGGATGCCGCATAATCGCGGGTTACCCCGGCGAGCAACGCCTTCTTAAAACGGTCAAGTTCACCCAGCACCCTGTCGCTTAACCGGAGATCGGCGACAATCTCGGCAAAGCGTCCGCGAATCAAGGCAAAAGGCTCGTCAATGGCGGTAGAGAGAGCCGCCATTTTGTGACAGAGATACAACAGGTCGGTGAGCTTTGGATCCCCGGCATACCGTTTGCCCGGTGCCGAGACGACGACAATGCGCCGCCGGGGATCAGCCTCGACGATGGCCTTCACCTTTTTAATCTGGGAGCCATCGGCGACGCTGGAACCGCCAAATTTAACGGCAATCCTCTCCATTTTACAGGATGGCTGCGAGCTTGATCAGTTCAAGGCTTGAGACAATTCCTACCGGTTTGCTCTTTTCACCGGTCACCAGCAGATGATTGACGCCCGCTTCGTACATCACCTTGATCGCGGAAATCACGTCCTCATCCTCATCGAGCTGAATACAGGCATTTTTCGAGGATTTATCGGTGTTAAAATCGCATTTGGTCATAAATGTCGAGATCTTGGTTTGCTGGCGATCAAAATCATGGGCCAAGCCGTTCATTACATCCCAGACGGAGACAATACCTATCAACTCCGCGCCAACCTTGACGGCCAGTACCGAGACGTTGGTTTCAGCCATGAGCTGGATTGCCATATCAAGACTGTCATCGATATCTATTACTGGAAATTTCCTTTTGATTGCCTGCCTGACCTTGAGTGATTCTGCCATACAATCCTCCTCCGCTGTGAAGATACAGTACCGTTTCGCCCACCACCTCGTAATATCATGCTTTCTTTAATCCTATCTTGTTTTTGTCGGTTGATCAATTTAAAAACAGGAACATCTATGAATCCTTCCGCACTGCAGTAAAGTAATGATCATATCCGGGCCGGTTCGATGATTTATTTAACCCATGGCGGCGGTCCTTTACCCTTGCTTGGTGATCCGCAGCACCAAGCGCTGGTCGATTTTCTCTGCCGGATCCCCACAACCCTCATTTCCCCTTCCGCCATTGTGGTTATCAGCGCCTACATCTGGTAACCGACAGGCAGTGGAGGTAAGCGGCCACCGTTTTCAAATCAGCTTTTCTTGCCTTTTCCGCCTTGCGGCTTTTTTTGTTGCTTTGCCTGCCGAACCGCCCGCCTGGCGACGGAATGGCCGAAGCTTGCCAGCGGCCTGCGGCCAAGGGAAAAGTATTCCCCGTGGCAGTAGGCAAGAAGCTCTGCCTCGCCCAAGCGGATTTTTCCGTCTTTGTCGATAAGCGAGCTATCGACCTTGTTGCGAACTATTTCCGCCACAAACAGGTCGTGGGATCCCAACTCGGTAACGCTCTGAACGCGGCACTCCAGGGCCACCGGACTGATTTTCAGGGAAGGGACGGCAACGTCGACGCCGGGTTCCAGCTCCAAACCGAAATGTTTAATCTTGTCGATCTTGCGGCCGGAACGGCAGCCGCAAAAATCGGTCATTTTCAACATCTGTCTGGTTGTCAGGTTTATGACAAATTCGCCGGTAGCCTGGATATTCTCATAGGACAATCTTTCCTTACGTACGGCGATGGTCACCATCGGCGGATGTGAACAGGCCACACCGGTCCAACCGACCGTGAAGACATTCGGCAGGCCGTCCCGGTTTATTGTCGTCACCAGCACCGCCGGCACCGGTCCGAAAAGGATCGATCCCTTAAAGAGTTCTTTCGTCAAAACGCATCCTCCCTGCTGCGGCGTCCTGATATCCGCCATCGACCGGCAGTTCAGGCAGCTTGGTCGCTGCCACAGCCAGCTGGTCGCACCGCTCATTGCCTGCATGGCCGGCATGCCCCTTCACCCAATGGAAGCGGACATCGAGGGCCTCGACCAAGAGCAGCAGCCGCTGCCAAAGATCAACATTCATGACCTCCCCGCCATCGGCCTTGCACCAGTCGTTCGTCCGCCATTTCCTAGCCCAGCCCTTGGAAATGCCGTTCACCAGATAACTGGAGTCGGAATACAGATCAATCGGAGATCCGCATTGCCGCAAGCTCTCAAGGGCGACAAGAGCAGCCATCATCTCCATGCGGTTGTTGGTGGTCAGCCGGTACCCACCGCTTATCTCCCGCCGCTCCAAGTCCTCCTCGATGACAATCCCGTAGCCGCCGGGTCCGGGGTTATTGCTGCAGCCACCGTCGGTGAAGACGATAATTGCGCCGGGCCGTTGCGCCGGGCGAACCGGCAGCGGTGCGTGAGTATTGGGGCATTGGTCCTTTTTTTTATAAACCGGATTCTCAAGCCAGGCCCGAGCCTCGCCCTGGCTGGGGAAACTCTGGTAACGCGCGCCGGCATAGCCTTTGACCTGCGCTTCGGCAGAAGGCCAGTCGGTAAAGATCCCGGGCCTACGACCAACCGCCACCGCATAAAACTTTTTTTCACTTTTTGCTTTCAACCTGTCGCCATTGTCCACTGCTTTAAAAAAAGAGGCCGGATCACCCTCATTTTGGGTAATCCGGCCTCTGTCGTTTCTCCGCTACCTGCAGAAATCAACACCCTTTGATACCTCAGCCTCCGACGCCCTTGGTCTCGTTTTTGGCCCCTACGGCACCCTCTTTCGTCAGCGAGCCGGCGACACCATCGCGCGATACTTTAACAATCACATCCTTGGCGATCTCCAGGGAGATGATATTATCGGCAATAGCGGTTATTACCCCGTGCAATCCGCCTTTGGTAACCACTTTGCTGCCTTTTTTCAAATCGTTGAGAAAGGCTTGATGCTGCTTCGCCTGTTTCTGCTGCGGCCTGATGAGTAAAAAATAGAAAACAACAAAGATAAGGACCAGCGGCAGAAACTGAGCCATACCTCCCAAGCTTCCGGCAAAACCACCGGCAGCACCATCAGCTGCGAACGCAATTCCTGACATAATAAATCCTCCGAATATGTGTCTTAAATAGAAAAAACTCTAACCCCGAAAAAAGGCGAAAATCACTTAACAAAAAAATTTCGCCATAACCTCTGCACTTATTTTTTCTAAGTGTCTAAAAACTTCGTGCAAAGTAATCATTCCTCTGCGAGCTTGCTATAAAAATCTTTCCGCCACTGGGCAAAAGCGTCGATCTCAATGGCCCGGCGTATTTCGGCCATGAGGTTCTGGTAGTAATGCAGGTTGTGGATGGTATTGAGATGGTAGCTGAGTATCTCCCGGGCATGAAAAAGGTGGCTGAGGTAGGCGCGGGAATAGTTGCGACAGGTGTAGCAGCGGCACTCTTCATCAAGAGGCCGGGGGTCGTCACGAAAGCAGGAGTTTTTGATGGTGAGTTTGCCGCGCGAGGTAAAGAGCGAGCCGTTCCGGGCGTTTCGCGTCGGCATGACGCAGTCGAACATGTCCACCCCGCGCCATACCCCCTCCACCAGGTCGGAAGGAGTTCCCACCCCCATCAGATATACCGGATATTCGGCGGGCAGCGCCGGCACGGTAGCCTCGGTCATGTCGTACATGAGTTGCTTTTCTTCACCGACGCTCAGCCCGCCGATGGCGTAGCCGTCAAAACCGATGTCGATGAGGGCTGCGGCATGCTCCCGGCGCAGCTCCGGATGCATCCCGCCCTGGACGATGCCGAACAGCAAACGTTCTCTTTTGCTGTGGACCTTGCGGCAGCGCGCAGCCCAGCGAGTCGTCAGATCGGTCGCCTTGATGGTCGCATCCCGGGTTGCCGGGTAGGCAATGCAGGTATCAAGGCACATCATGATATCCGACCCCAGGGCCTGTTGAACCGTTATGGCCTCCTCGGGACTGAGAAAGAGTTTGCTGCCGTCGAGATGCGACCGGAAGGCCGCACCCTCTTCGGTAATGGTGGCCAGCTTCTTGAGGCTGAAAATCTGAAAGCCGCCGCTATCGGTGAGGATCGACCCCTTCCAGTTCATAAAGGTATGCAAGCCGCCAAAACGCTCGATGAGTTCGTGTCCCGGCCGAATAAAAAGATGATAGGTGTTGCCAAGGATTATCTCGGTCTTCATTTCCACAAGGTTTTCCGGGGTCACCGCCTTGACCGTGCCCTGGGTGCCGACGGGCATGAAAACCGGTGTCTGGATAAGCCCTTGCCGAGTACGCACCTCGCCCCTTCGGGCGGCGCATTCGGAGGAACGGGCCAGCAGGGTATACGGTGAAGTGTTTGTCATAATGTTTATTTCAATGGATGGATTTATAAATTTTCGTCATCAAGGACCGGCATCATACTCCTTTTTTCAACGGGGGGTGAACATAAATTTGTGTATTGCATCTTTCGAAGATTTGCCCATGCCCATGGGCTATGTCGTCACGAAAAGGTATGCTGCCGTTGCGTCGCCGCTTCTTTTGGTATATCATCGCACAATAGCAGATATCAGAGAAAACATGCGCATCGAAGCATTGCTGCGTTTATGACGGCCCTTACCCCGAGGCTGCTTGAAAATGAAAACAGTTGTCATCATTGAAAATGAAGCGGTAGAATTGGCAGCCATGGTCAGTCTCTTCGAGCAATGGCAAAAAGAGATCAACATCCTCACGGCCAAGGAGGAAAAGGCTGCTATCACCATCATGTCGCAGCACCATGTCGATCTGGTGGTGTGCGATCTGGCCCTGCCGAAAACCGACACTTTGGAAGGTTTTTCTCTCCTCACCCATACCTTTCCCTATGTGCCTTGTATCGCCCTGTCGGCGGAGCTGGGCGCCTCGTCGGCGGAGGCGATCAGAAGGGGGGCCAGTCGCTGTCTGGAAAAACCTGTCGTTGCCGCGGAACTCCTGCAATACGCGGCGGACCTCCTCGACACCGACACCAGCGGCACGGTCAAGGGCATCCCCATCCATAGCTTTTTACAGATGCTCGAAAGCGAGGAAAAAACCTGTACCCTGCAGGTAAATCACCAGAAAGACACCGGCTTGCTGTATATCCAAAACGGCCTGCTGGTCGACGCCGAAACCAAGAATTTTATCGGTGAGGGAGCGGCCCAGCTTATTCTCTCGTGGCAGGAAACCGTCGTCCAGCTCCGCTATTTCAACGGCCAGCGCAAAAGGCAGATCAACAAGCCGCTGCTCTCCATTATCATGGAGGCCTTTCGCCTGCGCAGTGAAAAAGAGAAGGATCTGCAGGGTGCTGCTCCAGTCAAGGATCATCAATTACCCTTGAAACACCTTTCCACCCAGGGCAAGCGCCTCCCTTTGGAAATCGGCTCAAGAGTCAAACTGGAGTTTCCCCATCTCGACAGCCGCTTTGAAAGCACCATGGTCGGCATGCTGCAGGATCATTATCTCATCCTCACCAACCCCCAGCCGCTTGCCGATATGGCCGAAAAGATCAGCCTCGAACAGCGGGTCATCATCAAATATGTGCACAAGGGGCGGGTGTGGATGTTTAAGGCCCAGCTGCTGAAAACCGTCGAAGCGCCCTACCAGCTGCTGTTTTTCGAATATCCCGTGGTTCTCCACTACCATGAGCTGCGCGAGTCAAAAAGAAGCGCAATTTTTATTCCCTGCACCTTTCATATGGCCGAAGAACCTGAGCTCTATGGCACCCTTATCGATCTGAGCACGATCGGGGCACTTTGCCGGATCAGGCACAAGGCCGATCAGCCTCTGCCGCAGATCGACATCAGCGGCGACATCATGCTCCGTTGCCTGATGCCGGGAATAAAGGAGGAACAAAAACTCACTGGGACCATCAGAAACCTGGTCATTGACACCACTGAAACGAGGATAGGTATTGAATTTGCCGATCTCCAGCCGCACCTGGCCGATACCATCGGCAACTATCTTTTTGCGATTGATGGGGTGGCGGAATAGGGGCCGATGTTTTTTCGACGACTACAGACAACCCTTGGGGGAAGACAAGGTACTGTTAAGAAAACTCTGCCACATTCCAAACCGCCAAAGCTCTTGATATAACACCAAATTCTCTCTCTTGATCAGTTATTTCAACCCGTAGTACCAACTCCACAGAACAGGCAATTTTCCCCAAAAAGCCGCAATGAGCCTTGCCTTCTGACAACAATTACCCTCTTAAAACAGGCTCGTTCCTACCAATTGGCCATGATAGGCCGACGCGGCATAGCAGGGCTATAGCACCAAAATGGTGAAGCGTCCTATTAAACGTTCAGGTTAAAAAGCCCCATTGACAATGTTAACGCGCATGTTAACATGTAATTACGGGAGAGATACTCTTTTTCGAATATTTGGTTTCTTTGATGGTGAAAACCTCATTGTGTTGAATCATGCTTTTCAGAAAAAAACCCAAAAGACACCGCAACAAGCTATAAAATTAGCAGAGAAGTAAAGTGGACATTTAACCTTTGCTCTGAAATATGAAGGCATTGATCTATCCACCCTCAATGCATTGTTCCAGACGATTCAAGCCGGAAATGTTGAAATAATCATCCGCTCAGAGCCAACCGGAATATATAGCCGGAAAATATGGTTTTTGTGGGAATGGCTGCGTAAAGAACAACTCGATATTGAAGATGCAACAACAGGAAATTTCATTTCTCTCATCAACAGTAAGTTACAATATGAAGAAAAATCGCGCTCATCCCGACGACATCACATCAATAACAACCTGCCGGGAACACGCAATTTTTGTCCTTTAATCCGCAAAACAGAAAAGCTTGGCCAATTTAAAATCTTCTGCTATTGAAGTGCCACTCGATGAATTATAAGCTCAAGTTTCTTCCGCCAGCCTTAAAAGAGTGGAAAAAGCTCGACACCTCTGTTCAATCTCAATTTAAGAAGAAATTATCAGAACGCCTTAAGTCCCCGCATGTATTATCATCCAAGCTTTCTGGTTTTGACAATCACTACAAAATAAAACTTAGAACCAGTGGCTTTAGGCTGGTATATGAGGTGATTGATAACGAGCTGTTAATACTTGTCATAGCTGTTGGTAAGCAACCTTTGATCATTTCCGATCAGCGACCTAAAGAAAGGGTAAGCAGGCGAATTTCTTCCTCGCGTCTGACAATATCGACGACCAGACGAAACTGGCGCTCCGCCCTGACCAGGTTTTCACCATCTTGCCGTATCTTGAAATAGGTGTTGCCGCGCAGATGATCGGTAAGAAAACGTACCCCGAGCTCAAAGGATATCGCCAGGACGGCGTCGAAAATAGAGGCCCGCTGCCCGGCGGACAGCAACTGCTGCGGCAGGCTGAAGTAGCCGGTAAGAATCGCCCGGCAGATCTGCATATCAAAAAAGACCTCAAGGCAATCCGCGCCGCTCTCCCCCGCTCGGTTGCAGCAGGAACGCAGGCAATCGCCCAAATCATAGTGGACAATCCCCGCCCCCACCGTGTCGAAATCAAGCATGCCGTCGGCTAGCCCCTGGTTGTCGAAGAGGAAATTGTCGATCTTCGGATCGCCATGAATCGCCTGAAGGGGCAGGAGTCCGGAATTTTTCGCTTCTTCGAGGATCATCGCCCTTTGTCTGCCTTGCTGGATGGCTTGGAAACAATAGCGGGACACCGCATCCGTCTCGGTTTGCTTCTTTGTCGGCAACCGATCAAATTCCTGCAGATACTGCGGCAGATTATGGAAACCCGGCAGCGGATCTGCAAGGCATTGCACATCCAGATCGGCCACAAGGTTATGAAAACCGGCGAGAATCCGTCCTATTTGAAAGGCCTGATCAAGGCTTGTCAGGGTACTGCAACTGGTGTGGCGTAGATAGGTCTGGCCGCGCCAATATTCGCCCTGGGCGTCAATAAAGAAAAGTGCCCCAGTAAGTGTCGGTACCGGCAGGGCAGTACGAAAGGGTTTACCGGTGTGCACCGGCCGCCCTGTCAGGTGCCGGGTGACTTTGGCAAAATTATCGATCACTCGGAGGGGCTGGGGAAAAACCTGGCTATTGATGCGCTGCAGGACAAACGATGCCTCGGCCGATTGCACCAGAAGGGTGTCATTGATATTACCGCAACCGAGTGATGATATCGGGCAGGTAGCGCCATCCGAGCAAAATGCCGCCGCCGCCCGGCGCCCCTCAGACACGCTTGCCATAGGCCAAAGATGCCGCGAACTCAGCCCGGCCAAAATGGGCAGCCCCGATGAGTGCCGCGTCTGACCTGAGGATTACCCGCACCGGGATGGTCTGCATAAAATCCGCCATGAGTCCCTTGGCACAAAAACTCTTGAGAAAGCCGGTAAAGGGTACCTTGCCGAAAAGGCGCGGCACTATGCCGCCGCCCAGATACATGCCGCCTCGGGCGTAGAGCTTCAGCGCCAGATTGCCGGTTTCACTGCCGAGTATGTTGAGAAAGAGATCAATGGCCCGCCGACACAGGGGACAACCATCTTCGCAGAGAGCCCCATCGACGATAACCGGGATGCTATCCGCGGATTGGGCCATGGCCGTGGCAATCGCCGCGGTCTCGGGGATGCCATGATAGTTTTTGCAAAATTGGTAGAGGTGGGCAAGGCCGGGTCCGGCAATGAGCGATTCATAGCTGACCGGCCTGTGACTTTTCTGCATCCAGACAAGAAGGGCCGTCTGCTCGTCATCAATAGGGGCAAAATCGCAGTGCCCCCCCTCGGAACCTCGGGCAAAGGTTTGGCCCTGAACTTCCAGAAGCAGCCCTTCGCCAAGACCGGTGCCGGGGGCGATGATACCGCGGATCTCCGCCTCGTCCCCTGTCCCCGCCTGGATTTCAGCAAGATCATCCGGACCGAGATGCGCAAGCGATGCGGCCACCGCCGTCAGATCGTTTATCAGTTTCACCCGCTGAAAGCCAAAGCGCATCTCAAGTGCCCGGCAATCGATCAGCCACGGCAGATTGGTAAGCTGTACCCGGTCGCCCGCCACCACCCCGGCCACGGCGATACAAGCCACCTTTGGCAGGGGTTGAAATTCATCAAGGAAAAGGGCGAGGATTTCATCAAACCCGGAAAACCGGCAATTGCGGTAGCGTTTTTGCCAAAGGAGGCGAAACTCTCCGCCTGCTTCCCGAAAGATCGCCAGCTCACTCTTGGTGCCACCGATATCGGCGGCGAAAAGGCTTGCCATGGTCATGGTTGGGTTCCTGCGAAAAACCGCTTCAGTACATCGGTCTAGCCGCTGACCAGATGAATATCCCAGGCCTCGGTGCGGCTATTGTTGTCCGGATTCTTGACAATGGAAAATTCAAAGATATTTGCCGAATCGAGGAAAAGCGTATCATTTACCTCCGGCGCCTTGGAACAATGAAAAAACACTGAATGGGGCGCCAGCCCATCACGGCTGAGGCTGTAATAGCGCATGAAGCCGAAGCCCCGGTCCGGATTGTAGTTGATGGGAATGCCGCGTTGCCGGTTTTCGCCGCTCGCACCTCCTATCGGCAGGAGACCGGGAATCAGATAGCCGGAGATAAAGAGATCAGCAGTCTCCCGCAGGTCATTGCTGACATATTTAAAACCAATGACCTCGACCCGACAGCCCATATTCTGCAGGGCCAGCACCAAGCGGATAAAATCGCCATCACCGGTAAGGAGAATGACCCGATCGAGATTTCTCGCCTGCAGCAGGGCGTCGATGGCCAGATCCATGTCGGCATTGGCCTTGGTGGTGAGAATCCCCTCATCGTCGACAAAGTGCTTAACGAACTTTTTAATGACTTTGAAGCCGCATTGACGGACTACACCGTGATAGCGGTAGAGTTTTTGCCGATATTCAGGATCGTCTTTGGTCCGTTCGCCATCTTCCGCCAGGTAGGAGTTGGCGCGCAGCAGGGTGGAGTTGCCGGCATTGGCTAGCTCCGCCAGAACATCATAACGCATGCCATAGCCGCCACACATTCTGATGTTTTCAGCATCTACATAAATTCCGGTCTTCAGCATACCCATTACTCTGCCTGCGGGAAAGTCATCAGCTATTCCCATTCGATTGTCGCCGGGGGTTTTGAGCTAATGTCATAGACCACCCGGTTTACCCCGCGCACCTCGTTGATGATGCGGCTCGAGATCTCGCCGAGGATCTCGTAGGGCAGTTTGCTCCAATCCGCCGTCATGGCATCGCGGGAATCGACGGCGCGAATGGCGATGACATTTTCGTAGGTCCGCCCATCACCCATGACGCCCACCGTCTGGATGGGCAGGAGGACGGCAAACGACTGCCAGACTTTGCGGTACCAGCCGGCGCGGCGCATCTCATCAAGGACGATGACGTCGGCCTGTCGCAGAATGCGCAGCCGTTCGCGGGTCACCTCGCCCATGATTCTGATGCCGAGACCCGGTCCGGGGAAGGGTTGGCGATAAATTGCCTCCTCCGGCAGACCGAGTTCAAGGCCCAGTTCGCGCACCTCGTCTTTGAAGAGCTCGCGCAGCGGTTCAATGAGATCAAGCTTCATAATCTCCGGCAAGCCGCCGACATTGTGGTGCGACTTGATCGGTGCCTCGCCGCGGAAACTCACCGATTCAATGACGTCCGGATACAGGGTGCCCTGGGCAAGATACTTGACTTGTCCGATCTTATGCGCCTCTTCCTCGAAGATCTTGATAAAGCCAAGTCCGATGCGTTTGCGTTTAACCTCCGGGTCTTTGATCCCGTCGAGCTCGCCGAGAAAATAGTCGGTGGCATCGACATCGATCACCTTCAACTTGCTCTTTTCCTTGAAATACCGAAGGATCGACTGGGTTTCACCGGTACGCATCAGACCGTTATTGACATAGATGCAGGTGAGCTGATCGCCCACCGCCCGGTGAATAATGGCCGCTGTTACTGAACTGTCAACGCCTCCGGACAGAGCGCAGATGACATTATCGACACCCACTTTCTCCCGGATAGCCTGGACATTTTGCTCAATGAAGGAGTGCATCGTCCACTCCGGCCGGCAGTTGCAGATGCCGAAGATGAAATTGCGCAGCACATCGGTACCGATGAGGGTGTGTGCCACCTCGGGATGAAACTGTACGGCAACCAGTGGCTTATCCTTATGCCGCAGTGCCGCATACGGGGAATTATCGCTGATTGCCGTTGCCGTGAAATCCTCGGGTATGACCTCCACCCGATCACCGTGGCTCATCCACACCTGATGTTTGACATCGTCTGTTTCAAGGCCTGCAAAAAGACCGGCGGTACACTGTATCTTCAGCTCCGCCTTGCCAAATTCTCGTTTTTCGGCCTTTTCTACCTTGCCCCCCAATTGCTGGATCATCAGCTGGGCCCCGTAACAGATGCCGAGAACGGGAATACCCAATGCCATAAGGCCTGGATCGGAATGGGGCGCACCGTCATCGTACACCGAGCACGGCCCTCCGGAGAGGATAATGCCGGATGGCTTCAAGGCCCGCAACTTATCGAGAGATATGGAAAATGGATGTATTTCGCTGTAGACCTTCTGCTCCCTTATCCGTCTGGCAATGAGCTGGGTGGTCTGCGATCCGAAGTCGAGGATGATTATTTTTTCACTATGAATATCCATGGATTTTCTGGTGCCTTTCGCTAAAGAATTTTTACCACGTTTTACCGTTCCCTGATTTCATCCTTGCAAACTCAAGCGGTGCGGTAATTCGGCGCCTCCTTGGTGATGATGACGTCGTGGACATGCGATTCTCGGAGGCCAGCCGCGGAGATACGGACAAACTGGGCTTTTTGCTGCAGATCGGCAATCGTCGCCGCCCCCACATAGCCCATGCCCGAACGCAGGCCGCCGAGCAGCTGGTAAAGGACGTCGGCAATCAGTCCCCGGTAGGGAACCTTGCCCTCGATGCCCTCGGGGACTAGCTTTGAGGTGGTGGTGACCTCGGCCTGGAAATACCGGTCGGAGGAGCCATGATTCTGACACATCGCCCCGAGGGACCCCATACCCCGGTAGCCTTTATAGGTCCGGCCCTGATACAAAAAGGTTTCGCCGGGAGTTTCATCGGTGCCGGCAAAGAGACTGCCGAGCATGACCGTACTGGCCCCGGCGCCGATCGCCTTGGTGAGGTCGCCGGAGTGTTTGATGCCGCCGTCGGCAATAATCGGAATATTATAGCGGTTGGCCATGGCAACACAGTTTTTCAAGGCAGTCATCTGCGGCACACCGACTCCGGCGACGATGCGGGTGGTACAGATAGATCCCGGCCCGATACCGACCTTGATGCCGTTGGCGCCGGCGCGGATAAGATCCTCGGTGCCCTCACCGGTCGCGACATTACCGGCAACGATGGAAAGCTCCGGAAAGGCGGCCTTGAGTCTTACCACCGCCGTCATCACACCCTTGGAATGGCCGTGCGCCGAATCGACGACGACTACATCGACACCGGCCTTGATCAGCCTTTCGGCCTGTGCTTCAATATTCACTCCGACTCCCAGGGCCGCGCCGACCAAGAGACGACCGAATTTATCTTTGGCGGCTAAGGGATATTTTTTGATCTTTTCCAGGTCCTTGATGGTGATCAAGCCTTTGAGTGCACCGTTGTCGTCGACCACCAGAAGTTTTTCGATGCGGTGTTCATGCAGCAGGGCCTTTGAGTGTGCCAGATCGATGCCAACCTTGGCGGTCACCAGGTTTTTCGAGGTCATGACATCGGCCACCCGCAGACCGTCATCGGAAACGAAACGGAGGTCGCGGTTGGTGACGATTCCGGTCAGTTTGCCGTTGTGCAGTACCGGTAGGCCGGAAATCTTGTAGGTGCTCATGATCTCCTGCACCTCAGCGACCGATTGATCCTGGGTGACGGTGATCGGGTCGATGATCATCCCCGATTCCGATTTTTTCACCCGTTCAACCTCCAATGCCTGCTGCTCAATACTCATGTTTTTATGAATGATGCCGATGCCCCCTTCACGTGCCATGGCAATAGCCGTGCGATGCTCGGTGACGGTATCCATGGCGGAACTTACCAGGGGGGTTTTCAGCGTAATACTGTCGGTAAGCCGTGTTTCCAAGTTCACCTCGCCCGGAAGGACTTCCGAGGCCGCCGGGACAAGCAGTAAATCATCGAAAGTAAGAGCGATTTCTATAATATCTGGTAACATATTCCCTCCTTATCTTTTTAAAGAATAACTTGTAAAGCATCTTTATAAAAAATCTCATTTTTTTAAGATGGCGAAGATGTACCGACCACAAAGGTTGTGCAACGGAAGCAAAATCCCCGAAAATCAGGGCGAAAGGAAAAATTAAGAAAATGTTGCTGGAAATCAACCCGATAAATCCCCAACTTCGCCTAGTCGAACAGGTTGTCAAGTTACTGAAGAACGGCGCGGTTATCTGTTATCCGACCGATACCGGATACGGTATCGGCTGTGACCTTATGCATCCCAAGGCCATCAAAGCGGTCATGCAGCTGAAGAGAAGGCCCAAGGACAAGCCGTTTTCCTTCATGTGTTCCGACTTAACGGATATCAGTCAATACGCCCATGTCTCCAACACCGCTTACCGGCTGATGAAGAAAAGTCTGCCCGGCCCGTATACCTTCGTTTTGCCTGGCACCAAGCTGGTTCCAAAGGCTATGGCCAGCAAACAAAAAACGGTGGGCATCAGGGTTCCGGCGCACCCCATATGTCGGCTGCTCATAAAGACCCTCGGTAATCCTATTGTCAACACCAGCGCCCAGCTCGACGACGATGCCGCCCCGGCCGAACCCTTTTTGATAGAGCAGTACCTGGGCAACAGGATCGATCTCATCATCGACGGTGGTGCCATCTTTCCCGATCCTTCGTCGGTCATCGATCTGACCAGCGACATACCCGAGGTACTTCGCGTCGGCAAAGGCGATGTTACTCCGTATCGCTGATCAGCGATTCTTTCAAAGATTTGCTCATGGTAAAATGCAGGGTCTTGCGATCAGGGATATCCATGACCTTGCCGGTTCGAGGATTTTTGGTGGAACGGGGTTTCCTGTTGCGTACTGAAAAACTGCCGAATCCCCGCAACTCTATGCGTCTTTCCTCGACGAGGGCTTTGGCCATCGTCTCCAGCATGATATCCACTGCCAGGCCGACATCCTGTTTCTGCATGGAAAGCTCACTACTCACTTTGTCTACTAGATCTTTTTTTAACATAACAACGAACGAATATTGTAGGTGTTTAGAAGGATACCCCACAATGGGGCGGTCTATTTTCACAACGGCTTCTCTTAAACTATAAAAAAAGGTTGCCTCACCGGTAAGCCCCGGCAAGACAACCTATCCACTGCATGTCATGCACCCGAATAAATCGGATATCGGGTCTAATCCCCCACAAGGGGGGATAAGTACCTTCACGAATTCATTCTTAATAAACAATAAATGAATTTCTAAGGTACTAATTGTTGTCTGAGGAATCGCTCCCCTCTGCGGCCGCTTTCAGCAGGTCACCAAAGGTCGATGGTCCGTTTTCGGAGACGGCTTTCTCTGCCTTTTTGAACTTCTCGACAACAGTAGTCTCATCCTCTCCTTCGAGGGTCTTGACGGAGAGGCCGATCTTCCGATCCTTGGCGGACACATTAATAACGATGGCCTTGAGAATATCCCCGACCTGATACATGCCGACCGGAGTTTTGACCTTGTCCTTGCTCAGTTCAGAAACATGTACGAGGCCTTCAATTCCCTCTTCCAGCTTCACAAAGACACCGAAATCGGTAACGTTGGTAATCTCCCCTTCGACAACGGTACCGGAGGGATAATTATTGTAAGCCGCCTGCCACGGATCCGGAACCAGCTGCTTGATCCCCAGAGAGAAGCGCTCGTTTTCCTTATCGATCTTCAAGACAACTGCTTGAATGGTCTCACCTTTGGTGTACTTCTCGGAAGGATGTTTGATACGTTCCGTCCAGGAAAGATCAGAGACGTGAATGAGACCGTCAATCCCCTCTTCGATGCCGATAAAGACACCAAAATCGGTGATATTTTTAATCTTGCCCTCGATAACCGAACCAACCGGATAGTTTTCGGTAACCAGATCCCAGGGATTGGGCTGGAGTTGCTTCATACCGAGAGAGATGCGCTTGGTCTCGGTCTCAATGTTGAGTACCATTACCTCAACCTCATCGCTGACGGAGACCATCTTGGAGGGATGTCGTGGTTTTTTCGACCAGGTCATCTCGGAGACATGAATGAGACCCTCAACCCCTTCTTCCAACTCGACAAAGACGCCGTAATCGGTGATTGATACGACCTTGCCCTTGGTTGTTTGGCCAACAGGGTATCTGATGACAACAGTCGACCAGGGATCTTCACGCAGCTGTTTCACGCCGAGGGAGACGCGATCATGTTCGCGATCGTACTTGAGAACCTTCACCTCAAGCTCCTCGCCCACCCGGTAAAGTTTTGCCGGATGCGATACACGGCCCCAGGAAAGATCGGTGATATGACAGAGACCGTCCATCCCGCCCATATCGATAAACAAACCGTAATCGGTAATATTGGTGATAGCGCCCTTGATGATCTGTCCTTCTTCCAGCTTGGAGCGCATCTCCTCGCGGAGTTTATTACGTTCTTCTTCAAGAATCGCCCGACGGGAGATAACGACGTTATTGCGTTTTTTATTAAATTTGAGGATCTTGAAATCCATACTTTCGCCGATAAGGGCATCAAGGTCCTTAACCGGGCGCAGATCGATCTGCGAATAGGGGAGGAAGGCCGGCACTCCGATATCAACGGACATACCACCTTTAACCCGACTTTCGATCTTGCCGGAGATAGTCCCCTCGGCTTCTTGAATTTCGGCAATTCTTTCCCATACCTTGATGGCTATAGCTTTTTCCCTCGACAGGAGAAGGCCGCCTTCTTCCTTGCGGCGCTCAATAAATACATCAAAGACATCACCAATCTTGATATCTTCGCCAGAATCCAGATGAAATTCCGACTTGGCAATATAACTTTCGGCCTTATCACCAACATCAACAAGGAAATAGTCATCGACGCTGCCGATGATTGTGCCTACGGTAACATCGCCGACGGCAACCACCTTGTTGTTTTCTTCCATCTCAAAGAGCTCTGCAAAACTCAGCTCTTCACCGCTTTCCTGGGTTGATTGTTTGAGTTGTTCTGTCATGGATTTTACTCTTCCTGTCGACCAAAGGCCATCTGGTAAGGGTTAGCTACTCCGGAACATGTCGGAGTAAAAAAGACAAAGCACCACTTTTTTGATAAAACGGGGCACCTTGCGCGAATATGAACAGTATTGTATAGCAGCTTTTCAACGATACGACAACAACTTCTTGCGACACAGGATGATTTTCCCCAAGGTTCTTGAACCTCAAGCAACCGTGCTTGCTCCTATCACACCTGCCTTCTCGCGGTGGAGGACCAAACTCGATTCTCTTATCTCGATTCCTTGCCACCTCTCCGTGGTCCACTCCTTTGGACTCCGGGGCGACGTCTTTTATTGCCCTTTTGTGGATCTCCGGCAGATGCCGTGGCCGTGCTGTTGCCGGAAGGCGGGCGGCTTTGACCTTTAGGTGGAGGTACCAAAAGGGCTTCTTCCGGCAGGACGCAGTCAAATTTTTGCTTAATGAATTCCTCTATCGCCGGCAGGTAAAAAGATCCCTCTTCGCAGGCAAAGCTTACCGCCTTGCCGCTCGCCCCGGCCCTGCCGGTCCTGCCGATGCGATGCACATAATCCTCCGGCTCATACGGCAGGGTGTAATTCACCACGAAGGTGATCCCTTCGATGTGAATACCGCGACCGGCAACGTCGGTGGCAACCAGCACCTTCACCTTGCCGGACCTGAACATTTCCAGGCGGGAGGCCCTTTTTGCCTGCTCGACATCGCCGGAGAGCAACAGACAATCAATGCCGTTACGCTCAAGGCGATTGGCCAAGCGCTTGGTCTCGTTCTTCATGTTGGCAAAGACCATGATCCGATCCTCTGGATGATGCATAATAAGGTTATACAAAACCGTATACTTTTCTTCGGCCGTGGCCAGATAAACAATCTGCTCGACGGTTTCAACCGACATCTGCTCCGGTTCCGCCTCTACCACCTTGGGCCGCACGCACCATTGGGAGGAGAGACGCTGTACATCCTCCGGAACCGTTGCCGAAAAAAGCATGGTCTGGCGCTCTTCTCTGGCCGGAAGTCGGCCGAGGATACGTCGCACATCAGGGATAAAGCCCATGTCCAGCATCCGGTCCGCCTCATCAAGGACGAGAATCCGGCAATCGCGCAGATCAATGACACCCTTGCCGATAAAATCAAGCAATCGGCCGGGAGTGGCTACCACCACATCGCATTTTTTATTCTGCAACAAGCCCATCTGCTTCTGATAATCGACCCCGCCAAAGACAGGGCAGACGGTGATGCCGCAATATTTGGCAAGACCTATGCCATCATTAGCTATCTGCATCACCAGTTCCCGGGTCGGCGCCAAAACCAAAGCACGCACCCCCCCTTTTTTCGGTCCGGGTCTGTTTTCACCGAGTAGCCGGGCAAGAATGGCAATGAGGAAAACCGCCGTCTTGCCCGTACCGGTATTGGCCTTGCCCACCAGATCATGGCCTGCCAACACATCTTCCAGAGCCTTGGCTTGAATGGCTGTACAATACTGAAATCCCTGCTCGGCAACCGCCTGCATAACCTGAAGAGGAATTTGAAAATCATGAAAACGCCTCTTGCCCTCCTCCGGGGTTACCGGAAAACTGTCAAGGTTCCATTCCGGTCTGCTTTTGGGTTTTGCCGGCGCACGATATTTCTTCGTCTCACTTGGCCCGGACCCTCCCTGAACGGTGTCTATGGATCCCGCTTGCCCACCAACCTTCCTTGCCGCACCCCCGTCTTCAGGAACACCCGGTTTTTGTACCTCGGCTGCGACGGAACGTCCCAGGAGTTTGCGGTAGTTACGTTTACCTGCCTGGGCAATTCTTTTAATTCGTGTTCCTGCCGCCAGAAGAAATCTCTTCATCATACGCTCTCTTTCACACCTTTATTTAAGATTTCCCGGCAATGCGTAACTCTTCCATCAGTGGTCCGAACAAGTCCTCGTATTCGGGAATGGCCTTTTTCAAGAGGGTACTGATATAGGGAATTTCTGCATCATTGACAACAAGGTTGGCCGAACACGACAAGGCCTGCAGATCGTAAAGCGTTTCAAACTGCTCTCCAATCAATACATAAAATATATAGCGCCGCCGCGCCATGTTCATCGATCGCATGTATTGATGAAATGCTCCGGAACGTATGTCGCCCGACTCAAAACGACTGTGCAGAAAGACTGCGGCATAGTTGACAAAGCGCATTTTTTCAATTGCCGCGTCGGAAGTCGCCGCCTGTTCAACCCGGTACCCGACAGCGGCAGCGGCCTTGATAACCTGTTCACGACCGGGCAAGTCCGGCATCAGGACAATCGCCTTGGGGATGTCCTCAACCACATCTTTTTCTTCGAAGCTTCCGTCCTTCAACCAGTCGGTGTCGGGCGGTGCCGGCGGCTTGATCCGTCCTCCTCCCGGGGATCGCCCGGCAGCATCACGTTCCGGAGGAGTGGCAGAGGTTCGGTCCATGCTCATATCCAAACTAAAAGGGACAGCACAATGGGCACATTTGATTTTAACCCGCCGGCCCGGCTCAAGCCGCCGAACATTCTCCCTGATTTTTTCCCCCAGCTTCAGCTGTTTTCCACAATGCGGGCAATGTACAATCATAGTTTTTTCATAGCCTCTCGCTTATCTCTTTCCGCCACTCGGTTTTTGCACTCTCAAAGAAAAAAGTCTTCATTTCCTGCCGAAAAAACCGCTATCTTCTTCCTCTTCCATGGCCAAATCGGTCAAAGCGGTGGTCGACTCACCCCGCTCAGCCTTTAACCGGTCAAGACCGCGATTCATTTCCGCCCGTTGCGAGCAATAGGTCATGGCACTTTTCTCCGTTATGATGCCGCGGCTGTAGAGTTCCAGAATGTGCTGATCGAAGGTCCGCATCTCCAAAGCCGAGCCTTCATTGATGATGTGATAAAAGGTTTTATCCTCGGTTTCCCCATTGAGAATGAGATCCTTGACCCTGAGACTGGTACGGAGAATCTCAATCGCCGCCACCCGACCGCCACCAACCCGCGGCAGCAATCGCTGGCTGACAATCCACCGAATGGTATCGACCAGGCGGTTGCGGATTTGCGGCTGTTCTGCCTGTTCAAACATTCCGAGAATACGGTTAATGGTCTGTCCGGCATCAATGGTATGCAGGGTTGAAAGGACCAGGTGCCCGGTTTCAGCAGCCGTCAGCCCAATCTCCATGGTGTCCCGGTCGCGCATCTCACCCACCAGTATCACCTTCGGCGCCTGGCGCAGAGCCGCCCGCATGCCAACGGCGAAGGTACTGAAGTCATTACCCATTTCCCGTTGATTAAAGGTTGCCTTATCCTGTTCATGGATATACTCGATGGGATCCTCAAGGGTGATGACGTGTACCGATCGTTCCCTGTTGATGCGATTCAACAGGGCGGCAAGCGAGGTCGTCTTGCCGGTACCGGTGGCACCGGTAAAAAGCACCAGGCCGTTCAGCTCGCGTGCCATTTTGTTGAAGGTCTCGGGAAACTGCATCCTCTCGATGGTTGGAACCTGGGTTTCAAGTTTTCGCAAAACCGTCGAGAAATACCCCTTCTGGGTAAAAATATTGACCCTGAAACGGGCCTTATCCGACAGCGAGTAGGACATATCGCACGATCCGGTTTCCACCAGATCCTTGAGAAGCCGACGGTTGTTACCGATAAGGTTGAGAGCAAAGGCCTCGGTCTGAAAGGGGGTGAGCTCCACCACCGGCGGGGTAATTTCCACCGGGACCAGCTGACCGGCTGCTTCAACTTGTAAGGTTTTTCCGACGGTGATATTCAGGTCGGAAACATTGCTGTGCGATTCCAGCATGGTGGCTATCCAGTAATCAATTTCCGTCTTTTTCATACTGTTCCCCAAAATAATGTGCGCTACCACTTGTGTTCATAGTATATTGTGATGACTCTAACAACTGTTACAAGCTTTTTCCCTTTTTTTCTACACATTTTCTTTTTGTTACCCATCCACTTTAAGCTAATTCGGAGTTTTTGACATGACAATTCCATTGCGCAGCGCAACCACCACGGAAGGACGGAGAATGGCCGGCGCCCGCAGTCTCTGGCGAGCCAACGGGGTTAAGGAAGAACAGTTTGGCAAACCGATCATCGGCATCGTCAACTCCTTTACCCAGTTCGTACCCGGCCATGTCCATCTCCATGAAATCGGCCAGCACCTGAAGACAATCATCGGCGAAGCCGGTTGCTTTGCCGCCGAGTTCAACACCATAGCCATCGACGACGGTATTGCCATGGGCCATTCCGGCATGCTCTATTCCCTGCCATCCCGCGAATTGATCGCCGACAGTGTCGAATATATGTGCAACGCCCATACTGTTGACGCGATGATCTGCATCAGCAACTGCGACAAGATCACCCCCGGCATGCTGATGGCTGCCATGCGCCTGAACATTCCCACTATTTTTGTCTCCGGCGGACCGATGGAGGCAGGTGTCGACGGCGACAAACGCTATGACCTCGTCGACGCCATGGTCATGGCCGCCGACAGCGCGGTAAGCGATGCCGATATCGAAAGAATCGAACGCTGTGCCTGCCCGACCTGCGGTTCCTGTTCGGGGATGTTTACCGCCAACTCAATGAACTGCCTAAACGAGGCGTTAGGGATGGCTTTGCCGGGCAACGGTACCTTGCTTGCCACCCACACCGGCCGCAAAAGGTTGTTCGAAGAGGCGGCAAAACGCATAGTGGCCATGGCCTCCACCTGGTACAACGACGGCGACAGCTCCGTCTTGCCACGCTCCATTGCCAGCAAAAGCGCCTTTATGAACGCCATGACCCTCGATATCGCCATGGGCGGCTCGACCAACACCGTCCTGCATCTGCTGGCCATTGCCCACGAGGCCGGCGTAGATTTCACCATGGCCGACATTGATGCCCTGTCGCGAAAAGTTCCCAACCTGTGCAAGGTGTCCCCGTCGTCACATTTCCACATTGAAGATGTCAACCGGGCCGGCGGCATTATGGCTATTCTCGGCGAGCTGGACCGGGCTGGACTGATTGACAACACAGTGTGCCGCGTTGACCGCGCAAATCTCAAAGAAACCCTCGACACCTGGGATGTGGCCAGACCGACCCACAGCAAAGAAGCGGCGGCCCTCTATCTCAGTGCCCCCGGCGCCTCCGGACAAAACCTGATCATGGGTTCACAGGGCTGTATGTACATGGAACTTGATCTTGATCGCCAAAACGGTTGTATCCGCGACATGGAACATTGCTATAACCGGGAAGGCGGTCTCGCCATCCTTTTCGGCAATATCGCTCTCGACGGGTGTATCGTCAAGACCGCCGGAGTCGATCCATCAATCTTCAAATTCACCGGCACAGCCAGGGTGTTCTCGTCCCAGGAAGCGTCCTGCGACGCCATTCTCGGCGGCAATATCAAGGCCGGCGATGTTCTCATCATCCGCTATGAAGGGCCAAAAGGCGGCCCGGGCATGCAGGAAATGCTCTACCCGACCTCCTACCTGAAATCAATCCACCTCGGCCGCGACTGCGCTCTGATCACCGATGGCCGTTTTTCCGGCGGCACCTCTGGTCTGTCCATCGGTCACGTTTCACCGGAAGCCGCCGCCGGTGGTGCCATCGCCCTGATCGTTGACGGCGACAGCATTGAGATCGACATCCCGGCGAGAACAATTAATGTTGATATAACCGACACTGAACTGGCAATGCGCCGCAAAAAGGAAGAGGCAAAAGGCGTGGGGGCCTTTCGCCCGACAGACCGGCAACGGGCCATCAGCACCGCCCTCAAGGCCTATGCCCTGTTCGCCGCTTCGGCCGACAAGGGTGCAGTACGGTTGCTGCCGGAATAGCTTGAATTAGGATCGGGGCTTAGAACCTGAGAAATTATTTTCTTGTTGTTTAAGAAAGAATTTCGTGAAGTACTTATCCCCCCTTATGGGGGGGTTGGCCTTTTTCATCCATCGTCAACCATGGGGAGCCTTTCTTGAAACCGACAGATATCAATAATCCCGAATATTTCCACAAAGTCATCGATTGCCAGTACGCCTGCCCGTCGCACACCCCGGTGCCGGAATACATCCGCATGATCAGTCAGGGCAAATACGACGAGGCCTTCAGAATCAACTGGATCTCCAATGTCTTTCCCGGCGTACTCGGCCGTATCTGCGACCGGCCCTGTGAACCGGCCTGTAGGCGCACCCGTGTTGAGGAAAATCCGGTGGCCATCTGCCGCCTGAAACGGGTGGCCGCCGACTTCAAAAACCCCGACACCAACTTTCTTCCAGACATTCCTACCGAAAAAAACGGCAAACGAGTCGCCCTCATCGGCGGCGGTCCAGCATCACTGACCGTTGCCCGCGATCTCCTGCCCCTCGGCTATACGGTCGATCTCTACGACAATCAAGCGAAGGCCGGCGGTTTTATCCGCACCCAGGTCCCCTCCTTCCGCCTGCCGGAAAAGGTTTTAAATGAAGAAGTGGAACGAATTCTTAAAATGGGGGTAAACAGCCATTTCAGCCACCATGTCGACAGCCTGAAAAAGATCGTCGACCTCGGTTATGACGCCATCTTCGTCGGTACCGGCGCCCCGCGCGGCCGCGATCTGCCCGACCTGCCGGGTCGCGGAGCAGGCGGCGAGGCAATCTACATCGGCATCGAATGGCTGGCCGGGGTTCTCTACCGCCATATCACCCTGAGCGGTCCGAAAGTTCTGGTTTTGGGCGGCGGCAATACCGCTATGGATTGCTGTCGGACCGCCAAACGGCTGGGAGCCGACGAGGTGACGGTGGTGGTCCGCAGCCCGAAAACCGACATGAAGGCCTCGCCGTGGGAGATTGAAGATGCTGAAGAAGAAGGCATCCCGATTATCGACAACCATGCGCCCCTCGACTTCATCATTCGCGACGGCAAACTGGTCGGCATGCATTTCCAGAAAATGACCGCCGAGGTCGACGGTAGCGGCAGGCGCCGCCTGCTGCCGACAGCCGAGCCGCCGGTCTTCATGCCCTGCGACCAAGTGCTGCTCGCGGTCGGCCAGGTCAACGCCTTCCCTTTTATTGAACCGGACCTGGGGATAAAGATGACCGAGCGTGGCCTGCCGGAGCTCGACCCGACAACGCACCAGTCAACGGTTCCGCACATTTTCTTTGGCGGCGACGCAGCCTTCGGCCCGAAAAACGTCATCACCGCCGTCGCCCACGGCCATCAGGCGGCAATCTCCATTGATCTGTTCTGCCAGGGCAAAAATCTCCATGATCGCCCGGCGCCCTCGGTAAACCTGGTGAGCCAGAAGATGGGGCTGCAGGACTTGCTCTATGACAGCCGGGTGTCCATCGACCGGCGTTATGCGGTGCCGACTGTCGACCGGGCCAAATCGCTCAAAGACCGGCTGCTGGAGGTCGAACTCGGCTTCAACAAAAAGACCGGCCACCAGGAGGCCTCGCGCTGTCTCAATTGCGACGTGCAAACGGTGTTTGAATTTTCCACCTGTATAGAATGTGATTCCTGCGTCGACGTCTGCCCGGAATCCTGTATCACCTTCACCGACAACGGCGATGAGGAAGATCTGCGCACAAGACTCCTCGCTCCGGCTGACAATAAACAGCAGTCGCTGTATGTCTCCCCGGTCCTGCCCACCGGCAGAGTCATGGTCAAAGACGAAAATGTCTGCCTGCACTGCGGCCTCTGCGCCGAACGTTGCCCGACCTCCTCTTGGGAAATGATGAAATTCACCTACAATTGTGCACAGGCGGGGAAAAAATGAATCAGATAGAACGTGTCAATGAATTTGTCGTCCGCTTTGCCAACGTCAACGGCTCCGGGTCGGCCAGCGCCAACAATCTCTTTGCCAAGGCCATCTTTCGGCTCGGCCTACCGGTCAGCCCGAAAAACATCTTCCCCTCGAATATCCAGGGGCTACCGACCTGGTACGAGGTGCGGGTCAGCGAACACGGCTACCTCGGCCGCCGCGGCGGCTTCGACCTCGTCGTCGCCGTCAACGGCCAGACCCTGTTGCGCGATTACCGGGAACTCTCCCCCGGCGGCTATTTTCTCTACGACTCGTCGCGCGAGCTGACACCGGACTTTGACCGCGTCGATGTCACCCCCATCCCCATCCCGCTCACCGATTTGTGCAATACCGCCTTCCAAAACCCGAAACTGCGGCAGTTGCTGAAAAACATCATCTACGTCGGCTCGCTGGCCCACCTGATACAGATGGACTTTGCCGTCTTAACCGAGGCCATCGAACAGCAGTTTCGCAAAAACCCGAAACTGGCTGAACCGAATATCAAGGCCCTGGAAATCGGCTATGCCTATGCCCGCGAGCATCACCCGAACACCTGCAAGCTGCGGGTGCAAAAATCCGACCGGGTGGGCAACAATATCCTTATGGACGGCAATGCAGCTTTTGCCCTCGGCGCACTTTACGCCGGGGCGACGGTGGTCGGCTGGTATCCCATTACCCCTTCCACCTCGGTCGTCGAGGCCTTTGAAAAATATAGCAAGATGTTTCGAGTGGAAGCCGACACCGGCAGGCGCAAGGTGGCCATCCTCCAGGCCGAAGATGAGTTGGCGGCGCTTGGCATCGTCATCGGCGCCTCGTGGAACGGGGCACGGGCCTTTACTGCCACCTCCGGTCCCGGTATTTCGCTGATGAGCGAGTTTCTCGGGCTTGCCTACTTCGCGGAAATTCCGGCGGTAATCTGCGATGTACAGAGAACCGGCCCGAGCACCGGCATGCCGACGCGAACCCAGCAATCCGACCTTTTGTCCTGCGCCTACGCCTCGCACGGCGACACCAAACACGTCCTGCTCTTTCCCTGCGACCCGCGCGAATGTTTCGATTTCGCCGCCGACGCCTTTGATCTGGCCGAACGGCTGCAGACCCCGGTCATTGTCATGAGCGATCTCGATCTCGGCATGAACGACCATATCAGCCCGCCCCTGCACTGGGACGACAAGCGCAGCTATGACCGCGGCAAGGTCCTTACCGCCGAAGATCTTGAGACCCGCCAGGATAAATGGGGCCGCTATCTTGATGTCGACGGCGACGGCATCTGTTATCGCACCTACCCCGGCACCCATCCAACCAAGGGCTCCTATTTCACCCGCGGTACCTCGCATAACGAGTACTCGGGCTACACCGAGGAAAGTCCGATTTATCAGGCGAATATGGAGCGCCTCCTGGTCAAATGGCAGACCGCACGCTCCCTGGTACCGTCGTCGCACATCAAAATCAGAGATCCCGAGAGTCGTCTCGGCGCCATCTTTTTCGGCACTACCACGCACGCCGCCTACGAGGCAATGGGGAGCCTTGCCGGCCAGGGTGTAAAGATCAACTCCCTGCGGTTGCGCGCTTTTCCCTTTCAAAACGAGGTGGGCGAATTCATCGATCGCCATCAATTTATTTTTATTATTGAACAAAACCGCGATGGCCAACTGCGCACCATGCTTATCAGCGAAGGCGATTTTCCACCGGACAAATTGCTGTCGCTGGTAAATTTTGACGGCCTGCCCATCACCGCCGCCTGCATCACCGAAAAAATCCAGGCCCTTCTTGAGCAAAAACCGCACCACAGCCGTAAAGATGGAGGCAAAGCATGAGCACCGACCGCCCGATTTTCCGTCACCCCCAGGCCGCCCAGAACTCCGCCGGCTTTACCCGCAAGGATTACGAAGGGGCGATTTCCACCCTCTGCGCCGGCTGCGGCCATGACTCCGCCACCAACGCCATCATTCAGGCCTGTTTCGAGCTGGCCATAGAGCCGCACCGGGTTGCCAAGATGTCCGGCATCGGTTGTTCCTCCAAGACCCCGGCCTATTTTCTCGGCCGGTCGCACGGCTTTAATTCGGTGCACGGCCGCATGCCGTCGATTGCCACCGGCGCCAATATGGCCAACCGCGACCTGCTCTACATCGGCATCTCCGGCGACGGTGACACCGCATCCATCGGTATGGGCCAGTTCGCCCACGCCCTGCGCCGCAACCTGAACCTCAATTATATCTGCATGAACAACGGCTGCTACGGCCTCACCAAGGGCCAGGATTCGGCCACCGCCGACCGTGGTTCTGCCGGCAAAAAAGGCGTTCCCAACCCCTACTCGGCCATCGATCTCTGCGAGCTGGCCATCGAGCTCGGCGCAAGTTACGTGGCGCGCGGTTTCTCCGGCGACAAGCAGCAGCTGGTGCCGCTCATCAAAGGCGCCTTTGCCCACAGCGGCCTGGCCTTTATCGATGTCATCTCGCCCTGCGTGACCTTTAATAATACCGCCACCTCGACCAAGAGCTACGAATACGTACGCGAGCATATCGAGGCAACCAACACCTTCGACTTCATCCCGCTGCAGCAAGAAATCCTCGCCCACTACCCGGAAGGCACCAGCCAGGAAGTGGTCATGCACGACGGCAGCATCATCCATCTGCATAAGGCCGATGCCGGTAAAGACGTCACCAACAGGCGGAAGGCAGTGAACAGTCTTGAGGAGGAAAAGGCCAAAGGACGGTTGCTCACCGGCCTTCTCTACGTCAATCAGGATATCATGGAAACCCACGATATTATTAACTCGACGCTGCGGCCGCTTAATACCTTGGTGGAAGCTGATCTTTGCCCGGGCAATGCTGCCCTGCAGAAGATAATGGCGGGGCTCAGATAGTATCCCGGTGTAAAAATGGTGGCTGCGAGGCTATCGCTTGCGGAGTTCTTTCCTTGAAGAAGATGGATTACCGATATAAAAGCGGAGAAAGTCGATGATACACCGGACTGTAGCTGGCACGATAATAATGGTTGGGTTGTTCAGTCTTTTTTCTTCGGTTTCTCCAACAATGGCAGCACCCATAAAAATTGCCGTGGCAAATTTCGAGATCGAAGGAGACACTCTACCACCCCATATAACCCATATCGTCGCTGAATGGCTGATCACAGCCTTGGTCAAAGACAAACGCCTGGAAGTTATCGAGCACCGCCTCGTGAAAGAGTTGCTGGAGGAGCAGAAACTCAATCAGAGTGGGCTGGTGGAGCACGACCAAGCGGCGCAAATAGGGCGCATGCTGGGCGTGGATAAAATCGTTACAGGTACGGTCATCCAATTTTTGGATACAGTTGAAGTGACTGCCCGGATCATCCATATTGAGCAAGGTGTTGTGTTGGCCGCCGAGAAGATTCTTTCCAAGGATCTGTCAAAACTTGAAGGGGAGGTCGAGAAACTGAGCCAAAAACTTGTAAAACATCTGGTTCAGTAAACTTTCCCTGCCCCTGTCCCGCACACAGAAGACAGATACTGCTGCCGCTCAGGCCAGAGACACGGGTCAGGTTTGACAAATGGGTATTATTATTTCCTTTCGTGCAACGCTGCAACGTCACTTGTGATTTCCATATTGCATCTCCTTTCCCATAGAAACCATAGTGCCGATTTCTTAAAACCTCTTTTGTGTGTTTCATGCTATTAGTTTTCAACATTACGTGCAAGATATGTCAAATTGGCATGAACAATTTGCAGCTACTTTCGAAGAAACCAGGGTTCTCTGCCCCCGGTGAGGATCTCCACCCCGCCAGCAGTCACCAGCAAAGTATGCTCGAACTGGGCGCTTCGTCGCAGATCAGCGGTGGTCGCCGTCCATTTATCCGACCAGATACGGCATTCGGCGCTGCCGACATTGATCATCGGCTCGATGGTAAAGGTCATACCTTCAACTATCTGTGTGGTATTTTCCGGTTCGTAAAAATGGGCGACATAGGGAGCCATATGGAAATTTTCACCGATTCCGTGCCCGGTAAACTCCCGGACTATGCCGAAACCATTCTGCCGTGCATGGTTCTCAACCGCCATGCCGATGGCGTTGAAGGTGTTCCCCGGCCGAACCACATCAATGGCCCGCAGCAAACACTCCCAGGTACCCTGGACCAACTTCCTTGCCTCGGCGTCGACTGCACCCACAAAAATCGTCTCGGAACAGTCGCCGTGCATGCCATGCGCATAGACGGTAACATCGCAGTTGATGATATCGCCTTCCACGAGCAACCGGTTGTCGCGAATACCGTGCACCACAACTTCATTCACCGAGGTGCAAATGGACTTGGGAAAACCCATATAGTTGAGCGGGCTCGGATAAGCACCGAGGGCAATAATGTGCTGGTGCGCGAGCCGGTCCAGTTCGTCGGTGGTAACCCCCGGGCGCACAGCGGCAAGCACCAGATCGAGAACCTGCCGAGCAAGCAGTCCGACCTTGCGCATCCGCCGTATCTGCTCTGCAGTTTTTTTAATGCAAGAGAGCTTGTAGGGCGCCGGAACACCCGTATGGGCATATTCCGGACGAGCTATGTGGGACGGCACAGCTCGGCAGGGACTGATTATTCCGGCGGTGACGGTCGACCTTGTCATGTATATCTACTCCATCCCAAAAAGGGTGCATCGACGATTCTGCTCCCAAAGTCAGAAAAGGATACTTCCCCTTGTCCCGCAAAAGCAAGGCATTTTGCTGAAAACACCTCGGCTCTTTCGTTTGTCGCTAAAAGGGTCTATACTAGTACCTTAGAAATTCGTTTCTGGTTTTTTTATTAACGAATTTCATGAAGGTACTTATCCCGCTAATCGGGGACTACCCGGGTACGCTTGAAACCGGTTTTCCCTGCATGTGGATCTTCCGGCCGGCGGGCACCGGGCAAATGAGACAAAGAACATGACACTGCTGAAAAGATCAGAGCTCCAGGCAGCTCTGCAAAATGGATCGCCGACACTCAGCGCACAGGTATTCCTCTTTTTCGGCGAGCGATTCCTGTGTAAGGAAGCGGCCGATCTGCTGCAGGAAAAACTTTTGGCGGCAGGCCCCGGCGCAGTCCAGGCCATCGACGGCGACCGCGAAGACGCCGGCCGGACCTTATCCCGCCTCATGAGTTACAGCCTGCTTCCGGGCCGCCAGTTGTTTCGGGTCTCGGACAGCCGCCTCTTTCACAGTAAAACGGTGGTGGAAGACATTTGGACCAAAGCGGTGCAAGCCTTCCAAGGGGGCAACTCCGGTCCGGCACGCAACCATCTCCTCGCCATGGTCCAGGCAGTCGGCCTGGAGATCGAAGGGCCGACACCCCTGTCGGAAATTCCGACACCTGAGTGGCAGAAAATCTTTGCCTTTGCCAAGCCGGGCGACAACCTGCAGTGGGCCGATCAACTTCTCGGCGAAGCACAAGGCAAAAGCCCAGTGGCCAGTGCCAATCTGACGGACCGCTATATTGAGACCTTCGAGAAGGGCATCCCCAAACAGAACATCCTGTTGCTGACCGCCGAAACAGTCGATAAGCGCCAGAGGTTATTCACCTATCTGAAAAAAAACGGCACCGTTGTCGACTGCTCCGTGGCCGGCGGTTCCGGCGCCGCCGCGCAAACCGAGCAGAAGGAAATTCTCCGGGAGATGATGCAAAAGACTCTCACCGACTTGCAAAAAAAGATCGAGCCCCGGGCAGTTGAGATGTTTTTTGAGCGGGTCGGCTTTCATCCGGTGGCGGTGGTGGTCGAGACCGAGAAATTGGCACATTCCATTGGCGACCGCCCAACCATCACCGCTGGCGACGTCGAGGAAATGGTGAGCCGCAATCGGGAAGACGCCCTCTACGAACTGACCGACGCCATCGGCAAACGGCAGGCGGACCGGGCATTGACCATCCTCTCGCACCTCCTCGAACAAGGCATTCATGAATTGGCGATCCTTGCGACCCTCAGAAATTATTTAAGGAAACAACTGATTTTCCGCTCTCTCCAGATGCGTGACTTTCCGACCTGGCGGAGCGCCATGAATGCCAGGGATTTCCAGAACACCTACCTTCCGGCCCTGAAAGCGGAAGAGGATTGGGGCGAACTCCTGCAAGGACACCCCTACGCCCTGTTCATGAGCTTTTCCAAGGCCTCTGAATATTCCTGCTCCGGTCTGAAAAGATGGCTGACGATGCTGCTTGATGCCGAGTTTCGCCTCAAGGGCGCACCGCTGCCGCCGCGGCTGGTTATCGAGGAGCTCCTGCTGGCGATGCTGAAAGGCGCCCCGAAAATTTCCGGCAGAAGAGATTCTATGGTATATTGAAGGAGCGCAAGCAATAATTATTGTATCGGGATGAGGGCTTTCCGAAAATTGGTATTGCCCTGAAAAAAAAGTGAAAAAGCATTTACCTTAACTGTAAACCATGGCCGAAGACAAAGACCAAAGAGAAGGCAGTGTACTTACCAAGGACGCTATTGAAACCAGGGAACCGAGCATGTACAAGGTGCTGCTGCACAATGACGACTACACCACTATGGAATTCGTCATTGCCATCCTCGAAACCGTATTTCAGAAATCGACCCCTGACGCGACAAAAATAATGCTTAATGTCCACAACGAGGGAGTAGGAGTTGCCGGGGTGTATACCAGGGAAATCTGTGAAACAAAAATTTCCGTGGTTCATCAACTGGCCAAAAAAAATGAGTTTCCATTACGTTGTTCGATGGAAACGGTATAATCAAGGATTTTCCTTTTCCACAACCGCATCCGGAAAAATATGCTGAGCAAGACACTAGAAAAAGCCCTGATAATGGCGATACGAGAAGCAAAAAATCATAATCACGAGTATGTGACCGTTGAACACATGCTCTATGGTATTTTGCATGACGAGCTGACCGGCTATATCATCAATCAATGTGGCGGCTCGGCCCAGATCTTGAAAGAGCGTCTGGAAAAATTCTTCCTGCGGGAAATCCCCACCCTCTCCGCCACCGGGTCGATGGAACCGGCGCAGACCATTGCTTTTAATAGGGTTCTCCAACGGGCCGTGGCCCATGTGCAGAGTTGCGGGAAAAATCAGGTAGACAGCAGCGATGTTCTGGTGTCCATCCTCGCCGAAGAAGAATCGCACGCCGTCTACTTTCTTACCTCGGTGGGCATCGGCAAGATGGAGGTCATGAACTTTATCTCCCACGAACTGCCGGCCGAAGGTTTACAGAAGGAACCCTTTTCCTCACCTCCCGAGGCACCAAGCCCACAGAAAGATGGTAAAGACACCAAGGCATTGGAAGAATTCACCATTAATCTGGCCGATCTTGCGGCCGCCGGCAAAATTGATCCCCTCATCGGTCGCAATGAAGAACTAAACAGAACCATGCAGGTTCTGTGTCGCCGCAAGAAAAACAATCCGCTGCTGGTCGGCGAACCGGGTGTCGGCAAAACGGCCATGGCCGAAGGGCTGGCTCTGCGTATCCACCAGGATAAAGAAGCCCGGGCCAAGGGTGAGGCGCCACAGGTGCCTGACCTGCTTGCCGGTGTCGAGATCCACCTCCTCGACATGGGCACCCTCGTTGCCGGCACCAAGTATCGCGGGGATTTTGAAAAACGACTGAAAAGCGTCATTTCGGCCATTGAGAAAAAGGAAAACGCCATTCTGTTTATCGACGAGATGCACACCATCGTCGGGGCGGGAGCCACCAGCGGCGGCTCGATGGATGCCTCCAATCTGCTGAAACCGGCCCTCCAATCCGGAATTTTGCGCTGTATAGGCTCTACGACCTACGAAGAGTATAAAAACCAGATCGAAAAAGACCGGGCCCTGTCGCGACGATTCCAGAAAATCGACATCGCCGAACCGACGGTCGACGACACCCACCTCATTCTCAAGGGACTACAACGAAAGTACGAAGAGCACCACAATGTCAAGTACTCGGCGAAAGCCGTGCAGGCCATGGCCGAACTGTCGTTCCGCTTTATCAACGAGCGCTTTCTCCCGGACAAGGCCATCGACGTGATGGACGAGGTCGGTTCTCTGTTCCGCCTGGAAGGTCGGCAAGGTTCAACCGTCAAAGTCAGCGATATCGAAAAAGTGGTATCAAAGATGGCAAGAATCCCGGCCAAATCGAGTTCGCACTCGGAAATCGGCGAACTGCGCGAACTGGCAAGCCAATTGAAGGCGGTGGTTTTCGGCCAGGATGAGGCCATCGAGGCAGTCACCTCGGCAGTAAAAAGATCACGCGCCGGCCTCGGTAATCCCGACTCGCCGACCGGCAGCTTTCTCTTTGCCGGCCCGACCGGCGTCGGCAAGACCGAGGTCGCACGCCAGCTGGCGGTTGTTCTCAATGTTCATTTCGAACGCTTCGACATGAGCGAATATATGGAGAAACATGCGGTCGCCAGGCTGATCGGTGCACCTCCTGGCTATGTCGGCTTTGACCAGGGCGGTCTGCTCACCGAATCGATACGAAAGCACCCCTATTCGGTGCTGCTTTTCGATGAGATTGAAAAGGCGCACCCGGATATCTTTTCCATTCTTCTGCAGGTTATGGACCATTCGACGCTTACCGATAATTCCGGGCGCAAGGCCGATTTCCGCAACGTCATTATCATCATGACCACCAACGCCGGTGCCCGCGAACTGGCCGGCCGCTCCATCGGCTTTGTCAGCAGCAAAAAGGGCAAAGATCAGACGGCCATCACCAAGCTCTTTGCCCCCGAGTTCCGCAACCGACTGGATGCCATCGTCTCCTTCAGCTCCCTTGATCATGCCGCCACCGAACTGGTTGTCGACAAACTGATCAAAGAATTGGAAGGACAGCTGGCGGAAAAACGCGTGACCATCAAACTCAGCCCGCAGGCCCGCACCTATCTGGCGAAGAAAGGCTATGATCCGGATTATGGGGCACGACCGCTACGCAGACTGATCATGAAGGAGATCGGCGACAGCCTGACCGAGGAGATACTCTTTGGTAAACTCGCCAGGGGTGGCGAGGCTGCGGTCGATGAGCAGGACGGCAGTCTGGTATTCAGTTACTCGAAAGAGTATCTGAAAAAAGGCATTGTGTCCCCATGACCTCTCTTGAGGCCATCATCCCGCTCATTCGGGATATCACTAAAAAAAATGGCGCCCTCAATGTCCGAGTGTTCGGCTCTATGGCCGGAGGCACAGCTACATCATCGAGCGATCTTGATCTCCTCATTGACCTGACTCCGGGAATGGACCTGTTTGACCTCATTGGCCTGAAACAGGAACTGGAAATGAAAACCGGCCTAAAAGTGGATGTAATCACCGAGAAAAGTCTCAGCAGACATCTGCGTCAAAGAATTCTTGATGAAGCAAAACCACTATGAAAGATGATTAGTTCTATCTGCTTCACATCGCGGAAGCAATTGCCACCATAGAGGAGTATGTTGCAACCGGCAGGGCTGCATTTTATTCACAGAAAATGATTCAGGATGCAGTTATCAGAAACCTCGAAATTATTGGCGAAGCAACAAAAAACATCTCCTCCACAACCCGCCAGACCGCCCCATCAATCCCCTGGCAAAAAATGGCAGGGTTGCGAGACGTCCTCATTCACGATTATTTCGGTGTCGATCTGGATACCGTCTGGCTTGTTGTCGAAAACCGCCTACCGGATCTCGCTAAACAGATAACTTTGCTTCTTTCTAAGTGATATTCAGATCGTGTTTTTTGTCTCTCACTATCGTCAGCCATCGGGGAATCCAAAATGTGAAGAGCAACATAATAAATCCGTCCCCTTTTTTGATTATTACAGAGTGAGTCGGAGAAAACGACAGCGGAGAACAGCGAGGTAATTGTCATAAGCAATTTCCGCATAAAGAAAATCCCGCCTTTGGTCTGGCGTGAATGCATTAAAAAAGTTTGGGAGGTGGACCCTCTTCTTTGTAGCCGTTGTGGTGGATTGATGAAGATCGTGAGTTTCATCTACGAACATCGGGTGATCAAGAAGATCCTGGTTCATCTTGGTTTGTTGCGGGGAGAAGAA
>Ga0105047_10000933_pt1 | contig 51582 bp, 42 predicted proteins | sample MAT04_FD_78384 | JGI IMG/M metagenome (GOLD analysis project Ga0105047, IMG submission 78384) | Freshwater microbial communities from Lake Fryxell liftoff mats and glacier meltwater in Antarctica - MAT-04 (megahit assembly) | ecosystem: Environmental > Aquatic > Freshwater > Ice > Liftoff...
GGTCGTCATGGCGGTCGTTGTGGCGGTCGCCGTAGCGGGCGGTTCCTCGTCGTCCGCGGCGGCCCGTGAGACGACGGCGCGGTAGCGCGAGGCCGTCGGCTCGCTGCCGGTGAGCAGCCCGCGGTGCGTGCCGTGCGCCACGACGACGCCGCCGGCCACCAGGGCGACCTCGTCGACGACGTCGAGCACCAGCGGGCTGGAGGTGACCACGACGGTCGTGCGTCCCGAGCGGGCGTGGGCCAACCGGGACGCGATCCGCGCCTCGGTGTGCGCGTCGACGGCACTGGTCGGCTCGACGAGCACCAGCACCTCCGGATCGGTGAGCAGTGCGCGGGCCAGGGCGAGGCGCTGGCGCTGACCGCCGGACAGCGAGCGACCTTTCTCGGCGACCTCCCCGTCCAGGCCGCCGGGCACGGACTCGAGCACATCGGCGGCGTCGGCGGCGTGCAGTGCCGCGAGCAGCACGTCGTCGTCCGTCGTGCCGCGCACGTCCAGCTCGGTGCGCAGCGTGCCGGTGAACAGGTGGGGTGTCGACTCGGCGACGACCACCCGGAGCCGCACCTGCGCCAGACCGAGGTCGACGAGCCGCACCCCGCCCAGGCTTACCCCGGCGGCGAGCCCGGCCGGCTGGGCGCCCAGCAGCCCCAGCCGCAGGGCCAGGGCCGCGGAGTCGTCGGGGTCGGCGCTGACGAGCGCGGTGACGCTGCCGGCGCGGACCCGCAGGCCGCTCGCCTCGTCGAGCAGGTCGCCGGTGACCGGCTGCGCGCCCTGGGTGGCGGCGCCGCGCGCCAGCGGTGCCTCGCGGGTGTCGGCGCCGGTCACCGGCACGGCGAGCACTGCCAGCATCCGGCGCACCCCGACGACGGCGCGGGTGAGGATCTGGACGGCCTCGGTCGCCACGTCCAGCGGTCCGGTGAGGAACGCGGCGTAGCCGTAGAACGTCACGAGCTGGCCGGGGGTGATCTCGCCGGACAGGGCGAGGTGCGCGCCGAACCAGACCACCCCGGCGAGGAACAGGCCGGGCAGCAGGACCTTGAGGGCGTCGAGCACGGACTGCGTCTGGGCCACCTGCACACCGGCGGCCCGCACGGTCTGGGACTGCTCGCGGTACCGCGCGGCGAACTCGTCCTCGCCACCGATCCCGCGCAGGATCCGCAGCCCGGAGACGGTGTCGGCACCGAGGGTCGTCAGCCGCCCCGAGGCCTCGCGCTGGGCGTCCTGGCGCCGGGCCAACGGTCGCACGACGAGCGAGAGCACCCCTGCCACTGCCGGCAGCCCCACGAGCACGGCGATGCCAAGGGTCACCGAGGACGCCAGCAGCAGCCCGGCGACGACGACGTAGGCCACGAGGGCGCCGACGAACCGCGGCACGATCCAGAACACCTCGCCGACCCGCAGCGAGTCGGAGGCCACCGTCGAGACGACCTCGCCGGTGGGCAGCTTCTCGGTGACGGCGTCACCGGTGCGCGTGACGTGGTGGCCGAGCAGCTGCGAGGAGCGGAAGGCCGCCCGAATCCAGCTCTCCACGCTGCGCCGGTGCTCCACGACGTTGGCCAGCACCCCCACCGAGCCGGCGCCGAGCAGCAGCAGGCAGCCGGTCCACAGGGGGCGCGACAGCCCCTGGTCCAGGCCGGTGTCGACGACGCGCCCGAGCAGGTAGGGCATCACGGCCGAGGCGACGAACGCGACGGTGCCCCAGGCCGCGGCGGACAGCAACAACCCGAGCTGGCCGCGTGCCACCCACCACAGGTAGGCGGTCGCGGACGTCAGCGGCGGGGTGCCGGGGTCGCGGTAGGGCATGGGGCGCACGATCGACCACGGTACGTCGCCCGCGCCCGACGCTGCGAGGTGAATACGCCGCGCCGGGCCAGGGCAGGATGGTGCCCGACGACGACGCAGGAGGTCACGGTGGCAGGCAAGCAGTGGGCACCCAAGGCGCGCGGTGCGCTGGGTCGGTACCGCGTGATGGCGTGGGTGACCGGCGTCATGCTGCTGGTCCTCTCGGCGGAGATCGCGATCAAGTACGGCCTGCGGCCCGAGGAGTCGGTGCTGCGCTGGATCGAGTGGATCCCCTTCGCGCACGGCTGGGTCTACGTCATCTACCTGGTGAGCGTCATCGACCTGTGGTCGACGATGCGCTGGGGCCTGGGCCGGCTCGTCGCGATGGTGCTCGCCGGCGTGGTGCCGGTGCTGTCCTTCGTCGTGGAGCGTCGGGTACACACCGCGGGTGACGCGCAGATCGTCTCCGGCCGTCCCGGCGCCGGGACGCCAGCGCCCGCCGTCGAGCGCCCGCTCTAGACTCGGCGGGTGACCGCCTCCCAGCCGCAGACCGGCGACGGCCCCGTTCTCGTCATCGACTTCGGGGCGCAGTACGCCCAGCTCATCGCCCGCAGGGTGCGCGAGGCGCACGTCTACTCCGAGGTGGTGCCGCACACCTGGTCGGTCGAGCGCATCCTGGCGAAGCGGCCGTCGGCGGTGATCCTGTCCGGCGGGCCCTCCAGCGTCTACGCCGGCGGTGCCCCCGCGGTGGACGCGGCGCTGTTCGAGGCCGGGGTGCCGGTGCTGGGCATCTGCTACGGGTTCCAGGCGATGGCCCTGGCACTGGGCGGTACGGTCGCCCGGACCGGTGCCCGGGAGTACGGCGGCACGCACGTCGCGGTCCCGGACGCGGGCCTGCTGCTGACCGGCTCGCCGACCGAGCAGTCGGTCTGGATGAGCCACGGGGACGCGGTGCACGAGGCGCCGGCGGGCTTCGCCGTGCTGGCGACCTCGCCCGGCTCGCCGGTCGCTGCCTTCGAGGACCGCGCGCGTCGCCTGTACGGGATGCAGTGGCACCCCGAGGTCAAGCACTCCCCGCTCGGTCAGCACGCGCTGGAAAACTTCCTCTACCGGGGGGCGGGGCTCGCGCCGACCTGGACCGCGGGGAACGTCGTCGTCGACCAGGTCGCCCGGGTGCGGGCGCAGGTCGGCGACGCCCAGGTCATCTGCGGGCTGTCCGGCGGCGTCGACTCGGCCGTGGCGGCGGCCCTGGTGCAGAGGGCCGTCGGGGATCAGCTCACCTGCGTCTTCGTCGACCACGGGCTGCTGCGGGCCGGCGAGGCCGAGCAGGTCGAGAAGGACTTCGTCGCGGCGACCGGCGTGCGCCTCATGGTGGTCGATGCGCGCGCGCAGTTCCTCGACGCGCTCGCCGGCATCACGGACCCGGAGACCAAGCGCAAGATCATCGGCCGCGAGTTCATCCGCTCGTTCGAGGGTGCGGCGCGCGAGGTGGTGGCGGGCGGCACCGACGGGCGCGAGGTGCGATTCCTCGTCCAGGGCACGCTCTACCCCGACGTCGTGGAGTCCGGCGGGGGGGAGGGCGCCGCGAACATCAAGAGCCACCACAACGTCGGCGGGCTGCCGGACGACCTGCAGTTCGAGCTCGTCGAGCCGCTGCGCGCCCTTTTCAAGGACGAGGTGCGGGCGGTCGGCCTCGAGCTCGGTCTGCCCGACGCGATCGTCTGGCGCCAGCCGTTCCCCGGACCGGGGCTGGGCATCCGGATCATCGGGGAGGTCACGGCCCAGCGGCTGGACATCCTGCGTGCGGCCGACGCCATCGCTCGGGCCGAGCTGACGCGCGCCGGGTTGGACCGGAAGATCTGGCAGTGCCCTGTGGTGCTGCTGGCCGACGTCCGGTCGGTCGGCGTGCAGGGTGACGGCCGGACCTACGGGCACCCCGTCGTGCTGCGCCCGGTGAGCTCGGAGGACGCGATGACGGCCGACTGGTCGCGCGTGCCCTACGACGTGCTGGCCACGATCTCGACCCGGATCACCAACGAGGTGCCGGAGGTCAACCGGGTCACCCTCGACGTGACGAGCAAGCCGCCGGGCACCATCGAGTGGGAGTGACCCACCAACGCTGACCTGCGGTAACGCTGCCCGCTATCGACGCTCGTCGATCGTGGCGCCACTTTGGCGGCGGCGCGGCTAGGGGACGCGGCGTGACGGTCCTGCGCGAGTTCGCGGGACGCGGCACGAGAGGCGTGGAAGCATGCTGACATGCGTCCCGACGACCTGCCGCCGTACGTCGAACTCATCCTCCCCACCGTCCGGGCGGTGTCCACGCTGGGCCGGTCTGCCAAGGCCAGTGAGATCTCCCAGCAGGTCCTGGATGACCTCGGCCCCGGTGATGAGGTGCTCGCCGTCACCTACCCTGGGCGACCCGAGAAAGTGGTCTACCTGGACCGTCTCGCGTGGGCACGGTCCTACGCGAAGATGATCGGCACCCTGGAGAGCCCGTCCAGAGGCGTCTTCCTCCTGACGGAGTTGGGGCGCTCGCTGCTCGCGCTGGCCAACGACGAGGGTCAGGCAAGGGTCCACGACCTCGACCGGGAGTATCGACGGAACCGCCTTCGAGACCACCCGAGCACCAAGACCGTCCAGCCCCGTGACGACGCCGACGACGCGCTGCCCACCCCCGAGGAGGAGGTCTCCGGGTCACCGGCGACCTGGCAGGACGTCCTGCTGGCGCGGCTGCACCGGCTCGACCCCACGGCGTTCGAGGAGTTTGTCCTGTACGTCCTGCGGCTGTACGGCCTGGAACTGGAGCGCGTGGGAGGCTCGGGGGACGAAGGCATCGACGGCATCGGCACCGCACCGCTCAGCGCCGTGCTCTCAACTCGCGTTGCGGTGCAGGTCAAGCGCTACGACCCGAACGGCAAGCCCGTGGGCAGGGAGACGGTCGCGCTCTTCCAGCGCGATGCACAGACCAAGGGCGCCGAGCGGGCCATCCTCGTCACCTTGGGGACCTTCTCGGGGCCCGCGCGCAAGGCGGCAATCTCGGCAGCACCCACCGTCGACCTCATCGACGGGCGTCGACTCGCGGACTTGGTCAAGGAGCAGGGGCTCGGTGTGAGGCTCGCACCGATCGTTGATGAATCGTGGTTCGACAAGTTCGAGTAGTCGCTCCGGTGCCGCATGCACGACGTGAGGAGGCTCACGCCGCAACGCCCACGTGGCGAGGGGACGCGCCCGGCGGACGCCGAGGCGGCGGCGTGGGCGGCCTTCACCACCTGGAACGACGCGATCGGCGCGGCGGGGGGTGCGCCCGAGGGGGAGGACGGCCTGCTGCCCGGTCAGGCCGAGCTCCGCGCGGAGGATGTGGCGCTGGCGACTGCCGATCGGGGGTGCCGCGACAGGAACGACTACGAGGTCGGCGTCGCCCGGGCCCGCGACGACCTTCAGCGGGAGTACGTCGATGCGCATCGGGACGAGCTCGACGCCTGGGTCAAGCGGTTCGCGCAGGGCTGAGGACCCGGCTCGTCCTGCACGGGCCGACCGGGACGGTCCCCCAGCAGTGCGGCTAGCCTGACGCGGTGCGCATCCTCCACGTCTCGGACTGCTACGCCCCGCGGACGGGCGGGATCGAGACCCAGGTGCGCGACCTCGCCCGGGCGCAGCTCGCCGCGGGCCACGAGGTCCACGTCCTGACGGCCACGCCGGGCCCCGGTGGCGAGCGCGGCGGCGTGGTGCAGGACGACGAGGGTCTGCGCGTGCACCGTCAGGGCGGACACATCCCGTTCGACCTGCCGGTCAGTCCGACCGCCCCGGGCCGGATCCGTGCCCTGCTGACCGAGCTGCGCCCCGACGTGGTGCACGTGCACGCCGGGGTGCTCTCGCCCTTCGCGTTCGACGGTGCCCGGATCGCCGTGGACGTCGGCGCGCCCGTGCTCGTCACGTGGCACTGCATGCTCGACGGCACGGTAGCGGGGATGCGGGCCGCGGTGCGCCGCACGCACTGGGCGACCGCGCCGGTGGCGCTGTCAGCGGTGAGCGGTGCGGCGGCGCGGCGGGTCGCCGAGGTGTTCGACGCCCCGGTCGGCGTGGTGCCCAACGGGATGGATCTGGAGCGCTGGGCGCCGGGGCCCGTGCCGCCCCCGGCGGGTGGACCGCTGCGCTGCGTTGCGACGATGCGCCTGGCCCCGCGCAAGCGCGGGCGCGCCCTGGTCAGGGTGCTGGCGGACGCGGCTGCCCAGCTCGAGCCGGGCGCCCTGACCCTCGACATCCTCGGGGACGGCCCGACGAGGGCGTCGATGCAGCGCGCCGTCGACCGCGCGGGACTGCGCGAGGTCGTGCGCCTGCGTGGGCGCGTCGAGCGAGCCCAGGTGCTCGAGGCGTACGCCGACGCGCAGGTGTTCCTGGCACCCGCCGTGCTCGAGGCGTTCGGGATCGCCGCCCTCGAGGCCCGGGCCTCGGGGCTCGTGGTGCTGGCCCACCGCTCGACCGGGATCGCCGAGTTCGTCACCGACGACGTCGACGGCGTGCTGGTGGACGACGACGCCGCGATGTCGCGCGCCCTGGCCCGCCTGGCGCGCGAGCCCCAACGGCTCGCGCGGCTCCAGGAGCGGGCCAGGTCCCAGCGGCCGGTCCAGGACTGGGCGGGCACACTGCAGGCCGCACAGGCCCAGTACGCGCGTGCAGCGCGGCTCGTCGGCCGCTGACCGGCGCCAACCTCGAGCATCCCACGAGCCGTCGTCGCTCACCCCGAGCGAGGGGACCTTGGTCCTGCGACGGAAGGCCTGGGGACGATGGGCCTAGGTGAACCGTCAACAACCATGTGAGGCTCTTCCTGTGAGCCCCGGCGGGGGCTCTGCCGGATCGGGTCCTTCCCGCACCGGCAAGAGATTCCTGGGAAGGGAGACCCCTATGTCCACCGTTGCCGTCAACTCCAAGCCGGTCCGCCTCGTTGCGCTCGTCGCGATCATCGCGGGCATCCTGCTCATCGTCGCGGGCGGCGTCACCTGGGGCGTCGTGCGCGACCAGCTCGTCGCCGAGAACATCACCATCCCCGAGGACGCCATGGCGTTCCAGGGCAACATCGTCAACGGCCCGATCGACGCCTACATCCAGGCCGACATCATCAACCACCACGCACTGGAGGGCTCGGGCGGCGCGACCTATGCCGAGCTGGACCGTGAGGACCCGGTCCGGGCCACGATGATGAACGCGTCCTTCCTGCGGGCCTCGCTGTTCACCTCGGTGATCGCGTTCGGCGTCGCGGCCTTCGCCGCCGGCCTCGGCGTGCTGTTCATCCTCATCGGCTGGGCGCTGCGCAGCGTCGTACCGGCGCCGACCAGGGTCGAGGCAGCCGTCTGACCTCGTCCCGCACGTACGACGAAGGCCGTCCGCAGCTGCGGACGGCCTTCGTCGTACGGGTCCGGGCCCTCCGCCCGGACCGGCTCAGCGCCGCCGGTGCCTGAGCCCGGTGGCGAGCGAGCCGACGACCAGGGCGAGCCCGGCCGCCACGAGGAGCAGGATGACGGCGAGCTCGACGTCGAACGTCAGCCCGCTGGCCAGGGCGATGAGTCCTAGACCGACGGCCGCGACGACCAGACCCCAGACGACCGTGCCGACGCGGATGATGCGGGGCGGTCGTGCGGGCTGCTCCTCGCCGGCGCTCGTCGGCTCGGCGCTCGTCGCAGGGAAGAGGGTGGTGCTGTCCATCGGGTGCTCCGTCCTCGGCGTGAGCTCGGTGAGCTCGTGCGCCGGGTCGCTGGTCGGGATCTGCTCGGTGCTGTCCTGGCTCATCGCCCCTCCTCCACGAACTCGACGATGCCCGCGCCGATCTGGACCGTGATGTCGAGCCGCGGCGTCGCGCCGTCCTCGACGGCGGCGGAGGAGAACGCGAGGTCCTGCTCGTCCTCGACCCCCTTCTGGGTGTCGCCGAGCCAGGTGATGTCGCCGGCCATCATGGTGACCTCCGCCGTGTAGGCCGCGCCCCGCGGGACGACCACCGTGAGGTTGCCGGCGCCGACGTTGACCGGGATGTCGACCCGCTCGCCCGTGAGGGGAAGCTCGGTGAGGTCGAGGTAGGCGTCGCCGGCGCCGAGGGAGTAGCCCCGCTCGGCCTCGGCGGCATCGACGGGAGTGAACGACACGTCGCCGAGCGCGACCGCGGCACCGTTACCGATGTTCCAGCCGTCCCACTCGTCCCAGTAGTCGGCGTTCGCCGCCGAGACGGGCATGGCGACGAGCAGACCGAGGATCGCCAGGACGGACAGCACGCCGCTGGTGCGGCCGCGCAGCCCCGAGACGATGATCGCCAACCCGAGCAGGGTGATGGTCACGGCGGTGGTGGTCAGCGCGACCGGGCCGTCGAAGGTGCCGGCCCGCTGGGCGGCGAGCAGCAGGGCGAGGGTGAGCAGGCCCAGGCCGACGACGATGCCGACGGCGCCGACGCCGGGCCCGCGGCGGCGGTCGCGGGGAGGCAGCGTGGCCACGGGGCCGGGCGTCCACTGCGGGGCCGGGGGCGCGTAGGCCTGCGGGGCGGGCGGGAGGTAGGCCTGCTGCGGTGCGTAGGCCTGCTGCGGTGCGTAGGCCTGCGGGGGGTGGGGCGCGGCGGGGGCAGGCGCCCAGGCCGGTGCGGACGAGGTCTCGTCCATCGACGGTCCTTCCATCGTGGTGGGGGTGATCGGGTACCTGGACGGTGCGGCCCAGGTGGTGCGCTGGCCCTCGGCGGGGCGCAGGGTCGTCGTGGGGCCGGCCGCACCGCCGGGCTGGGCCGGAAGGGTCGCGGCCGACCGACGCCCGCCGCGGCTGGCAGCCACCACGACCACCACGACGACCAGGGCGACGAAGGTCAGCCCGACCACGGTGTCCTGCCAGCCGTTGTTGCCGCCCCACGGCCCGAAGCCCCAGCGCTGCGGGAAGGCCAGGCCGGACAGGACGATGGCGAAGGCGCCGACGACGGCGACGTCGACCTCGCCGCGGAACAGCTGCTGCAGGTGGATCCGGCTGTCACGCCCGTCCGGGACGAGCAACCAGCCCAGGCCGTACAGGACGAGGCCGAGCCCGCCGAACAGCAGGCTGACCGCGAACAGCCCGCGCACGACGAGCGGGTCGATGCCGAACCGCACCGCGACACCGCCGGCGACGCCGCCGACCCAGCGCTCGTCCGTGCGCACGAGCCCGGAGCGGCGGATCGAGTCGAAGAACCCGTCCGACCCGTGCGCGGCCCCGGCCGGGGGCGGCGGTCCGACGGGACCGCCAGGCCCGCCAGGGCCACCGGGGCCGCCAGGGCCCGGCGGCGTGGGCTGGGGTGCAGGTTCGGGGACCGGCGCGCTGGGGGCCGGGTCGGGTGTGGTCTCGTCCATGGCTCCATGCTGGCGGCGATGACCCACCAGCGGCTATCGGGGCCAGCCCTGATCGGACCCTGAACCTGTGCCCTGCGTCCCTGACCGCCGCTCGGGGTCGCCCGGGGGGACCCGCGCCCGGCGACCCGGACCGTCCCCTGATTCCCCGCGACCGAGCCCTGCGCAGGGCCCCGGACGTGTGACGATGCTCCCGTGACGAGCGTCGGTCTGCTTCCGCTGCGGCGGCCCCCGCGCGGCCGCGTCCTGGGCGGGGTCGCCGCGGGTCTCGCCGCGCACCTCGACCTGCCGATCGGCCTCGTGCGCCTCGTGCTCGTGCTGCTCGTCCCGCTGGGTGGGTCCGGGCTGGCGCTGTACGTCTGGTTCTGGGTGACCGTCCCCGCAGGCGACCCCACGGCCCTGGCCGCCCAGCGCCCCGCCGCCCTGTCCCGGATCGCCCCCCACCTGCGCCAGCCCGGTCGGCGGATCCCGCTGACCGACATCGGTCTCGGCCTGCTGCTGCTGCTCGGCGCGGGTCTGCTCGTCGCGGCCCGCCAGGGCGTCGACCTCACCTACTCCTGGGCCCTGCCGGCGCTGCTCGGCCTGGGCGGCACCGCGCTGGCCTGGAGCCAGCTCGACACCATGCAGCGCGACCGGATGCTGGCCCGGGCCGGCGGGCGCACCCCGGTGAGCGTCGTCCGGCTGCTCGGCGGCACGGTGCTCACCGGGTTGGGCATCTTCCTGCTCGTCGGCCGCGACGAGCCGATGGACGACCTGCTGCGCTCTGCCGTCGCGGCGATCGCCGTCCTGGCCGGTGCGGCGCTGGTGCTCGCGCCGTGGTGGCTGCGACTGGTTCGCGAGCTGGGCGACGAGCGGGCCGCCCGCGCCCGGGAGGCCGAGCGGGCCGACATCGCGGCCCACCTGCACGACTCGGTGCTCCAGACCCTCGCGCTCATCCGGGCCAGGGCGTCCCAGCCCGAGGACGTCGCCCGGCTGGCCAGGGCCCAGGAGCGTGAGCTGAGGGCCTGGCTGTACGACGACCGGCCGACCCCCGGCACCTCGCTCGCGGCCGAGCTCGGCATCGTCGTCGCGGAGATCGAGGACGCCAGGGGCGCGGCGATCGAGACCGTCGTCGTCGGCGACCGGGTTCCGGATGCCGCGACGGAGTCCCTGCTCCAGGCGACCCGCGAGGCCCTGGTCAACGCCGTCGTGCACGGGCTGGCGCCGGTCTCGCTCTACCTCGAGGTCGGGCCCGACCTCGTCGAGGTGTTCGTTCGGGACCACGGCGAGGGGTTCTGCCTCGACGACGTCCCGGCCGACCGGTTCGGGGTGCGCGAGTCGATCATCGGCCGGGTGGTGCGCCGCGGCGGCACCGCGTCGGTCCAGTGCAAGCCCGGCCGCGGCACCGAGGTGCACCTCACCCTGCCGGTCACGGCAGGATGAGGGGTCTAAGGAGGTCACCATGAGCACCACCGACAGCGGGGTGGTCGACGTCGTGCTCGTCGACGACCACCTGATGTTCCGGGCCGGGGTCAGGGCATCGTTGGACGCCACGATCCGAGTGCTCGGGGAGGCGGACGACGTGGACGCAGCGATCGCGATGGTTCGCGGTCTGCGCCCGCCGGTCGTCGTCCTCGACGTCCACCTTCCCGGGGGCTCGGGCGGCGGCGGGGCCGAGGTCATCACCGGCTGCACGGACCTGTTGGCGCAGGTGCGCTTCCTCGCGCTGTCCGTCTCGGATGCCGCCGAGGATGTCGTCGCGGTCATCCGGGCCGGCGCGCGGGGCTATGTCACCAAGGCGATCAGCGGGCCGGACCTGTCCGACGCGGTGCGACGGGTGGCCGGCGGGGACGCGGTCTTCTCGCCGCGGCTGGCGGGTTTCGTGCTCGACGCCTTCGGGACGGCCGCCGGCGACGTCGCGACGGGTGACCACGAGCTCGACCGGCTCTCGGCCCGCGAGCGTGAGGTGATGCGGCTCATCGCGCGCGGCTACAGCTATCGCGAGGTGGCCTCGGAGCTGTTCATCTCCATCAAGACGGTCGAGTCGCACGTCTCGGCCGTGCTCCGCAAGCTCCAGCTTTCCTCCCGGCACGAGCTGACCCGCTGGGCCGCGGCGCGCCGCCTGCTCTGAGGCGGCGCCCGCCCGGGTGCGATCCACGCGAGGTCGCCGACTCATCGCGAGGTCGCCTGTTCGAATCGGCGATCTCGCACCACAGCGGCGACCCGGGGGCAACGATGAGCGGTCGTCGCCCGGGCCCGGTGCCGTGGATGTCGTCCCCACCGCCTACCCTGGACGGGCGATGACGACCCTCTTCGACGACCTCCCGCTGCCCGGCCTCGATGGCGCGCGCCTGCCCTCGTCGGCGGCGCCGCGCCCGGGTCTCGACGGTCCGGACGACGCGTCGAGCGCGGGGTCGGCCGAGCGGCGCGCGGCCGGGGCGGCCCGGGCCGAGGAACTCCTCCTGGGGCTCAACCCTGAGCAGCGCGCCGCCGTCCTGCACACCGGCTCCCCGCTGCTCATCGTCGCCGGAGCAGGCTCGGGCAAGACGCGCGTCCTGGCCCACCGGATCGCCCACCAGCTGGCCACCGGTCGGGTGCGGCCGTCGCAGGTGCTGGCGATCACCTTCACGAACAAGGCGGCCGCCGAGATGCGCGAGCGCGTCGCGACGCTCGTCGGCCCCGCGGCGCGGGCGATGTGGGTCTCGACCTTCCACTCGGCGTGCGTGCGGATCCTGCGTCGCGAGGCGGCGACGCTCGGCCTGCGCTCGTCGTTCTCGATCTACGATGCGGCCGACTCCCAGCGGTTGCTCACGCTGGTGACTCGGGAGCTCGACCTCGACCCCAAGAAGTACCCGGCGAAGGCGCTCGCCTCGAAGATCTCCAGCCTCAAGGACGAGCTGGTCGACCCGGAGAGCTACGCGCAGAGCTCCGGCGCGGCGTCGGGCGCCGCCAACGCGTTCGACGAGGTCCTGTCCGCCGTCTACTCGCGCTACCAGGCCCGCCTGCGCCAGGCGCACGCGCTGGACTTCGACGACCTCATCATGACCACGGTCAACCTGCTCCAGGCCTTCCCGGCCGTGGCGGAGCACTACCGGCGGCGGTTCCGCCAGATCCTCGTCGACGAGTACCAGGACACCAACCACGCCCAGTACGTGCTGGTCCGCGAGCTGACCCGCGCGCACGACGACGCGTCGGAGGCCACGGGGCAGGCACCGGGCCCCGGCCCGGGCGAGCTGACCGTCGTCGGTGACGCCGACCAGTCCATCTACGCCTTCCGCGGCGCCACGATCCGCAACATCCTGGAGTTCGAGGTCGACTACCCCGCCGCTCGCACCATCCTGCTCGAGCAGAACTACCGCTCGACCCAGACCATCCTCTCGGCGGCCAACGCGGTGATCTCGCGCAACCCCGGGCGGACCGCGAAACGACTGTGGACGGACGCGGGTGCCGGCCCGCAGATCGTCGGCTACGTAGCCGACAACGAGCACGAGGAGGCGCGATTCGTCGCGGAGGAGATCGACCGTCTCGCCGACGCCGAGGGCGTCCGGCCGGGCGACGTCGCGGTGTTCTACCGCGCCAACGCCCAGTCCCGAGCCCTGGAGGAGGTGCTCATCCGGGTCGGGTTGCCGTACAAGGTCGTCGGCGGGACCCGGTTCTACGAGCGGCGCGAGGTCAAGGACGCCGTCGCGTACCTGCGGGCGATCGCCAACCCGGACGACGACGTCAACCTGCGGCGCGTGCTCAACGTGCCCAAGCGAGGGCTGGGCGACCGCTCCGAGGCCATGCTCGCCGCCTTCGCCGAGCGGGAGCGGATCTCCTTCGGCGCCGCGCTCGACCGGGTCGAGGAGGCGCCGGGCCTGGGCACCCGGGCCGTCGTGGGGCTGCAGGCCTTCGCCGAGATGATGGCAGGGCTGCGCGAGCTGGCCGCCTCCGGCGCGGGACCGGGCGAGGTGCTCGGCGCCGTGCTCGACCGCACCGGCTACCTTGCCGATCTGCGGGGCTCAGAGGACCCGCAGGATGCCTCGCGGGTCGAGAACCTCGCCGAGCTGCACGCCGTGGCCAGCGAGTTCGAGCAGTCCGAGCCCGACGGGGATCTCGCGGACTTCCTCGAGCGGGTCTCGCTGGTCGCCGACTCGGACCAGATCCCCAGCCAGGACCTCGCCGAGGGCGACGCGCCCCGGCCCGACCAGGGCGTCGTCACCCTGATGACCCTGCACACGGCCAAGGGGCTGGAGTTCCCGGTCGTCTTCGTGACCGGCTGGGAGGACGGCACGTTCCCGCACATGCGCTCGCTGGCAGACCCGGACCAGCTCGCCGAGGAGCGGCGGCTGGCCTACGTCGGGCTGACGCGTGCACGGCAGCGGCTCTACATCTCGCGGGCGGCCGTCCGCACCGCGTGGGGCGTGCCCAACGAGTTCCCGGCGAGCAGGTTCCTCGACGACGTCCCGGCCGAGCTGCTCGACTGGCGCCGCGCCGAGTCGAGCATGGCGGTCCTGCGCGCCGGGGGGAGCGGCTGGGGCGGGCCGGGCGCAGGGAGCGGCTGGGGCGGGGGCGCCTCGGCCTGGGGTGGGCGAGCGGCCTCGGATGGTTCGCAGGGTCCCTCCGGGTCCAGGGCGTCCGCCGCCGGCTCCCGTCCGGGTGGGACCGACCGCACCGGTCCGGTGACCCGTCGACGGATCCCCCCGGGGTCGACCGTCAGCGGGTCCGCTGGCACGGGGGCGACCTTCGGCTCGGCGAACCCCCGCCCGGACTCTGCGGTCCCGACGCTGGAGATCGGGGACCGCGTGACCCACGACGCCTATGGACTCGGCTCGGTCGTGGCGGTCGAGGGCTCGGGGCCCAACACGGTCGCGAAGATCGACTTCGGGGCCGCCGGGACCAAGCGCCTCCTGCTGCGCTACTCGCCGGTCACCAGGCTCTGAAGCCCCCTTCGTCGTGCCAGGCGGTCGGCCACGGTCGCTGCCGCCACGACCGACACGACAGCACCGAGGACGGCCGGCACGGTGGTGGCCAGGCCCGCGGGTGCCAGCATCAGCACGGCCAGCAGCACGGCGGTGAAGGGCAGGCGCAGAGCTGCGCCGACCGACGCCGCGATGCCGACGGACACCAGCCCCGCCAGCGAGGTCCCCGGGACCAGGGCGTGCGCCGCCGCGCCGAGAGTCGCACCGACGAACACGGCGGGGAAGACGGTCCCGCCGCGGAACTCGATCTGCTCGCCGGCCAGCACCAGGGACTCCAGCAGCAGGATCCCGGTGACCAGCGGGTTGCCGAACACCACCCCCAGCGCCGCGGCGGCCGCAGCCATGACCAGCGGCTGAGCCTGACCGGGTGCGCGTCGTGCGGTGACCGCGATGGCCAGGGCCGTCCCGATGGCGAGCAGCGGGGCCTCGGGCCCGACGACGGCTCCGGCGACGAGGGTCGCGAGCGAGGCCAGCAGGGCCGAGCCGATCGCCCGTGGCCCGATGTCAAAGGCCAGGCCGTCCAGGGGGTGGTGCCCGCCGTGCCCCGGAAGGCGCATCGCGCCGTGCACCGCAACGGCGCCGACCCCCAGGACGAGCACCACCCACCAGGCCGGTGGCTCCTGCGCGCCCCACAGCGCGGGCACGGTGTGCCAGACGAGGTGGGGTGGCCTCGTGCACGAGCACGACGTACGCGTACGCCGCGACGGAAGCAGCGGCGCCGAGGAGCCCGGCCAGGAGCAGAAGCCGCGCCGTGCCGACCGGGGGCGTGGTGTCGGGTGTCACGGGGACAGCCTCCCTGCCGGGGCGGTCCGGCACCAGGGGGTGAGCCCACGGGGATCGGGCACCGGTGTCGGGTCCACCCCAGGTCTCTTGACGTGAAGAGATCTCGTTGACGCGGGTAGGATCGGCCGGACGGGTGGCCGATCGCGGCTGCCGGCAGGGAAGGGATCCGCCAGGTGGACCTGTTCGAGTACCAGGCGCGGGACGTCTTCGAGAAGCACGGCGTGCCCGTGCTCGGCGGGATCGTCGCGACCACGCCGGACGAGGCCCGCGCAGCTGCCCAGCAGCTGGGTGGCGGCACCGTCGTCGTCAAGGCGCAGGTGAAGACCGGCGGTCGGGGCAAGGCCGGTGGCGTCAAGCTCGCGCACGGCCCCGAGGAGGCGGCCGAGCGCGCCGGCGAGATCCTCGGCATGGACATCAAGGGCCACACGGTGCACCGCGTGATGGTCGCTGCCGGGGCACGGATCGCCGAGGAGTACTACTTCTCGGTCCTGCTGGACCGCGCAGAACGCCGCTACCTGGCGATGTGCTCGGTCGAGGGTGGCGTGGAGATCGAGCAGCTCGCGGTCGAGCGGCCCGACGCGCTCGCGAAGGTCGCCGTCGACCCGATCGTCGGCATCGACGCAGCCAAGGCTGCGGAGATCGTCGCGGCGGCAGGCTTCGCCGCCGACGTCGCGCCTCAGGTCGCCGAGGTGATCCAGAAGCTCTGGACGGTCTACCGCGAGGAGGACGCGACCCTCGTCGAGGTCAACCCCCTGGTCCGGACCACGGACGGCGCCGTCGTGGCGCTGGACGGCAAGGTCACCCTGGACGAGAACGCCGGCTTCCGGCACCCCGACCACGCCGGCCTCGAGGACTCCGCCGCCGCTGACCCGCTCGAGGCGCGGGCCAAGGCAGCCGACCTCAACTACGTCAAGCTCGACGGCTCGGTCGGCATCATCGGCAACGGCGCCGGCCTGGTGATGAGCACCCTCGACGTCGTCGCGTACGCGGGCGAGGCGCACGGCGGGGTCAAGCCGGCCAACTTCCTGGACATCGGCGGTGGGGCGTCCGCCGAGGTCATGGCAGCCGGTCTGGACATCATCTTGTCCGACCCGCAGGTGCACGCCGTCCTGGTCAACGTCTTCGGCGGGATCACCGCGTGCGACGCCGTCGCCAACGGCATCGTCGCGGCCCTGGAGATCCTCGGCGACCACGCGACCAAGCCGCTGGTGGTGCGCCTCGACGGCAACAACGTCGTCGAGGGCCGGGCGATCCTCGCCGCGGCCGCCCACCCGCTCGTCACCCTGGCCGACACGATGGACGGCGGGGCCGACGAGGCCGCCCGCCTCGCCCACGCCGCCGCCACCGCCGCCTGACCCACCCAGGAGAAACGAACCACCATGGCGATCTTCCTCACCGAGGCCTCCCGGGTCATCGTCCAGGGCATGACCGGCGCCGAGGGCACCAAGCACACCACCCGGATGCTCGCCGGCGGGACAGCCGTCGTCGGCGGCGTCAACCCGCGCAAGGCCGGCACCAGCGTCACCTTCCCCGGGCCCGACGGCGACCTCGACGTGCCGGTGTTCGGCACGGTCGCCGAGGCGAGGGCGGCGACCGGCGCGGACGTGTCGGTGGTCTTCGTGCCGCCCGCGCACACCAAGGGCGCGGTGCTCGAGGCGATCGAGGCGGGCATCCCGCTGGTCGTCATCATCACCGAGGGCGTCCCGGTGGCCGACACGGCCGAGTTCTTCACCGCGGCGCAGGCCGCCGGTGCGCGGCTGATCGGCCCCAACTGCCCGGGCATCATCAGCCCCGGCAAGTCCAACGTGGGCATCATCCCGGCCGACATCTCCGGCGCCGGGCGGGTGGGCCTGGTCTCCAAGTCCGGCACGCTGACCTACCAGATGATGTACGAGCTGCGGGACTTCGGGTTCTCCACCGCCATCGGCATCGGTGGCGACCCGATCATCGGGACCACCCACATCGACGCCCTCGCGGCCTTCGAGGCCGACCCCGAGACGGATGCCATCGTCATGATCGGTGAGATCGGCGGCGACGCGGAGGAGCGCGCGGCGGCCTTCATCGCCGAGCACGTCACCAAGCCCGTCGTCGGCTACGTCGCGGGCTTCACCGCCCCCGAGGGCAAGACGATGGGCCATGCAGGCGCCATCGTCTCCGGTTCGTCCGGGACCGCGCAGGCCAAGAAGGAGGCCCTCGAGGCCGCCGGCGTTGCCGTCGGCAAGACCCCTTCGGAGACCGCCGCGCTCATGCGGGACATCCTGTCGGCCTGAGCTCAGAGCCTCCGGCGCGCCGGTGACCGGCCGGTCGCCGGGCCCGGGAGACGATGGCCGGGTGAGCCGTCCCCCCGCACCCGTCGCGCGCCGCCCTGCCCGGCAGACCGGGCCGGACGAGCCCGACGTCTCCCTCGCCGAGCGCGCCCGACGGCTGCTCTGGCGCGCTCCAGCGCTCGGCGCGCTGCGTGGCACCCGGCGCCCACGGTCCGGTGGGCGGTCCGGTGCTGGATCGGGCGCCACCGAGGGCGCGCCGCGCTGGGTCTCCGGCCTGCTCGCCGGCGCCCAGGCCGCGCTGCTGTCCTTCCTCGTCGTGGTGATGCCGACGATGGCCGCCTACGTCGCGACGTCGGCCGACCCCTCCAACGCCGAGATCGGCTGGCCACGTTCGGTGGCGGTCGGGGCGGCGCTGTGGCTGCTGGGTCACGGGGCCTCGCTCGACGCCGGTGGGGGCCACGTGACCCTCGTCCCGCTCGGGCTCACCGTCCTTGCCGTCTTCACCGCGTCCGCCTCGGCGCGGCGCACGGCGCACGCCACCCGCTCGGCTTGGCTGGCCGGGATCGGCGGCTACCTGGCGACGGTGGCCGTGGTGACCCTCGGCGTCGGGTCGGCCGGACCGCTGGGGGCCGGACCGGGCTCGCTGCTCCGCCTGGCCTTCGGCGCGACGCTCGTCGCCGCGGTGGGACTGGGCAGCGCCCTCATCTCGCCGGCGGCGCTGCGCGAGGCCACCCGACCGGCCTGGTCCGTCCTGCCCCGGCTGCTGCGGGTCGGGACGACCGGGGGCGTCGTGGCGCTCGCCGCGCTGGTCGCCGTCGCCGCCGTCGTCACCTCCGGCTGGGTGCTCGCCGGCAGGGCGGCGACGGGTGACGTCGTGCAGGCGCTGGGGATGGACGTGTTCGGCGGGGTGGTGCTGTCCGTCGGCCAGCTCGTGCTGCTGCCCAACCTCGTCGGCTGGGCCCTGGCATGGCTCGCCGGGCCGGGGTTCGCCGTCGGCGAGGGGACGGTCTGGTCGCCCGACCAGGTGGTCGGCGGCCCGTTGCCGGCGCTGCCCCTGCTCGGGGCCCTGCCGCCCGAGGCCTCCGGCCCACTGCGCTGGGCGCCGGTCCTCGTCGTGCTCTGCGGCGCCCTGGCCGGCTGGTGGCTGCACCGCACGGTCCGGGCCACCCGGGTCTGGGAGCCGGCGCTGCTCGCCGTGGTCACCGGCCTGGTCGCGGGCCTGCTCGCAGGGGCGCTCACGGCACTCGCCGGTGGTTCGGCCGGTCCGGGCCGGTTGGCGGTCGTCGGCGGGGCGTCGGGGTCCGTCGGCCTGGCGGTAGCCGGCCTCGTGCTCGTCGGCGCCGTCCTGGTGGCGGTGCCCAGTGACGCCCTGGTGCGCTCTGCGGTGCGGCGCGGGCTGACCGGCGCCTGGGCGGCGATCCGCGGGACGGGCGCGCCCGACCCGGTCGGGGACTGAGCCGCGCCGTCCGTCAGGGCGCCGTGGAGCCCTGAAGGCGCTCGGTGAGCGCGTCCTGGAAGGCAGCCTCGCAGGCGTCATGCGCCGCGATCGTCAGCGCACCGGCCAGGCATTCCTGGCGCTCCACCTGCAGCGGCCAGACGGCGAGCGTCACCGCGAGGGAGAAGACCATGGTCACCGCGACGCCGAGGCCGATCCCCAGCGCGGGGGCCAGGGCGGTGCGCAGCTTGAGCCGGATGATGCTGATCATCGCCCGGACGCCGACGACGATCGCCGCGATGGCAAGGACCAGCCCGGCGACCTGCCACGGCAGGGGCAGCGACGAGGTGAGCAGGGTGGCGAGCAGCAGCAGAGCGAAGTGCAGCACCTGGCGGGTGGCGGCCTGCTGGGCCTCGGGGTCCGGCGGGTTCGTCGGCTCCGGCGCCGGGCGTGGCTCGGGGGGACCGTGGGGCTCCGCGGCGCGGCGCGCCGCGCCCGGCGGGTGGGGGTCCGGACCGCGGGCGCCGTCGCGGCCGCCCGAGGGCGGTGCGTAGGGGTTGCTCACAGCGCTCCTCGGGTCGGACGGCTCGCTCGCCCGTTACGGCGGTGCGGTCACCGCGACGGGCGGCACCTAGTGTCCCACCTCGGACCACCGCCGCCGCAGACCCGGCCACGGGCTAGGGTCGCCCCGTGCCCGCCTCGCCGACCGCGCCGCCCGCGCCGGACGCCCAGCCGTCCCGACCCCGACCCGCCGTCGTCCCCGCGCCGGCGCGGGTCGTCGTGCTCGTCTCCGGCACGGGGTCGACCCTCGCCGCCCTGCTCGATGCCCAGGCCGAACCCGCTTATCCGGCGCGGGTGGTCGCGGTCGTCAGCGACCGGGCGGCTGCGGGTGGGCTGGCGGTCGCCCGTCAGGCCGGGGTCCCGACGGTCGTCGTCGCCCCGGGGGACTTCCCCGACCGGACGGCCTGGGATGCGGGGCTGGCACAGGCGGTCGGCATGCTCGAGCCGGCCTGGGTGGTGTGCGCCGGCTTCATGCGCATCCTCGGCCCGGCCTTCCTGTCCCGGCAGGGTGGTCGGGTGCTCAACACCCACCCGGCGCTGCTGCCGTCCTTCCCCGGTGCGCACGCCGTCGCCGCGGCGCTGGCGCACGGGGTGCGGGTCACGGGCTGCACCGTGCACCTGGTGGACGAGGGCGTCGACACCGGTCCGATCCTCGCCCAGGCCGCCGTGGAGGTTCGCGACGCGGACGATGAGGCAACCCTGCACGAGCGGATCAAGACCGTCGAGCGGGCGCTGCTCGTGGACGTCGTCGGTCGCGTCGTCCGCGGCGGCATCCTGGTCGAGGGCGGCCGGGTGCGGCTGGGCGAGCCGCGCGGCTGACCCCCGGCCGACCTGGCCGCACGCGGCATCATCAGCGCCGAGGACCGCGCGGCCGCGCGGGCAGCCGTGCTGGGCGGCCGTTGAGGCGGGTCCTCGGCTACACTCGTCTCCGGCCGTGACTGGCGTGAGGTGGGTCCAACCATCGGGGAGCGGCCGCAGTTCCTTGCCGTGCACCGTCCGCCTGGGTGCCTGGGCACCGACCGAGCCGCCCCGCGCGGCGCGCCGACCCAGGAGAGCCGATGAGCGCGCACGTCACCCCCACCCCCGCCGGTCCCGCGGACCCCGCTGCCCCGGACACCCGGCTTCCGATCCGCCGGGCGCTGCTCAGCGTGTACGACAAGTCCGGCCTGGTCGAGCTCGCGACGGCCCTGCACGGCACCGGCGTCGAGCTCGTCTCGACCGGCTCGACCGCGGCAACGGTCGCCGCAGCCGGCGTACCGGTCACCTCGGTGGAGCAGCTCACCGGCTTCCCCGAGTGCCTCGAGGGCCGGGTCAAGACCCTGCACCCGCGGGTGCACGCCGGGATCCTCGCCGACCTGCGCAAGCCCGACCACGCCGACCAGCTCGCCGAGCTCGGCATCGAGCCGTTCGGGCTCGTCGTGGTCAACCTCTACCCGTTCGCCGCGACCGTCGCCTCGGGCGCCGGGCAGGACGAGGTCGTCGAGCAGATCGACATCGGCGGGCCGTCGATGGTCCGGGCGGCCGCCAAGAACCACCCCAGCGTGGCCGTGGTCGTCGACCCGGCGCGGTACGACGACGTCGTCGCGGCCGTGGGGCGCGGCGGCTTCACCCTGGCCGAGCGCAAGGCGCTGGCTGCGGCGGCCTTCGTGCACACCGCGACGTACGACGTCGCGGTCGCCTCGTGGATGGGCAACGTCCTGGCCCCGACCGACGCGGTCGACGGGGTCCCGACCGGCTTCCCCGCCTGGGTGGGTGCCACCTGGGAGCGGTCGGCCGTCCTGCGCTACGGGGAGAACCCCCACCAGCGCGCGGCGCTCTACACCGACGGCCACCGGCCTTCGGGCCTGGCCACGGCCGAGCAGCTGCACGGCAAGGAGATGAGCTACAACAACTACGTCGACGCGGATGCCGCGTGGCGGGCTGCCCACGACCACGCTGCACCGGCGGTCGCGATCATCAAGCACGCCAACCCGTGCGGGATCGCCGTCGGCGCCGACGTCGCCGAGGCGCACGCCAAGGCTCATGCGTGCGACCCGGTCTCCGCCTTCGGCGGGGTGATCGCGGCCAACCGCCCGCTGAGCGTCGCGGCGGCTGCGCAGATCGCCCCGGTGTTCACCGAGGTGGTGCTCGCACCCGACTTCGAGCCGGGTGCCCTCGAGGTGCTCGCGGCGAAGAAGAACGTGCGGGTCATGCGGGTCGCCGCGCCCACCGCCTCCGGCGTGGAGATGCGTGCCATCAGCGGCGGGCTGCTGCTGCAGCAGCGCGACCGTCTCGACGCGGTCGCCGACGGCGGCGGCGACCCGGCCGCGACGTGGACCCTTGCCTCGGGCGAGCCGGCCGACGCCCCGACGCTGGCGGACCTGGAGTTCGCCTGGCGGGCGGTCCGGGCGGTCAAGTCCAACGCGATCCTGCTGGCGGCCGGCGGTGCCTCGGTCGGCGTGGGCATGGGTCAGGTCAACCGGGTCGACTCCTGCCGGCTCGCCGTCGAGCGGGCCAACACGGGCGCCGTCGAGCGGGCGCGCGGCGCGGTCGCGGCCTCGGACGCGTTCTTCCCGTTCGCCGACGGGCTGCAGGTGCTGCTCGACGCGGGCGTGCGGGCCGTGGTCCAGCCGGGCGGGTCGGTGCGGGACGCCGAGGTGGTGGCGGCCGCCCAGGCAGCAGGCGTGACGATGTACCTCACGGGCACGCGGCACTTCGCCCACTGAGGCCCGGGTGGTCTCGGGCGGCGCACACCGCCCGAGGGCCGCGCGGATCAGACGGCTGAAAGGTCCCGACGCATGATCCAGCGGTCGCGGTGGCCTGAGTGGGCCGTCGTCGGGCCGGCCCGGTGGAAGGCGTGGGCCCCGAACAGCTCGACCGTTCCGACGTACCCGGAGATCACGTCGACCTTCGTGCCGGCGCTCTCGATGGGGTAGCACTCAACCAGCTGCGCCCCGTGCTCGGCGGCGTGGGCGACGGCGCCGTCGAGGAGGTCGTGCATCAGCCCGCGACCGCGAAAACTGGGCCGCACCACGAAGTAGACGGCGCCCCACGCCGCACGGTCGTCGAGGAACGTGATGGTGCGCGAGCGCATCAGCCGGCGGTACGTGCTGCGCGGGGCGATCGAGCACCAGCCGGCCACCCTGTCGTCGACGTGGGCGAGCACCCCCGGCCCCGGATCGGCCGCGCACTCGCCACGCAGGTAACCGGGGCGCTCGAGGTTGGGCACTCGGGCGTCGCGGTAGCTCATGCACCAGCAGCCACCGGCATCCGGTCGCTTCGTCCCGACGACCTCGGCGACGTCGTCGAAGCGTCCGACCGCGGAGCGGATCTCGGTCATCGCTCCACGCTAGCCAGCGGGGCAGCGTTCCGCAGGCTCCAGCGGGTCAGCGCGGTGCACGGTCCAGGTCGCCCGCTGCTGCCCTGTGCAGTCCGTCGAGGAGCAGGTCGAGGGTGAACGCGAACTCGTTCAGGCTGTCGCACCAGCCGAGCGGGTCCTCCTCGTGGTCGTGCACCTCGGCCGTGACCATCGCGGTCAGGTGGGGCAGCGCCGCGGCCATGGCGACGAGCTCGGCCTCGGCGGCCTCCTCGTCCATCGTCCCGCCGTCCGTCGAAGGGGTGAAGAGCTCCTGGGTGAAGCCCAGCACCATCGTGCCGAGCGCGTGGATGCCGCGGTGGGCGAGGTGGTAGCTCAGGCCACCGGCGACCATGGTCGCGAGGATCGCCTCGTAGTAGGGGTACAGCCCAGGGGGAAGGCTCGTGCGGGTTCCGAGGAGTCCCGGCGCCCAGCGGTGGCGCACCATGACCTCGCGGGCGGCCAGGCAGCGGTGCCGCAGGGCTGTGCGCCAGTCGTCGTCCTGCGTGACGCGAGCGTCGACCGCCGTGGTGATCGCGTCGAGCACAGCCTCGGCGAGCCCGTCGAGGAGCGCCTCCTTGCCGGGCACGTGGTGGTAGAGCGACATCGCCTCGACACCGACGTCGGTGGCCAGTCGACGCATGGTCACCGCGGTCAGGCCCTCGTCGTCGGCCAGGCGCATCGCGGCCGCCAGCACGCGCTCGCGGCTCAGGGGTGTGCGCACCGTACGTGTGGTCATCACGACCTCCTCTGCCCTCTTGCGTCACCTTACAACGTATGGCAGCCTTACGACGTAAGTCATCCTTACGACGTAAGATCACGATAGGAGAACGACATGTCCACATCCACGACCACCGCCGCACCCGCCACCACCCGAACCGCAGTGCCCCCCGTGACCCCGGAGCTCGTCCGCACGGCCCGCACCACCGGGCTGCTCTACCTGGGCCTTGCCGTCACCGGGATGCTGAGCTTCCTCATGATCCGCGGCCAGGTCTTCGCCGCCGACGACCCCGGGCAGACGCTGGCGACCCTGGTCGAGCGGCCAGTGCTCGCGCGCGCGGGCATCGTCCTCGAGCTGGGTGTCGTGCTGACCCAGTCCCTGGTCGCGGTGTGGTTCTACCGCCTGTTCCGCGGCGTCAGCTCCGTGGCGGCCGGGTCGATCGCCGCGTTCGGCATGGTGAACGCGGTGGCGATCCTGGGCAGCGCCGCACTCCTGGCGGCGGCGCTCGATGTGAGCACGGACCCCTCGCTGGCCGTGCCGGGCGGGGCCGCCGCGACCACCCAGCTGCTCTACGTCGTCAGCGGCCACCTGTGGGCAGCCGGCGGCATCTTCTTCGGCCTGTGGCTGATCCCGATGGGCTGGCTCGCGTGGCGTTCCGGTTGGATGCCGAGCCTCCTGGGCCGGGTGCTGATGGTCGGGGGCGTCGGCTACGTCACCGCGTCCTTCGCGGGCCACCTGCTCCCGGACGCCGCCGTCGTCGCCGACCTGCTCACCGTGCCGGCCACGGTCGGCGAGCTGTGGATGGTGGGCTACCTCTGCCTGCGTGGAGTGCGTCGGCAAGACCCGCGCTGACCGAACCGTCAGGGGCGCCGATCAGCGCAGCGGCCGGCCGGGGTCGGCCGCTGCGTCGCGGTCCAGCCGGGGCAGGGTCGGGCCGCGGAACAGTCGTCGTGCCGCCCCGACGTCCCGCGGCCGGTCGACGGCCAGCACGGCCCGCAGCTCGTCGGAACCCGGTGCGAACCACAGCGCCGACCAGCCACCCCCGGCCGGGTCACCGCGCAGCACGACGTCGTCCGCGGGGTCCGGCACACCGACCAGGCCGAGGTCGTGGCCCAGCTGGGTGGAGAAGACGTACGGCGCGGGGTCCGCCTCGGGGCCCGCACCCGTCGGGGGGCCGGCGGGTGGGCCGAGCAGGGTGCGCAGGGCCGCTGCCGGCCCGTGCAGCGCGGCGGTCCAGTGGCCGCCCGGGACCGAGCCGTGCCGCGGGGAGGCCCGCCGGGCGATGTCACCGACCGCTGCGACCCGGCCGCGCCCCGCCGGTACCTGCCAGGCGGCGTCCACGAGGACCGAGCCGTCGGCCGCCAGCGGCAGGGCGCCGGCCAGCCAGCCCGTGCCGGGCCGGGCGCCGACGGCGACCAGGACGACGTCGGGCGCAAGCTCGGTACCGTCCGCTAGCCGCACGACGGGCCCCGCGGGCCCGTGGTCGACCCGCGTCACGCCGACACCGGTGAGCAGGCGGACCCCGGCAGCGGCGTACCAGGGGGCGGTCAGCGACCCGACCGAGCCCACCGCGGCGGCCAGCGGGACGTCCTCGGCCTCGACGACCGTCACCGCGACCCCGGCCGCCGCGGCGACGCCGGCCACCTCCGCCCCGATCCAGCCGGCGCCGACGACCACGAGCCGGGCGCCCGGCCGCAGGTCGTCGCGCAGCCGCGCCGCGTCGTCGTAGGTGTGCAGGGTCCGGGCCGCCCACCCCGCGGGTAACACCGCGCGCGCGCCGGTCGCGAGCACCGCCGCGTCGGCACTGACCTCGCCGCCGGCGGTGCGTACGACGACCGCATCCGGCCCGATCTCCAGACCGGTGGCGGGGTCGGCGAGGCGGACGTCGTCGGCCGCGGCCGCGTCCGAGCCCAGCTCCTCGCGCAGCCAGGCGGGAGCCGTGCGGGTGAACAGCTCCTTGGACAGCGGGGGGCGGTCGTACGGTGGCACGCCCTCGGCGCCCAGCAGGGTGATCCGGCCGGCGAAACCCTGATCCCGGGCCGCGTGCACCGCCTGGGACCCGGCCAGTCCGGCCCCGACGACCACAAGGTGGCGCGGGGAGGGCTTCCGGAGGGCGCGCACGGCCTCACGGTAGTCTGCGGACCGTGAACCCCGAGCGGTACCGAGCACCTGCCCTGTGGCTGGTGGTGGCCGCGATCGTCGCCGTGACCTGGGTCGGGCTGGTCGTCGACGTCCGCCTGGCGACCGTCCTGCTCGCCGCGACGCTGATCTGCGCCGGAGCGGCCCGCCTCGTGCTCCGCGGACGTCGCCCGGAGGGGATCGCCGTCCGCGCCGCCTGGGTGGACGTCACCGTGCTGGCCGCCCTCGCCGCAGGTATCGGCGTCCTGGCCTCGACCCCCGGGGTCTGAGCCCCGGGGTTCGACCAACGGATCAGCGCTAGAGGACGATCTCATCCTCGAGGTCGATCTCGATCGGCTCGGTCACCGTGCGCCCGAACGCGAGGAGGGCCAGGCCGACGGCCGCGCCGCCGAGCAGGGCAGCGAGCCAGAACCCCCACAGCTGGGTCAGCGGCAGCGTGTCCGACCCGGCGGTGAGCAGCGCGACGGCCGTCGCCCGCGCCGGGTTGAGCGCGGCGTTGGTCACCGGGCCGGCGACCAGCAGCATCGAGGCGTAGGTGAGGCCGATCGCGACCGCGCCACCCCCGCGGCGGGACGCGCCCAGGACGACGGCGACGAGGATCGCGGTGGCCAGGGCCTCGACGAGCAGGGCGGCGCTGAGGCCGAACGAGACGCTCCCGCCGGACAGCACGGACAGCGGCGAGCCTTCGCCCCAGCCGTTGGCCGTCACCGACAGGAAGTCCGCCGTGGTCGCCTCCGGGTTGGCGGAGTCGACCAGCCCCGGCAGGGCCGTCGGCACGGTGACGAAGAGCACGGCCACCGCGACGACGGCGCCGAGCACCTGGGCCACGACGTACAGCGCTGCGTCCAGCCACGCGGTCCGGCCGGTCAGCGCGGCGGCGAGGGTCACTGCCGGGTTGAGATGTGCGCCGGAGACGTGGCCGAAGGCCGCCGTCACCCCGGCGAGCGCCATCCCGCCGGCCAGGGCGACCCCGACCGCACCAGCACCGGACAGCCCGGTGTAGAGCAGGGTGCCGACGACGGCGAGCACCACGACGAGGGTCCCGACGAGTTCCGCACCGACCCGTGTGAGCAGGCCGTGCTCCTGGCCGGCGGGGGCGAGGAGGGTGACCTCGTCGTAGGGGAGGTCCTCCTCCTCGAGGGCCTCGACAGCCATCGCGTCGGTGCCGTCGAGCGGCGGGGTGGACGTGGGCTCGGTGCTGGACATGCGGGTCCCCTCTCGGCCGCGCCCGGTGCGCCGCCGTCGGGCATCATGCCACCGTCGACTGTCCGGCACCTGAGCATCGGCGGTCCCGAGGGGGCCGACGGACTTGCTCCTCCCGGTCTCTCGATGTCGAGTAACCTGGCGCGCAGCGCAGCCGTGGTGCCGCGCCACCCTTTCCTCGGAGCCACGGGAGTGCCGCATGGGCAAGATCAAGGTCGTCGGACCGGTCGTCGAGCTGGACGGCGACGAGATGACCCGGATCATCTGGCAGTTCATCAAGGACCGCCTCATCCACCCTTATCTCGACATCGACCTGCGCTACTACGACCTGTCGATCGAGAACCGGGACGCGACCGACGACCAGGTGACCATCGACGCCGCTGACGCGATCAAGGAGCACGGCGTCGGGGTCAAGTGCGCCACGATCACTCCGGACGAGGCCCGCGTCGAGGAGTTCGGTCTGAAGAAGATGTGGCTCTCGCCCAACGGGACCATCCGCAACATCCTCGGCGGCGTCGTCTTCCGCGAGCCGATCATCATCTCGAACATCCCGCGTCTGGTCCCGGGCTGGAACAAGCCGATCGTCATCGGCCGGCATGCCTTCGGCGACCAGTACCGCGCGACCAACTTCACGGTCCCCGGCGCCGGCGTGCTCACCATGACCTTCACCCCGGCAGACGGCTCCGAGCCGATCCACCAGCAGGTCGTCACCTACCCCGAGGGCGGCGGCGTGGCGATGGGCATGTACAACTTCAACGACTCGATCCGCGACTTCGCCCGGGCCTCGTTCGCCTACGGCCTGCAGCGCGGCTACCCGGTGTACCTGTCGACCAAGAACACGATCCTCAAGGCCTACGACGGCGCCTTCAAGGACATCTTCGCCGAGATCTTCGAAGCCGAGTTCGCCGAGCAGTTCGCCGCGGCCGGCCTGACCTACGAGCACCGCCTCATCGACGACATGGTCGCTGCGGCCATGAAGTGGGAGGGCGGCTACCTCTGGGCCTGCAAGAACTACGACGGCGACGTGCAGTCCGACACGGTCGCCCAGGGGTTCGGCTCCCTCGGCCTCATGACCTCGGTGCTCATGACCCCGGACGGCCAGACCGTCGAGGCCGAGGCCGCGCACGGCACGGTGACCCGGCACTACCGCCAGCACCAGGCCGGCCAACCGACCTCGACCAACCCGATCGCCTCGATCTACGCCTGGACCGGCGGCCTCAAGCACCGCGGCAAGCTCGACGGCACGCCCGAGGTCACGGCCTTCGCGCAGACGCTCGAGGACGTCGTGGTGCGCACGGTCGAGAGCGGTGCGATGACCAAGGACCTCGCACTGCTCATCGGGCCGGACCAGCCGTGGCTGACCACCGAGGGCTTCCTCGCCGCGCTGGACACCAACCTCGCGGCCAGACTGGCCTGAGGCCGGACCGCCCCCAGGTCGGCGCACGCCGCGTCGACCTGACAGCCTGGATCGAAGGAGCTCCTCGATGTCCCACCGGATGACCACCACGCCCACCTCCGCGACCCGTCCCGCTCCGGTGACCGTCACGGTGACCGGGGCCGCCGGCCAGATCGGCTACTCGTTGCTGTTCCGGATCGCCTCCGGGGCGATGCTCGGTGCGGACACGCCCGTGCGGCTGCGCCTGCTGGAGATCCCGCAGGGCCTGCGCGCCGCAGAGGGCACCGCGATGGAGCTCGCCGACTGCGCGTTCCCGCTGCTCGAGTCGGTCGACATCTACCACGACGCCACGGCGGCGTTCGACGGCGTCAACGTCGCGCTGCTGGTCGGGGCGCGGCCGCGCGGCCCCGGCATGGAGCGCGGGGACCTGCTCGAGGCCAACGGCGGGATCTTCAAGCCCCAGGGCGCGGCGATCAACGCCGGCGCAGCCTCGGACGTGCGCGTCCTGGTCGTCGGCAACCCGGCGAACACCAACGCACTCATCGCCCAGGCCAACGCCCCGGACGTGCCGGCCGACCGCTTCACCGCGATGACCCGGCTGGACCACAACCGGGCGATCTCCCAGCTCGCGGAGAAGACGGGCGTGACGGTGCGCGACGTCCAGCGGCTGACCATCTGGGGCAACCACTCCGCCACGCAGTACCCCGACGTGTTCCACGCCACCGTCGCCGGGCGGCCTGCGCTGGACATGGTGGACCTCGACTGGGTCGAGCTGACCTTCATCCCCACCGTCGCCAAGCGCGGCGCCGCGATCATCGACGCGCGCGGGGCGTCGTCGGCCGCCTCGGCAGCCAACGCCGCGATCTCCCACCTTCACGACTGGGTGCTCGGCACCCCGGCGGGCGGCTGGACGTCGGCCGGCCTCGTGTCAGACGGCTCCTACGGCGTGCCGAAGGGCCTCATCTCGTCGTTCCCCGTGACGTCGGTGGATGGCGAATGGCACGTGGTCCAGGGCCTGGAGGTCGGCGAGCTCTCCCGCGCGCGGATCGACGCGTCGGTCGCAGAGCTCCTCGAGGAGCGGGACGCCGTGCGGGCCCTCGGACTGGTCTGAACCCGGCGTCCGCTGCAGAGTAGGTTCTTGCTCGCGGCGGTAAGGGTCTGACGGCAGTGTCGGCTCGGTCGGCCCCGTCGCGACCATCGTCAGGACGGGAGGCGGACCGGGATGGCTGGTTCGCAGTCTGCGCTGCGCGAGGCGAACCGGGCGACAGTGGTCACGACAGTTCGCCGGTACGGGGGACTGACCCAGGTCGAGCTCGCGTCCGCGACCGGGCTGTCGCCCGCGACCGTGTCCAACATCGTCCGCGAGCTGCTCGCGGCCGGGGTGGTGGACGTGCGCACGACAGTCCGCAGCGGGCGGCGCGCTCAGCTCGTCACCGTGGCGCACCGCACCGGGCTCGCCGTCGGCGTGCACATCGGCGTGCGCAGCATGCGGGTCGCGCTGGCGGACACGGCGCACGAGGTGCTGGCCGAGCAGACCCTGCCCCTGCCCTACGAGCACCGGCTGGACACCTCCCTCGACCGCGCGGCGCTGCTGCTGGTGGAGCTGGTGGAGCGGGTCGGCTCGTCTCTCGACGAGATCCTTGGCGTGGGAATCGGCCTGCCTGCGCCCGTCGACGCCGCCACCGGGATGATCTCGGTGCCGGGAATCATGAGCGGCTGGGACGACGTGCCGGTGGCTCACGTCATGTCCAAGCGCCTCGGGCTGCCCGTCTTCGTCGACAACGACGCGAATCTCGGAGCGCTGGCCGAGAGCAGGATCGGGGCCTCGCGGATGTACGGCGACTCGGTCTACGTGCGCGTCTCGCACGGGACCGGCGCCGGCATCGTGCTGGCCGGGCGGGTGCACCGCGGCTTCGCCGGGACCGCAGGGGAGATCGGCCACGTGCAGGTCGACCCCGCGGGCGACATCTGCCAGTGCGGCAGCCGCGGCTGCCTCAACACGGTCGCGGGCGCCCCGGCCCTCATCGCACCCTTGCGTGCCAGCCGCGGGACGCTGACCATGAAGGACGTGGTCGTCCTCGCCTCGGAGGGCGACGCCGGCTGCCGCCAGGTGGTCGCCGACGCGGGTGCGACGATCGGCGCCGTCGTGGCGGGTCTGGGTATGGCGGTCAACCCGCAGTGCGTGGTGGTCGGCGGCGAGCTGGCCGAGACCGGTGAGGTGCTCCTCGGGCCCATGCGCGAGGCGATCCGCCGCCGGGTGCTGCTCAACCACATCGCCCCGCTCGAGGTCGTGGCCGCAGAGCTCGGGACGCGCGCTGAGGTCATGGGGGCTGTGCTGCTCGTCAGCGAGAACGTCGACCCGATGACGTCCGGGGTCGAGGGCGACCCGCTGGGCCGGGCATCGGGCGGCTGGTCGTGAGCCACCAGGACAGGCAGGACGACCCCAGGACGATGACGACCGGGAGGGTGCTTTGAGCGCAACGGAGAGCGAGCTGACGCCGCTCCTGACCATGCGGCAGATCACCAAGCGCTTCGGCGCCGTGGAGGCGCTGGTCGGGGTGGATCTGGACGTGCACGCCCACGAGGTGGTGGCGCTGGTCGGTGACAACGGCGCCGGCAAGTCGACGCTGGCCAAGGTGGTGTCCGGGGTCGTGCAGCCGGACGCGGGCTTCATCGAGCTGGGTGGGGAGCAGGTGACGATACCGTCGGCCGGTGCGGCGCACGCGATGGGGATCGCCACCGTGTTCCAGGACCTCGCCCTGTGCGAGAACCTCAGCGTGACGGCCAACATCTTTCTCGGGCGTGAGCTGAGGGTCCGGCCGGGAGGGCCCCTCGACGAGGACCGGATGATCCTCACGGCCCGATCGATCCTGCACGACCTCACGGCCGGGATCCCGTCGGTCGCAGTGCCCGTGCGGGAGCTGTCGGCCGGCCAGCGTCAGGCCGTCGCGATCGCCCGGACGCTGACCAGCAGGCCCCGCATCGTGGTGCTGGACGAGCCGACGGCTGCGCTGTCGGTCGTGCAGACGGCCGAGGTGCTCATGCTCATCGAGCGCCTGCGCGAGATGGGCCTGGGGGTCATCCTCATCAGCCACAACATGACCGACGTCCGAGCGGTCTCCGACCGGGTCGAGGTGCTGCGGCACGGCCGGAACAACGGCTCGTTCGACGCCGCCTCGGCGACGCCGGAGTCCATCCTGGGGGCGATCACCGGGGTGTCGGTGCGCCGCCCGAACCGGTCGACGCGCAGCCCCTTGGGCGATCCCTACCAGATGACTTGAGTTCAGCGGTTGACGCCAAGGACTTCGTCAGGCCGCCGCTGAGTTCAGGAAGGGCCAGATTCACCTGAAACGGGGTCACCAGATCACGATCTGGTGACGATGAGGCGCAGATTGAGTTCACTAGTTGTCTTCAAGCCTCGAAGCGCCCTAACGTCTGCATCGGACAGCCGGCCCTCGTGGCCGATCGTGCAACGTGGCACAGGAGAGCAAGCGAATGACGGACGCACCGGTCCTCCTCGAGATGAGGTCGATCACCAAGATCTTCCCCGGCGTGAAGGCGCTCGACGACGTCAGCATGCGCGTCACCGTCGGCGAGATCCACGCGATCTGCGGGGAGAACGGCGCGGGCAAGTCGACCCTGATGAAGGTGCTCTCGGGCGTCTACCCGCACGGCACGTACTCGGGCGAGATCGTCTACGAGGGCCAAGAGGTCCGGTTCAACAACATCAAGAGCAGCGAGCACGCCGGGATCGTCATCATCCACCAGGAGCTCGCGCTCATCCCCGAGCTGTCGATCACCGAGAACATCTTCCTGGGCAACGAGGTCACCGGCCGGTTCGGTCTGGACTGGGAGACGGCCCGGTCCCGCGCAGCCGAGCTCCTCGCCCGGGTCGGGCTGGACGAGTCGCCCGACGAGCTCATCAAGAACATCGGCGTGGGAAAGCAGCAGCTCGTCGAGATCGCCCGGGCCCTGGCCAAGGACGTGCGCCTGCTGATCCTGGACGAGCCCACCTCGGCCCTCAACGAGGACGACTCCGCCCACCTGCTCGACCTGCTGCGCGGCCTGCGGGCCAAGGGCATGACCTGCATCATGATCTCCCACAAGCTCAACGAGATCGAGGCGATCGCCGACTCGATCACGATCATCCGGGACGGCCGCGCGGTCGAGACCCTGTACGCCGCGGCAGGTGAGATCGACGAGGACCGGATCATCCGCGGGATGGTCGGCCGGTCCCTCAACTCGCGCTTCCCGCACCGCACCCCCGAGATCGGCGAGACGTTCTTCGAGGTCTCGGGATGGACCGTCGAGCACCCGCAGGTGCCGGGCCGACTGGTCTGCAACCGGTCGAGCTTTCACGTGCGCCACGGGGAGATCGTCGGGTTCGCGGGCATCATGGGCGCCGGCCGGACCGAGCTCGCCCGGTCGATCTTCGGTCGCAACTACGGCCGCTTCCTCGGTGGCGAGCTGCGGATCGATGGTCGCCAGGTCGCGCTGCACACCGTGCAGCAGGCCATCGACCACAAGATCGCCTACGTCCCCGAGGACCGCAAGGCGCTCGGCCTCAACCTCCTGGACACGATCTCCGACACGATCGTCTCGGCCGCGCTGCGCAAGATCTCCCGCCGAGGCGTCGTCGACGCCGACGCCGGACACGTGGCCGCCGAGGGTTACCGGGTCTCCCTCAACATCAAGGCGGGATCGGTGCGCGACGGCGTCGTCAAGCTGTCCGGGGGCAACCAGCAGAAGGTGCTGCTGGGCAAGTGGATGTTCCCCGAGCCTGACCTGCTCATCCTGGACGAGCCCACCCGCGGCATCGACGTGGGGGCCAAGTTCGAGATCTACGGGCTCGTCAACGCCCTGGCGGCCGCGGGCAAGGGTGTCATCGTCATCTCCTCCGAGCTGCCCGAGCTCCTCGGTCTGTGCGACCGGATCTACACGATCTTCGAAGGCTCGATCACCGGGGTGCTGGACCGCGAGGACGCCACCCAAGAGGGCCTCATGCGACTCATGACCGGCGCCGCCCCGGCGCCCGTCAGTTGACCACCCAGACGTACGGCAGAAGGACGAACGGACGATGAAGTCACTCAAGCAGCTCGTCGCGGGCGGCGCGCGCCAGTTCGGCATGGTGTTCGCGCTCATCGCACTCGTGCTGGTGTTCCAGGTGTGGACGGGCGGCAAGGTGCTGACCCCGACCAACGCGCAGAACATCATCAACGGCAACTCCTACGTGCTCATCCTGGCGATCGGGATGGTGCTGGTGATCATCGCCGGCCACATCGACCTGTCGGTGGGCTCGGTAGCGGCCGTGGTCGGCATCATCGTGGCTCTGGCGATCCGCGACTGGGGCATCACGTGGTGGATGGGCATCGTGCTCGGCCTCGCCGTGGGTGCGGTGATCGGTGCGTGGCAAGGCTTCTTGGTCGCCTACGTGGGGATCCCAGGCTTCATCACCACCCTCGCGGGCATGATGCTCTTCCGCGGGGCCAACCAGTACATCGGCAACTCCAACACCATCCCGGTGCCGAAGGAGATCCAGTTCCTCGGCGCCGGATACCTGCCCGAGTGGGGACCGTCCACCGGCCTGAACAACTCCACGCTCCTGCTGGGCATCGTGGCCATCCTCACCCTGGTCGCGGTCGAGATCCGCCGGCGACGGTCGGCGGCCCGGCTCGGTGCCGAGCCGGCGCCCACGTGGATCTCGATCGTGAAGGTCGGAACCCTCTCGGTCGTCATCGCCTACCTCACCTGGCTGTTCGGCAGCGGCCGGTCCGGGACGTCGTTCCCGGTCGCCGGCGTCATCCTGCTGGGCCTCGTCCTGATCTACGGCTTCGTCTCCAACCGGACGATCACCGGCCGGCACGTCTATGCCGTCGGTGGCAACCGCTCCGCGGCGGCGCTGTCCGGGGTCAACATCCGGCGGACCAACTTCTTCGTCATGATGAACATCTCGATCATGGCGGCGCTGGCCGGCATCGTGTTCATCGGACGGTCGACGGCCTCAGGCCCCTTCGACGGCACCAACTGGGAGCTCGACGCGATCGCCGCCGTCTTCATCGGCGGGGCGGCGGTCTCCGGCGGCGTCGGCACGGTGGTCGGATCGGTCATCGGCGGTCTGGTGATGGCCGTCCTCAACAACGGCCTCCAACTCCTGGGCGTGGGCTCCGACCGCACCCAGATCATCAAGGGTCTGGTGCTCCTCGCCGCCGTGGCCTTCGACGTCTACAACAAGGTCCAGGGCCGTCCGTCACTCATCGGGCTCCTCTTGCAGAAGCGGCGCCGCGCCGAGGTCGCGGCCGCTGCACCCGGCGGGTTCGAGGAGTCCGCCGCCGAGGTCGTCAGGCCAGGGAGCAGCTCTCGGGACGCCTGACCGACCCTCCCCCCACTCAGTCTCCGTCGGCCCCGACGGAGTCCTACCCCGATGCACCCGAAGACGGGTGCCCGCACGAAAGAGAGTGACTCACCACCATGAAGAAGCTCACCACCGCGCTCCTCGCAGCGACTGCTGCCGGAGCCTTGATGCTCGCGGGTTGCTCCACGAGCGACCGTGACGCCACCGCAGAGGAGACCGGCACCGACTCGACGACCGAGGAGACCGCCGCGGCAGGCTTCGCGGCCGACGCCACGATCGGGATCGCCCTGCCGCAGAAGACGTCGGAGAACTGGGTGCTCGCCGAGCAGCTGTTCAAGGACGGCCTGGAGGAGGCCGGGTTCAACGGGATCGTCCAGTTCGCCAACGGTGGCGTCACCGAGCAGCAGAACCAGATCCAGGCCATGACGGAGCAGGGCGCGGCCGTCATCGTCGTCGGCGCGATCGACGGCTCGCAGCTCGGCACGCAGCTTGATGCCGCCAAGGCCGACGGGGCCTACGTCATCGCGTACGACCGCCTTCTGAAGAACACCGAGGCCGTCGACCTGTACATCGCCTTCGACAACTACCAGGTCGGTGTGCTCCAGGGCACGGCGCTCCTCGAGGGCCTCGCCGCCCGCAAGGGTGACGGCCCGTACAACATCGAGCTCATCGCGGGCTCGCCGGACGACGCGAACGCCACGCCGTTCTTCGAGGGCGCCATGAGCATCCTCCAGCCGAAGATCGACGACGGCACGCTCGTCGTCGTCTCGGACCAGGTCACCTTCGAGGAGGTCGCCACCCAGGGCTGGAAGGCCGAGAACGCGCAGAAGCGGATGGACACCGTCCTCTCCGGCTTCTACACGGACACCGAGCTCCACGGCATCCTGTCCCCGAACGACACCCTGGGCCGCGCGGCGATGACCGCCGTGGCGCAGGCCGGCAAGGACACCCCGGTCGTCACCGGCCAGGACTCCGAGGTCGAGTCGGTCAAGTCGATCATGGCCGGCGAGCAGTGGTCCACGATCTACAAGGACACCCGCGAGCTCGTGGCGCAGACCATCGCGACCATCAAGGCGCTCCAGGCCGGCGAGGAGGCGGACGTGAACGACGAGACGTCGTACGACAACGGCGTCAAGATCGTCCCGGCCTACCTGCTCACGCCGTTCATCGTCACCCAGGAGAACGCCGCCGAGATCTATGCGGACGACGCCGCGCTCTTCCCGCTCACGCAGGAGTGACGTCCCGCTGACTCTGTAGAGCAGCACCACACGCCCGAGGGCGGGTCCCGGTACTCCGGGGCCCGCCCTCGGGCGTTCCTGGCTTCTCCGGTGGCACCCGGGGGCGCCGGACGGGCAGGATCGTCGGGTGCCCTCCGACCCGGTGACCCAGCGCGCACCTCTGCACCCGGACGGCCTGCCCCGGGTCGCGATCCGGGTCAGGCCCGGCGCCTCGCGGACGGCGGTCGGCGGCGCCTACGGCGACCGCCTGGTGGTCCGGGTGTCCTCCCGCGCGGTCGACGGCGCCGCCACCGAGTCCGCGCTCGCGGCGGTGGCCGAGGCGTTCGGCGTGCGCCGGCGCCAGGTCCGACTGGTCAACGGCGAGACCAGCCGGGACAAGCTGGTCGAGCTGGAGCTCGACCCCGCCGAGACCCTGCGCCGCGTCGGCGAGCTGCTCGGCTGACCCCCCGCGCCATCGTCGGCGCGTGAGCGCTCACATGACGCGACGCGCCCACTCCCGTGACAGGAATCTCTGCAAGACCTTGCAGATCATGAAAGAACCCCGCTATGTTCGCCAGGAACCGGTCGGAGAACCGGGACACCACGGACGAAGGGGTCCCCATGCCACGCTCGACGCGCGCCCTGACACTGCTCACGGCTCTGGGGATCGCTCTCGTCGGCGTGGTGGTCCCCCAGGTCACCCCCGCCCTGGCGGAGACCACGTCGGTGGCCGTGGTCGGCAGCCTGCAGTCGGAGATCGGCTGCCCAGGCGACTGGCAGCCGGACTGCACCCAGAGCGAGCTGCTGGCGACCAGCACTCCGGGGCAGTACGCAGCGGAGTTCACGGTCCCCGCCGGGTCGTGGGAGTACAAGGTCGCCCTCAACGACACCTGGGACGTGGCCTACGGGCGCGACGGGGGCGGCGACAACATCCCGCTGGTCCTGGCCGGCGCGACAACGCTGCGCGTGACCTACGACGACACCTCCCACCGGATCGCACTGGCCCCGGTCGACCTCGCCGGTGACTACACCGCGGCGGACGACTCCCTGGTGGCCCCCCCCGCGCGCCAGCCCGGCTCGGCCGAGCAGTTCTACTTCGTCATGACCGACCGCTTCGCCAACGGCGACGCATCCAACGACACCGGCGGCCTCAGCGGCGACCGGCTCACCACCGGCCTCGACCCGACCGACAAGGGGTTCTACCACGGTGGAGACCTCGCGGGTCTGCGCGCGCAGCTCGACTACATCGAGGGCCTCGGCACGACGGCGATCTGGCTGACGCCGTCCTTCCTCAACCGTCCGGTCCAGGGCACCGGCGCCGACGTGAGCGCCGGGTACCACGGTTACTGGATCACCGACTTCACCCGGATCGACCCGCACCTGGGCACCAACGCCGAGCTCGAGGGCCTCATCGCCGACGCGCACACCCGGGGCATCAAGGTCTACTTCGACATCATCACCAACCACACCGCCGACGTCGTCGACTACCAGCAGGGCACCTACGACTACATCGACCAGGCGACCCGGCCGTACACCGACGCCGGCGGCACGGCGTTCGACCCGGGCGACTACGCCGGGACCGGCACCTTCCCGGCTCTGGACCCCGCCACCTCCTTCCCGTACACGCCGGTGATCCCCGCGGCCGACGCCGACCTCAAGGTCCCGGCCTGGCTCAACGACCCGACGCTGTACCACAACCGCGGGAACTCGACCTGGTCAGGGGAGTCGGTCACCTTCGGTGACTTCTCCGGCCTCGACGACCTCATGACCGAGCACCCCACCGTCGTCAACGGGTTCGTCGACGTCTACCAGGACTGGATCGACCTCGGGATCGACGGCTTCCGGATCGACACGGCCAAGCACGTGAACATCGAGTTCTGGGAGCAGTGGACCACCGAGGTCCTCGACTACGCCCACGCCCAGGGCAAGCCCGAGTTCTTCATGTTCGGCGAGGTGTACGACGCCGACGCGGCCAAGCTCGCGCCGTACGTGCGTGGTACGGACATGAGCTCGGTGCTCGACTTCGCCTTCCAGGCCTCCGCCTCGAGCTTCGCCCGCGGCTTCAGCCCGTCCAGCCTGGAGAACCTCTTCGCCAGCGACGACTGGTACACCACGCCCACGACGAGCTCCACGGCGCTGCCGACCTTCCTCGGCAACCACGACATGGGGCGCGTGGGCTACTTCGTCAAGGACTCCGGCTCGGCCCTCGAGCGCTCCGAGCTCGCCCACACGCTCATGTACCTCACCCGTGGCCAGCCGGTCGTCTACTACGGCGACGAGCAGGGCTTCGTCGGCAACGGCTCGCTCGGCGGCACCGACAAGGACGCCCGCCAGGACATGTTCGCCACCCAGGTGGCCGAGTACGCGAACCAGGCCCTGCTCACCGGTGAGACAGCCGGCTCCCAGGACCGCTTCGACACCACCTCGCCGCTGTACGCCCACATCGCCGAGGTCGCAACGCTGCGCAGCGCGACCCCTGCACTCACCTCGGGCGCCCAGATCGAGCGCCCGGACTCGGGGGCCGGGGCCGGCTCGGTCTACGCCTTCTCCCGCGTGGAGCGGGACGTCCAGGTCGAGCACCTGGTGGCCCTCAACAACGCGGCGTCCGCCGCGACGGTCTCCGTCACGTCGCTGACGCCCGGCGCCACGTTCATCGGCCTGTACGGCGGCCATGCCCCGGTCACGGCCGACGCCGCCGGGGTCGTGACGCTCACCGTCCCCGCCCTGGGTGCCGTGGTCCTGGTTGCCGACCGCACGGTCGCGGCCGGCGACGGTGGCACCGACCTGACTGTGAGCGCCCCGACGCCCGGAGCCGCCGTGCGCGGCTCGGTCCCCGTCGCCGCGACCGTCGACGACGTGTGGCAGGAGACCTCCTTCGCCTGGCGGGTCGCCGGTGACACGACGTGGCACGCGCTCGGCACCGCCGAGGACACCTCCCCGCGCGTGATCACCGACGTCCCGGCAGACCTCGCCGACGGAACGCTCGTCGAGTACCGCGCCGTGTCGCAGGACGCCGCCGGGAACCGCGCGGCCGGCTCGACGTTCGCATCCGTCGGCCTCGCCGTCGACGGCGTCGTCCCCGATGAGCCCGACCCGGGCAACCTGCTGGTCACCGCCCCGGGCAGCTACCAGAGCGAGATCGGCTGCCCTGGCGACTGGCAGCCCGACTGCCTCGCCGCGCAGCTCACCGCGCGGGGCGGGGGCCGCTACGCGATGACCGTCTCGGTGCCCCCGGGCAGCTACGAGTACAAGATCGCCATCGGCGGGACGTGGGACGTGAACTACGGGGCGGGCGGAGCGCCCGGCGGCGCGAACCTCCCGTTCACCGTGACCGGCGACGTCTCCCAGGACGTGACGTTCGTCTACGACCACGCGACCCACGCCTTCACGACCAGCGCGCAGGGTGCGCTGCTCACCGTGGCGGGCAGCTTCCAGAGCGAGGTGGGATGCCCGGGCGACTGGCAGCCCGACTGCCTCGCGAGCTGGCTGGCCGACCCGGACGGCGACGGCACGTACACCTTCACCACCGACCTCATCCCGGCCGGCGCCTACGAGGCGAAGGTCACCCACGGCCTGTCGTGGAGCGAGAACTACGGTGCGAACGGCGTGCGGGACGGGTCGAACATCCCGTTCCAGTCGCCGGGCGGCAAGCCGATCACCTTCAGCTACGTGCTCGCGACGCACCTGCTCACCATCGAGGTGACCGACCCGCCGCTGGCCGGCCTGGGCCAGCAGCAGGCGCACTGGATCGACGCCACCACCCTGGCGTGGCCTTCTGCCCTGCTCGGCGGAGCGGACCCGAGCGACCTGACCTTCCGGCTGCACCACGCACCGGACGCCGGGCTGGGCGTCGAGGACGGCGCCGTCGTCGGCGCTGAGGCGGTCGACCTGACCTACGACCCGGCCGGTCTCTCCGACGCCCAGGTCGAGGCCTTCCCGGCCCTCGGCGGCTACCTCGCGCTGCACCTGGAGGCACCGCGGGTCGACGTCGAGGCCTGGCTGACCGGCGAGCTGCTGGTCACCCAGCAGGACGCCGACGGTCTGACGGCGGCGACCGGGGTGCAGATCCCCGGCGTGCTGGACGACCTCTACGCCGACGCCGCCCGGGACCGCACGCTGGGTGTCACCTGGCGGGGCCGCACGCCGCGGCTCGCACTCTGGGCACCCACGGCCCAGGACGTCGACCTGCTGCTCTGGCGCGGCGGCGACACGTCCGTGCCGCCGATGCGGGTGCCGATGGTCCACCGGGCCGACGGCTCCTGGACCGTCCAGGGCGCCCGTGCCTGGAAGGATGCGACCTACCGCTACGAGGTGACTGTCTATGCGCCCACCACCGACGCGGTCGAGGTCAACGAGGTCACCGACCCGTACTCGGTCGGGCTGACGCTCAACTCGACCCACTCGGTGCTGGTGGACCTTGACGACCCCGCCCTGGCACCGCGCCAGTGGCGCACGGCCCGCCAGCCGGTCGTCAAGCCCGTGGACCAGACGATCTACGAGCTGCACGTCCGGGACTTCTCGATCAGCGACGCCACGGTCCCGGCCGAGCGCCGCGGGACGTACCTCGCGTTCGCCGAGCGCCGCAGCGCCGGACGTCAGCACCTGCAGGCCCTGGCCGACGCCGGTCTGACGACGGTCCACCTGCTGCCGACGTTCGACATCGCGTCCATCGAGGAAGACCGGACCGTCCAGCAGACGCCGGACTGCGACCTGGCGTCGTTCGCCCCGGACTCGCCGGAGCAGCAGGCCTGCATCGAGCCGGTCCGTGACACCGACGGCTACAACTGGGGCTACGACCCGCTGCACTTCTCGACGCCCGAGGGCTCGTACGCCGTGAACCCGAACGGGGGCTCGCGCGTCGCCGAGTTCCGCACGATGGTCGGCGCCCTGCACTCCGACGGGCTGCAGGTCGTGCTCGACCAGGTGTTCAACCACACGGCTGCCAGCGGCCAGGACCCGAAGTCGATCCTCGACCGCGTGGTCCCCGGCTACTACCACCGGCTCAACGCCGTGGGTCAGGTGGAGACCTCCACCTTCTGCCAGAACGTGGCGACCGAGCACGCGATGGCCGAGCAGATGATGGTCGACTCCGTGGTGACCTGGGCGCGCGACTACAAGGTCGACGGCTTCCGGTTCGACCTCATGGGTCACCACAGCCGCGAGTCCATGCTGGCCGTGCGGGGGGCGCTGGACGCCCTGACCCCGCGGCGCGACGGCGTGGACGGCAGCAACGTGTACCTCTACGGCGAGGGTTGGAACTTCGGCGAGGTGGCGAACAACGCCCTCTTCACCCAGGCCACCCAGGGCCAGCTCGGCGGGACCGGGATCGGGACCTTCAGCGACCGGCTCCGTGACGCCGTGCGCGGTGGCGGGCCGTTCGACGAGAACCCGCGGGTCCAGGGCTTCGGCTCCGGCCTGGCGACCGACCCCAACGGTGACGCCATCAACGGGACCCCTGCCGAGCAGGCCGCGCGCCTGGGGCACCTGACGGACCTCGTCCGCCTGGGCATGGCAGGCAACCTGCGGGACTACTCCTTCGTGACCAGCGACGGGACCGTCAAGCAGGGCTCCGAGCTCGACTACAACGGCCAGCCGGCCGGGTATGCCGACTCGCCCGAGGAGGTCATCACCTACGTCGACGCGCACGACAACGAGACCCTGTTCGACTCCCTTGCCCTCAAGCTGCCGCAGAGCACCACCATGGCGGACCGGGTCCGGATGAACACGGTGTCGCTGGCGACGACGGCACTGGCCCAGACGCCCTCGTTCTGGCACGCGGGCGCCGACCTGCTGCGCAGCAAGTCGCTGGACCGCAACAGCTACAACTCCGGCGACTGGTTCAACGTCCTGGACCTGTCGGGTCAGACCAACGGCTTCGGCCGCGGTCTGCCGCCGGCCGGGGACAACCAGGCGAAGTGGCCGTACATGCAGCCGCTGCTCGCCGACCCGGCCCTGGTGCCGGCCCCGGCCGACATCGCTGCGGCCACTGCGGCGGCCCAGGACCTCCTGCGCCTGCGGTCCTCGACGGATCTGTTCCGGTTGGGCAGTGCCGACCTCATCGAGCAGAAGGTGACGTTCCCGGGCAGCGGTCCGGATGCGGCGCCCGGGGTGGTCGTCATGCACGTGGACGACACGGTCGGCCGCGACATCGACCGCCGCCTCGACGGGGTGCTCGTGGTGCTGAACGCGTCCGACGCGGCCGTGACGATCCCCGTCGCGGGCCTGGCCGGGGACCGGTACGTGCTCTCGTCCGTGCAGGCGCGGGGCTCGGACCCCGTCGTGAAGCAGACGGCGTGGACCACGGCCACCGGCACGGTCAGCGTCCCGGCGAGGACCGTCGCGGTGCTCGTCGACGACCAGCCCGTTCGCCCCTGCCACGGCGGTGGCTGGGGTGGCTGGTTCGGCTGGGGCGGCTGGGGTGGCTGGTTCGGCTGGTGGTGCAGCGGCTCGGCCCGCGTGAGCTGACGGTTGGTCGGACGGCCGGACGGATGGCCGGGCAGCGGCTCAGCTGGTCCGGGGGTCCCATGGCGTGGTCGATGCGAGGACTGCCTGCAGGTCGACGTTGGACAGGGTGTTGCGGGTGAAGCCGCTGACCGCGACGGTCAGGGCTGCGAGCGACTGCGGGCTGATCGCCGCGCCGTGGGCGACCGACGGGACGAGCGTGTCCGAGACGAACGAGGCCTGCGCCTCGCGCTGGTAGCGGGCCAGCGCCCCCGAGCTGACGTCCGTGCGGGCCGGGAGCGCGCCCTTGGCGTTCGCGAAGGTCACCTGCGCCTGCGGGGACGCTAGGGTCCGCAGCCAGGCGGTGGCCTCCTCGGGATGGCGCGCGCCGACCGGCAGCGTGAAGGCGTCCATCACGAGGTCGAAGACGTCGTCGGTCCCAGGGACCGGCCACCACACCACCGAGCCGGGGTTGCGTGCCTCGAAGGGCACCTCGGCCCAGTCGCCCATGACGGTGAACGCCGCCTCGCCGTCGAGCACGAGCTGGGCGGCGTCCTGCCAGTCCAGGGCGTCGCGGTCGGCGTTGGTGTAGCGCATCAGCCGGCCGAAGTCGACGAGCGCCGAGGCGACCGCTCCGGACGTCGGGTCGGTCGTCCCGTCCCAGAGCCCGGCGTAGGCCTGCGGCCCGAGCCTCGAGAGGAGCACCTGCTCGAGCAGGTGGACCTGGGTCCAGGTCGAGGCGATCGCCAGGGGGGTCACGCCCGAGGCGGCAATCGCGTCCAGGGCGACGAACCACTCGTCCAGGGAGGCGTAGCGGGTGGCCGGGTCCAGGCCGGCCGTGACCAGGACGTCGGGGTTGACCCAGACCAGGTTCGCGCGGTGCAGGTTGGACGGCACGGCGTACACCGAGCCGTCGACGGTCAGCAGGTCGAGCACTTCGGGCGGCAGGACCTCGGCCAGCTCCAGCTCGTCGTAGAGGTCGTCCAGGGGCTGGAGGCGACCCTGGGCGACGTGGTCGGCGAGCTCGGCGCCCGGGTGCACCTGGAAGGTGTCCGGCGGGTCGTTGTTGCGCAGGCGGGAGGCGAGCACGTCCTTGGCGGCCGAGCCGGCGCCGCCGGCGATCGCGCCGTCGACGTAGGTCACGTCGGGGTTCTGCTGGGTGAACACCGAGACCAAGGAGTCCATCGCCAGCTTCTCCGAGCCGCTGGCCCACCAGGTGAAGACCTCGACGCCGCCGGGGGTGACCGGGTCAGGCTCCGCGGCGCTCCTGGGCGAGCAGGCAGTCAGGGCTAGCGCCATGCAGGCGGCAGCAGACAGCGCCACGGTTGCGAGCCGCGCACGGCGAGCACTCATCCGCGTCCGCCTCCGTCCCGCGCCGATGGGCGCTGAGCACCCGATCCTCCACGATCTAGCAGTGAGCATCCCACGGGGCCCGGGGCCGGGGGCCAGGGCCCCGGCGAGCGCTATCCTCGCGTGTGGCCAAGGACCGGGCGACGCCGGGATCCCAGACGTCGCTCCGCGAGGCCAACCGGGCCAGGATCGTGAGCGCGGTGCAGCAGCGCGGGTCCATCACGCAGATCGAGCTGGCCGGGGTCACCGGGCTGTCCGCCGCGACGATCTCCAACATCGTCAAGGAGCTGACGGTCGCCGGGGTGCTGCACACGGCACCCACCTCGCGCTCCGGCCGCCGCGCCCAGGAGGTCACCCTCGCGCGCAACCTCGGGCTCGTCGCCGGTGTGCACCTGGCCGAACGCTCGCTGCGGGTGGCCCTGGCCGACGTCACCCATCGGGTGGTCGCCGAGCAGCGGCTGCCGCTGCCGCCGGGGCACCGCGCGGACTCCAGCCTCGACCGGGTCGCGCTGATGATCGAGGAGATGGTCGAGTCGGTCGGCGCCACGTGCGCCGAGGTGCTGGCCGTCGGGGTGGGCGTCCCGGCGCCGATCGACGTCGCCTCAGGTCAGGTCTCGGCCGGCGGGATCCTGCGGGGCTGGGGTGGCGTCGTCATCCCCGAGGTGCTCGGCCAGCGCCTCGACCTGCCCGTCGTCGTCGACAACGACGCCAACCTCGGTGCGTTGGCCGAGGCCCGCCTCGGCGCGGCTCGCGGCCGCCAGCACGTCGCGTACCTGCGGGTCTCGCACGGGGTCGGGCTCGGTCTCGTGCTCGGCGGGCAGGTGCTGCGCGGACGCAGCGGCGCGGCGGGGGAGCTCGGTCACCTGGTGGTCGAGGAGGACGGGCTGGCGTGCCGGTGCGGCTCGCGGGGCTGCCTGGAGACCGTCATCGGTGCTGCCCACCTCCTGGCCCGGCTCACCCCGACCCACGGACACCTCACCCTGCGCGACCTCGTCGTCCAGGCCGTGGCGGGGGACAGCACGTGCCGGACGGTCGTCGCCGAGGCAGGCGAGCGGCTCGGCCGGGTCGCGGCGACGGTCTGCACCCTGCTGGACCCCGAGATCGTCGTCGTCGGCGGGGACCTGTCCATGGCCGGTGACCTGCTGCTCACCCCGATGCGCCGCGCCCTGGCGCAGCGGGTGCTGGTCACCGATGCCGGTCCGGTTCCGGTCGAGGCGTCGGTCTTCGGCGGGCTGTCCGAGATGCGCGGGGCGCTCGTGCTGGCGCTGGACACCTACGAGGTCGGCGCCCCGCACGGGGCCAGGGGAGGGTCATGAAGCGTCCTCTGGTGCTGGTGCTGGTGCTCGGCGCGCTCGCCGCCCTGACGGCCTGCGCGGTCCCGGCGGACGTCGAGGCGCCGACGATCGCCCTGCTGCTGCCCGAGTCCAAGACGAGCCGGTACGAGCAGATCGACCGACCGGTCTTCGAGCAGGTCGTCGCCGAGCGGTGCGCCGAGTGCCGGGTGCTCTATGCCAACGCAGGGCAGGACGCCGCCCGGCAGCAGCAGCAGGCCGAGTCGGCCCTCACCCAGGGCGCCCAGGTCCTCGTCCTCGGGGCGGTCGACGCCTCGGCGGCGCAGAGCATCGTGACGGCGGCCGCCGAGCGAGGCGTCGCCGTCATCGCCTACGACCGGTTCATCGCCGACGCCCCGCTGGACTACTTCGTGGCCTACGACCCGGTGCGCGTGGGACAGCTCCAGGGTCAGGCGCTGGTCGAGGCGATCGGGCCGACCGAGCCGGGCCAGGGTCTGCTCGTCGTGCAGGGGGCGAGCACCGACCCCAACGTCGCGGGGCTGCGGACCGGGCTGGCCCGGGCGCTGGAGGGGACGGGACTGACGGTGCTCGCGGAGTACGAGACCCCGGACTGGAGCCCCGACAAGGCCCAGGAGTGGGTCCAGGGCCAGCTGACGCAGTACTCGGGTCGCGTGGTCGGGGTCTACGCGGCCAACGACGGGACGGCCGGCGGCGCGATCTCCGCGATGCGGGCGGCCGGTCTGGACCCGGTGCCGCCGGTGACCGGGCAGGACGCCGAGCTGGCGGCGATCCAGCGGATCGTGGCGGGGGACCAGTACATGACGGTCTACAAGGCGATCAGCCAGCAGGCGCGCACCGCTGCCGAGCTGTCGGTCCGGGTGCTGCGGGGCGAGGTGCCGGCGGCGACGGTCGAGGTCCAGGGGGTCCCGTCGGTGCTGCTCGTGCCGGTTGCGGTCACCAGGGCCCAGGTTGCTGCGGTGATCGTCGGCGGCGGCGTGCTCAGCGCCGCGGAGATCTGCGTGGAGCCGTACACGGCGGCCTGCCGTGAGCTCGGCCTGGTCGGGACGGAGGATCAGGGATGAACGAGAACGGCCCGGCCCCGGTGATCTCCCTGCGGGGGATCACCCACAGCTACGGGGCGGTGCGCGCCCTGGTGGACGTCGACCTCGACGTGCATGCCCGCGAGGTCGTCGCCGTGGTCGGCGACAACGGTGCGGGCAAGTCGACGCTGGTAGGAGTGCTCGCAGGTGTGCTCGTGCCCGACGGCGGCGAGGTGGTGGTCGAGGGTCGTGAGATGCAGCTCACCTCGCCCGGCCTGGCCCGCCAGCTCGGGATCGCGACAGTCTTCCAGGACCTTGCCCTGTGCGAGGACCTCGACGTCGTCGAGAACCTCTTCCTCGGCCAGGAGCTGCGCCGCTGGCTAGCGCTGGACGAGGTGGCGATGGAGCGCGAGGCCTGGCACCTGCTGGCCCAGCTCGCCGTGCGGGTGCCCTCGGTGCACGCCCCGGTCGCGTCATTGTCCGGGGGTCAGCGCCAGGCGGTGGCCATCGCGCGCGCGTTGCTCGGCGAGCCGAAGGTGCTCGTCCTGGACGAGCCGACCGCCGCGCTGGGCGTCACCCAGACCGCCGAGGTGCTCAACCTCGTCGAACGGGTGCGCGACAGCGGTTACGGGGTGGTGATGGTGAGTCACAACATGACCGACGTGCAAGCCGTCGCGGACCGCGTCGTCGTGCTGCGGCGCGGGCGCGTCAACGGGGACTTCGACGCCAACCTCGCCAGCTACGAGGACATCATCGCCGCGATCACCGGGGCCGGCCCGGCCCGACCGGCGCGACGTCGAGGGGAGCCGTCATGAACCGTGCGATGGCGGCCGGGGACGACCGAGGCGTGGGCGCGCGGGCCTCGTGGCGGCACGGCGGGACGGCGCCGATCGGCTGGCGCGACCGCGACCTCGGCTCGCTGCCGGTGGTCGGCGCGCTGGCCGTGCTCGGGCTCGTCTTCCAGGCGGCGAACCCGAACTTCCTGTCGGCGGACAACCTCGTCAACCTCACCCTGCAGTCCGCGACCACCGGGGTGATCACCCTCGGCATCGTCCTGGTGCTTCTCGTCGGGCAGATCGACCTGTCCGTCGGTGCGGTCAGCGGGCTCGCCGCCGCCGTCGTCGCCGTGGGGTTCGTGCAGCAGGGCTGGCCGCTCGCGGTCGCCGTCATCGCGGCCCTCGCGCTCGGCGCAACCATCGGCGCCGGGTACGGCTGGCTGTTCACCCGCCTCGGCGTGCCGAGCTTCGTGCTCACCCTTGCCGGGCTGCTCGTCGTGCTCGGGCTGCAGGTCAGGGTGCTGGGCAGCACCGGGTCGATCACCCTGCCCTACGAGTCCTGGCTCGTGTGGTTCTCGCAGCAGGCCTTCCTCCCGGACGCGGTGGCGTACGGGGTCGTCGGCGTGGTCGTGGCCGGGTACGCGTCCGCTCGGCTCGTCGAGCGGCGCCGACGGCTCGAGGCCGACCTGCCCGCCGCGTCGCTGCGCACGGTGACGACGCGGACCGGCTTCCTGACCATCGCCCTGCTGGTGCCCACCTGGTACCTCAACCTCGACCGCGGGATCGGTGCGTCCTTCGTCCTGTTCATCTCCCTGGTCGTCGCGACCGACCTGCTGCTGCGCCGCACCCGGTGGGGACGCTCGGTGCGTGCTGTCGGCTCCGACGTCGGCTCGGCGCACCGGGCTGGGTTCGCCGTGCGGCGGGTCTACCTCAGCGCCTTCGTCGCCTGCGCCGGCCTGGCAGCCCTCGGCGGGGTGCTGTCGGTGGGCCGGCTGGCGGCGGCGAACCAGGGCACCGGGGGCTCGGACACCAACCTCACCGCGATCGCCGCGGCCGTCATCGGCGGGACCAGCCTGTTCGGCGGGCGGGGGAACGCCTGGTCAGCCGTGCTCGGGGTGCTGGTCATCGGCTCGATCTCGAGCGGGCTGACCCTGCTCAACCTCGACGCGTCGCTGCGCTACATCGTCACCGGCGTGGTGCTCGCCCTGGCGGTCACGGCCGACGCCGTCGGTCGGCGCACCCGCCCTGTCCCGGCGCGCTGACGCCCGGCCGCGCCGGCGCGGGAGCCGGCGTCAGCGGAAGACGATGGTGCGGCGGCCGTCGAGCAGCACGCGGTGCTCGGCGTGCCAGCGCACAGCGCGCGCCAGCGCCCGTCGCTCCACGTCCTGGCCGAGCGCGACGAGGTCCTCGACCTTGCGCGAGTGGTCCACGCGCTCGACGTCCTGCTCGATGATCGGGCCCTCGTCCAGATCGCCGGTGACGTAGTGCGCCGTGGCGCCGATGAGCTTGACGCCGCGGTCGTGTGCCTGCGCGTACGGGCGGGCGCCCTTGAAGCTGGGCAGGAACGAGTGGTGGATGTTGATGACCTTGCCGGACAGCGTGCGGCACAGGTCGTCGGACAGGATCTGCATGTAGCGGGCCAGCACCACCAGCTCGACGTCCAGCTCGGCGACCAGCGCCAGCAGCTGCGCCTCGGCGGCCGCCTTGGTGTCCCGGGTGACCGGAAGGTGGTGGAAGGCGATCCCGTAGAACCCGGCGACACCGGCCAGTGCGGTGTGGTTGGAGACCACCGCGACGATGTCCAGCGGCAGGGCCTCGGACTGCTGGCGGAAGAGCAGGTCGTGCAGGCAGTGGGCCGCGCTGGAGACCATGACCAGGGTGCGCATCCGACGTCCGACGACGTCGAGCTGCCAGGTCATCTCGAACTGCTCGGCGAGCGGCGCGATCGCGGTGTCGAGCTCGCTCCGCGAGGCGGCCGACTCGACCTGGACGCGCATGAAGAACAGCCCGGACAGCGGGTCGCCGAACTGTTGGGACTCGGTGATGTTGCCCCCGTGGCTGGCCAGCAGACCGGCGACGGCGTGCACGATCCCGGGCCGGTCGGGGCAGGACAGGGACAGCACCCAGTGGGTGGGAGCGTCGGGGATCGCCGTCGTCGAGTCGGTCACGAGGGCTGAGGCTACTCGTCGCGGCCCGGAGATCACCCGCTCGCAGCGTCTGCGCGGCGGAGCGCCCCTCGCTCGGGTACGCCGGAGAGTGTCACGATGGGGCTATGAGCGCCCCTGAGGTCAGGATCGATGTCGTGGACGACGAGGCGGCCGGCGAGCTGCTGACGATCAGGCGGGCCGCCTTCGTCACCGAGGCCCAGCTGTACGGCGACCCGAACATCCCCCCGCTGACCCAGACCCTCGAGGAGCTGCGGGCCGACCTCGCCGACGGGTCCGTCGTCACCCTCGGCGCCTGGATCGGGCACCGGCTGGTCGGCTCCATCCGGGTGGGGATCGACGGCAGCAAGGCGACGCTCGGCCGGCTGGCCGTGGTGCCCGACCTGCAGCAGAAGGGGATCGGCACCCGCCTGCTGCTCGGCGTGCCGGCTTACCTGCCGCCGGACACGACCGAGGTGTGGGTGTTCACCGGCCGTGACTCGCTGCAGAACCTGGCGATGTACACCAAGCACGGCTACCAGCACGAGTACGACGAGGCCGCCGGCGCATTGACCTACGCCTACCTGCGCAAGATCCTCGCCCACGGACCCGAGGGCGACGGGCCCGAGGGCGAGGGCGACGGGCCCGAGGGCGAGGGCGACGGGGGGTGACCAGGCCGGCTGATCGTCCGACGCCGGGGCTTGCTAGGATCGTCCCGTCGCGACTGGCGAACAGGTGGGTCACCACCGGGGAGCGACAGGCCGTAAGGCACCGCAAGCAGACTTCGGGTCGTACGCCTGGGCCCCGGGTCACCACACGAGACGTGTGCGTGCCCGGACAGATCCGGGATCCCCACGCACGCTGCTGACGCGGAGGTGAGCCATGAGCTCCGAGAACGTGATGGACCAGACCCTGGCCGAGCTCGACCCGGAGATCGCCTCCGTCCTGGACGGGGAGCTCGCCCGCCAGCGCGGCACCCTCGAGATGATCGCGAGCGAGAACTTCGTGCCGCGCGCCGTCCTGCAGGCGCAGGGCTCCGTCCTGACGAACAAGTACGCCGAGGGCTACCCGGGCAAGAGGTACTACGGCGGCTGCGAGCAGGTCGACGTCGCCGAGACGCTCGCCATCGCCCGCGCCAAGGCCCTGTTCGGGGCCGACCACGCGAACGTCCAGCCGCACTCGGGTGCCACGGCCAACGCCGCCGTCCTGCATGCGCTGATCTCCAAGGGTGACAAGCTGCTCGGGCTCGAGCTCGCGCACGGTGGTCACCTCACCCACGGAATGAAGATCAACTTCTCCGGTCGGCTGTACGAGGTCGCCGCCTACGGCGTGGACCCGGACACCTTTCTGGTCGACATGGACGTCGTGCGCGCCACGGCGCTGGCCGAGCGGCCCGACGTCATCATCGCCGGCTGGTCGGCCTACCCTCGGCACCTGGACTTCGCCGCGTTCCGGTCGATCGCCGACGAGGTCGGTGCCAAGCTCTGGGTCGACATGGCGCACTTCGCCGGCCTGGTCGCCGCGGGCCTGCACCCGAGCCCCGTGCCGCACGCCGACGTCGTCTCCTCGACCGTCCACAAGACCATCGGCGGCCCGCGCTCGGGGTTCATCCTGTCCCGCGAGGAGTACGCGAAGAAGATCGACTCCGCGGTGTTCCCGGGCCAGCAGGGCGGCCCGCTCATGCATGTCATCGCCGCCAAGGCGGTCTCCTTCAAGATTGCCGGCACCCCGGACTTCGCGGCGCGCCAGCAGCGGACCCTCGACGGAGCGCGCCTCCTCGCCGAGCGGCTGACCGCGCCCGACGTCGCCGCCGCCGGCGTCTCGGTGCTGACCGGCGGCACGGACGTGCACCTGGTCCTGGTGGACCTGCGCGCCTCGGAGCTGGACGGCCAGCAGGCCGAGGACCTGCTGCACTCGGCCGGGATCACCGTCAACCGCAACGCGGTGCCGTTCGACCCACGCCCGCCGCGCGTCACCTCCGGCCTGCGGATCGGCACGCCGGCGCTGGCCACCCGCGGGTTCGGCGACGTCGAGTTCACCGAGGTCGCCGACATCATCGCCACGGCGCTGGTCGCCGGCCGCGGGGCGGACCTCGAGGCGCTGCGTGCGCGCGTGGGCCGGCTCGTCGAGGCGTTCCCGCTCTACCCCGGCCTGCAGCAGTGACCGCTCGGATCCTCGACGGGACGGCGACGGCCGCGGTCATCAAGTCCGAGCTGGCCGTGCGGGTCGATGCGCTGCGGGACCAGGGGGTCGTCCCCGGCCTGGGCACGGTGCTCGTCGGCGAGGACCCCGGCTCGCGGGCCTACGTCGCGGGCAAGCACCGGGACTGCGCGCAGGTCGGCATCGCGTCGATCCGAGAGGACCTGCCGGCCACGGCCACCCAGGCCGAGGTCGAGGCGGCGGTCTACCGGCTCAACGCCGACCCTGCGTGCACGGGCTACATCGTCCAGCTGCCGCTTCCCCGGGGCATCGACACCAACGCCGTGCTCGAACAGATCGACCCGGCCAAGGACGCCGACGGCCTGCACCCCACCAACCTCGGGCGGCTCGTCCTGCGGGTCAACGAGCCGCTCACGTCGCCCGTGCCGTGCACGCCGCGCGGGATCCTCGAGCTGCTGACCCGGCACGGGATCTCCGTGGCGGGCCGTCACGTCGTCGTGGTCGGGCGCGGGACGACGGTGGGGCGTTCGATCGGCCTGCTGCTCACCCGTCGTGAGCACAACGCGACAGTCACCCTCACCCACACCGGCACCGCCGACCTCGCGGCGCACCTGCGCACGGCCGACGTCGTCATCGCCGCGGCCGGCGTGCCGGGGATCGTGCGAGCGGCCGACGTGCGTCCGGGCGCCGTCGTGCTCGACGTCGGCGTCTCGCGCGTCGTCGACCCGGCGGGCGGGCGGGCCCGGCTGGTCGGAGACGTCGAATTCGGGGTCGCCGAGGTCGCCGGATGGCTATCGCCCAACCCGGGGGGGGTGGGCCCGATGACACGGGCCATGCTGCTCGCGAACGTCGTCGAGGCGGCCGAGCGCGCCGCCGGGTGATCCGGCTGGGCGTGGCGTCGTA
>Ga0105047_10000935_pt1 | contig 51449 bp, 49 predicted proteins | sample MAT04_FD_78384 | JGI IMG/M metagenome (GOLD analysis project Ga0105047, IMG submission 78384) | Freshwater microbial communities from Lake Fryxell liftoff mats and glacier meltwater in Antarctica - MAT-04 (megahit assembly) | ecosystem: Environmental > Aquatic > Freshwater > Ice > Liftoff...
CCGCAGATGGGTCCGCAGCTGGTGCCGGAGCAGGACCAGCCGGTCTCGGTGGCGCACGCGCTCGAGCACCCGTCGCTATTGGCCGTGTTGCCGTCGTCACAGCTCTCGGTGCCGCGGACCAAACTGTCGCCGCAGATGGCGGCGCAGCTGGTGCCGGAGCAGGTCCAACCGGTCTCGACGGCGCAGGCGCTGGAGCAACCATCGCTATTGGCCGTGTTGCCGTCGTCGCAGGCTTCGGTGCCGCGAATGAGGCCATCGCCGCAGACACTCGCGCAGACGCTCGGTGTACCCGCGCACGTCCAGCCCGACTCGATGTGACAGGTAGCGTTGCAGCCATCGCCGGTGTAGGGGTTGCCGTCGTCGCAGGTCTCGTCGGTCTGCAGGGTCCCGTTGCCGCAGGGGACGATCTGACCGCCGCGCACCGAGAATTGAAACACGCCCGGCGAGCCGGCGTTCGAGTCGGTGCAGAGCTGGTTCACGCTGGTCGTGCGCGAGTAGGGAAGCGTCCGGTAGTTGGTGTAGTCACCGCCATCGAAGCCCGCCTGGACGCTCCCGTTGTAGACCCAGTCGCAGCGGTTGTAGCGGTACTCGATGTCGAAGTCGCCGCTGGTGCTGGAGGGCGTCAGCACGATCTGGAACGAGTTCAGCCCCGAGGTCTGGGCGCTGTAGAAGCCCACCAGATACCAGGTCACCACGATCCGCCCCCCGCTCAGACTCCAGTAGGCGCGGTTGGCGCCCGCCGGGCTGGGTACTCTGCCGCGGGTGTCCACGTCGGACCACCACACCGCGAGCATCGGGTTGTTGGAGACCGGGAACGGCGTCGGCGTGAAAGAGCCGGTCGGCGCGCCGAACGTCACGTTGCCGTTGTTGTTCACGTACATCGTCGTGTGCGTGGTCCCGAAGAAATTGATCCCCGCGGGGAAGACCGAGGTGATGTCGATCACCCCCGAAGAGCCGTCGTCGTTGGCGCCCAGCACGTTGGTGCCGAAGCCGGCGGTTCCGCCCAGACCGTTCACCAGCGTGGCTTGTGCCGACGCGAGGTTGGGGCTCGCCCATAGGGCAAGGGTGAGCAGTAAGATCCATTTCTTGGAGGGTGAGCGCATGCGGGGTCCTTTCGTGGGGGTTCACTGCTACAGCGGACGACACGCACCAGATCTGTAGCGAGGCCGTTCGATTTCGTGCGTGCGACACCCACACCCTCGTAGGCTCGCTCGCATGGAGATCGTCTACGAGGTCCGGGCCCGCTTCACCTCCCCCGAGCTACGCGAGCGCTACCTGCGCTGGCTGCGCGAGGGACACCTCGACGCGGTGGTGGCGGGCGGCGCGCTCGAAGGAGAGGCGCGGGCGAGCGACGAGATGGTGATCTCTCGCTACCGCTTTTCGTCGCGGGCCGCGTTCGAGGCGTACGAGCAAGGTCCCGCCGTCGCGCTCCGGGCCGCGGGCAAAGCGCTCTTCACCGAGGGCGTCACGATGGAGCGCAGCGTCGAGGAGGTGCAGGTCCGTCGATTGCGCGCGCCGCTCCAGATCGTGCCCGTCCCCTGTCTGTCGGATAACTACGCCTATCTGCTGATCGACCGCGACGCGGGCACGGCGATCGTCGTGGATCCCTCGGAGGCGGGCCCGGTAGAGAAGGCGCTCTCCGAAGAGGGCGTCACCCTCGAAGCGGCGTGGTGCACCCATCACCACTTCGATCACGTGGGCGGCAACCTCGAGCTCGCAGCAGCCCACGCCGGCCTCGCCATCTTAGGCAGCGCGCACGATGCACAGGCTCAGCAGATCCCCGGTCTCACCCGATCGCTGGCCGATGGAGAGGCGATCCACTTCGGCGCGCGGACCTTTCAGGTGATGAACATCCCCGGCCACACCCTTGGCGCCATCGCGTACGTGGGAGACGGCCTCGCGTTCACCGGCGACACCCTCTTCTCCGGCGGCTGCGGTCGGGTCTTCGAAGGCACCATGTCGATGATGCGCGGCTCGATGGAGAAGCTCATGGGCTTGCCTCCGAGCACCCGCATCTACTCGGGCCACGAGTACACGGTGAAGAACCTCGAGTTCGCCCAAGCGGTCGAGCCGAACGCGAAGGTGATCGAGGCGCGCCTGAAAGCGTCGCGCCAGCAGCGCGAGCACGGCGAGCCCACGGTCGGCGGTCTGTTGGCGGACGAGCTCGCGACCAACCCGTTCCTCCGCTGGGAGAGTCCCGAGGTGATCGCGTTCGCAGCGGAGCGCGGGGAAGCGGGCCATCCCGACGAGGTCTTCGCCCGGATCCGAGAAGCCAAGAACAGCTTCTGAAACGAAGGAAGCCAGGAGAGGTGCTCCTGGCTTCTCCCGTTCCTCAGCGAGCCAACGTCAGGGAGCGCAGCTACCCGTGCCGATGTCGCCAGCGGCGTCCTGCGCGAAGCCGCGCCACTGGATCGAGGGATCGAACACATCGGCGCCGTTCGCGTCGCCACCCGTCACCGTGCAACGGCGGCGCAAGGTCATCTCAGCCGTCGAGACGAGTGGGGTGCCGCCGGTCCAGGCGCTTGGGGAGGTCGGTCGGAAGCCGATCTGACCGATCACGTCCACGGTCGCAGTACCGCAGACCAGTTCGAGCGCGTCATCGCCATTGAAAGCCGCCACTGCCGACGTCGCATCGCAGGTCCCAGTAGGGAAGATGCTCGCGACCGCGTTGCATATGACGAACACGTCGCCGGCAGCCACCGTCGCCGTCAGGTTCAGCGTGGTGCTCGCGGTCGTTCCCCCATTGCTATAGATGCGGACGCTGCAACCCGTCAGGTCGCGCGCGGTGGCGGAGTCATTCCAGATCTCGATCGCCTTGTTGTTGCTCGAGCCCTCGAGGTACTCGCTGAAGAAGAGCGCACCGGTTCGGGTGCGACACGCAGGGGCACTGGCGCAGTCGCTGTCGGCGCAGTCGATGAAGGTGTCGCCGTCCTCGTCGATGCCGCCGGTGCAGATCTCGGGCGCGGTGACGCACGCAGGGGCACTGGCGCAGTCCGTGTCGGCGCAGTCGATGAAGGTGTCGCCGTCCTCGTCGAGGCCGCCGGTGCACACCTCGGGGGAGGTCGATCCGCAGACCGGGTTCGCCGCGCCGGGGGTGCCGAAGTTGGGGCCCGTCGCTTCGTACTGCGCGGTCGCCGCGCACCAGTTGGTCGCGCTGTCGTTCGCGGCGGCGGTGGTGGACGACGCGTCGAGGCTGGTCGCGGTTCCCTCGGGGAAGTGCCAGACGGCCGCGGTGGTGTAGGTGACCTGATCGATCATGGCCGTGCCGCAGGTGAGCAGGATCTGGTCGTTCGTGTTCGCGAGCCCCCACGCCGTCGGGTAGACGTAGGTCGGGGTGAAGCCGACCAGCGCGCTGCGTGCGAACGTGGCGTAGCCGCCGGCCGGGATGAGGAGGCTGGTGGTCACGGTGAACGTCGAGGGGGTCGCCTGGTTGTCAGAGAACACGCAGTTCTGAAGCTGCAGGATCCCAGCGCTCGTGTTCCTGACCTCGAACCACTCGCCATCGTTGTCGCTGATGGTGGCGGGGTTCGGCATGATCTCCGTGATCACGATCTGGCCCGCGGTCGGCGCGGGAGGCGACATGCACGCGCTGGTGTTGTAGGCCCCGCACCCGGTGCCGCAGGTGAGCGACCCAGAGATGAAGCCCTGCGAGACGCATGTCGCGCCATTCAGGTTGGTCCCGTCACACACCTCGGTGCCCTCGATCGTTCCATCACCGCAGGTGGTGCAGTCGGTGGTGTCGAGCGCGCAGTCCAGGCAATGCAGGGTGCCGCCGTCGAAGCCCGCGCTGCCGCAGGTGTTCTTGCCGAGCTCGGTGCTGTCGCACATCTCGGTGCCCTCGATGAGGCCATCACCGCACACGAAGTTGCGGCACGCCGTGATGTCGAAGGTGCAGTCGTCTTCGCAGTCGAGGGCGCCAGTGTTGAAGCCCTCAGTGACGCAGGTGTCGAGCCCCAGATCGCTCAGATCGCAGTCCTCATCGCCATTCGTCACGCCGTCGCCGCAGAAGGGCGCGCCCGCGTCGTCGGTGCCACCGTCCTCGGTGCCGCCATCGTTCATGCCCGCGTCCTCGCCGCCGCCATCCGTGCCCGGTCCGGTGTCGCCCGTCACGGGCACGTCGGCGCGTACATCGATGGTGGGCGCATCACGCCCTGCATCGGTGCCGCCATCGACGGGGGGATTGCGATCGGGGCAGCCCGCTAGAGCGAAGCAGACCGTGAGCGTGACCAAGCGAGCGGCAGTGCGCATATCGAGCCTCCAGGAAGGCCCGACTATAGACAGATGCGGCGTGCACCGCGAACGGCGCCCGTTTTTGTTGCGAGATCGTCGTTCAGAGGACCCTCGAGCGTTCGAGATCGTTCGCCCAGCTGCTCCGTCCCAAGCGCCACCCAACTCTCGACCCGGCTCCCGTACCATCGTCGAGTTGGTCCCCGTCCCAGGAGAAGCGATGCCCCTGAACCCCACCGTCCTCGGAATCCTCGCCGGCGCCTCGCTCGCCGGCTGCGGCGGGGCGACCCAGCACACCGAGAGCAGCACCGTGCGGACCGAGAGCGCTGTGGTCGAGACCCCAGCGACGGTCACCACGACGTCTGTGACGAGCACCACGAGCACCAGCTTGCCCACCACCAACGGGTCGGCCCCCGAAGACAGCTACGCCGTCGACTGCGGTCGCGGCTGAGGAGAACACCTCTACCCTTTCACCTCTACCTCTTCACGGAGAACACGATGCGCCTCGATCCTCACGTCCTCGGTCTGCTCGCCGGTACCCTGCTCGCGCTCGGTGGTTGTTCAGCCCAGCCCGCGGAGATCACGAGCACGACCACCGTCCTGGCCTCGGGTAGCGAAGCCTCGATTACGACGACGGGTTCCAGCGAGAACGGCTCGAGTGAAAACGGCTCGGACACCGATGCCGTGGCGAACTCGGACGAAACGTCGGACGGCAGCACGATCGTGCAGACCAGTCAGGGCGGCATCGCGGAAGAGGACTACCCGGTGCCCTGCGGCCGCGGGTGAGCACGCGCTCGACGGGTGAGCTCGCGGCCCCGGTGCAGGTGGGTCTTTTGATCACCGCGGCCGAGGACTTCCGCGCCGCGAGCTATCCCCTCTTCGCCGAGGGGCTGGTCGATTGCATCGAGTGGAACATCGACATGGGCTGGTCGAGCCGGGGGGTGCCGGACTGGATAGCCGCGCTCCTCGATGTGTATGGGCAAGCTGGGCGCCTGCATGGTCACGGGGTCGAGTTCTCGCTCTTGAGCGCGCGCCTCTCGAGCGGTGCTCCTGCTGTAGATCACAGCGGTGGATCTCAGCGGGTGCGGCGAGCCGGAGGACCCGCCTCGGCCGTCAGCGGATCGTCGGGCCAGCGGTGCCTCGGGTACTTCCGCTGGAGCTCCTTGCGGACGCTCGGGTAGTGGCGCTCCCAGAACCCTTTCAGATCGGTGGTGACCTGCACCGCGCGCAAGTTGGGCGACAAGAGATGCAGCACGATGGGCGCGCCGCCCGCGCTCGGACCCTCGGCGAGCCCAAAGAAATCCTGGAGGCGCGACTCCATCCACGGCGCGCGATCGTCCTCGTAGGTGACGGGCACGCGTTTACGCCCCGGCAGATCCATGTGCTCGGGCGCCAGCCTGTCGAGGCGCGCAGCGAGCCCGCCTGGCAAGAGCTCGGCGCGCAACAGATCCATCACGCCCGCGCTCTCGAGCTCGGTGAGCGATCGTCGACCTTCAGCGGCCTTCGCCAGCACCGACAGTACGAAGGGTGGATCGAGCGCGGGCAGCGATGCGTCGCCCTTTCGCGCGATGTTCAATCGCCGCTCCAGCTGTTGCAGCGCGTCCCTGTCGACGAAGCGATGGAGACCCGCGCTCTGGGCCGCGCGCGCCAACACCTCCGCCGCGCCCTCGATCCCGGCCGCATCACCACGCGACTCATCGAGGGTGAGCCCTGCGAAGGCGAGCGCGCTCACCTTCTCGATCCGCTCCTTGTCCCGATCAAAACGGATCTCGTTCACTTCGGTGATGCGATAGGCGAAGTGCTCGAGCAGCCATTCGGGCTCGATGGCGCTCACCAGCCGCGCCTCGATCTGCCCCCGGCGTTCGCCCGCATCGATGACCACCACCAGCTCGGCGTCGCGCACTACCGAGGTCTCGGCGAGCTTGGCCGAGCCGCCTCCGCTCATCACCACATCCGAGCCACCCCGCTTACGCCTGCGCGCGACCCGATCGGGATAGCCAAAGAGCAGCGCCTGCTGCATCGCCTCGTCGGGATCGTCGCCGATGGGCGGCTCACCGCGTCGTGATCGACCGAGCGCACGCAAGACCGCGTCGCGTCCTTTGAGCGCCGCCGTGCACGCGGCGACATCGAGGCCCTCGCTGCGCATCCGAGAGCTCCCGGCGCCATCGACCGACTCGAGGCGCTCGAGCCGATCGAGCACGTCACTCGGTCCGGTGACCAGCTGCGCGTGCAGGTTCGGTCCTCGGTGATCGCCGATGCGGGTGCGCGCGGCGAGCAAGATCTCCCGTTCCAAGAGCAGGCTCGCCATCAACGCGCCGCGCTCGACGAACCCCAGCGCCTCGGCGGCGATCGCGACCCGACCCAAACGCGGATGCAGCGGCAACATCGACAGACGGATCCCGAGCTCGGTGATCGCGTCGTCCTTCAGCGCGCCGAGGAGCTCCAACAGACTGCGTGCGGCGGTCAGCGCGGCGGCAGGCGGGGCCTCGAAGAAGGGAAACCGCGACAAGTCACCGACCTCGGCGCGGGCCAGCGTCAGCACCATCTCGCTCAGATCGGCGCGCTGTATCTCGGGCGCCTCGTGCATCGGGCGTCCGTCGTGGTCGTGCTGGGTATAGAGGCGCAGCGCGCGTCCCGGTCGGGTGCGTCCCGCGCGTCCGGCCCGCTGGGTCGCCGAGGCCCGGCTTATCTTGGTGGTGATGAGCTCCGGCAGCCCCGACCACGGCGAGTGACGCGCTTGTCGAAAGAGGCCGCAGTCCACCACGCCCACCACGCCATCGATGGTCAGCGAGCTCTCGGCCACATTGGTGGCGAGGATCACTTTGCGGCGCTCGCTGGGGCGCACCGCGCGATCTTGCTCGGCGGCGGGCAGCTCGCCGTGCAGCGGCAGGACCTCGATCTCCCCGCGTGACGAGAGGCCTTCGAGCGCGGTCAGGGTGCGGCGGATCTCCCCCGCGCCCGGCAAGAAACAGAGCACGTGGCCGTCGGGTTCTTCGCGCAAGAGGCGCTTGGCGGCGTTCGCTACTTGGATCTCGATCGGACGATCGTCCGGCGTGCTCTGGTGCTCGATGGCGACCTCGAAGCGCCGCCCCTCGATCTGGCGCACCTCGCTCCCGAGGAACGCCGCGACCTTGTCGGCTTCGAGCGTCGCGCTCATCGCCACGATGCGCAGCTCGCTCCGTCGCTCGCGCTGGAGCTTGCGCACCAAACCCAGCGCCAGATCTGCGTGCAGCGAGCGCTCGTGCAGCTCGTCGATCACCAGCACGCTCACGCCGCCCAAGTGCGGATCGCTGGCGAGCTTGCGGCTCAGCACGCCCTCGGTGACGAAGCGCAGGCGGGTCTTCTTCGAAGAGACGTCGTCGAAGCGGACCGTGTAGCCTACCTTTTCGCCCACCCGCTCACCCAGCTCGAAGGCCACCCGATCGGCCGCCATGCGGGCCGCGATGCGCCGCGGCTCGAGCACCACGATCTCGCCTTCGCCGCCGAGTCCCGCTTCGAGGAGCGCACGAGGCAAGCGCGTGGTCTTGCCCGCGCCGGGCTCGGCCGAGAGCACCAGACCCGGGCCGCGACGCACGAGATCCACCAACTCGGGCAGATGCGGATCGATGGGCAGGCGGGTCATGCGAGGCCCGAACATGGCCCGACTCCGATCGATGGGGTACCTTCGCGCCCATGCTCTGGTGGGCTTTCCTGGTCGCTCTCCCGTTCCACTCTATTTACACACATGCGCGGCGTTCCCGCGCGGTGGGGCTCGCGGGCCTCTCGCTCCTCTTGTTCTCCATGACGCTGTTCTCTTCGAGCCTGGTGCTGCCGGCACAGGCCCAGGAGGACGACGCGCGGACCCTCTTTCAGCGAGGCGAGGTCGCCTATGCGCAAGGGGACTACGAGGACGCCATCACCATGTGGACCCGGGCGTACGAGCTCGATCCTCGGCCGCTGCTTCAGTGGAACCTCGCGCAGGCCTACGAGCGCTTGGCGCGCTTGCCCGAGGCCACCAACGCGCTCGAGACCTACCTCGCGAACGCCGATCCCAGCGACGTCCATCAAGCGGACGCGCGGGCTCGCCTCGGCGCCATCCGAGAGCGCATCGCGGCCACGGGGATCACCCTGCGCGGCGGGCCCGAGGGCGCGTCGATCGCCATCGATGGCGACGACCACGGTCGCTTGCCCCGCCCCGACGCCATCGCGGTGACCCCGGGCTCGCACACAGTGGTCGTCACGGCGACGGGCTACGAGACCTTCCGCGCGACCGTGTCGGTACCCGCGGGCAACGCGCTCGAGCTCGAGGTGACCATGGCGGCCAACGCCGTCGCTAGCGCTGGTGGCGGGGCGCCGTTCCCGATCATCGGGGTCTCGCTCATGGGCGCTGGCGCGGCGATCGTGATCGCCGGCGCCGTCATGGGCGGTGTGGCCCTCGGGGACGCGGGCTCCGCTCCGTCCAGCACCGGACCCGAGGCCGATGGGGCGCGTGGGCTCGCGCTCGGTGCGGACATCACGATGGGCATCGGCGCAGCCTGCGCGGTCGCCGGCATCGTGGTCACCATCCTCGAGGTGAGCGGCGGCAGCAGCGACGAGTCGAGCGCCTTTCAGCTGGTCCCTTACGGCGATCCCTCTGGCGGCGGCCTGCGCGCCAGCGGTCGCTTCTAGTCTCGCTTTCGTTTTGGAGTTCGCCATGACCGTTCGCATCGCTGTCTTCTCTGCTGTGCTCGCGCTTTCGGGGTGCTCACTCTTGGTGGAGGACACCCTGAACGGTCGAGGCACCATGGACGCCGGCATGGCGGACGTGCCGCTCGACACGGCACTGCCCGACGCGCCGACCAGCGGCTGCGGCGTCGCCCCTGATGGCACCCGGTGCGCGGTCGAGGGCCTCTTGGATCTGCGCATCTGCATCGAGGGCGCCTGTGTCCCGGCGAGCTGTGGGGATGGCTTCGTCGAGACCCGGATGGTGGACGACGAAGGGCCCGAGATCTGCGATGACGGCAACGGCACGGGCGGCGATGGCTGCGACCCCGACTGCACCTTCTCCTGCACCACCGCCACCGAGTCCGAGGACTGCGACGACGGTTTGGTCTGCAACGGGCTCGAGACCTGCGACGAGTCGACCCATGCGTGCGCTCAGGGCACCGCCGCTGCGGATGGCGTCGAGTGCGTGGTTGAAGGGTTCGACACCACCTGCATGGGCGGCATCTGCCGCGCGGGCGTCTGCCCCAACGGGATCGAAGAGCCTGGCGAGGACTGCGACGACGACAACGCCACGGACGGCGACGGATGTGATGCGGACTGCACGTTCACCTGCGCCGCGGACACCGACTGCCAAGACGGAGACGTGTGCAACGGCGCCGAGACCTGCGACGTCGCCACCCACCTCTGCGTTGCGTCCAGCCCCCTCAACTGCGACGACGACGACCCTTGCACCACCGACTTGCCGTGCGTCCCGAGCACCGGATGCGCCTATACGTCGCTCCTAGTCGACGCGGACGGCGACGGGTTCTTCGTCGCCACGAGCGGCGCCCCGGCGACGTGCATGGGAGAGGACTGCGACGACGCGAACCCGCTGGCCTACCCCGGCGCGCTCGAGGCGTGCGGCACGGTGGATCTGAACTGTGATGGCTCGACCGCCGCGCCGATCTATTACGCCGACTGCGACGTCGATGGGTTCGCGCCCGCAGGCGCCCAGATGATGCAGTCCTGCAGCCCGCCTATCACCCGTCCCGCCTCGTGTCCGGGTGGCCTCGGCGTGTGGGTGACCCGCGCACCGACCGGCACCACCTCGAGCGACTGCGCGGACAACGACGCGCGCGCGTTCCCTCGGACGTCGGCCTTCTACACGACGCCGATCACCGGCACCTCGCGCGACTTCGATTTCGACTGCAACGGTGACGACGAGCCCCAGCTCCCGGTCGGTCGCCCCACCCGCTTCACGGAGTGTGCGGGCTTGGGCCGCAACTGCGACGGCACCGCGTACATCGATGAGCGGGTGGTCGCCTGTGGAACCGTGCGTCCGCCGGCGACGGTCACCGTGAGCCACTGCGAGCTCGTCGGCGCCCTCTGCCGCCGAGTCGAGAGCGGAGCCACCAGCGTGCCCTGCCATTGAGGCGTTTGTCCTCGAGTCATCCTCTCGTCGAGCGAGTCTGGTGAAGCGCGCATGAGCTCGAGCCAGTACCAACCTCCTGGCGCGAGCTACCAGGTCCCGGGTCATCGGGGTGCGCCGAACGCCGCTCCGCGACCTCTACCACCAGTTCCTCCTTGTCGGCTGGCCGATGGCGATCCTCTGGATCGTCGTCAGCTACCTGGCGGTCAACGTCCTCTTCGCGGTCGGGTACTACCTCGTGGGCGGGGTCGCGAACATGCCCGAGGACTCGCTCCTCTGGGCGTTCTTCTTCAGCGTGCAGACCATGGGCACGGTGGGCTACGGCGGGATGTTTCCGGAGACGGAGGCGAGCAACTTCCTCATGGTCGCAGAATCCACCGTGGGCTTGCTCATCACCGCGCTCAGCGCCGGGATGGTCTTCGCCAAGTTCAGCCAGCCGGTGGGGCGCATCGTCTTCTCGCGACACGCTGTGATCACCACCCAGGAGGGCAAACCCACCCTGATGGTCCGCGTGGGGAACGAGCGGGCGAACCGGGTGGTCGAAGCGACAGTGAAGCTCGATGCGTCGATCACCACCACCACCGCCGAGGGGCGCGCTTTCTATCGAACCATCGAGCTCGGGCTGGTTCGCTCGCGCATGTCCGCGCTGGCTCGATCTGGCGATGGCCGAGAAGCTCGAGCTGGAGCTGCAGGTCACCGTCGTCGGGCTGGACGACACCACTGGGCAGACCCTGCATGGACAGCAGCTCTACGAGGCGCCCGCGTTGCGCTTCGGGATGCGGCTCGCCGATGGACTTACGGTCGGTGCCGACGGCTCGCTCACGTTCGACGCGAGCATGTTTCACGATGTGGTCCCCGACGCGGGCCCTTAGCGGCTGCCCAAGATCGCGCCCTCTTCGATCAGGGTCGCGAGGAACGAGGTCATCTCTTGCACGAACGTGGGGCTCGCTTCGCGCGCTTCTTCAGCGAGCACGCCGCGCACCACCTCGATCGCGGGACGCTCTCCCTCGGCCCAGCCCGACAGCAGGCGCGCGAGCGTCGGGTTGAACCAGCGGGTGGTGAGGTCGAGATCGGGCTTTCGGTAGACCGCGTAGTGGGTGGCGACCGGGCGATCGTCGCCTCCGAGGTGCACGGCGTGGGCGCTCCGAAAGAGCACCAGCGACGGCGCGGTCACACAGATGGACTCGAGCGCGAACGGCTTGGGCGCGGGCTCGCCGTCTACCGCGATCCCCGCGATCCATCGGGCCCGCTCGAGCTGCAAGAGATCGCGCGCAAGAGGATCGAGCTCGCCCTCGAGCATGAAGTCGCCGATCTCGACGGCCATGTCGCGGAAGAAGCGCGAGCGCGGTCCCCGCTCGGCCATCCAGCGATCCACCGCGGCATGCAGCGCGTCTTGTCCCATCCGCGCCTTGGTGCGCAGGTACATGTTCCCTGCGAGCTCCTGAAAGCGGAACCGCACCATGTTGCGGTAGATCAGGATGCGCTTCTGCTCGGCCTCGCTCGCGAGCGCAGAGACCGCAGGCGCGGCGGGCGACAGGCACATGGCGATCACGCCCGACTCGACGTCTGCCAACTTCACGCGGTCCTCCGCAGCGCCTCGAGCGCAGCGAGCTCGGCGTCGAGCTCGGCCAGTGGAGGGAAGTTGCCGTCGCGCTCGAGCAGCACCGGCACATCGGGTCCTATCCGGCGCAAGGTGTGAGCGACCAGATCCATCACCTCGCTGCGGACCGGCTCTCCATGGGTGTCGATGATCACGCCATCGGTGCGGGTGAGGTGGCCCGCGACGTGGAGCTGCACCACCCGCTCGACGGGGATCGCATCGAGGAAGGGCACGGGATCGAAGGCGTGGTTCATCGCGTTCACGAAGACGTTGTTCACGTCCAACAAGAGCTTGCAGTCCGCGCGCTCCAGCACTTCGAGCAAGAACTCGATCTCACGCATCGCCGGCATGCCGCCCGGGTGGGCGTAGTAGCTGGTGTTCTCGATCGCGATGTCGATCTCGAGCGCGTCCCGCAGCTCGGCTATCCGCTCTACGGACGTGGCGATCGCCTCTTCGGTGAAGGGCAGGGGCAACAGATCGTGCGAGTAGAGCGTGGGCGCGCCGGGCGCCGCACCAAAGCAGAGGTGCTCGCTGTGAAAGGACCCGCCGGTCTTGCGTAGCAGCGCTTTCACTTGCACCAGATACGCCGGATCGAAGCGCTCGACGGAGCCCACGCACGAGGTCAGCCCGTGGGTGAGCACCGGCCAGCGATCCAGCGCCTGCTCCAGGTGACGAGCGAAGTGCCCGCCGCGCCCGATGTAGTTCTCGGGGTGGATCTCCACCCAGGCGATCGGATCGTCCGCCTTCGGCCGCAGAAAGAGCTCTCGGGAGAGCTCGGCGCGGAAGCCGAGCCCGACTCCGCGGGCCGAGACGCTCACTCCGTGGCGCCGCCTTCGGTTGCGCTGCAGCTGGCGCTGCCCTCGGTGTGGCTCGCGTCCGAGCCGCAGTGGGTCTCGCCGTCGGCCGCGGGCGCCGCGCCGCAGCTTCCGGCGCCGCAGGTCGCCGAACCGGAGCTCGCTTCCTCGCTGCCACTGGTGGAGCTGCTGCTGCTCGCGCTGGTGTCGTCCGTGCCGCCACACGCCGAGAGGCCGAGCGCGGCCGAGGCCGAGAGGATCAATGCACGCCGAAGGTTCTGGTTCATGGCGCGCATGTTCGCAGGTTCTCCATCATCCGTGACGGCCAAAGTGTGCCTAGGAAAAGCGCCCGTCAGAAAGAGAAGAACCGCGCGCAGAGCGAGCCGTCCCACGCGCGTATGCTGCTCGCCATGTCCTCTGCGCTCCGTCGGATAGCACCGCTTCTCGTGGTCCTGGGGGGCTGCAGCTGCGGAGCCACCGTCTCCACTGCTCCCTCGCCCTCTCCGTCCGAGAGCACGGCCACCGACGAAACGAGAGCGGGCGCCTACGAGGTCCACGAGTGGGGCCTGGTTCGAGGGGGCCCGGGCGACCGACTCGAGGTCGGCGCCGTACGCCCGCCTCGGACGGCGTTCCCCATGGTCGTAGACAAGCCTGTCCTTTACTTCCACACCGCCGGGCCCCTGACGCTGCGCGCGGTCCGGGTACGCGCGTCGGGCGCGATCATCGAAGCGTGGCCCATGACCCCGCGGACGGGGATCGCCACCGAGCTCGCCTGGACGAACGTCGCCATCGACCCCGACGCGAGCGCGTGCGAGCCGACGCCGCTCCCCACCGACTGCGGCGTGACCCCGGTGCCCTGCGAGGTGCCCTTGCTCGCGCTGGTCCGCACCACCGAGAGCCCGTGCATCCGAGTCGCTGGCAGCACGGACACGATGCTCTTCTACCGCTCGTTCGTGGACGGCATGACGCCTCCGCTGCTCTTCACCAGGACGAGCACCGATCTCGTCACGGTCACCAACGAGGGCGACGAGCCCATCGAGGGCCGCTTGATCCGGCTGCGCTCGGTGATGGGTCAGGTGCTCACCCTGGCGGTCGATCCGCCCGCGCCTCAAGAGAGCGTCGTCGTCGGCTCGGACTTCGGAGCGGCTACGCGGGATGCGGAGGACGGGGACATGCCCGCGCTGCCTGGCGGCCCCGAGCCTGGTCGTGCGGCGGTCCGCGCGTCGCTAGAGACGCTGGGCCTGACTGCGGCGGAGGCGGAGGCGTTCCTACGGGCCTGGGATGGCGCGCTGTTCGGTATCGAGGTCTCCGACCGCCGGACGGTCGACTCCCTCACGAACGACGAGAGCGACGGGATCCCTGCGCCGGTGGACTCGTTCCTGTACTTCCTGCCCCCCAGCAGCCTCGCGTCGATCTCCATCCTGGAGCTCGACCCTCCGCCCACGACCGTCCGTCGGGCCATGGCGATGTGGTCGCAGGTCCCCGCCTACGGCAGTTCCCGCTAGCAGAAACGAAGAGAGCCAGACGCTCACGCGCCTGGCTCTCTTCGAGGCGGGCCAGGTGACGAGTCACCTGGCGTCCGATCACTCGGTCGCGCCGTCGTCTTCGGTGGCGCCGCTGCAGCTTCCGCTGCCTTCGGTCGCCGTGCCGCTGCAGCTTCCGCTGCCCTCGGTCGCCGTGCCGCTGCAGCTACCGCTGCCGTCGGCTGCCGTGCCGCTGCAGCTACCGCTGCCGGTCTCGCTGCCGGCGCTGGTGGTCTCCGAAGAGGTGGAGCTGCCGGTGTCCGCGCCGCCGCAAGCGGAGAGGCCGAGCAGAGCGGAGGCTGCGAGAACGAGCGAGGTCTTGGTGGTGCTGGTCATGTGGTCCGTTACCCCTGGGGTAGTTGTCTTCGTTGAGAACCGGCGCGGGGCAGAGGTCCCGGACGGTGGGCCGGTATATTCGCCTCATCGCCCCTCCCGTTACAAGTCCCCTGCAAGCCGAGGCGGTCCCCCCGCGCTAACGCGTTGTGAACACTCGATCTTTCGCGATGGCGGAGGGCCCTATTCCTCGATCCAGTCGTCGTCCGTGCCGTCATTGAAGTCCCGGAGGCGCCCAACCACGGTCACCGTGCCGGCCATCGAGGTGACCAGGGTCTGCTCCACCTCGATGATTACCGGGCCCACGCCCTGGCAGTAGACCGTGCGGATAGCTCGACTGGTCTCGCCACCCTCTTCGCGGACCTCGACGCAGTGCTCGTAGTGCCCCGCGAACACGTCGACTTCTTCCGTGACCGAGGTGATCCGCGCCGTACGCCCGCTGAGCGAGGGCCACTCGGTGCCCACGTCGATGGGATCGCGCAAGAGCCACACCTCGCCATCGCTGCGGAAGATCCCGCCCTCGCGAAGCTCGTAGTGGTGGGTCTCAGCGGCGTCGGTGGTGATCTCCACCTGTCGACCGGTCACGTTGGTCACCCGAGTGACCCCGAGGTTGTTCATCTCGGTTTCGGTGTCGATGTCGTACGTCCAGGTGTATCCGTCCTGCATCGGATAGAGCGATCGCGCGGTCAGTGGGCCCAGGTTCGGGGTGGTGCGGCCGGATCCGCAGCCGACCAGGGGGACAGCAAGTACGCAGGCGAGGGCGAGGAGGAGCGTGCGGGAGGACATGAACTCCGAGTGTTGCACGTGATCTGCGGGGCGTTCGCGTCTCTCGGGCCCGAATCGAGAAAGGGTGAAACGGCGTTCGCGAGCTCACCGTACCGCCCCCGGCAGTTGCCATCGACTGCTGGTGCGGCGTAGGGTCGCACCTTCACGTTTGAAACTGGGACCCACTCGAAGCCGAAAAGCTGTCGAACCTTTGGGGGTATCCCTGACAGGAAGGAACTTCATGACTCGAATCCGACCCGCCTTGTGGGCGACGTTGGTGCTGATCTTGGGCGGCGTAGCCGGCCTCGCAGCGACCAGCAGCAACCACGTAGAAGCTGCAGACCATCTCGACCCTCCCGCCCGCGTCGATCCCGACAGCGGAGGCACGGACCGCGCCGCTGACATCGCCGATGTCTTCGCGTGGCACACGGGTACCGGCGCCGCCGGCCGGGTGACCACCGTCCTCACCTTCGCGGGCCCGGTCCCGGGCGCGGCGGATCAGGCGATCACCTGCGATCCCGACGTCCTCTACGAGATCCACATCACGAGGGACATCGCCCTCGACAGCGATTTCGACGACGACGAGACCATTGAGGTTCGCTTCGCCGAGGACAGCCTCGGCAACTGCTTCGCCCGGGTGACCGGCGTCCCCGGCATGACCGGCAACATGGTCGTCCCCACCGAGATCGCCACCACCCGCGGTGACGTGGATGTGTACGCGGGCCTCCGCGACGATCCCTTCTTCTTCGACCTGCAGGGCTTCCGAGAGACCGTGGCTGCGCTCAGCAACACCCAGCCTGACGCACCCGACGGCCTCCGGATGACCAATGACCGGAGCTTCTTCACCAGCATGAACGCCTCGGCGATCGTGATCGAGTTCCCCCTCCTCTCGGTGTCATCGGACTCCGCGACCCCCTTCCGCGTTTGGGCCAGCACCGCCCGGATTGGGAGCTGAAACATGACCAAGACGAACAAGCTTCTCCTCCTCCTCGGCCTCTGCACCGTGGCTTTCGGCGTGGTCGCGTGTGGCGACGGCGACGACGGCGACGCGGGCACCGACACCAACGTCACCGACACCGGCACCGTGGTCATCACCCAGAACTGCGCGGGCTACTGCACCCAGACGATGGCGAACTGCGCTGATGCGAACGCGCAGTACGACGACGAGGCGGACTGCCTCGCGTTCTGCAACGCGGCCGGCTGGCCCGCCGGCACCCCCGGTGAGGCCGGTGGCAACACCCTGGCTTGTCGCATCTACCACGGTGGTGACCCGGCCTCGGGCGATCCTGTGATGCACTGCCCCCACGCCGGCCCCTCGGGCGGCGGCGTCTGCGGCGCTTCGCTGCCCTTCCGCAGCGAAGCGGCCACGGCGTTCACCCGGGTCGACCGGATGGGCATGCCCGCCTTCGCTACTGCGCTGATTCCGAGTACCGGGCGCAACGACTACAACAACGAGGGCCCCGCGGACGACGCGGCGCTCAGCACCGCGGTTGCGGCGGTGACGACGCTCGGCGCGATTCACGCTGGCCTCGACGATGACCTCATCGCCGCGGGGCTCACCCCCTGCTCGATGACCGAGACTGTGGAGATCGGCCTTCCGTTCATGGTGCCGCGCTGCGTGGGCCAGCCCTACGGGGCCGGTGCACCGCCGGTGGCGACGCTCGTGGTCCCCGACACCCTGCAGGTCAATCCCGCGGGCACGTCGGGCTTCCCGAACGGCCGTCGGCTCGCCGATCAGGCGATCGACGTCACCCTCGCGGTGATCTTGCTCGATCTCGAGAGCCCCACCGGATGCGGTGGCTCGGGCTGCACGGCCGGCACCCTCGCGCTGCGCGCGGGCGGCATGGGCCTCAACCCCGCGGCGAACGACGTGGCCTTCTCCACGACGTTCCCCTACCTCGCGGCGCCGCACGCGGCTCCCTGAGTAGGACGCCGAACCGCGCGGCGTAATCCGCGCACACACGATGAGGCCGCTCGATGCAAATCGGGCGGCCTCTTCGTTTGGGTGACGCCTCGCGTGAGGGTAGAGACAAGAAAGATGAAACGCGTTCTGCCCAAGCTGGCGTTGGCCGCCGTGCTGATCGGCGCCGCCATCGGTCCCTTCGTCACCTGCACCGAGCGGCAGGTGCCGCCCGTCGCCGAGACCGAGCCGGCGAGCGAAGACGATGGCGAGCGACCGGTCGATCCGCCGCGAGGCACTAGCACCCCGCTGACCCGCCTCGACCACGAGATCGTGTTCTTCACCGACCGAGGCGAGACGGGTCGCAGCTGGCTCAACTTCGAGATGGCGGCGCTGCGCTATCTCGAGCGGCAGCGGCTCACCGGCGACTACGCCGACTTCGCGGGCGCCGAGCACGCGCTGAACCGCGCCTTCGAATTCGCCCCCGCGGGCAGTGGTCCGGTCTTCACCCGGATGGCGCTGAACTTCACCCTGCATCGGCTCGCCCCCTTGGAGGCCGACGTCCTGGCCAACGAGCACGCGGTGCTGCTCCGTCCCGATCAGCGCCTGGCGATGGTCTCCTACCGCGCCGACATCGCGTTCTATCGCGGCGAGTACGACGAGGCGCTGCAGCGCTACGAGGGTTTGCTCGCGGAGGATCGCGACGCGATAAGCTTGGTGGCGCTCGCGCAGTACCACTGGCGCACCGGCGATCTGGTGCGCGCAGAGACGCTCTTCAGCGAGGCCGAGGCAGCGGGCAGTGACGCCGAGCGCGCCTGGCTCTGTCTCGTGCGCGCGCTCTTCGAGGTGTCGCAAGATCATTGGGAGCTGGCCGCGGCGGCGATCGATCGCGGTCTGGCGGAGCGTCCGGGTTGGTGGCAACTCGAGGAGCACCAGGGACAGGTGCTCTTCGAGCAGGGCGCACTCGAGGACGCGCTCGCGGTCTTCGAAGGTGCCTACGCCCACGCGCCGAGCCCCGAGATCTTGGACGCGCTCGCGGTGCTCGCGCTGGAGCAAGGTCGACGTAGCGACGCCGCCGATCTGGCCGCGCGCGCAGAGGCGATGCACGAGGAACGAATCGCGATGTTTCCCGAAGCGGCCGCCGGTCACGCGCTCGATCACTTTCTTCTGTTGAGCGACGATCTCGATCGGGCGATCGAGCTCGCCGAGCTCAACCGCGACGCGCGCCCGTTCGGCGAGGCACAAGCGAAGCTGGCGATCGCGTATGCGCGCGCAGGCCGCTGGGATGATGCCCTCGAGGTGATCTACGTGATCGAGGCCGGCGCGTGGCGCACCGCCGAGAGCGAGGCGATCGCGGCGCTCGTCCACCAGCAAGTCGGCGATGGTGCACGGGCGCTCGAGCATCGCGATCGGGCAAACACCCTCGCTCCGAGCGCAGTCGGTCGTGTCGAAGCGATCCTCCGCGGTCGCTGATCGCGTTGAGGTTGAACCAGCGACACACGTCAACGGGCGGACTCACCTACACCCCGTGTGACATCGCGCCCCACCCCATAAGATTTTTCACAGGCTCGTTGAACGCCACTCGCCGGTTCGCCTAGTCTCTGGGCCGTGCGCGCGACTGAGCTGTCCAAGGTCGAGCATCAAATCTGGGATGCCTGGCGACGAACCACCGATTCGGTGAACGCTCGTATCGAGAGTGACCTTCTCGCCGCGAGTGGCTTGTCGGCACCCGATTTCGAAGTGCTCTTTCGTCTGAGTGAGCTGGGCAAAGGCGCACTTCATCAGCACGAGATTCGTCGCGCGCTCGGCTGGGAGAAGTCTCGCCTCTCGCGGCACCTCACTCGGATGGAAGAGCGCGGTCTGGTGCTTCGCAAGGGTGCCCGCGTGAGTGGTTCAGGCGCGGTGGAGGTCAGCATCACCGTCGAAGGTCGCAAGGTGCTGCGCGCCGCGAAGCCGCATCACGGCGACGCAATCCGGCGACACTTCCTCGAGGCATTGTCTCGCGCCGACCGAGCCGTGCTCGTCCGGGTGCTCAGCAAGCTCGACGAAGATCCCTAGCCGACTCTCGGCGGCATTGCGTGGCCGCAAGAGAGCAGAGCCTGAAGCAGCGGATGCCCTCGCCCAAGCGGCGCCCTAGGCTCTCGGCCATGTCGAGCCAACCCCGTCCCTCGTCCAGCATCCTGAAGACGATCGCGCTGCCGCCGGGCACCACCCCGTGGCCCACCCTGGATCCCTTCCTGTTCTGCGTTCACCACCTCGATCACTACCCGGCGGGGAACGAGCAGATGGGCCCCGACGCCTCCCTCGAGGGGCATGAGTTGGGCCAGGACTTCGCGGGCAAGGACGGGTTTCGGATGTACCACGGCCGGGTGATGCCGGGCTTTCCCTCGCATCCCCACCGCGGTTTCGAGACCGTCACCATCGCGCGTCAGGGCCTGATCGATCACGCCGACTCGCTGGGCGCTGCGGCGCGCTTCGGCAATGGTGATGTCCAGTGGCTGACGGCCGGCGCGGGCATCGTGCATTCGGAGATGTTTCCCCTCGTGAAGCGCGATGCGCCGAACCCCGCCGAGCTCTTTCAGATCTGGTTGAACCTGCCGGCCAAGAGCAAGATGGTGAAGCCATACTTCTCGATGCTCTGGGCGGACACCGTCCCCGAGATGGTGATCGAGACGGTCGTCGATGGTGAGGCGAAGAAGGCGAAGGTCTCGGTGATCGCGGGCCGCTTGGGTGACGTGACACCACCTCCACCTCCGCCCGACTCGTGGGCCGCCAAGGCCGAGAGCGCCGTCGCCATCTGGTCCCTCACCATGGACGAGGGCAGCAAGCTGACCTTGCCCGCGGACACGCAGGCGGTGCCGCGCACGCTCTACTTCTTTGCGGGGCAATCGCTGCGCATCGACGGAGAGCTCGTCACCGGCAAGCAGGGCGTGGTGCTCTCTGCCGATCACGAGGTGACGCTCGAGGCGGTGGGCGAGCGGGCGGAGATCTTGATGCTGCAAGGTCGGCCCATCGGCGAGCCCGTCGCGCAGCACGGGCCCTTCGTGATGAACACCCAGGCCGAGATCCGCCAGACCTTCGCCGACTACCAGCGCACCCAGTTCGGTGGCTGGCCTTGGCCCGTCGATGATCCCGCGCACGGCCGGGAGCGAGGCCGGTTCGCGCGCCACGCCGACGGACGCACGGAAGAGAAGTAGGGCCGCGCCCGAGCGCCTTTTCAGCTCATCAAGAGTTCGAGGAGCGCCTTTTGTCCGTGGAGGCGGTTCTCGGCTTCGTCCCAGACCCGCGATTGGGGGCCGTCGATCACGCTGGCCGCGACCTCTTCGCCTCGGTGGGCGGGCAAGCAATGGAGGAAGATCGCGTCCTTGCTGCCGCGCGCCATCAGCGCGTCGTCGACGATGAAGCTGGCGAACGCGAGCTGTCGCGCTTTGGCTTCGTCTTCTTGGCCCATGCTCGCCCAGACGTCCGTCGTGATCACGTCCGCGCCATCGGCCGCGGCATGCGGTGCATCGAGGAGCTCGATGGTGGCGCCGGTCTGGGCGCAGAGCGCCCGGGCTTTTTCCAGCACCCAGGGAAGCGGCCGGTAGCCCTCGGGGCAGGCGAGCGACAGGTGCATCCCGGTGAGCGCCGCCGCGTAGCACCACGAGTGGGCCATGTTGTTGCCGTCGCCTATCCAAGCGACGCGGGCGCCCGAAAGCTCGCCCCGCGCTTCTTCGATGGTCATCAGATCCGCCAAGAGCTGGCAGGGATGAAACTCGTCCGAGAGCCCATTGATGATCGGCACCGAGGCGTACTGCGCGAGCTTCTCGACCCGGTCGTGGCCGAAGGTCCGGTACACGATCGCGTGCACGTATCCGGACAGCATCCGCGCGGTGTCCTCGAGCGGCTCGCCCCGCCCGAGCTGGGTGTCCTTGGCCAGCAAGGTGACCGGGTGACCGCCGAGCTCGTGGACCCCGATCTCGAAGGACACCCGGGTGCGGGTCGAGGCCTTCTCGAGCACGATCGCGACGCTCTTGCCGTCCAGCGGCCTCGGATGATCGGGCTGACCTCGCAGCGCCTTGAGCGCGCGCCCGCGCTGCACCACCCGGAGGAGGTCGTCCGAGCCGAGATCGAGGAGGGTGCGGAAGTGCCGCGGCATGCCGGCCGAATACCACGACCCGCGCCACCGTGGCGATCCCGACGCGCCCCATGATACCGTCCCGCGCGCGGGTGTCGTGATCCACAAGCCTAGAATCCCTCGAGTCGCTTCCGAGATCGACGTGCGGGCGTTGCCGCTGTCTCCTCTCGAGGGCTTCGTGTTGTCTCGCGTCGACGGCGTGGCCTCGCTGGGTGACCTCGCCGATCTCACCAACCAGAGCGCCGACGACTGCGCGACGGTGCTCGATCGGCTCTTCGAGCTGCACGCGATCGAGTGGACCGATGGGCTCGCGTCGCTGCCCCGGGCCACCTCGCGGGTGAGCATGCCCAACATGCAGCGCGCGCCTGCCGATCCGCCCAGCCGCCCGTCGGTGCTCCCCAGAGGGACCCAAGTCGAAGAGACCCGGGGGCGCCGTGATATCCGAGCCGATGGTCGGAGTGAGCCGCCTCCCGCGCGCGCCGGTGCGCGCCACGGGATCATGGAGCGGACCCAGAGCCTGGCGCACCAGCCGACCGAGCTGCCGCCCCGACTGGGCACGAGTGATCCACCGGACCCGGCGTCCTTCGCGCTGACCCATCCTGCGCCCGCGAACGTCGCACTCCCGCCCGATCCTCTCCCCGCGATCCCACCACCGAGCGGGGGCGTACCGTCCTTCCCGCCGTCGCCCGCGGTCGGCGTCGCCCCGCCCGGGTCGGCCGGCGCGGCGTCGCCTCCGGGCGATGATCTGGAGATCACCCCGGAGCGTCGACGTCGCATCGACGATCTCTGGATCGCCCTCGATCTGCTCAACCACTACGATCTGCTCGGGGTCTCGCAGAAGGCGAGCCGGCAAGAGATCCGCGGCGCGTACTTCGATCTCTCCAAGGCGTTCCACCCGGACACCGCCTTCCGCAAGAAGGTCGGCGCCTACCTCGGCAAGATGGAGGCGATCTTCAAGCGCCTCACCGAGGCCTACGAGGTGCTCGGCAAACAGAAGCCTCGCGCCGAGTACGACACGTACTTGGCCTCGATAGGCGAAGCCCGGGACGCGGAAGAAGCGCTGAGCAACGAGACCGAGATCACCCCAGAGATGCTCGCGGCGAGCGCGCCGCTCGATGCCTCGCCCGCTTCGAGCCCGCCCGCCTCGAGTACGCCAGCTCCGTCGGAGCCTCCGCTGGGTTTGCCGCCGGCCAGCACATCGACGTCGGGCACCATGCCCGCGGTGCGAAACACCCCGCTCCCGAGCGCGCCGGCGCCGGCTCGGGTGATCTCCGAAGAGAGCCGCCGCCGCGCCGCCGAGCTCTTTCAGCGACGGCTCGAGGGAGCTCGAGGCGAGAGCCGCCCTCGCACGTCACCAGGCGCGGTGCCGTCGGAGGCCCCGTTCACCCGCGAGGAGATGGCCCGGGATCTCAAGAGCGCGATCCACTCGAGCGCGGTGATGTCGGGCAGCATGCCCAACGGGCCCGACAGCGAGACGATCGTCGCCCAGCAGCTCGCGGATGCTCGACGCGCAGAAGCCCAGGGCGAGCTCACGATGGCGGTGCGCGCGCTGCGGATCGCGCTGGCGGCGGCGCCCGATCGGGCCGATGTCGCCCTCGAGCACGAGCGGGTCGCCAAGCTCTTGGCGGTGTCGCTGGCCGATCGCTACAGCGATCAAGCGAGCTACGAAGAGCGCCACAAGAAGTGGGCGGCGGCCGCGATCAGCTGGGCCAAGGTGCTCGAGGGGCGACCCGACGATCAGACGGCGCTGCTCGGCGCGGCGGTGTGTTTGCTCGAGGCGCAAGGCGATCTGCGCAAGGCCCAGCGCTTCGCCCAGCGAGCGACGGAGCTGCACCCCGAAGACGGCTCCGCGCTGCGAATCTTGGGGCGGGTGTGTCTCGCCGCGGGCCTACCGCTGAACGCGCGCCGTGCGCTGCAGCAAGCCCTGGCGCTGGATCCCACGGACGCGCAGGCCCAGACGCTCCTGCAGCTGGTGCGCAGCAGCACGCCACCTTCGCGTTAGCACGCATGCTCGGCGCGTCGGTGGACGTCGTGGTAAACGCGCCTGCCCATGACCGACCGCTACGATCCCGCGACCATCGAGCCCAAGTGGCAGGCCTTCTGGGAGAAGGACCGCACGTTCGCCACCGACACCGATCCCAACAAGGAGAAGGTGTATGTGCTCGACATGTTCCCGTATCCGTCGGGCGCGGGCCTGCATGTCGGCCACCCCGAGGGGTACACGGCGACCGACATCTACTCGCGCTACCTGCGCGCCAAGGGCCGTGCGGTGCTGCACCCGATGGGCTGGGACGCGTTCGGTCTTCCGGCCGAGCAGCACGCCATCAAGACGGGCGAGCCGCCCGCGGTGAACACCCAGAAGAACATCGACACCTTCCGCCGGCAGATCAAAGCCCTGGGGCTCTCGTACGACTGGGATCGCGAGGTCGACACCACCGATCCGAACTACGTGAAGTGGACCCAGTGGATCTTCCTTTTGCTCTTCGAGAAGGGCCTGGCCTACCAGGCCGAGGTGCCGGTGAATTGGTGCCCCGCGCTGGGCACCGTGTTGGCCAACGAGGAGGTCAAGGACGGCAAGAGCGAGCGCGGCAGCCACCCGGTCTACCGAACGCCACTGCGCCAGTGGATGCTGAAGATCACCGCGTACTCCGATCGCTTGCTCGAAGATCTCTCGCTGCTGGACTGGCCCGAGGGTGTGCGCTCGATGCAGGCCGAGTGGATCGGGAGAAGCGAAGGCGCCGAGGTGCGCTTCGCGGTCGATGGACACGAAGGCGCCGCGATCGAGGTGTTCACCACGCGTCCGGACACTTTGTTTGGTGCGAGCTTCATGGTGCTCGCGCCCGAGCACCCGCTGGTGGCCAAGATCACCACCGACGTGCAGCGCACACAGATCACCGAGTACGTCGAGCGCACTGCGCGTAAGAGCGAGCGCGAGCGTCGAGAGGACAAGGTCAAGAGCGGCTGCTCCACCGGGGCCCTCGCCATCAACCCGGTGAACGGCAGGCAACTCCCCATCTGGATCGCGGACTACGTGCTCTACGGCTACGGCACGGGCGCCATCATGGCCGTGCCGGGCCACGACGTGCGCGACTGGGAGTTCGCCAAGAAGTTCGATCTCCCGATCTACCGGGTGGTCGCGGCGATCCCCGAAGAGGCGGGCGCGGCGCTGGATCGGGCGTTCACCGATCATGGCTTCGCGGTCAACAGCGGCACGTACGACGGACTTCGCACCGCCGAGTTCAAGAAGCAGATCACCGCGGACCTCACCAAGGACGGGAACGGCAAGCTGCGCGTCGAGACCAAGCTGCGCGACTGGGTCTTCTCCCGTCAGCGCTACTGGGGTGAGCCCATCCCGGTCTATTTCCCGGTGGAGATCGCAGACGGCGGCGATCCTCGCCAAGGCGGAGCGCACACGATCCGATACGACACGGCGATCGCCGTCGAGAAGAGCGAGCTGCCGCTCCAGCTGCCGGAGCTGACCGACTATCGGCCCGGAGAAGATCCGTTGGGTCCTCTGGCCCGCGCGACGGACTGGCGCTTCTTTCAAAAGGACGGCAAGTGGTTCGCGCGCGAGACGAACACGATGCCGCAGTGGGCGGGCTCGTGTTGGTACTACCTGCGCTTCATGGATCCGAAGAACGCGGACGCGCCGTTCTCGCGTGAAGCCGCCGATCGCTGGCTCCCCGTCGATCTCTACGTGGGCGGCGCCGAGCACGCCGTGCTGCATCTCTTGTACGCGCGCTTCTGGCACAAGGTGCTCTTCGATTCGGGTCTCGTCGGTTGCCCCGAGCCGTTCAAGAAGCTGGTGAACCAAGGGATGATCCTCGGCGAGATCGAGCACACGGCGTACACGAACGCGGCGGGTGAGTTCGTCTCTCGGCAGCACGTCGCCGAGCGCCAGGACGAGAGCGGCGAGGACGAGCCCTTCGACACGCGCACCGATGGCGCCCTGCGTGCGAGCAAGGTCGAGGAGAGCGACATCGAGAAGAAGGCGGGCGACTGGGTGCTGAAGTCCGCCGGCGGCATCGTGGTCGACTCGCGTGCGCACAAGATGAGCAAGTCGCGGGGCAACGTGGTGAACCCCGACAGCATCATCGCGGAGTACGGCGCGGACTCGCTGCGACTCTACGAGATGTTCATGGGTCCGCTCGAGGCGACCAAGCCCTGGAACACCCAGAGCATCCCGGGCGTACGGCGGTTCTTGGATCGCGCGTTCAACGTCTCGACCCGCACGCTGAGCGACGCGGATCCGACGCCCGAGCTCGATCGCATCCTGCACCGCACCATCCGCAAGGTGGGCGAGGACATCGAGAAGCTCGGGTTCAACACCGCGGTCAGCGCGCTGATGGTGCTGGTGAACGAGCTCCAAGGGATCGATTCGCCGCCCCGACGCGCCATCGAGACGCTGGTGCTCTTGCTCCATCCGCTCGCGCCGCATCTGGGCGAGGAGCTGTGGTCGCGTCTGGGCAACACCACGAGCGTGCAGCGTGCGAGCTGGCCCACGTTCGATCCCGCGCTCTGCGAGGAGCCCGAGGTCGAGATCCCGATCCAGATCAACGGCAAGGTGCGTGGTCGGGTGACGGTCCCGAGCGGGGCCGATCAAGCGCTGGTGGTGGAGCGCGCGATGGCCGACGAGAACGTGAAGAAGCACCTCGAGGGCAAGGAGCTCCTCAAGCAGCAGTACGTCGCTGGACGGATCCTCACCCTCGTCGTCAAATGAACGTCGAGTGAACGGCGCCGACTGAACGGCGTCTTGCTCCAGTAGCGCGCGGTCAGGGGCAGAAAGGGGAGCACACGGTCGCGCCCATGAACGCGCAGCAGGTGTCGCCCATCCCGCACTCGCTGTCCTCGTGGCAGAGGCGCCCGAAGCGGCAGGCCGTCGCGACGCACATCGTGGTGCCGCCACCGGGACCGCCACGGCTGGCGCAGCAGAACTCGCCGCCCGAGCAGTCCTCGGGGCCATCGCACGATGCGGCGACGCCCATGCAGTCCTCGGTCGCGCTGCACGCCATCGTCGCGGCGCCGCCCATGAAGTTCACGCAGCAGATCTCTGGATCGAAGCAGGTATCTGCTCCACAGCTCACGCCCGTCATCATCATGCCTGCGTCCGGCGCCGAGCCACCATCACTGGTGACGACGATCGGAGCGTCGGTGCCCATCATGCTCGGCGCGTCCGTGCCCATCGCGATCGGCGCGTCGGTGCCCATCATGCTCGGTGCGTCGGTGCCCATCATGCTCGGTGCGTCCGTGCGAGTCATCGCGGGTGCGTCGAGCGCGAGGGCCGGCGCGTCGATACCCGGTCCCGTGTCGTGGTCGGGCGCGCTCATGCTCATCGGACATCCCGAGAGGACGAAGATGCAGGGCGCGAGGATCGACGAGGCGAGGAGGTGAAGCTTCATGGCGCGGGAGGGTACGCCAGGTGCGCCCCCGCTTTCCATCGCACCTGAAGCTAGGTCCTCCGAACTGTCGCGCGCCTCGACCTCTCGCGCGCCCCGCTCAGCGGCGGCGCGGTCAGCGGCGGCGCGGTGGGGCGTTGCCGAGCGAAGCGTCGCCGCCGTGCGAGGCCGGGGGACGACGGGGCTTGGCGGGCCGATCGGGCGGCAGGGCGCGCTCTGCTTCGCCAGCGACGCCGTCCTGTTCGCGTCCTTCGTCCCAGTGATTGGGCAAGGCGCGCACCCGGACTCGGGGATCGCGGGGATCGGGCTTCTGCGCGTTCGAGAGGAAGTGCGCGGCGGCGTCGCGGCGGACCGCCACCGTGGAGCTGGTGGGGCCTACGCGGATAGCGCCAATCTCATTGCTGGTGATGTCGCCGCGGCGGCAGAGGATCGCCAGCAAGCGGCGCGCGTCGGCGCCGTGCTGTCCGCCCCAGCTCACCTGGAACGTCTCGTAGTCACCGTCGTCGGAGCGAGGCTCGCTCCGCGGCGCCCGCTGCGGTCGTGCTTCGAAAGGCGCGGACTCGAAGGGCGCGGACTCGAAGGGCGCGGACTCGAAGGGCGCAGACTCGGAGGGCGCGGACTCGAAGGGCGCAGACTCGAAGCGCGCAGACTCGAAGCGCGGCGCACGAGGCGCGCGAGGAAATCTCGGCGCGGCCTGCGAGAGGTGGGTGGCGGGCGGCAGCTCGGTGATGGGCGCGCGATCCTCTCGCTCGAAGCGATTGGGCTTCTCGAAGCGAGGGCGCTCGGGGCGCTCGAAGCGGCCGTGGGCGGGAGGTCCATCGAAGCTGTTCGGACCGCGACCGCGAGCGCGCTCCGGCTCGGGCAAGATCACCCGAACGTCACGCGGCTCGGGACCCTGGGTGAGCCCCGACTCGCCGAGGAGGCGCGCCACCATCTTCTGGGTCGCGTGCGGATCGGCGTCCGTCGAGCTCACCGCCTCGAGCAGCCGTCCGGCGAGCTCGCTCGTGCGCTCATCGGGCTCGGCGTCGGGCTCATCGAGCGTCAGGCGCTCCACCAAGCGAGCGTCCTGGGCCTGCCGAATCGAGGCGGGCGTGGGCATCGGCAAGAGCCGGAAGGCGACGTTGGCGCGTGCCAGGATCGCGTGCGCGCGACGCAGCTCACGCGGCGCGACGAGAACGGCGCTGGTGCCCTTCTTCCCCGCGCGACCGGTGCGGCCGCTGCGGTGGGTGTAGTCATCGGCGTTGGTCGGCGGCTCCATGTTGAGCACCAGCGACACGTCGGTCACGTCGATGCCCCGTGCCGCGACGTAGGTGGCCACGAGCACGCGGATGACCCCGCGCTTGAAGCCCTCGAGCGCGCGGGTGCGCTCGCGCTGGGCCATCTCGCCGGAGATCGCAGCGACCCGGAAGCCCGCGTCGTTCAGCGCGCCCTCGAGCTCGTTCACCCCGGCGCGGGTCTTGGAGAAGACCAACGTCCGCGACTCGGAGTGCGCCAAGAGCAGGTTGATCAGCGCGTCGAGCCGCTCCTGGGGATCGACCAGGTAGAGGACGTGCTTGATGTCGACGTTCGCCGCGCCGAGGCGAGTGCCCTCCAGATGCAGTGGCGCGCTCTGGATGCGATCGGCCAAGTGCCGCACATCGGAAGGAAAGGTCGCCGAGACCAGGTGGGTGCGGCGGGTCTTGGGCACCTTGCTGAGGATGGTCTCGAGGCTCTCGGAGAAGCCCATGTCGAGCATCCGGTCGGCCTCATCCAGCACCACTACTTCGACCTGGCTGGGATCGATCATCCCTTGCTCCAGGTGATCGATGAGGCGACCTGGCGTGGCCACGATCACCTCTGGGTTCCGCACCAGCGCGCGGTGCTCGAGCTGGTAGCTCGCGCCGCCGGTCACCGCGGTGACTTTCATCTTCAGCTTGGAGAAGAGCCAGGTGAGCTCCTCTTCGACCTGACGTCCCAGCTCGCGGGTCGGGGTGATGACCAAGGCACGCGGACGCGCGCTCTTCTTCTTGGGGTCGCCCTCGACAGGTGCCTTGGGGATGCTGAGAGCCGCCGACAGCGCGAGGCCGATGGCGATGGTCTTGCCGGAGCCCGTCTGCGAGGTGATGCGCAGATCGCGGGTCAGTCGATCGGCCGAGAGAACGGCCGTCTGGACGGCGGTGAGCGTTTCGTAGCCCTTCGCCTCGAATGCGGCGAAGATCTCTGGGCCCAGTAGCTCGGGAGTAGCTTGCGTCACGGCGTTCTTTTACTTCACGAAAGGGGGCGCGCACCTAGCACCCGATCGCGAGAACTACGAGGGGAAACGGGGGATGACCGTGCGAATACGCGTAGAAGTCGGGTCGAATCGTGAGGCGCCCATTCGAGACGGGTTCTGCTTACCGTACGTCCCATGCGCCCCATGCTCCGACGCCTCCCCTGTCTGTCCGCCTCGCTCTGGCTCACTGCGTGTGGATTCTCCGCGTGCGGCGCGCCCGCGGCGACGTCGTCCACGACGCCGATCGCGACCCCGACCTCGAGTCCGAGCGCGCTCGATCTCACCCCGGGAACCTACGAGCTGCACGAGTGGGGCCTGTTGCGCGCGGGTCCCGGCGATGTCCTCGAGGTGGGCACCCTCGCGCCAGTGCCGGCCATCGAGCCGATAGTGGTCGAGAAGCCGGTGCTCTATTTCCATCTCGGAGGCGATGCCCCGATCGATCTGGGCCGCGCCAGCGTGGAGGCGATCGACGGAACGATCCGCGAGCACTGGCCCCTGGCCGCGGCCCGGGTCGGTCCGGGTGAGGAGGCGCGGGTCAACTGGGCGCCGATCACCCTGTTGCCCGAGCGCTGCGCGTTCATGGCGCCGGCCGATCGGGGCTCCGCGTGCGGCTCGCTCCCGCCGGGGGAGGTCTGTGAGTCGCTCTCGTTGGCCCGCACCGTGACCGCCGACGCCTCCTGCGTAGAGACCGCCACCGGTCGCTCTCCGATCTTGTTCTATAGGTCCACCAGCCGCGGGCTCACCGTCCCCATCGCCGCCAACCACATCGACTTCGGCGACATCGGGGTACGGAACGACTCAGATCTCGAGATCCCTGGCCTGATGATCCGCTTCATCGAGGGCTCGGCCGGCTTACGCATCGTCGTCTTCTCGCCGCCCGCGCCGCACCAGAACGTCTTGGTGGGCCACGAGGATCAAGGCACCGAAGCCGCGCGTCAGGCGATCCTCACCACCATGACAGGTCTCGGCCTGACCGTGAGCGAGGCCGAGGCGTTCCTTGCGAGCTGGGAGGGCGAGCTCTTCACCTCGCCGCCGGTCGCCGAAGAAGCGGAGGAAGCTTGGGAGCGCACCAGCCTCCTCTACTTCTTGCCGGAGGCCCTCACCGAGCGGGTCTCGCGCCTGGACTTCGATCCTCCGCCGAGCGCCACCCACCGCGCGCTCGCGATCTGGACCGGCATGTGATCAACCGACCGCGCTGATCGGCTCGCGCTCGCGCGCAGCGCGCACGGTCACCCGCATCCCATTGCGCGCATAGGACGTGCCCCAGTAGAGGAGCCCCGGATCGTGGCCCGCCGTGGCCTCGAGCTCGCATCGGGTGATGACCTCGCGCACTACGGTCTCCACCACCGGGAAAGCCAGATGCGACGCGAGACAGGCACGCGCGCCGGCGCCAAACGGCAGGTAGTGATCAGCGTGCCCTTGGGGATCTGGTAGCCGCCGAGCGTGAGGTCTTCTTGCGCCGTGCGACCAAAGAGCCCGTAGCCGGGGAAGAGCCGCAGACCCTCCTTCACCACCCGCTCGAGCTCCGCGTCACCTTCGGCTGTGCTCCCATGCACCAGCGCATGACGAAGGCGGCGCTGGGCTTCGGGGTGCTCGACCCGCGCGAGCGGCCCGCACGCCTCGGCGTAACGGAGCATCCGCGTCAGCACCGACGTGGCGTTCTGGTAGCCCATCCTCGGGCAGGTGCCCGCGCTTTGGCGCGGCGGCTCGGGGGATCTGATGGAATGCCCTCACCCCCAGCGCGCCTCTACTCTTCGTCGCCCGCCGGGTTGGCCAGCTTCTTGGTCCAGAGGATCGCGTCCTTACGGCCCGGGCCCGAGGGGTTCGGCACCCCCGAGGCGAGCAGACCCGTCTTGCGGAAGCCCGCCGACAGGTAGAGGCCCGTGAGCGAGACCTCGTCCGACGGAGCGAACGCGAACGCAGAGACGATGCCCCGCTCTTTCAGCGTCTCGCACATGTTGCGCAGGCCCGCGCAGGTCGCGGCGATCTCGCTGTCGCCCTCGGGCATGCGGAGGATCTCGACGAGCGAGTGTCCAAAGCAGTCCTGGTGCTCGGCGCTCAAGAAGATGGGCTTGCCCTTCTTCGGGGTCACCTCGAGGTAGAAGCGCTCGGCCTCGCGCCCGAAGGCATCGAAGCCGGAGAGCGCCCGGCCCTTCTTCCAGAGGTCGTCGCGCGCCTTCAGCGCATCCACCTCGTCACACTCCGCGATCCCCACACCCGGGGTGCGCTCGGGGACGTTGGGTCCGTTCTTCTTGGCGGTGTTGATGGTGCGCTCGGCCAGGCGCTGGCCTTCTTCGCCGACCTCGATCGAGGCTGTGCGATCCCCGATCACGCAGCCCACCAAGTGTCCATCGCTCCGCTTGTAGAAGCCGGGGATCTGGCCTTCGCGTACGAAACCGACGCGGGTCCAGCTGGAGACCTCGTCCTTCTCGACCAGGAGGATCACCTTCTCGATGCCCTCGCGCTTGGCGACGTTCTGGATGAAGAGGCGCTTGGCGGGCAGGGCCCCGGCGCGGAAATCGATCACCCGGATGAAGCCCACCCGACGGTTCACGATCATGCAGAGGTACGCGCTCTCGCTCTTGAAGGGGATCTCTTCGACCCAGAGAGCGGGCGTAGCGACTGCTGCATTCGAGGCCTTGGCCATGCGCGGAGCTCCAGACGTGTGCCGGGCAACGACGCCCGACCTAAAGGGGGCGCAAAGCTAGGCGCAGCAGGCGCAAGGCGCAACAAGGCCGCTCGTCAGGGGCAGGCGAAGGTGATGGTGCCCACGCCGCCCGCGCTATCGAAGAACTGCAAGCTCGAGCCAGTCCCCACGACCCGCTGCACGTAGGGCGGAAAGCACCCGTACTTACCGGACACACACCGGGGCGCATGGGTACCGGACACCGTCGCGCCGCTGAGGGTGATGGTCCCCATGGCGATGCCGTCCCAGTCGACGAAGCGCAGGGTGTTGCCGCTCGCGTGGACCTGCCAGAGGGCTATCGGGGTTGCGACGCTGCCCGAGAAGGTCACGCCGGGGACGCTGATCCCCCCGCTCGGGCCCGAGTAGTCGACGAAGGTGAGGTTGCTGCCACCGCCATCGATTCGGATGAAGTCGGACATGCCGACGGTACCAAACGATCCACTCACGGTTCGGGTGCACATCAGGCAGCTGCCGCTGCCGCAGATGCGACTGGGACCGCAGCTCATCCCATCGGTGTCGCGGGTGCAGCCCGTCGACTCGGTGCGAGCTGGCACCGCGCACCCGCCCGCCATGCAGATAGCGTCGGTGCAGGTGCGGCTCTGGCTCGCGCTCTCGTCGCAGGTGTCCGACCAGTCGCACGCGCCATAGCCCGCGCAGGAGGTCGAGCCGCACGCCGAGCCGTCGGTGTCGCGGCTGCAGTCCATCGCCTCGCTGCGATCGACCGCCGCGCAGCTCCCGCCGGCGCACACGTGATCGGTGCAGGTGCGGCTCTGGCTCGCGGCCTCGTCGCACCCATCGATGTAGTCGCACGTGCCAAAACCTCCGCAGGTGCTCGCCCCACACGGCGCCGTGTTGAACGTGGGCATGCAGCCCAGGCCCACGAGGCATCGATCATCGGTGCACGGATTCGTGTCGTCGCAGACGGAGTCGCTCGCGACGTAAGCGCAGGTATTCTCGAAACAGGTCTCGGTGGTGCAATCGAAGCCGTCGGCGCAGTCCTCGTCGCACGCACACGCGACCGGAGGCACGTCGCGAGGGACATCGCGAGGGACATCCATCGATCCATCGAGAGGCCGACCCGCGTCGCCTCCATCCCTCGGCGGGGCATCGAGTGGCACCGCACCATCGAGGCGGGGAGGGTGTCCGGTCCACTCCGGCAGATCGCCGACCACCCGGGGTCGACAACCCGACTCGGTGCAGGTGAGTGAGGTGCTGCCGCAGTCCACGTCCACGCAGCTCGCCACCAGGTGAACCACGAGCACCCGCGACTCGCCGCGCGCCAGGCTCGCGGTCGCGTCGCGCTCCACCACCAGCGCGCCATCGAGGTAGCCCGCCGCGTGGACCATCACGGGCCCGAGGGCCTCGCGCTCGGCGATGAGCGACAAAGTGAGCGGCAGGTCGGCGGCGCTCGAGAGGTCCTGGGTTTGCTCGCGGTCCTCGCCCGAGGGATCACGCACCGTGAGTCGCACCTCGTCGATCGCGGAAGGGATCCGCAGATCGGTGTCGACCACGACGATCAGCTGGGTCGCCGCGGGTGCGCAAGCCGCGCTCGCGAGCACACCACCCAGAGCGATCAGCTGGACGACCGCCCGCCATCGAAAGCAAAGAAGCACGAGCGCCAGTGTCGCCCGGGTGACCGGGAGGACACAAGGACGGGTCAGCGATGCCGAGAGGACGGAATGCAGATGACGGAAAGCGAAGTGCGCCGTCTCCCGCGAAGGGAGCGGCGCACTTCATGGTCTTGGTGCCTCGTTCAGGCGGGCGGCGCTTCGGGGGCCGCGGCCGTCTCATCCGCGGGCGCCTCGGTGGCAGGCGGCTCCGCGGGGGCGGGCTCCGCGCAGTCGGCGCAGACCGGGCAATCGGGACACGTCACTTCGGGGCACGCGGCCGCGGCCTCTTGCAGTTCTTCGACCGTGGGCGGCTCGCCATCCAGATCGAAGTTGCCCACCAGGTTCAGGGTGGTGAGCATGTCGAACATCGTGGTGGTCTGACGGGCGGTGACCTCTTGCCACGACGCCGCCTGACCAGGCGGCAGCGAGTCGAGTCGGAAGGTCACATCGAGGCTGACCTGGAGCCACGTGTCGATGGAGGAGCGCAGGTGATTCACCCACTCGAACCGGAAGTGGTCGGGGTTGGGGATGTCCCAGAGCGCCTCGAAGGTGGTGTTGTAGGTGAACACTGCGTTCACGTGGTTCACGTACGCCAGCTGCACCCGCAACGCGGGGATGAATCGGGCATCGGTGCCCGCGAGGTTGGGGAGCGAGGTGCCTGCGGCGACGAGCGCGCGGTTCTGGGCCCGCACGCTCTCCGAGTAGATGTCGACCGTGGCGTCGATGCCGACGTCCATCGCGAGGGTGTGGTTCTCCTCGCGGAAGAGCATGCGGTTGTAGCCGAGCTGGACGCCGAGGCGCAGATCGAGGCCCGCGAAGTAGTCCATCCGCCCGCGGTTCGCGACGAAGAGCGCGTTGTCTGCATCCAAGAAGTGATCGAAGCGCAGGCGCCAGTTGAAGTTGCTCGAGTTCTCGCGCCAGTCGTTGAACCCGGGGGCCCGCGCCGCGGCGTCCATCATCGCGGGCGCGTTGCAGTAGTCGAGGGTCGCCGCGGGAAACAGCGCGGCGTTCGTCCGCACGTCGGCGCAGGTCGCGGGCGTCTGGGCGATGCCATAGACGTAGCTCGCCTCGGCCACGAAGAGCTCCATCCCCTCGTGGATGGTGAAGTTGCCCGCCAGGTTCAGCCCGATGTTCCGGGCGTTTCCGTAGGTGAGGGTGCCGCCCGCGGTGATGTTCAGGTCGATGTCGTCGGTATCCGCGGGGCCCGCGCCGGCGCCCTCGGTGAAGGTCGGCTGGGCCACGGCGACGCCAGGCAAGGACAGGGCGGCGAGCAACCCCAGGAGCGCCAGCGCGTAGAAGCGCGGAGCGGTGGTCTCGAGTGTCATGGATCTCCAGCGCGGAAAGGTGCTACCGGCCCCGGCAAGCGGCGCGAGGGTGATCCAGCCCAGACACCTCGGCAAGTTCGCTCAGCCGAGCTTCACACGCCCCGGAAAAACTACACGCCGATGTAGAGGCGGTGGCCGAAGTTACGCTCGAGGTTGCCCTCGAAGATCTTCGTGGCCGCCGACTCGATGTCGTACTCGACGCGCTTGAAGTCGAACTCGCGCGCTTCGGTGTCGAAGGTCGTGTAGCTGGCGCGGTTGTCGTAGTCGCGGGGCTGTCCCACCGAGCCCACCGACACGATGTACTTCCAGTCCTTGCGTAGGGTGAAGCGCCGCGCGGGCAGCTCCTCGACCTCGCCGGGCCGGAGCGCGAACACCTTACAGAGGTGCGAGTGCCCGATGAGCGTGATGTCCGAGAGCTGGTCCCAGATCTCCAAGCACTCGCGGGCCTGCTCCGGCGCGAAGATGTACTCGAACTCCTCGAGGCGGAGCGGCGACCCATGACACAGCGTCATCCGGTGGTCGGTGAGCTCGTTCTTGTACGGCAGCTGCTTGAGCCACTCCAGGTTGGTCTTGGTCAGCTGACGCGAGTGCTGATCCAGCGCGTGGCGCGCGGCCTCGTAGTAGTACGAGTAGTCCATCCGCCCGGCGACCGCCGCATCGTGGTTGCCCAGGATGGTGGTCTTGGCGAGGGTGCGGATGATATCGCAGCACTCGTTGGGGCTCGCGCCGTACCCGACCACATCGCCAAGGCAATAGTATTGGTCGATGCGCTCCTTCTTGTACGCTTCGATCACCGCGGAGAGGGCCTCGATGTTCGCGTGAACGTCGCTGAATATCGCGAGGCGCATACCGGATAGAGTCCAGCTTATAGGGCCCATCTCTCTAGAAGTCCACACTCGTGCGCGTGACGTCCTCACGAGCCCCCGCCGGGGTGGGAATCCGCACGCTCCCCGGCATCGACAAAGTGCCGCCGGGACACTAAAAGCAGGGCCCTTCCGATGGCTATACGCACCATCCTCCACTACCCGGACAAGCGACTCCGGATCCCGGCGACCTCGGTCACCGACTTCGGTCCGGCGTTCACTGCGCTCGTCGACGATATGGCGGAGACCATGTACGCGGCGCCGGGGGTGGGTCTCGCGGCCCCCCAGATCGGGGTCAGCCAGCGGCTCTTCGTCATCGATGCGGCCACCGGCGAGGACGATCCCAGCGATTTTCGGGTCTTTGCCAACCCCGTGATCCTGGAGACGCAGGGCGAGGTCGTGTGGGAAGAGGGATGCCTCTCTTTCCCAGGGGTGCACGAGGACATCGATCGCGCCGAGCGGGTGAAAGTTCGAGCCCAAGACCGAAACGGCGACTTCTTCGAGCTAGAGGCCGAGGGCCTCTTGGCAGTCGCCATCCAGCACGAGCACGACCACCTCGAGGGCAAGCTGATGGTGGATCACCTCGGCATGCTCAAGAAGCGCATGGTCCACCGGCAGATGGTGAAGCGCGCCGCCGAGGCCGACGCCGGCTGAGTCCGTCTGGTAAGAGACGCCCGTGACCTCCGCCCGCCCTCGCTTCGCGTTCTTCGGTACCCCCGAGATCGGCGTCCTCTCGCTCGAGGCCATCCACGCGCTGGGCGAGATAGCGCTGGTGGTGGCCCAGCCCGACCGCCCTCGCGGCCGGGGACAAAAGGTCGAGCCGCCGCCGGTGAAGGCCCGCGCGCTCGAGCTGGGTTTACCTGTCACCCAGCCCACCAAGCTCAAGGACGGCGCGCTGGCCGCCCAGCTGAAGGCGCTGGCGCTCGATGCCGCGGTGGTGATCGCCTACGGGCGCATCCTTCCCAAGGACGTGCTCTCCGCGCCTCGAAGGGGCTGCGTGAACGTGCACGCCTCGCTCCTGCCTCGCTGGCGCGGCGCTGCCCCGATCCAGTGGGCGGTGGCGAGCGGCGACGCCGAGACGGGCGTCTGCTTGATGGAGATGGACGTGGGCCTCGATACAGGGCCGGTCTTCGCGCGGGAGGCGATGGCCATCGGAGCGAGCGAGACCGCAGGGGAGCTCGCGACCCGCATCGGTTCGCTGGGCGCCTCGCTCCTTCGCGATGCGCTGCCCGGCTGGCTTCGGGGCGAGCGCGCGGCCGAGCCCCAAGATCCAGAGCACGTCACCCTCGCGCGCATGCTCGCCAAGCGCGACGCCGCGCTCGACTTCACTCGCTCCGCGCAGGCGATCCACGACTGGGCCCGGGGCATGAATCCCTGGCCGGGCGCGGAGGCTCAGCTCGAGGGTGAGCGCCTCAAGATCCACCGCACCGTGGTGATCGAGCGGGACGGGACCCACGGGGCGCCGGGCACGGTACTGAGCACCCTGGCATCGACCGTCGCGGGTCCCGCGATGGTGATCGCGTGTGGTCAGGGGACCCTCGGCCTGCTCGAGGTGCAGCTTCCGGGCAAGCGACGCATGACGCCGAGCGAGCTGCTCGCGGGCCGCCCCATCGCCACGGGCACGATGCTCACCCCACCTTCTGACGAGAGAGCCGCGGAGAGCCGATGAAGATCTATACCAAGACGGGCGATGCCGGAGAGACGGGCCTCTACGGGGGCGCGCGGGTGAAGAAGCACGACACCCGCATCGAGGCGTACGGCGAGCTCGACGAGCTCAACTCCGTTCTCGGCAAAGTGCGGGTGCTCGGCAACGTGCCCCAGCATCCGTTCGGCGACGACAACGACGTCCTGCTCGCGACCCTGCAGAGCCGGCTCTTCGATCTAGGCGCCGAGCTGGCGAACGCGTCGGGCAAGCCGATGACGATCCACCAGGTCGACGACAGCGACATCGAGCAGATGGAGCAGGCGATCGATCGCGCCGAGATCGAGCTCGCGCCGCTCAAGACCTTCGTGCTCCCAGGGGGGAGCGCGCTGTCCGCCGAGCTGCACATCGCGCGCTGTGTCTGTCGCCGCGCCGAGCGCCATCTCACCGCGCTCGCCGAGCACGCGGACGTGCGCCCTGAAGCGATGCGCTTCGTGAACCGGCTGAGCGATCTGCTCTTTCAGCTGGCGCGCCTCGCGAACCACCGCGCGGGCGTCGAGGACGTCCCCTGGATCGGCCGCGGCACGCAGCGCACCTGAGCGGCGGCCCTCAGCGCGACGACGTCTCCACGTTCACCTTCACGCCGAACGGTCGTAGCTGGCGTGCGTGGTTGCGCAGATCGAGGCGGACCAAGGGGTGCTCGGCCAGCCAAGGCGCAGGGACGACGAGGGTGAGCCGCTTCTTGCGGGCGCTCGCGATCGCCTCGATGGCGTGCGGACGTCGATCGGCGTGCAAGGCCACGGCGAGCCTTAGGATCGCGCCCAGCCGTGCCAGGGTCCGCCGCTCGGTGCGGCTGCGTGCGTCGTCGTCTTCGCGCATCCGTCCCCGATGGGTGCGTACCAGCCGGGCCAACGCATCGAGCTGTCCCGTCGAGAACCCGGGCGCGTCGGCGTTGCGTATCAGGTAGGCACCGTGTCGGGCGACGCCGGTGTGCGCGACGGAGAGGCCGATCTCGTGCACCTGTGCCGCCCAGCCCAGCCAGCGCCGCAGCTCGTGGCCCTCGAGCGCCCAGTCCCCGGCCACCTGATCGAAGAGGTGCTCGGCGGTGTGCCGCACCCGCGCGGCATGGGCCCCATCGACGCCGTGACGCGCGGCGAGCGCGGCGACGCTGTCCTCGCGGAGATCGCGGCCGGTGCCTTCGCCGTCGACGATCTCCATGAGGAGTCCCTCGCGGAGCGCGCCCTCCGCCACCTCGAGGTGCTCGAGGTCGAACGCGCTCATCACCGCGTCCACGATCGCGAGACCTCCGGGCAGGACGGGACGGCGATCGTCGCTGAGCCCCTTGAGCTCGAGCTCGACCGAGGATCTCGCGGCGAGCATCCGCTCGATCAATTGCGAGAGGCCCGAGCGCGAGATCACCGAAGGCGCACGCGACCAGCCGTTCGCGGCCAGCACTTCGCCCATCGATCGCATCGTCCCCGAGGCGCCGAGGGCGAGGTGGACGCCGTCGTTCTGCATGCGGGGCACGAAGCTGCGCACCAAGAGGAGCGCGGCCTCGCGGGCGCGTTGGTAGCGCTTCTTGCTCAGTCGGCCCCCGGGAAAGAACTGCTCGGAAAAGCGAATGCAGCCCATGGGTGTGCTGCGCGCTTCTTCGAGCGTGAAGCCCACGCCCACGATGAACTCGGTGCTGCCGCCTCCGATGTCCACGACGAGACGCCGCTCCGTGGGGCCCGGTGGGCGCATCGCGTTGACCCCGCGCCAGATCAATCGCGCCTCCTCGTCGCCGGGCACCAGCTCGATCGGGTGGCCCAAGAGCTTCTGTCCTCGCCGCCGCAGCGCCGCGCCGTCCGAAGCACGTCGAAGCGCGTCGGTGCCCACGATCCGAACCCGCGCCGCGGGCAGCGGCTTCAGGAGCGTGCCGAGGCGACGAAAGCTTGCGATCGCCCGCTCGCGCGCGTCGCGGTTCAGAGGCTCGCCCTCGATCAGCTGGGTGCCCAGCGCCACGTGCTCGCGGCGCCGGTCGTAGACGTGCGGGATCCCGTTCTCGACCCAAGCGAGCACTAGGTGAAAGCTGTTCGACCCCAGATCGAGGGCAGCTACCCTATCGGGCGAGGACACCCGAGCATCGGACACGACAGCGAGGGGCGCCGAAGTGGGTGCAGCCATGTGCGCTTCTACAGCACCCTCGACAGAGCAGCTACTGCCACGAGGCGAGCGCGGCGACACCGAGCTGGTGCAGCAGCTCGTCCTGGAACTCCGGGTGATCCACGACCACCTGCACCAGATCGTCCATCTCCAGACGAAGCGCCGTCACGTGCTCCGTCACCGCCGCGTCGTACCAGCGAGGGACCTGGGCCGTCGCGTCGAGGAGGCCGATCATGTCGCCGTGACCGTAGGTGACCTCGTGGTTCTCGCTCCGGCCGACGATCTTGCCGGACGAGAGGATGAGGGCCCAGCGCTCGGAGGGATCGCCCGTCCGCCAGAGGCTGGCGCCGGTGGGAAGCTCGATCGGTCGGGCGACCTCCGCGAGATCCGCTATCGACTCGATGCGGGTCATGGCGGGCCCGCCGGTCGCGGTGCGAAGGAGGAGCATGCGGTCCACGGGGTCGCTCAGATCGAGCGGGATCTGCCGGCTGCGCTGACCGGTGAAACTGGGCCCGCCGCTGCGCCGCTGGAGCGCGATGGCCTCGCGCGTCACCGCGCGGAGGGTGGGCTCGAGCAGAGGCGATCGCCCGCTCACCGAGACCCCCAGCCTATCTGCGGCAAAGGCGAGCGTGTGGGTCGGGGTGGTGGCGATAGCGGTGAGTCCCTCCGGGTCGCGGGCGCACACCACGATGGCGCCCACCGCATCACCTGCGCCTGCGCGCGCATAGTGGCGGCCCTTGCGGGTGATCTCCACGCACCCCTCGAGCACCCAGTGCAGCGCGTCGAGCCGCTCACCTTCCTTGGCGATGGCTTCACCGGTTTCGAAGCGCCGCAGCAGCCCTCGCGCCACCAGCGGTCCGGCGCGCCGCACATCCAAGCCGAAGCGCTGCGCCAGGCGCAGACCCCAGAGTTCGCGATCCGTCGAGAGGTCGTCTCCCACCGGCTCGCTCACGAGATCTCTCCCTGCGCCGGTCGCAGTGCGCGCTGCCGGTCGCTCGGCCGCTCGCTCGCGAACGCGCGCTGAGCGACCGCCCGGATGCAGGCGCTTCCGTCGTCCTCTAGCTCGCGCTCCAGCACATGAGATTCGGCGGCGTGGCGGGGGAGCGCTATCCCCAGCGCGTCCGTCGCGCGCGCCAATCGGACCTCGACTGCGGCCTCGGCGTACATCGCCAAGATCGCCTCGCGCAGCGGTCCCTCGAGGGCGTGCTCGAGCAGCTCTCTCGCGCCTTCGCGGATGTGCTTGTCGCCCGAGCGCAGTCCTTCGAAGAGCGATTCGGGGTCTTCTTCGCGCAGACCGCGCAGGCCCAACGCCCGGAAGAGCCGCTCAGTCGCGGCTTGGTGCTTGTCGAGCAACAGCGCATCCAGCATCGAGAGCAGCTCGTCTTCGGCCACCGCAGCACCGAACTGCTCGGTCAGTCGGTGGCGCCACGCGGTGAGCTTCACCAAGCGGTGCACGGTGCGTTCGATGAACGTGTCCATGTCCTGGGCGATCTCGGGGAGAGGGCCCCCGTCGTGGGCGAAGCGTCCCAGCGCGCGCAGCGCGCCGTAGCGCATGCCCCCATCGGTCTCCTGCAGAAACAGCGCGAGCAACACCTGCCCCGCGCGCGGCGTGAGGAACGCCGCGATGGCGTCCGGTAGCTGAAGGCGCACCGCGCGCGCCAGCCCCTCGCGCTGGGTGCTCTCTTCCAGAAAGGAGATCGCTGGCTCTCCGATCGCAGCGAACGTCGCGTGCACCACGTCGCGGGACTCTCGCATCGTGAGGGTCTCGACCAGCGCCGCGAGCAGGACGGGATGCGGACGGACCCGAGCCGCGTCGGCGAGCTCCACCGCGAGGTGGCGCGCGTCTTTTTCGATCACCGAGAACACGAGCACATCGAGCGCCTCATCTGCGGGCGCATGGCTCCAGGTGCGCAGGAGCGCGACCTTGCTCTCGCGATCCCCCATCTCCAGCGTCGCCTCGAGTTCGGCGAGCGCCTCGTCGGAGAGCGCGGGGTCGCGTCGCGCCATCGTGAGTCCGATGACCCGAACCGCGGACGAGGGGTCGGCGCGGAGCGCGGCGACGTCCACCTCGCCATGCAGCGCGAGCAGCGCCGACGCTGCGCGGGAGCGGACATCGTCATCACGGCTCGCCAAGCAGCGCGCCAGCAGGCTCGAGACATCGGGCCGCTGCGACTGCACCAAGAGTTCGAGGGTGGCCAGCACCACCGCGCTCGAGGGATGGGCCAAGAGCGCGGGAGGCACCAGATCGGCGCGGGCGTGACGATCCAAGAGGCGCAGCGCCGCGAGGCACGTGGTCTCCTCGAGGGTGAGCGAGCGGAGCACCGTCTCCAGCGCCTCTTCACTGAGTGCGGGGCTGGGCAGCGGCGCGGTCGGATCGGGCTCGAAGCCATCGAGGCGGGTTCGCAGGATCGCCAGATAGCTGCGGTGGGTCGCGAGCGCGGCCGCCAGCCAGAGCAGCGCGAGCACGAGCACCAGCGCGAAGAGCCCCTCGGAGACGCCGATCCCGTAGCTGAACGCAAAGGCCAGCAAGAGCGCGGCGAGGGCCTGGCCCACGCGGTGGCCCACGGGCTGAAACGTCGTCGCGAGCCGACGCCGCATCCGCACCTCGAAGGGCATGTAGAGCAGCTCCGTCGCCGTCCCGTGCAGCGAGTGGCTCAGCGCGCCTGCAACGGTGCGCAGGCCCACGGCCGCCTGCAGCACGGCGCCACCGACACCCAGCGCCAGCACCCCGCCGAACGCGACGGGGAGCGCGACCATCGCCGCCTGAAGGCCGAGCCTCCGAAGAATCCACGGCGTCACGAGCGTCTGCACCGCGAGCGCTAGCGCATCGGTGCCCGCGGCGACCGCACCGAAGACGGTCGCGAGCTCGCCGGGGGCCACGCGCTCGGCGACCGTCGCTTTGAAGGCCAAGTCGCCCGCCGTGAGCGCTGCCGCGCCCGCGAGAATGAACGTGAAGAGCAGCCCTGCGTAGCGGCGCTGCACCACCTTGCCCGGCTCCTTCCGATCGGGCACGAGACTCACACTGTTCACGTCGGCGCGGGCCCAGAGATGCGCGCCGACCGCGGTGCCGGCGAGGATCACCGACGCGCCGATCAGCAGCCACTGGGTCTCGGCGATCTGAGAGATCCCCACGGCCAGGAGCGAGCCGATGATGGCGCCGACGATCCCGCCCACCCCGATGCGGGTGAACTCCTGGCGGGCCCGCGAGAGATCGGAGCGCACCGCCATCCAGGCCCACACCAAGCTCGTGGCCACCATCCCGAACACGCCCGACCACAGGTAGAGCAGCGTGCCCCACCCCGAGCTGACCTCCATCGACGTGATCCCGAAGAGCAGCGCGACCACCGCACCGATAGCGATCACCGCGACGGGTCGCCGACCGGGACGGCCGCGGTCGGGGATCACATGCATGATCCACGTCACCACCGCCGCAGCGACCGCCAAGCCGCCGTACACCGCGGGTAGCTGAGCCGGGTCGTGGCGCTCGAGGTAGAGCGCGTCCCGCGCGGTTTCGGTCAGTGCGTGCCCCGAGAGGAGGGAGCCATACACGAACGCGGCCTTGGTGGAACTCTTCATCGGGGGACGCGCGAGCGTAGTACCGAGGCGAAGTCGGCGCTCTTTCCTGCTGATGGGCGTTGCTGCCCCGGGTGTGGCGGCGATGGCGCAGGGAATCCTCCCGATCGCTTCGACCTCTGCGCACGCCCTTTGCTGTGCTGAGCCCATCCCGATGTCGGCAGCAGCGACTCCCAACATACCCCTCTCTGCCGTGGTTCGACCCGCTTCGACTCCGCCCGATCGCAAGCTCGACACCCTGGACGAGCCCATGGAGCAGCCCGCGCGCATGAGGCCGCACGCGCGGTGGGAGCGCAATAGTCTGCGGGTGGTCTTGGGGATCCTGATGCTCGCGGTCGTGATCGTGTTCTTTCAGTTCATTCCCTGGCTGGTCCTGGCCGCGTGGTTCGCCGCGCTCGCCCGTCCGCTGCACCGGAAGCTGACCTCGATCCTTCATGGCTCGCACCGCGCCGCCACCCTGGTGACGCTGCTCCTGTTCGTGGCGCTCGCCCTGCCGCTGGTGCTCTTGGGGATCTCGCTCGTCGACGACGCCGCGAGCCTGGTCGAACAGCTCACCGACTCGCGGTCGGGGCGCGCCGCGCTCGAGGCGCTGGTGAGGGGCGGCGAGGGACACAGCGGCCCCGTCGGCTTCGACCTCGAGACCATCATCGGCATGCTCCAGTCGCACTCCGCGCAGGCCTTCACGTTGGTCGATGGTCTGGCGGGGATGGGCCTGGGTCTCTTCGTGTTCTTCAGCGCGGCCTACGCGTTCCTGGTGGATGGCTCGCGGGCGATGAGCTGGTTCAGCCGCAACCTCCCGCTGGCCGATCGCCATGTCGATAGATTCGCCAAGAGCTTCCTCGAGACAGGAAGGGGCCTGGGGATAAGCGTGCTGTTGACCGGCGCGTTGCAGGCCGCCATCGCGACGGTGATCTACTTCGCGCTGGATGTGCCGCGCGCGCTGGTGCTCGGCATCTTGACCCTGTTGGTCTCCATCATCCCCAGCGTGGGCACAGCCCTGGTGTGGGTGCCGCTGACGATCGGGTTGGCGCTCTCGGGCCAGACCACCGAGGCCATCATCCTCGGCGTGCTCGGCACGGTCGTGGTCTCGGGTGTGGACAACATCACCCGCCCCATGTTCGCCCGTTGGGGAAAGCTCGATCTGCACAACCTCGTGGTCTTGCTCTCCATGCTCGGCGGCTTGGCAGTGGTGGGGGCCTGGGGCCTCTTCCTCGGACCGCTGGTCGCGCGCTGGCTCCTCGAGGCCTTTCGCATCGCGCGTGAAGAGCAGGCGCTCGGATGAACCACGAACGACGATGAACGCGCGCATGCGCCACAGCTGAGGCGACCGACACCCTAGACAGACACGAATGCACCGCACGCGCGGTGGCACGCACCTTGGATCTGTCGATCCACAAACCACAGTCACAACCGAGCAGGGAGAGCAGATGTCCATTCGATTCAAATCACACGTCACCATCGACGAAGATGCCCGCGGCCAGATCATCCGAGGTCTCAACGATCTGTTGGCCGCCGCCGTCGATCTGACGTCGCAGGTGAAGCAGGCGCACTGGAACGTGCGCGGCGCGCAGTTCATCTCGCGTCACACGATGTTCGACCAGCTCTATGCCCACTTGGTCGCGTCCACGGACATGATCGCGGAGCGCGTCGGCCAGCTCGGCGGCTACGCCCGCGGCACCGTGCGCATGGCCGGTCACACCTCGGCGCTCGCCGAGCACGACGAGACCGCGGTGCAGGGCGACGAGCACGTGCGCAGCCTGACCGACAGGTACGCCGAGCTGGGCGCGATGATCCGGCATCAGATCCGGGTGGTGGAGGAGTTCCACGAGCCCGTCACCGTCGATCTCTATACCGAGGTCCTCCGCAGCCTCGAGCTGGACCTCTGGTTCCTCGAGAGCCACCTCGAGCGCGGCAAGGGTGTGGGCGACACCACGGAGGCGCCCGCGGCGGGTGAGAGCAAGCCGTCCAAGGACGGCGCAAAAGCACCGGCAGCCACCCCCCGCGCGCGCAGCCCGCACTGAGTTCCCCATTCCGATCGTGGTCGACGCCGCGCTCCGCTGTGCGGCGTAGCCATGACCCGTTCGGCGCATCCACCCATCCCTAGGAGATCCCATGTTCCGTAGCCTCACCCGTACCCTGATCGTCAGCGGCGCCGTCGCCGCCGCTACCGCCTTCTATCGCTCCGAGACCGGCCAGAAGCTCCAACAGCAGCTCAAGGACGCGCTGCAGGCGGGCATGCGCCGCGTGCGTGGCGAACCCGTGAAGAAGACCGACGCCAACGGCGTGGAGGTCGAGGCGCTGGATCGGATGACCTCCGAGGGCGGGGTCGCTACCGCCTGAGTTTCACTACGCATCCTCGACACGAACGAGCCGACACGAAACGAGAAGTCCGGCGCACGACCTAGGTCATGCGCCGGACTTCTTCGTTTCCAGACTTTCACTGGACGATCGAAGGAGAATCAGGACTGGAGCTTCTTGCCAGCTTTCTCCAGCTTCTTGCCCGCAGCCTCGAGGTTCTCGCCAACCTTGCGCTGCACGTCGTGGAACTTGCCGCTCGTGGTCTTGGCTGCTTCCGCCGCGAGCTCGGAGGCCTTCCGGGTCGCCTCCTCGATGCTGCTGCTCGCGCGTTCCACCACTGCGCGCGCTTCGTGCGCCGCGTGATCGAGCTGGGCCTTGGCGCCGTCCATCATCCCGTGCTTGGTCTCCTCATCGAGCTTCACTTCCTCATTCGAGGGGTTGGCGTGCGGGGTCTTCAGCGCACCAGTCTTGGTCGTCCCGGTCGTGGTCGTCCCGGTCTTGGTCTCCTGCGTCTCGAGCTTCTCCTCCTCGTGCGGAGGGTGGTGTGGCGGCTGGTGGTGTGAGGCCGCCTTCGTCACCGTCGGGCCATCGAGGCGATGGGTGGTGCTTGGGGTAGGCTTCTGGTCATTCTTTCGGCCGCTGTTGTTTCTCTGCGCGTTCGGCATGGTGTTCCTTTTCAAGGGGAGATTCATGGGGAGAGAAGCGCGCGTCGGGGCGCGCTCGGTTCGGTCATCTCGTGAAGTGCAGTCGTTGAGTCCAGTCGTGAGCTGCAAGACGAGGTCCGTCGGCAGCCGCACGCTCCCGCATCGCGCCTCGGGCGTTCTTGCCCCGGTGATGCACGCGCGCTACGGCAGGCGCGCGACGTCGTCGTTGGCGCGCTTGCTGCTGCGTCATGAATCTCTTGCTGGCCGAGCCTCTCTGCCCTTCGCGTCGTGCTCGTCGTGCTCGCTCCTCGGGCCTACTGCTCGTGTGTATGGTGATCGCGTCGGGATGCGGCGCGCACTTGAGGCGCTTCCCGGCGGCCGAGCCGATGTGGACCGATCCAGACCAACGCGCTTTCGGTCCACCGCCTCCGTCTTGGTACTCCCCGTACCTGTGGGACGGCATCGACAACAGCGCGTTCCGCCCGCTCTCCGAGGCGCTCGCCATCGAGCTCGACTCCGAGTCCGTCAACGTGAATGCGCTGGACGAGGTGCCCGACTCCAGCTGGTTCACCAATCGTTTGTCGCGCGAGCCGCTGAGCCCCGAGGTGTTGGCGAGGGGCGCGTGCGCTGACGAGTCCGCCGAGATCACGGGCGTCGACGACGACGTCCGCCCTCCCTTCACGATCACCCGCGGCAAGCCCGACGGATCGACGCCGGGCTTCTTCGTGACCGACAGCGCGGGGCGCACCTACTTGATGAAGCCGGATCTACGAATCCAGCCCGAGCGCAGCTCGACGGCCGACGCGATCGGAGCCGCGGTGTTCTTCGCGGCGGGCTACTTCACGCCGTGCAACCGCGTCGTGTATTTCACCCGAGACGATCTCACCTTGGACCCGGACGCGGTGCTGCGAGCCACCGACGGCAGCGAGCAACCACTGACCGACGAGCAGGTCGACGAGATGCTCGAGAACGCCCTCATCGACGAGCACGGCCGCATCCGCGCCAGCCTCTCGCGCTTCATCGAAGGCGAGCCCATCAGCCCCTGGACCTACACGGGGATCTGGGACGACGACCCCAACGACATCGTGCCGCACCAGCACCGACGCGACGTGCGCGCGATGTTCGTGCTCTCTGCGTGGCTCTCGCACATCGACAGCCGTCAAGAGAACACCATGGCTGCGTTCATCGAGACGGCGCCCGGTGTCGGCTACGTGCGCCACTACATGATCGACTTCAGCGACACGCTGGGGATCACCTACACCGACGAGGTGATGGCGCGCCGTTTCGGGCACTCGGGGTATGCCGATGTCCAGTCGCTGGGAGAGGACTTCTTCACCTTCGGCCTCCTTGATCGTCCCTGGCACCACGCGGGGCTCGGTGCGGCCGGCACCACCCTCGGCTACTACGACCTCGAACGTTTCGAGCCCGAGCACTGGCGCCCCGGCTATCCCAACCCGGCGTATGAGCGGATGACCGAGCGCGATGCGGCGTGGATGGCGCGCATCCTGTCGCGCTTCGGTGACGAGCACGTGCGGGCCCTGGTGGCGCGAGGTCACTTCAGCCGTCCCATCGTGGCGAGCGAGCTGACCCGGATCTTGATCGGGCGGCGCGATCGCATCCTCGATCGCTGGCTCACCCGGCTCTCTCCGCTCACGGCGCCGAGCATCGAGGGTGACGGACGCACGATCTGTCTCGAGGACCGCGCGGTGAGCAGTGGCTTTCGGACCGCGAGGGATCGCCGCTACACCGCCACCGCTTGGGCGCTCGATCCGGCCCGCTCGCGATCGGTCGCGTTGCTCGAAGCACCCGACGGGATCTGCGTAGCGGTCTCGCCCGACCCCGAAGGCGACGCGTCGTACTTGATCGTGGATGTCGTCGCATCGAGCCGAGACGCCGAGACGACCCTGCCGCTTCGAGTGCACCTCCACGAGCGCGCAGGTCGGCTCACGGTCGCGGGCCTCGAGCGCCTGGAGCACGTGGAGTCGTCTGCGCCATGACCCGCTCGCTCGTCCTCGGGATCACCCTCGCGTGGCTGGCCACGGGAGGGACAGCGCGCGCCCAGTCAGACGAACCCGCCGACGTTGCTGCGGAAGACCCCGCCGCGGTCCATGAGATCGCTCGCCGCGAGCTCCCCGACTACGACGGTCGCCCCGATCCGTCGCGGTCGCCCGAGGACGTCGCGCTCGATCTGCCGCGCCTCTTGCTGGCGCCGTTCTACTTCGCCGCCGAGCACCTGATCCGTCGTCCGCTCGCGTTGCTGCTCACCACCGCCGAGCGCGAGCAGTGGGACTTCTTTCGGTATCTGCCCCTCTCGGACGATCCCCTGCCGTGGGGTCTGGTACCCACCGCGTTCATCGACTTCGGCTTTTTGCCCAGCCTCGGTCTCTATCTCTGGTTCGATCACGCGCTGGTCCGCGACAACCACTTCAGCGCGCAGATAGCGTTCGGGGGACCGGACTGGCTCCGCGGGACACTGATCGATCGCTTCCCCATCGGCGAAGCCGCGGTGGTGCAGTTCACCGTCGATGCCTGGCAGCGCCCCGACTATCTCTTTCTCGGGATCGGCTCGTACGCCCGCCGCGATCAGGTCGCGCGCTATGGGCGGCGCTTCATCGACGGCACCGCCGAGGTGCGCATCCGCCCGTACCGCTCGAGCCTCGTGCGGGTGATGGTGGGCGTGTCGGCGAACGCGTTCTACGACACGTTCGCGTTCGAAGAAAACGAGGTCGCGCTCCGCGATGGCCTGGCCCGCGGCTTCTTCCAAGGGCAGGTCCCGCCTGCCTACGACGACGGGTACTTCGCGTATCGACAGCGCCTCGAGCTCGCGCTCGACACCAGACAGCGCCCGCCCGAAAGCACCGGCGGGGTTCGGGCTGAAGCGCACGCCGAGCTGGCGATCGATCTGAATCGGCCCCTCGATCGCCGCTGGGTGCGCTGGGGCGGTGCGCTGGGCGGCTACTGGGACGTCGATCACGGGCGCACGCTCGGTGCGTGGGGCGGCGTGGAGCTGGCGAGCAGCCTGGGCACCGACGACGTCCCGTTCACCGAGCTCCCCGATCTCGCGGTGCTCGGGCGTATGCCCGGCTTTCGAAACGGATGGATCCTCGGGCAGAGCGCGCTGGCCTTCGGGGTGGACTACGCGTTCCCCATCGCGCCCTGGCTCGATGGCTTCCTCGCGGTCTCCACCGGAGCTGCCTACGGACCGCACTTCGAGGCGTTCGACGCGAATCTATTCCGCATGTCGTACGCGATCGGAGTGCGCGCGGGCAGCCCGGATCAGCCGTTCGTCTTTCAGATCGGCATGGGCACCGCGTCGTTCGACGAGGGAGCCGGTCCTCAGGTGTTGCGGATCACGTTCGGCAGCCAACCTGGCGGCCTCTAGCCGCATCCAGGTACGAGCCGCCCCCGAGGCTAGCGTCGGCGCCAGGGAAAGAAGACCAGCGCGGCAGCGCGCGCGGCGCGGAAATGCTCGGTGTCATCGAGCAGGACCAGGTCGATAGGCTCGCCCGCGGCCTGGCCCAGCTCCGCGGCCAGCGCCTCGATGCGGGTGCGTACGCGCGCGTCCACCCGCAGGCCCAGCACGTTCACACCGTTCGATCCGCCGATGCACCCGAACTCGACTTCGGGGTAGTTGCGGAGCACGGCGTCGAGCCTGTCGAGCAAGGCATCCTCGACCTCACCCATGGGCGCACCCAGCGGGCTCGAGGCGAGCACCGTCAGCGGCCGCGTGGCTTCCATGGGCAACGACACGGGCGCCGCGTTCAGTGCCGCGATCACCCCAGGTGAAGAGGGCGCCTGGCCCGGCGGCGGCGCGGGCAGCGGCGCGCTCATCCGAGGCTGTCCCATGCTCATCAGCTCCGCGTGCGAGAGCGGCGCGGGGGTTCGGCCATCGATGCGTGGCGGCTCGATGCCACCCACCGCAGGCATCGGGCTCGGGGTCTTCTGGACCGCGCGCATCAACGTCGAGCTCACCCGGCCCGTCCCCGAGAACGGCCCCGACGAGTCGCGGCGCGCGGCAGGCGTCAGGAGCGGCTCGATCTCCGCGGGCGTGATCTCGATGCTGTGGTCCGACGCGATGTCCACCACCACGTACGACAGGCTGCGATCGCGGGCGTACCGGAGGGTCTCGCGCGAGCCGACCTCGAGCGCGGGCGCGGTCCCATCGGCGTCGAGCCATCCAAAGCGGCTCGCTGCGGCCTGCAGCTCCTCACGCTCGGAGAAGATGGGCAGGGCGCTCTCGCCCCCGCTCGAGACCAGCGTTCGCCAGCCGTCCTCGGTCTTGGGCCAGGGCACCACGAAGACCGTCCGCTGCGCCAGCGCCAAGAGCGCGTCCACCTTCGCGGGCCCACCACTCCGAGCGTCCATCAGGAGGCGATGCAGCGCGGAGGTCTGTCTACCGTGGTCCAAGCAGGTCGGGCGATCCTACCCGGGGAACCGCCTCCTGGCGCAAATTTGCCGCTACCCCAGCCGAGCGCCGAGCGAGATCGAGCTCGCCCTGGAGTAGGTCACGGCAGGCGCTCGGGCGCAGGGACTTCGACGGGCGGCGCGATGCTCCACTCCGCGAACGTGCTCACCGCCGCGCATGAGGTGGCCTCGCCCCGCTCGCAGGCGAAGCGGTAGGTGCGGAGGCTGTCCGCGAGGCGTCCAGCGCGACGCAGCGCGGCCGCGTGTCGCAAGCAGCTCAGGAGCACTCCGGTGATGCACGCGCGTCGCTCGAACCTATCGGCCGCGACGGGATCGCCATCGAGCAGGCCCGCCATCAGCGCACAGGTCGTGCCGCCATGCGTATCGCAATGCGGCTGTAAGGCTTGGGTGGGCGTACCCGCGCCGTTCACCCCGTCGCGCGCCAAGGCGGCGAGATCGATGCAGGCCCGTTCTGCGCCCGCCGAGCACGCAGCACGCCTAGGGCGACCTCGGCGTTCCACGGCGCCTCGACGTCGGCAGCGGACGTTCCGCGCATCTCTACGGGCAGCGCCGCGACCAGCCCGACGCCGAGCACGACGGCGCCGAGCAGCGCGGCGAGCATGCAACCGAGTCGGTTCACGGGGCGGACTCTACACAGGATCGCTCGACACGCGCTCGAGAGCCTCTCTCGTTGATCGGTGGACTGCGCCGAGGTAGCTCCGCGCGATGCAAGACCCAGCGAGCGGGCAGACCCCCGAAGTCACCAACATCGGGCTCATCATCGCGGGGATCTGGCTCGCGCTCGGCTTCTTGGGCTGTATCGGCACCGGGGTGGCCGGCGCGATGAGCGAGACGCTCGGGATGAACGTGAGCTACCTCGGGGTGCCGCTCTTCTTCTCCGGGGTGGTCGCGATGAGCGTGGCGCCTTTCCTGAGGACCAAGGGCCAGGGCGCGGCGATCGGCGCGCCGCTCGGCTGCGGCTGCGGCACGTTCGTCTTCGCGGTCGTGCTCGTGGGCGTCTTCTACGTGGCGATCTGGCCTTCGCTCTGAGCGCGCGCGATCGAACAGCGCGCTACTAGCGACGCGGCTCGCTGGTAGGGATCCCGCCGGGCGCTGCGGTTTCCGCTAGCGCGTCCTCTGCGACCGCGGCTTGCGCATCTCGCACCGCGACCCGCACCTGCGGCGCCTGTCGCTCGCGCGAAAGCTCGGTCACGGCGGCCCATGCTCCGTCGTGCGCGCGCCCCAGCGCCCGTGCGCGCCGC
>Ga0105047_10000938_pt1 | contig 51303 bp, 45 predicted proteins | sample MAT04_FD_78384 | JGI IMG/M metagenome (GOLD analysis project Ga0105047, IMG submission 78384) | Freshwater microbial communities from Lake Fryxell liftoff mats and glacier meltwater in Antarctica - MAT-04 (megahit assembly) | ecosystem: Environmental > Aquatic > Freshwater > Ice > Liftoff...
CGTCGGACGACCGCCGTGCGGGCGGCCCGCCAGCTCGTCGTATTCGATCATGCGCCGTGATTAAACCGAATCGATCAGCATGGAAAGAAGAATCTGACCGAACTTCTGCCGGGCGGCACTAGTCGATCAGAACGTCGTGCCGCCGATGGAGGCGACGACGTTCCAGCCCACGCGGTCGCTGATGAGCCTCATCGTCGCGGGCCCGCCGGTGAGCGAGCCGAAGAAGCTCTTCGACCCGAGATGAGCTGCGGACCGCCCGCAAAGTCCCAGGTCTTGCCGTTGGGGAGGTACTGCGGCCCGTTCACGCGCACACGCGCCTGTCCGTCGACGCCCACGCGGAGCGCGCGCGCGACGTCGTAGCCGAGGCGGAGTCGGCCCTCGCCGTCGATCTCGCCGTCGTCACCCATGCCGAAGCCGCTGATGGCGTTGAGATCGAAGTGGTAGCCGTCGCGTCCGTAGGACAGCAGGAGCCCGGCCTCGAGCTCGCTCTCGATCTCGTCCGGGTTCTCCGGGCGCGTGCCGAGGCCGCCGGGGCGTGCGAAGCCCTCGACCTTGAACTTGCCGAGCGCGCCGAGTGACCAGCCCTCGTCGGCCTTGCCGAGCAAGCGGACGACCGCGGCGAACGAGGGGGCGAAGTTGCCGAAGACGTTCCGCTGGGCGTCGCCGACGAGCGTGAGCCGGTCAATGGGCGCGCCCCATACCGTCACGCCGCCGCCGAGGATGCCCTTCTGACCGGCGGCGCCCACTCCGAGGCCGTAGGCCATGGCGCCCAGGCTCTTCGCCGTCGCTCCGTGCGCGGTGTACGCGTAGGCGAGGTTCGGGACCTCCGACCGCACGTCCCTCGTGACCACCGGCGGCGCCGGTGAGTCGTCGGGCGGCGACGAGGTGGGCGCGGCAGGCTCGGCGGCCGAGGCGGGCGCAGGCGAGGCGGGCTCGACCGCAGGCGAGCCCTCCGGCGACGGGGGCGTCTCCTCCGCGAACGCGGGCAGCGCCCACGCGGCAAAGAGGAAAGCAACGAGGACCCCGGAGATGCGCGCTCGCTCCATGAAGGCGGGCGCGAGCTTACACCAGCCCGGCCGACCTTTTGGACGCGACGGAAAGGAAGCGCTACTTGACGAACTCGACGGTCGGCTTCGGCTGCGGTTGCGGGGGACCCCCATGGGTCTGCGGGCCGTCGTGCGTCGCCCACCACGTCATCAGGAAGACGAGGAGCGCCGCCGTGAGCCCGAAGAACACGCGAGCGGTCGGGTCGGGCTCGATGCGCGATCGGAGGAGCTCCGCCGCCCGCTTCACGCGTTCGTCGGTCGTCTTCGCGGCGAGCTCGGGTGCGCCGCTGCGAACCGTCGCGTAGTCGCCCGTGGCGAACGCCGCGACGAGCGTCGCGAGGTCGGGGTCGTTCGGAAAATCGCGCGCGAACGCGGGAAAGCCCCACGAGGCTCGGGCCTTCTCGAACGCGTCGACCTTGGGCGCCGGCGCCTCGGGGGGCGATGACTCGCGGGACGTCATGCGCTGACGCTGCTCGCACCGTGCGCCGACGGACGCGTGTGTGACCCGCGCGACGAACGCGCGACCTCGCCGTGCGTGATGGCCCGATGCAAGAGTGACGGTGCGAGACCGGGGGAGATCAGGCTGGGCGTCACCTCGCTCGAGGGAAACATCTGCACGAACGCCGGCGCACGACGCACGCGATCGACGATGGTGCGCTCGAGGATCATCGACGTGTACTGCACCGCGCCGAGCTCCGGCGTGTTCGCGTTGAGCACCACGTCGAGGTCCTGTTTCTTGCACAGGTACGCGAGGCCCTTGATGCGGCTCTCGAGCGGCGACCAGTTGTCGGCGCACGTGCCGTTCTCGCTGATGCCCCAGACGCCTGACTCGGTGCTCATGAAGAGCGTCTGGTTGCCGGTCGTGTGCCCCGGCGTGCGGAGCAGCATCACGCCGTCGCCGAGCGCGAGGTCGCCGTCGGTGAGGACCACGTTCTCCATGTGGACGCCGAGCTTTCCGTCGCGCACGAACCAGGCCTTCTGGAACGGATGCAGGTCGTCCCAGTCCTCCCATTCGAGCTTCGGCGCGAGGAGCTTCGCGTTCGGGAACCGCGGCGTGCGCGAGCCGTCGCTTGTGCCGAGCAGTCCGCGCAGGTCCTGGGTGTGGAAGTGGTCGAACGCGACGTAGTCGATGTCCTCGGGCATCACACCCAGCCGCGCGAGCTGGGCCTCGAGCGAGTCGAACTTGCCGGCGACGAGGTCGCTCATGCGTGCGCCGAAGGTCTCGATGAAGCGCGCGAAGAAGGGCGTGGCCTTCGCGGCCTCGACGTCCGTCGGATTGAAGAGCAGGTTCCGGAGCTGGCCGTCACGCTGGAACTGCACGAGGGCGCAGCGGTGCGTCATGATCACGAACGGCGCGGGCGCGATGGCGGCCGCCCAGAACGCGTAGCGCGTCGGGTAGGCGAGGGTGGAGAGCGGGAGCGTCCGTACGGAAACGCACCGCGGGCCGCTCGCGAACTTCTCGCGGAGCCGCTCTGCGCTCTGACGAACCGCGCGCAGCTGCGGTCCGTGCTGCGTCGTTCGCCACGCCGCGTCGAGATCCGTGATGCGTTCGAGTCCGGCCGTCATGGCGGGCAAGCGTAGCCGATTCCCGCGGCTTGCGGGGCGGGCGGCCGGGGAGGCCGACTCTACTGGCAGTGCCCGAGCTTCGAGCCGCCGCTGCTCGGTGCAGCTGCGCCGTAGACGTCGGTGCAGTCCTCGAAGAGCCCGCAATCGTTGCCGCCGATGCGGCACCACTTCTCGCATTCGAAGCCGAACAGCGGATGGTCGACGCAGGAGAGGCCCTGCTGGCAGTCGTTGTAGCGCGTGCAGGCGGCGTAGAGCGCCTTCGCGCCGCTCTTGTCGCAGTCGCTCGCGTTGATGATCGTATCGAAGATGCAGTTGTTCGAGCCGCACGCGGCGGCCGGGCTGCGAAGGTCGCAGGCGATCGTGCAGACCTTGCTGTTCGTCACCGGAGTGCCGGCGGCGGGGTCGTAGTACTGCGTGCACTGGCCGAGGCCTGCTCCGACGCACGCGGCGCCGACGGTCCCGCAGTACGGGCGGCACGTGTTGTATCCGCACGTGAGACCCTTCGCGCACTGGGTCGTGCTCGTGCAGTAGGAGCCCGACGGGCCTCCACCGGCGAGCACGCAGCTCACGGCGCCGGTGGTGCCGTTCGTGACGTCGCACGTCTGGTTCGAGGCGCACCCGCACTGAGGAGCGAGCCCGCACACGTTGCTCGGCGCGATCTTCGTGCACGCGCCGCCTGCGTCCGCGGCGGCGTCGGCCACGCTCGCGTCGGTGCCGGACTCGGTGCCCGCATCGGTTCCGCCCGAGCTGGTCCCGCCCGAGCTGGTCCCGCCCGAGCTCGTCCCGCCGGAGCTGGTTCCACCCGAGCTCGAGCTCGTGCCGCTGTCCTCGTCCTCGGCGGCCGCGGGAGGCGCGGGCGCCTTCTGGCTCGGCGGCGGCGGCTCGGTCGGCTGCGCCGTCTCCGCGAGCGAAGGTCCGACGTCGGAGGTGTCGCCCTTGGCGCATGCCACGACGACCCCCGCGCAGGCGAGCACGAGCACCACCGAGCCGACCGTGCCGCGCGAGAGCGATGAAGCCATCCGCGCTCTCTAACACGCTGTGGCAGAGCCCCCGGTCAGCGCAGTCCTCCGTGACGCACGCGAGACGAATCGGGGTGCAGCACGCTCAGGTAACTACTTTACACTACACCCTACGACAGGGGTGACAGGTGCAAAATTCCCGCCGATCGCCTGCGGGCGCGCGACGTCGATGTCCTTCAGCGCCGCCTCGAGGATGTCGTGAACCTGGGCGTAGGTCTGATTGAGCTTGTCGGTCGTCTTGCCCGGCTCGGCGACGCACAAGAACTTCGGCGTGCCGCACGAGTCGAAGTCCTCGCACGCCGCGCCGCCGGCGCCGACGGCGCGGAACGACGTGTCGCCGTAGAGGACCTTGCCGCCGACCATCGTGAGCGCGACGTCCTTGGCGGAGGCCGAGACGATCGTGTCGTACGGCGCGGCGCGCGCTCCGCGGACCGCGAAGATGTCCGCGAGCATGCCCTTCTTGATCGTCCCGATCCTGTCGCTCAGCCCGAGGACGATCGCGGCGTTCTTCGTGGCCATCGTGACGAGGTCCTGCGACTTGAGGCGGCCTCCCCACTTCGTGTCGCTGTGCTGCTTCGCGAAGCGCAGCTCGTCGAGCATGTTCTGGCTACCGCCCATCGACCAGTCGGGCGCGAGCGAGACGGTGAGCCCGTTGTCGAGCGCAAGCGGGATGTTGGTGGTCGCTCCGTAGAGCGCCATGTTCGACGCGGGCGACCACGTGAGCTTCATGTCCTTCGCCTTCATCGCCGCGAACTCGGTCGCGGTGAAGGCGGTGCCGTGCGTGATCGCCGTCTGCGGTGCGTAGAGGCAGCCCGGGGTGGTCGTGATCGTTCCGAGCTTCGTGAACTCGTCGAGCGCCTTCGCGTCGAGCCCCTCGCCGACGTGGATGAGGTACGCGGCCGTCTTGCCGCTCGCGTAGTTCGCGCACACGCCGTCGGCGGTCGCCTTGGACGGCGTGATGGCTGCAGTCTGCACCTTGTCGGTTTCGAGGTCGTTGAACTGCGTGTCGATCGTGCGCGCGAGCGACTGGTAGCACGGCAGGCCCGTCCCCGGGAGGCCGACGATCGACGTCGTGCCCGCGGCGAGGCCCTTCATCTCGCCCCACTTCTCCATCTCGCACTTCAGGTTGCCGGTGCCGTCGAACTTCGTCGGGCACCAGACGGGCTTTCCCTGCGAGGCGTCCTCGAGGCACTGCTTCACGTCGACCATGACGGTATAGCGCGGCTCGTTGGTGTCCTTCGTCCAGTCGTCGTGGTTCTGGTAGAGCTGCTTCGGCAGCCAGTCCGAGTTGTCGAAGATGTCGAACAGGATGTGGTTGTGCGTGTCGATGAGACCCGGCGAGATGACGCCGTCGATGGTGACGCGCGCGACGCCCGCGGCTTGCGGCTCGGCCTCGCAGGCCTTGCCCGGCTCGGCGCATCCGATGGTGCCGTCGGGCAGCGTCAGGACCTGACCCTCGAACGGCCCGCTCTCGCCGAGCACGGTGCCCTCGAGCAGGATGCCCTTCGTCGGATCGCCGGTGACCGTCGACGTCTCGTCCGCCGGTCCGTCGGTGCCGGCGTCCTCCTCGGGCGTGACCACCGGCGTCGTCGACGCAGGGTTCGTCTGATCACTGCAGCTCGCGATGAGGACGAGGACCGTCGCGAGGGAGAGTCCGAGGACGGCGCGCATGACTGAGAGGATACCCCAACGCGGGGCGCGTCACGCGGCGACGCGCGAGCCCACTCGTCTCACGTTGGGCGACGCGGCCCACATCCGCCGCGTCGATGCGCGGGCTCATCGGGCCGTACGATAGATGCCGATCGTGCGCGGCTGGCCCGAAACCTTGCGGGTCTCCTTCCACACCAGCTCGGTAGGTGTCGTCACCATGTCGAGGTCTGCGACGTAGGCGCCGTTCGAGCCGCTGCCCGCCGTCGTCTTGCGGCGCGTGATCTCCTCACGGTCGCACGCGATGACGGTCGCGGGCCCGCCCGCGAGCGGAGCCTTGAGCAGCGACGTCTTCGTGCCCTCGCGGACGCCCGACTCGACATACACCGACGTCCCGTCGGTCGGTCCGATGTAGACGACCTGCCCGCTGGTCGGGAGCTCGAAGATCACCGCGTGGCCGCCGCCGGTGAGATCCCAGCGCGAGAGCTTGCTCGCCGTCATGCTCTCGCCCGAGCCCGCGCAGAGGAGGCCGGTCGCGTCCGCGGTGAGGTCGCCACGACAGATCGCTGTCCCGACGGCGGCGGGGGAGGGGGCAGGCGCGCTGCCCGCGGCAGGCACCTTCACGACGCTGTCGAAGTTCTGCTGGCTCGCGGGAATCGCACCCGACAGGAAGTAGAAGTCGCCCGCCACCTTCTGGGGCTTCGACCTGATGCTGCCGCGATAGATGAGCGACTCCGCGCCGCCCGCGATCGCGAAGCGCCAGAGCGAGCCTTCGCCGGTGGCCCCGCCGCGCGCGACGTACACGCTGTCGGCGGCGATCGCCGCATCGCCGCGTAGAGGACGGTATCGCCCGTGCCGTCGAGCTTGACCTTGCGCACGGCCTTCGTCTTGTCGGTCGCGCTGAGGAAGTCGACGCCGCCGTCGTGGTCCATGAAGACGACCTCGTCGCCCGACACGTCGAGCGAGCCGGCATTCGCCGCGAGCACGAGCGTCGGCGCCGGGGGGCACGCGCGGGCGTCCCCGCTGACCGCGCCGTCGGCGAGCGTCGTGCCGCCGTCTGCGAGCGAGCCGCTCGAGCCTGCTTCGCCGCCGGAGCCGCCGCACGCGACCGCCGAGACCATCGCCGCGAGTCCAAGCCCGAGACCGAGAAGAGAAAGGCTTCGCATTCGAGTAAGTACGGGGCGCTGTCGGGTGACACGCTTGTCATCCAGGCGGAGAGGGGGCGTGTCCCCCGTTCGGGTGACGAGGGGAGCGGCCCCCGTGCAAAAGCGCGGTATCCTTGGAGCATGTCGCGCGATCCCAAGGCAGCCCGGATCGCGCTCGTGCTCGCAGGCGGCGCTGCGCGCGGCGCCTACGAGGTGGGCGTCGTCCAGCACATCGTCGAGGAGGTCTCGAAGGACCTCGGTCGTGACGTCCCGCTCGACATCCTGTGCGGCACGTCGATCGGCGCGCTGAACGCCTGCGCGCTCGCCGCGTTCGCCGACGAGCCGCGCAAGCGCGCGACGCGCCTCGTCGACATCTGGACGCGCCTTCGCGTCGAGCAGCTCGTCCAGCCCGACCTCCGCGGCATCCTCTCGATGGGCACGCGCTGGCTCCGGGGCACGCGCGACGCCGCGAGCGTCCCCGCGCGTGAGGGCGGCATCGTCGACCCCGAGGCCCTCGAGCGCCTCATCGAGTCGGAGATCCCGTTCGCCGCCATCGACGGTCACCTCCAGCGCGGGCTCCTCGACGCGGTCACCGTCTCCACCACGCACGTCGCGAGCGGGCGCACCGTCGTCTACGTGCATCGCGCGCAGCGCGACCTGCCCCCGTGGAGCCTCGACCCGACGATCACGCCGCGCGCGGCGCAGATCACGTCACGGCATGCGTTCGCGTCCGCGGCCATCCCGATCCTGTTTCGCGCTGTGCGGCTCGACGGCGAGTTCCACTGCGACGGCGGCCTCCGCCAGAACGTGCCGCTCTCTCCCGCACGACGCCTCGGTGCGCGCGGCGTCATCGTCGTCAACCCGAGGTTCATCGGCGGGCCGCCGGCGCACGAGCCCCCGCGCCAGGAGGACATGTTCCCGGGCCCGCTGTTCCTGCTCGGCAAGACGCTCAACGCGCTGCTGCTCGACCGCATCGACACCGACCTCGCGCGCCTCCGCAGCATCAACGACATCCTCGAGGCGGGAACGCGCCGCTACGGCGAAGGCTTCGTCGACGAGATCAACGAGGCGCTCGGGCATCCGAAGGGCAGGGGGATGCGCCTGATGCGCTCGATCCTGATCCGCACCTCGCAGGACATCGGCAAGCTCGCGTCGGAGTACGTGCGCTCACCGGTCTTCGCGAAGCGGGTCGGCGGGGGCGCAGGCCGCCTCATGCGGAGGCTCGGGGAGCGTGAGGCACGCGACGAGTCCGACCTCCTCTCGTACCTGCTCTTCGACGGCGAGTTCGCCCGTCAGCTCATCGAGGTGGGGCGAAACGATGCGCGCGCGCGCCACGCGGAGCTCTGCGCATTCTTCGAGGCGATGTCGAAGTAGACCTGAGCGACCCGAACGCGGTAGGTTGGCGGCCATGCCGAGGCGGCACAGGCCGGGTACGACCGCGAACAGCGTGGTCGCGCACATCGAGGAGGTCGTCGTCGCGACGAGCGGCGAGGACGCCTTCGAGCTCGTCTTCGCGGTGGCGGCAGCACGGGTCATCGGCAAGGCGAAGGCGACCTCGGCCTCGATCGCGAAGGTCCGACGCGCCCACCCCGAGCTCTCGATCGCCTTGCCGCGCGACGCGAACGAGGCGCTGGTCGCGCGCGTCGACGCGCTCCTCGCGCGCGAGCTCACGAGCGGTGACAGGCGGCTGCAGGCCCTCGATGCGGTGTTCGAGTCGCTTGTGCCCCGCGTCGCGAAGGGCGACAAGGGGCAGTTCTTCACGCCGCGCCACGTCGTCGACTTCGTCGTGAAGGCGCTGGCGCCGAGAGCGCGCGAGGTCGTCGTCGACCCAGCGTGCGGCTCGGGAGCGTTCCTCGCGCATGCGCGCGCTCTCGCCGCGGTGAAGACCTTCGGCTCGGACGTCGACCCGCGGGCGATCCGCGTGGCGCGTCTCGTGGCGCTCTCGCAGGGCCGTGACCCGGCGACCATCGTGCGTGGCGATGGCCTCCGAGGCGCGAGGCTACCGACGGTGAACGTCGTCGCGACGAACCCGCCGTTCGCGGGTCGCGCCGACGCCACGGGCTTCGAGGTCGCGCGCGTGGTGCGGACCCCGGAGCGCGACGTGCTCTTCCTCGAGCGTGCGCTCGACCTCCTGCGGCCGGGCGGCCGGATGGGGATCGTGCTTCCGTACAACAAGGCGGCCGGCGCATCCTTCGCGGGGATGCGGCGCTGGCTCGTGGAGCGCGCGCGCATCTTTGCCGTGGTGGGGCTGCCGCGCGAGACGTTCCTCCCGCACACGTCGCAGCGCACGTTCGTGCTTTTCGCGAAGCGACGAGCCGCCGGCGAGAAGCCGGACGTGCGCGAGCGCGCGATGTTCGCCATCAGCGAGCGGGCAGGGAAGGACGCCGCCGGGCACCCCATCGCGCGCCGCGACGGCGATGTCGGCCTCGATCACGATCTCGACGACGTCCTCGCGGTGCTCGTGCCGTTCCTCACGGCAGAAGGATTCGCGTCGTGAAGGTCGCCGTCCGCACGCTCGCCGAGCTCGCGCCGGACTACGTGCTCGCGCCCGAGCGTCATGTGGTCGCGGCAGGCGCGGCACATGCCGCGGCGAGCGTTGCCGGGGTGCCCCTCGGAGACCTCGTGGTGGAGCGTCGAGAGCGTGTCGACCCGATGTCGGCGGAGGGCGCGATCGTGCTCGATACCTCGCACGCGCGCGACGGGATCCTCGACGTCGCCGGAGCGCTGCGCGACGGCGGAGGCGGCAAGAGCGCGAAGAAGCGGGCGTTGGAGGGCGATCTTGTCGTGTCGCGTCTACGCCCGTACCTGCGTCAGATCGCGCTCGTGCATCCGAGCGCGGTGGCGCTCGCGAGCGGGCGGCCGCTCGCGCTCTCGACGGAGTTCTACGTCCTCGCGCCGCGCGTGGAGGGAGAGGACCTCGCGTTCCTCGTGCCGTTCCTCCTCTCCGAGGACGTGCAGCGCGCGCTCGCGGGCGCGCAGGAGGGCGGGCACCACCCGCGTGTACCGCGGTCGTCGCTCTTCGCGCTCCACGTGCCGCGCTCGATCCTTCGTGCGCGCGCGAAGACGTCGCATGCCGTGAGCAGCGCGCTGGCCGCGGTCTATCGCGCTTCGTCGACCTGGCGAGCGCTGCTCGAGCCCTGATGCGCTGACGAGGCCGCGATCAGCCGCGGCGCGGGAGCATTCCGCGGCCCGCGGCGCGGACGACGATGATGCCGCGAGAGAACGCGGTGGTCTGGATGTTGTCCTCGTCGCTCGGGGCGACGGCGCGGACGGCGAAGCCCGACGGACGGTACGCCGCGCGGTCACCAGCGGCGGTGGCGAGCTCGTCCTCGTCGAAGAGATCGTTCTGGGTCTTGCGGTCGTCGACCACGTCGACCATGGCGGCCGGGGCGGCGACGCCACGGAGCGTCGCGGGCTCCGACGTGGGCGGGTTGGGCACGAGCGTGAGGTGGGGATGCTCGGCCGTCGTCGGCTCGGGGAGCTCCGGCTCGACGATCACCGACTCCGGGATCACGGGCGCGAGTGTGGCTCGCTGCGCGGCCGCGGGCTGCGGGGCTGCCGGCTCTGAGGCCGCCGGGTCTGGGGCCGCCGGCACGGTGGCCGCGGGCTCCGAGGTCGCGGCCGGAGGTGCTACCGCTTCCGCCGCGGGCTCCTCGGTCTCTCTCTCTCGCGCGCTACCGAGCGTGTCGAACTGGACCAGCGGACCGAAGCGCACGAGCGAGACGCGGCCGTCGTCGACGCGCGCGAAGAGGACGTTCTTGCCGACGGCGGGCTCGTGACCCAGGAGCCCGGTCGCCTCGGGATCGAGCGTCGCCACGAACTGCGCGCCGACGCATCGCTTCGCCGTCGCGGCGATGCGCGCGTCGTCGTCCTTCAGGAGAAACCAGCGGCAAATGCCGTCCGCGTCGAGGAGTAGCGCGCAGCGCGCGGAGTGGGCGACGTAGGCCAGTTCCATGGGGTGGACGGCATCGGCATGACCCACGATCCCGGATCGCGCAAGTCGGTCCCCGATAATGGGCGTGATGCTGGAAAGTTCCGGCGAAAGCGGGGCGCGATCCGCGCTGGGAGCGTTCAGCGCAAACGAGGCGTCGGGCGATCGCTGTTCGGGTCCCAGCACTCGCGCGCGATCTCTGCGCCCTCGGCGCGGATGCTCCGGTTCTGCGGGTCCATCTTGATCGCGCGATCGATCGCGGTACGTGCGCGGTCGCAATGCCCCGCCTGCAGCGCGACCTCGGCAGCGCGCATGCGCTCCTCGACGTCCATGAAGAGGAACGGGTCGGTCCGGTTGCGTACGTACACGGTCGCGCCGGCCGCAAGGACGACGGCGAGTGACATCAGGAGCACCGTGCGCTGCGCGCCGCGCGCGTAGGTGAAGCCGCGCTGCCACGTCGCGGCCACCACGGCGCCTCCGAGGGCGCCGCCGATGTGAGCGGCGTTGTCGATCTGCGAGAGGTTCGGGTTGATGGTGCGAACGAGCCCGATGAGCACGATGAGCCCGAGCCAGCGGCCCATGCCGATCGTGAGCTCGCCGCGCCACCCCTCGGTCCGCACGCCCACGACGGTCGCGGCGGCGATGAGCCCGCAGAGCGCGCCGGAGGCGCCGACGCTCACCGTCTGTCCGAAGAAGCGTCCCCAGATCGCGCTCGAGGCGCTGCCCACGATGCCCGCCGCTAGATAGAGCGGGAAGAACCGCGCCGAGCCGATGGCGCGCTCGAGCAGCGGGCCGACCTGCCAGAGGACGAGCATGTTCACGACGAGGTGGAGGATGGACGCGTGGAGGAAGCACGCCGTCACGAGCGTCTCGATGCGGTTGTCCGAGATCGTCCAGAGGGAGGCGTTCGCGCCGAGCCATCGGAGGACCGAGTCGGGCATCCCGAGCGCGAACCGCGCGTCGCCCGAGAGGAAGACCTGCGCGGCGAACACGCCGATGTTCGCCGCGAGGAGCGCGCCGGAAACGGGCGCGCCCGAGAAGCCGCCGCGGGCCTCCTCACCTGCGGCGAGCTCGGTCTTCGGGGCCGCTTCTTCGCTCACTTCGAGGTTGTACGCACCCTCGGAGGCGTTTGCACGCGCTCGCCACTCGGCGCTCAGCCGTGTCAACCAAGTTGCCGGAATTGCCATGTGTTTGGCCGCCTCGTCGTCGGCCTGATACCCGGAGATGAGATGGATTCTCTCGTCCGCGCGTCTCTCCTCCTCCGGCGGATCTTCCGGATGGGCTACGGGATTGCGCTGACCTGTGGGCTTGCGGCCTACGTGGTCCTCGGCGGCGCGACCGCTCCGATCGGCCCCTTGCCGATCGTGCTCGGCATCGTCTGGGCGCTGCTCCTCGTGAAGCGCCTTCGCGCCAAGCTCCGCCTCACTGGCGACGCGAAGTTCGGCCTCGACTTCGAGCTCGGCGCGCTGCTCGCCGTCGGCCTCGACGCGGCGCTGCTGCGCTTCGACGGGACGCTCTCGGGTCGCTTCTCGCCGGCGACGTACGTGCTCGTCGCGCTGGTGGCGTCGTTCGGCCGTCCGGCCCCGGGCCTCGCCGTGGTCGCGTGGGTCGTCGCTCTCGACGCGGCGATCCGTCACAAGACGCTCGGGGAGTCGAGCTGGGAGGCCCTGGCCACGCAGGCCGGCTTCGCGTTTGCGTTCGCGCTCCTCAACTTGCTCCTCCTACGTGCCGAAGTGGCGCGGATCCGCATCACTGCCCGCGGTCGTGTCGAGCGCGAGCTCGAGCGCCTCCGTGACGACGCGCGCAGCTACCGGCTGCTCGGCGCGGGTGAGGTCGCCGCCCAGAAGGAGGACGCCGAGGAGCGCCTCGCGCGTTCCAGCGTCGAGGAGATCCACCAGTCGGTGCACTATGCACTCGAGCTCCTTCGCCGCTGCCTCGATCTCCACACCGCCGTGCTCCTCTGGCGCACCGACTCGGGCACGCACCTCCGCATCAGCGAGCTGTCGACGGCGTCCGACGAGATCCACGACGCTCCCTTCTCGATCGGCGACGGCGTGCTCGCCGCGGTCATCGCCAAGAAGGAGGCGGTGCTCCTCTCGAACCTGCGCCCCTCGTACAAGGTGCCCTACTACGCGAGCGCCTGCCCGGTGCGCGCGCTCGCGGCCATCCCGGTCATCGACGACGGCATCGTCCGCGGCGTCCTCGCCCTCGACCGCGTCGAGAACCGCGCGTTCACGCCGCACGAGCACGAGCTCATCGCCCAGGCGGCGCGCTACTGCCTTCGCGCGATCCAGAACGAGCGCGTGTTCGTGCAGCTGGAGCGGGCGAAGGTCGAGCAAGGAAAGCTCTATCGCGCCGCACAGGCGCTCGGAGCCGCGCTGTCCGAGAAGGACGTCGTCCACGCGGGCGTCCGGGCGGCGCGCGAGATCGCCAGCTTCGAGCTCGCCGCCGTCACCATATGGGACGAGACGACGAAGATGCACGAGGTCTGCGCCGCGCGCAGCGAAGGCGGGGAGATCGAGGACCTCGTCGGCCAGCGCTTCAAGCAGAACACCGGCCTCGTCTCGATGGTCGTCACGAACCGCTTTCCCCTTCCTTACAAAGGCGAGTTCGACCCGGCGCACCAGGTCGTCCTGTCGAAACGGCTGCCCTGGCCGAATATTCCCTCGCTCCTCGTGCTTCCGCTGCTCCACCACGGGCGACCGCTCGGGACGCTCATCCTCGGTGCGAAGCGCCGCCACGCCTTCGGCGACACGGTCCGTCCGACGCTCGAGGTCCTCGCGAGCCACCTCGCGGTCAGCCTCTCCAACGCGCGGATGGTCCAGAAGCTCGAGACCATGGCGACGACCGACGGCCTCACCGGCCTCCTGAACAAGCGCGCGATGCTGGATCAAGCGGCCGCGAAGGTCGCCGCGGCGACGCGCTTCGGCCGCAAGCTCTCGGTGCTCATCACCGACATCGACTGGTTCAAGAAGGTCAACGACACGCACGGCCACGACATCGGTGACGTCGTGATCAAGGGCCTCGCGGACATCCTCGAGCGGACGAAGCGGGCCACCGACGTCGTCGCGCGCTTCGGCGGCGAGGAGTTCGTGGTCCTCTGCGAGCAGACCGACGAGGCGGGCGCGGCGCTCCTCGGCGAGCGCATTCGCGAGGAGCTCGAGAAGACCGTGTTCAACACGCCGTCGGGGCCGCTCTCGGTCACGTGCTCGGTGGGCAGCGCGACCTTCCCCGAGGCCGGCCAGACCTGGGACGAGCTGTTCAAGGCGGCCGACGAGGCGCTCTACTGCTCGAAGCGTACGGGCCGGAATCGCGTCACGGCCTGGGCGCCGGTGTCGATCTCGCGCATCAAAGCCGGCTGATTCGACCCTGCGGGAAAGCGGGCCTGGACAGTGCCGTCGTGCGTGGTCATCATCCTCGCACCATGAGCGACGACAAGCCGAAGCCGGTCGACGACCTTAAGCAGGGCCTCAACCTCCTCTTCCGTGCGGCAAAGGGCGCGGTCGAGAAGATCCCCACCGACAAGATCGAGGGGGCGGTGAAGGACGGCGCGAAGGAAGTCGGCAAGGCGTTCGAGAGCGTCGCGAGCGAGCTCGACAAGGCCTTCACGAACGTGACGGGCCGCCCGGCTTCGTCGCCTCCGCCGCACGCTCAGCAGCAGCAGCAGCCCAATGCGGCGACCGCCGCCGAGGTGGAGGAGGCCGCGAAGAAGGAAGCGCAGCCGCCTCAGCACTACGACGACGCGTATGCGCCGGAGCCGCCGGCCCCGGGCAAGGGCCCTCGCATCGGCTGATTCGAGCGGAGCGAACGGCTACGGACAGATGTAGCCGGTGACGTGGAGGGCGCCCGGGGTGCCCGATCGGGTCCCGCAGCGACCGCTCGTCCAGTTCGCCTCGTCGATGTGCAGGACGCCGCCGCTGACGCGGTTCACGTACGCGACGTGGCCGTAGACGCTGCTCGACTTGATGACCGCGACGCAGCCGGCGTGCGGGGTGTGGCTGTTGATGTGACTCACCTTGTCCGCGTAGCTCATGAGCCCGTACGGCAGGCGGTGCTGCCTGCACCGCGCGTAGAGCACGCAGTTGTTGCACGGGCCGCAGCCGGCGAGCTCGCTGGACACGGTGGCCGACGGCTCGTCGCCGGAGGAGACCCCCGGGTCGGCGTCGTCGAGGGCGGACTCGTCTCCGTCGCCGTCGGTCGGGCTCGCGGAGCAGCCCACCGCCAGCAGGACCGCGAGCGAGCCGCCGAGGATGATGGACACGCCGAGGGACCCGGGTTGCGTCGTCGTCATGGTCGTCGGGTTCAGCAAGCGCCGTGCCCTCGCTTCGTGACGTGAGGGCACCCGCATTCCGTGCCGCTTGCGCAGCGATTCGTGAGGTCGAGACCGGGCGCTTGCCCGTGATGGGCGAAGGTTGCGCATGTTGCGCGTTCTCACGAGCGAGCCGAATCGTGGGGCGAAGGACGCACGATCCACCGACCGCGCAACGTCATGCGACGGTGTCTTGCGCAACCCGTCGCGCGGTGTCGACGGTTCAGGAAGCGTCGCGGAGCGGGCTGTCGTCCTGCGCGCTGCCCTCGAGGACGAAGTAGCAGACATGCGATTCGGCGCATGACGGGCACGACGCGCGCGCGGCGCTCAGCTCGCGGCCCCCGAGGCTCGCCGTGCTCCATACGACGGCGGAGACTTCTGGCCTGGCGTGATCGCAACTCCATCGACGCGCGAGCACGTGGCGCTCCCCATCCGCGCGCGAACGGACCCGAATGGCGGTGCCCGGCGTCTGCCCCGTATCCGGGGTGACTCGACGGACCCACCGCCAACGTCGGGCTCGTCGCACGGCTCGCGGTGCGAACACTACGAGGAGGGTGAGCGCGAGGAAGCCGGCCGTGCCCGCGAGGGCGATCATTTCCTTCTGGTGCTCCTCTGCCTTCCTCTCTTTGGCGTCCTTCGCGACTGGGGAAGGCGGCGCGATCGGCAGCTCCTGATCGATCCCGCGGCGGATCTTCTGCAGTACCTCGAGATGGCCCGGGACCTCGGCGAGCGGCACGCTGTCTGCTCGTGATTGCAGCTCGAAGACGACGCGAATTCCGTGCGGTCGGCGCTCGGCCTGCATCGTGAAGGTGAGGGCCGCGTCGCTCGCGTTCACGTGCTCGGGTAGCGCGACCTCGTCGCCGTCGGTCTCGACCTCGATCTCGTGGCGCACGAAGAGCGGGCTCGGGACTGCCAGCGGCGAGGTTCGTCGCGTGACGGAGGGGGCGGCTGCTGTCGACGCGAGGGCGTGCGCCCAGAGAGCGAGATGGCCACCCTTCACGGCCACGGGCAGGCGGTAGGCCTCACGAACCACCACGACGTCGTTGGCTTCGTCATCCTCGACGCCGAGCTCGCCGACAGCCTCGATTGTCGAAAACTGCTTCGTGTAGAACTCGAGGTAGGAGGCTCTGGTCTCGCTGCGGGTCGTATGGCCAAGGCGGTACCGGACCGAATCGGCGCTCGCGCCGCGGTACGTCGTGGTCACGTCGAGCACGGCGGCATCGCCCTTCAGCCGGAAGATCTCCTTCACCGTCGTCTGGGGAGTCGAGAGCGGCGCGCTGTCGATCACGGAGAGGTCGGACGTCTCAGGGGAGGCGACGAGCGCGCGAGCGTGAGTGACCGGCGCGGCGCCGAGTGGACCGCGCTCGAGCGCGCGCGTCGCGTCGACCCAAATGTAGCGTCCTCCGATGTGGAGCCGCGCGATGGCGTGGTCGAAGGTCTGCGGGCGCGGCAGCTCCTGTGCGACGCGAGCGTCGAGATCCGTATTGACCAGCGCGGCGTGCGCTTCGAGACCGAGACCATGCAGCATGGTCAGCAGCAGCAGGACCTTGTCCTTGCAGTCTCCGAAGCGCTGGTCGAACACGACGGACGCCGAGTGCGGACGATACGAGTGCTCTCCGAGCTCGACGCCCAGGTAGCGCACGTCGTCCTGGACGAAGCGAAGAGCCGCTAGTGCGCGCGCCTCGTCCGTGGCGTGGGCCGCGGCGATCTCGCGAATCCTGGACTGCAACCTCGGGCTCGGAGGGTCGGCCGCTCGATAGAGGTCGGCGGCCCAGCGCGCGACGTCGGCCCATGACGAGAACTCGCTGAAGGCGAGTGCAGGCCGCCCGTCGTACCACGCGGGCTCGCCCCCATCGCTGGCGAAGGCCGGAAGGTCGTGGTCCCAGAATGTCTCGGTCGCGGTGCCGAGGGGCCGCGTCGTTACCGGAACGTCGGTGTGAACGAGTCGAAACGCGAGGCTTCGCGATGCTGCCGCGAGCACGCGAACTCTCCTCCGCAAGGCGGGGCGCGAGGACCCGAGCGCGATCCAGCGGGCGACCCGGCCCTTGAAGACTGGGTTCAGGCCGATCGTCGTTGCCTCGAAGTCGATGACGTCGCCGACGCGGACGTCCGAGAGGAGAAAGACAATCCGTCGTGAGCCGTCGTAGATGTGCTGCTCGCGGCCCTCTTCCGTGTCGAACGCACGAACCGTCGCTGCGCTCAGCCCGTCGATACGCTGGTCACCGCGCACGACATGGAGCCCGTGGAGCACGAAGCGTTCGTAGGACGGGTCGACCACCATCGCGATCTCGGCTCCGCGCTCGAGCCCCGCCAGCGAGGTGATCTTCTTGATGCGATGGATGTAGTGCTCGACCTGCCGATCGACGTGAAGCTGGTCGTCGGAAAGCAGGTCGACGACACCGGCCTCCGGCTCCGCCTGGAGATGAACGGACGACGACGCGGTGAGGTGCTCGACCCATGCAGGCGCCGGCGCGACCGTGTAGTCACGCTGGCCGCTCGGTGGAGCGGCAGAAGCGGTCGTCGCGCTCGCGAGCGCGAGCACGGTGGCCATCGAGCATCGAAGCAGACGGAGGCCGCCGCGCATCGGAGCCTCCTATCATGCGAGCCGGTGAGCGGCCATGACCGCTCACGGCCTTGCGGGAATCCGCACTCACCGCTTGAGGAGCCGGTCGGGATGGCGCGCGCCGACCCTCGCCGAGCTGCTCACCATCGTCGACAGGACGCGCTCGAGCCGGCCTTTGTGCGCGAAGCGCCCTAGAACGCCTGGTGACCATCGGTGCTAAACTTTGCCCAATGGTCGCGTCAGCCTCTCGTCGCCACTACACCCTCGAGGACTACCTCGGTGTCGAGGAGATGAGCAGCGTGCGTCACGAGTTCCTGGATGGGCAGATCTTCGCGATGGCGGGCGGAACGCCCGAGCACGCGGCGCTCTCTGCAGCAGCGCTCGTCCTTCTCGGGAGCAAGCTGCGCGGTGGTGGCTGTCGACCGTACAGCTCCGATCTGCGAATTCGCGTCCTCGCCACGGGCCTTGCGACGTACCCGGATGCCGCCGTAATTTGCGGTGAAGTCCTCCGCGATCCCGCGTCGCCGTCGCACGTCACCAACCCTAGCGTCGTCGTCGAGGTCCTCAGCACCAGTACCGAGGAGTACGACCGTGGGGAGAAGCGCGAGCACTATCAACAGATCGAGATGCTGCGCGAGTATGTGCTCGTCGCGCAGGATCGGCGACGCGTGGAAGTCTTCGCGCGGAGCCCGGGCGGCGAATGGGGGCACCGGGTCTACGGCTCCGGCGACACCTTCGAGCTGCCATCCCTGGGCCTCGCCTTCTCGACGGACGAGCTGTACGACAGCGCCGGCCTCAGCGTGCGCTGACCTCCGCGATCGCCGTCTCGGCTAGAACGTCCGGCCCGGGGCGCAGATGTTCTCGGTGGCGCGCGCGTAGCTGTCCTTCGCGAACGCCGTGAGCGTGGGGACGTCGACGCAGTCGGCCTTGTAGGTGATGCCCCACGCGACGGCGCCCACGGGCGCGTCGAGCTTGGGGAACGGCGCGATCACGACGCGCACGCGGATCGACGGATCGCACATCGGGTCGGTCGGCATCGCGTCGCGGATCTTGCGGAGCGCTTCGATCGTCGCCTTGCAGGCGTCGGTGGCGGGATCACACTTGTAGAGGAGCGCGACCGCGCCGTGCTCGAGGCTGTGGACGAGGTAGCCCTCGTCGAGCGGCGCCGAGTACTCCTGGAAGTTCGCCCACACCGGGTAGTGCGGGCCGCTCGAGGGCGGGTTCGAGTTGTAGGTGAGGACCGTGCCCTCGGGGACGTGCGTGCCCGCCACGAGCTCGGGCGTCTCGATCGTCACGTAACAGGACGCGGCCGGATGGATCGGCCCGGGGAGGCGTCGGTCGGCTCCGGCGTCGGCTCCTCCGCTGCTCGTGTCGTCGCTGCTGCCGCCACACGCGAGCACGAGGGCAGAGCCCGCGAGGCCGAGAAGCACGCCACCGATGAGATTGCGACCCGCAAGCGAAGGGCTCGTCACGGCGCGAACCATACTGCGACGTGCTCGCCCATGCCACGTGTCCGTTTGACGGCCGGCCCGAAGCCGAGTCTCCTGTTCTCGTCTGCGATGCAAAGTGCGACGCCTCCTGCACCCGACGAGAAGGTCGAGTCCTCGCGAGGTCCCGCGCCCGTCCGGCATCCACGCGGTCGACTCGCCCCGCCGCTCGCCAAGGACGCCCCGCGATGGAAGCGGATCGTGCGCGCCGCGCACCGCCTCGGTCACGGGCTCGTCCTGCACGACGTGCTGCTCGCCGCGCCGGCGATGGCTTTTCACTTCTTCCTGAGCCTTCTCCCGCTGCTCGTGTTCATCGGCTATGTCGTCGGCTTGATCGCGCGACGCCGTGGCGTCGATGCGGTCCTCTCGCCGCTGCTCGACAATCTCCCGGGCACCGCGGAGAGCGTGGTGAAGAAGGAGGTCGAGCGCCTCGCGGGCGGGACCGGCGCCGCGCTCGGCCCCGTCGCGGCCGCGACGTTCCTGTGGATCGCCTCGGGCGGAACGCACGGCCTGATGAACGCGGTCGAGAACGTGATCGGCGCGCCTCGTCGCCCGTGGCTGAAGAAGCGCCTCCTCGCCCTTGCGTGGGTCGTGGCGTCGCTCGGCGCGTTCGCGCTCGCCGCGTTCGCGCTCGTGCAGTGGGACGCGGTGATGCATCCGCAGGGCGTGCGTTCGGCGGCGCCGATCGTCGCGGCCAGCTCGACCTCCGCGAGCGCGAGCCCGAGCGTGACGTCCGTGTCGCCGAGCACGAGCAAGCGAGGCGGTGCTTCACCGAGCGCGAGCAACTCGCGTACGCAACAGACCGGTCCTCCCGCGCCCGAGACGTCGCGTCGACGTCGTCAGCGAATCATCCGTAGCGGTGGCGAGCGTGCGCTCGCGCTGTCGCTCTCGGTGCTTTTCGCCACTGCCGTGCTTGCTGCCTTCTATCGATTCTCGGTAAACCATTCGAGGCGAGTGACGCGACGTGTGCTGCCTGGTGCAGCGCTCGCCGTCGTTCTCTGGATGGTGATCTCCTGGGCCTTCGGTCTCTACGTCAGCACGCTCGCCGAGTACGCCGTCTTCTATGGAAGCCTCGCGGCCGTCGCCGTGCTCCTCGTGTGGCTGTGGCTGACGAGCTTGGCGATCCTCGTCGGCGCCGAGTTGAACTCGCAGCTCGAAGGGCTCCGCGACTGACAGTGGCGCCGGTGTAGCAGCGCTCCTTTTGCGTCCTTGACGCTTAAGGATCGATCGTGCCCCGCCGTGGATCATGTCGGAGGGTGAGAGGCGAAGAGGTCGGACGTGCACGTCGTGGTGCGCGTTGGATCCATGCGCACATACATCCGATGAGAGACGTAGTCGCACACCGTAGGCCTATTTTATCGACGTTAAATCGTCGTGAACCCCTCGCACAGGTCAACGCGATCGTGCACCATTGTCGTGAAGCGAGAGGCAGTTCGGCTGCTCGTAGTTCTCGCGAAACGGACATGACGAAGCACCCCCTCACGAGCTTCTCAAAGCCCCTCGGCACCCTGACCGCGCAAAGCGCGCGCATCACCCGCTCCATGACGCTCATCACGCTGGTGACGGGCGCACTCGCCGTCTTCGGCGCGGGCTGCGTGAAGCGGCAGCAGACTCCGGACGCCGCCAGCATGCGTCTCGTCGAGCAGGAGTCCTCGTCCGGCGTCGTCGCCATCGCGACGACCATGGCCGATAGTCCCTCGCACATCACTCTCTGCAGCGGCGCGCTGGTCGCGCCGAACCTCATTCTCACCGCGCGCCACTGCGTCTCGCGCGCGGTCACGGCGACGCCGTCGTGCGATGCGCGCGGTCGCTCGCACAACGGTGATCACCTCGCCGAGGACGTCGATCCGTCGTCGATTGCGATCTACACGGGCACGCACGTTCGTCCCGACGTCGACGTCCCCGTCGCTCGCGCGGTGCGCACGCTCCACCCGACCGGCCAGGTCCTCTGCGACGCCGACGTGGCGTTCCTCGTCCTCGATCGTCCGATCCCGAACGCGACCATCCTCTCGATGCGCCTGCACAGCCCGGTGGAAGCCGGCGACTCGATCATGCCGGTCGGCTTCGGCGGCGGTGTGGCGAACGTCGTCGGTCTCAAGGTCGCGCGTGCGAAGAGCACGATCCTCGCGACCGGCCCGAGCGCCAACGCGGCGACGGGCGCCGTCCTCGGCCCGCGCGAGTTCGAGGTCGATCGCGCGACGTGCCGCGGCGACTCGGGCGGCCCCGCCATCGACGTGATGACTGGCGAGATCGTCGGCATCGTCTCGCGCGGCGGCAGCTGCTCCGCGACGGGCAACCACGTCTACACGCGCGTCGACGCCTACAAGCGCCTCGCGCAGGCTGCGTTCAACGCCGCCCAGCGCGAGCCGAACGTCGCCGCCCGCGAGATCCCCGCCTCGGGCTTGTAGGGGGCGCAGCGCACGCCGTTTCTCGTGAGCGTCGGCCACTTCGACGGAGTCACCACGGCTCGTTTTTCGGCCTGAGGTCGACCTCGAATGACCAGGCCGACGGCGGGTGCTTCGTCATCGAGAGCGCGGCCGAAGCCACGTCGCGCGGGTCGAGGCGCTTCACCTCGTCCGTCGTGGGGGCGCCCGCATCGCCGACGGATCCGTCGATGATGAGAAGCGAGACGTGCACGCCCTCCGGCCAGAACTGCCTCGCCATCGCCTGGGCGAGGCTTCGCTGGGCGGCCTTTCCCGCGGCGAAGCCGGTGGTCATCGGCTTTCCACGTAGCGACGCCGTCGCGCCGACGACCACGATGCTCCCGCGCTTCGCACGTCGCATCGACGGGAGGACGGCCTGCGATGCCGTCATCATGCCGAGGGCATTGATGCGAAAGGATCGCTCGAGGTCCTCGGCGCTCGTCTCGTCGAACGCCTTCCACGACCCCGAGCCCGCGTTGTAGACGAGCACCTCGGGGTCGCCGAGATCGGCGCGTACGGCCGCGAGGGGGCAATGATCGACTCCGGCTGCGACGCATCGCATGCGTACGCCTTCGCGTCCTCGCAGCCGAGCTCGACCGCGAGCTTGCTCGAGAGCTCGGTGGAGCGCGAGAGCATCGCGACGCGATAACCCGCTTCGTGGAAGGTGCGGGTGAACGCCGCGCCATTCTTGGGGCCGATGCCCACGACCACACAAACCGGCTTTGCCATCCGCGAAGCCTAAGGCCGCTACTTCTTCGTCGGAAGGCCGAGCTCCTTCATCACCGACTGGAGGTCTTCCCACGCCTGCTTCTTCGCCTCGATCTGCTGCGGGCTCGGGCGGAGCAGGTAGGACGGGTGATACGTGGGCATCACCGGGACCTTGCCGCGATAGAGCTTCCACTGCCCGCGCACCTTCGTGATGCCGAGCTTCGTGTTGAGGAGCGCGGCCACTGCCGTGTTGCCGAGCGCCACGATCGCCTTCGGGTCGATCGCGGCGAGCTGCTCGTGCAGGTACGGGATGCACGTCTCGACCTCGACCGGCTCCGGCTTGCGGTTGCCCGGCGGCCGGCACTTGATGATGTTGCAGACGTAGACGTCCTTCGCGGGGTCGAGGCCCATCGCGCCGATCATCTTGTCGAGGAGCTGCCCCGCGCGGCCGAGGAACGGGAGTCCCGACTCGTCCTCGTCGGCCCCCGGCGCCTCACCGATGAAGACGAGCTTCGCCTCGGGATTGCCGCGGGAGAAGACGACGTTCGTGCGGGTCGTGGAGAGCGCACACTTGGTGCAGCTCTTGGCCTCGGCCTCGATGACGGGAAGGGGACGAGGGGGGGCGGCGGCAGGACGAGGAGGAGAGGGAGGGGCGAGAGCGGGCACGGGCACGGGCACGGGCACGTGGAGAGGGGCCGTCGCGCGCGGAGGGTCTGCCGCGCGGGTCGGGGTCGGGTGCGGGCTCGAGGCGGCGGTCGGGGCTGCTGTGGCGGGGGCCGGGGCTGCGGTCGCGTCTGCTTTTGCGCCGCGCGGCTTCCGCGGGATGCCCATCGCCCCCGTGTCCTGCTGCCACTCCAGATAGGCCCGAAGGCTCGCCGCCACGCTCGCGAGCTCGTCACGTGCCTCGCTGTTGGAGTCGGGCTTGCCCATCGACCCTCCGTCTAAGTCGACCCGCGCCGCGACGCAATCAGCGGCGGCTCTCCGACGGTCGGGCTATCGGCTGAAGCGGAAGTTCACGCGGTAGACGCCCGGGATCGCGACGCCGTCGACGTTGAGCGCGGGGGAATACTTCTCGCGGAGCGCGCACTTGCGGGCCTCGCGACCGAACCCGTGACCCGGATCGCGCGTGACCTGCACCGACTCGGCGCGGCCGTCCATGCCGACCTTCACTTCGATGCCGACCGCGGCCTCGTCGACCTGCTCCGCATCGGCCTCGGCCGGGAAGGGACAGCGCTCGAGGTTCGACTTGTTCATGATGGCCGCCGCGCGCGAGCGGTCGAGCTTCACCGCCGGAGGCGCGGGGGCCGTACCCGTCCCGCCCTGCACGCCGGTGGCGACGGCCGCGACGTTGTTGGTGGGCGCCGTGGCCTTGCCACCGATCTGCGTGACGCCGCCGAGGGCCGTCTCGCCTTGGCCGTTGAGGAACGTGTTGCCCGTCAGGTCGACGGGCTCGTCCTTTGCGGGCTCCTGCATGAGGACCTTGGCGGCCTCCGCGGCGGCCGGCGGCTCCGGGGGCGGCTCGTCCTTCGGAAGCTCCTTCACGAGCTGCTTGGGGGGCTCCTTCTCCTCGGGGGGAGGCGGCGGCGGCTCCTCGGGCTTCTCGACGGGCTTCACGAAATCGACGTCGTACGTCTGGGCGAGGCGCTCGGCGACGATGTTGCGGGTGTCGCGAGCCCACGACGCGAAGGCGTGGAGCACGGCGGCCTGCACGGCGCCGACGGCGGCGCCCGCATGCAGCGAGACCGCGAGGACGGCCGCGGCCAGCATCACGGCCACGGGAATGCGAGGCCCGAGCGCCAGGACGCCGTTGAGCGGATCGGTAGCAGGACCGCGCTGCGGAAAGCGCTTCGCTGCTGCTGTCGGTCCGTTCACGGTGCTGCTCATTGCTGGAGTACTGCCTGCTGCAAGGTCTCGGCCTACTTGGGGGGCGCCGGAGCCGGCGCGGGCGTGCCCGGCACCCCAGGTGCTACGGGCGAGACCCCGAAGGCGATCTTCGCGACCTGCGCCTGCTTCAAGAGGTCGAGGACGTGGATCACTCGCCCATGGGGAACCGAGCTATCCGCTTTGATGATCGCGCGGAGCTCCGGGTTCTTCTCCCGGGCAGCCCTCGCCTGGGCGAGGATCGCGTCGTCGTTCGACGCCTTCGAGTCGATCTGCGTGGTGCCGTCGGCGGCCAGCACGATGCTGAACACCGTCTGGATGTCCGAGCCCGAGGCCGCCTTCGGTAGATCGAGCGGCACCGACTTCGAAACGATGAGCTTCGCCGTCACCATGAAGATGATGAGGAGAACGAGCATGATGTCGACCAGCGGGGTGACGTTGATCCCCGTGATCGCATCGTTCGGGTCGTCTTGTGCGCCGCCAGCCATCAGTTATCGTCCGCGTCTTTCGGGGTCTTCGACGACTTCGACGACTTGGGCGCGCGTTCGCCGCGCGCGGCTGCCGTCTCCATCGCCGTCTCGATGTCGGCGCCCGCCGTGCCCGTCGCCTTGAGGTGGGCGAGGAGGACGTGGCTGAGAGCGTCCGTGTTCGCGAGCGTCGCGCGCACGATGCGCTGGAACCAGTTGAAGGCCGCGACGGCCGGGATGGCGACGAGCAGACCGACAGCCGTGGCGACGAGCGCCTCGGAGATGTTGGTCATGACGGCCTCGGGAGCGACGGTGCTCGCCGCGGCGGTCATCGTCGCGTTCTTCTGCTTACCGAGCTCGTCGAACGCGCCGACGATGCCGATGACGGTGCCGAGCAGCCCGAGGAACGGAGCGTTGTTGCCGAGCGTTCCGAGGAACGTGAGGCGCTTCTCGAGCTTCAGCTTCTGGAGCGCGCTCGCACCGAGCATCGCCTCCTCGGCGGCCTCGGCGCCCATGCCGGCTTCGACGATGCCGGCGATGACGACGGCGGCCTCGGCGCTGGGAGACGTCTCGAGGCGCTTGCGCGCCCCGTCGAGATCGCCGCTGCGGAGCAGGCGGCCGAGGTCGCGCATCAGCGTCGGGACGTCGTCGCGCAGCGACCAGTAGAGCCACGCGCGCTCCAGCATGACCGCGAGCGACACGATGCTGAGGACCAACATCAAGACGAGGACCCAGCCGGCGCCGAGGCCCACCATCGCGCTCTTTACTCGCTCGATCATTCTTCCTCTGACTTGCCGTCGGCTTGCGTGTTCAGTTCGTCTGCGGCGTCCGCAGCTTCCTCACCAGCGGTGCTGGCTTTCCCATCACGGGAGCCGTCGACTACATCGAAGGCACTGGCGAGGACGGTCGTTGCGTAGGCCCCTTTGGGTAGCACGAATTGAACACGCAGCGAGCGCAGTTGTTCCCGATTATCAACATCATCGTTGCCGGGAACACCTTTACTATTCATCACTTGTGCGACTGAGCACCCGGTCACGTGGAGCCTCAGCGCCCGACGGGTGCCTTCTCCGAGGGATCGCGCTCGCTCCAGGTCGACGCCCTCCAGGAACGGGGCGACCCGTCGCTCCTCGAGCGCCTTCACCTCGCCCTCGGGCCACCTCATCCGTGCGCCGACGATCGGGCCCGTCGGGCAGACCTCGCCGCGATCGGCGCGCTCCTTGTCCGCCTGAACGTCCGTGCAGAGAAACATGCCGCCGGTGTCCTCCTTCTTCAGCAGGTCGCCGAGCATCGGCTGGTTCCACGTGCCGTCCGCGATGCGCGCGTCGAGCAGCGCGTTGAACGCTGCCGACTGGAGCGCCGAGAAGTGGAAGCGACGTAGGCGCGGGTCGCCCGGGGCGCGCACCTTGCCGGTGAGCCACTCGCGGGCCTTCTGCGCGTTGTCGCCCTCGGTGCCGAAGCGCTGCGTGCCGAACGCGTTCGGCACGCCCTCCTTGCCGATGCGCTCCATCGCGGCGAGGACGCCCGGGACGGCATCGGCGGGCACGTCGCGGACGACGATGTCGAACCGATTGCCCTTCAGATGCCCGGTCTTCAGCTTGTTCGTGTGGCGCTTCGCGTCGAGCACCTTGATGTTGTCGATGACGAGGGTCTTGGCGCGCTCCTCGAGATCGGGCGACTTCGGCGGCGCGGGGACGGAGACCCACTGCGTCGTGACCGCGACCTTGTCCTTCATCCCCGCGATGCCGACGTCGCGCATCTGGATGCCGAGCGCCTTCGTGATCGCGCGCACGGCGGCGTCGGTCGTCAGGCCTCGCTTCTCGAACTTGAGGAAGAGGTGAGTGCCCTCGCCGCTCGGCTCGTAGGCGGCGAGCTCCTCGACGACGAAGTCATCAGGAGAACACTTGATTCGTCCGCGTGGGAGCGTCATGCCCCGAGGACGTACTACATCCCTATCTCGTGAGCCATGACGTCGCGCGGGCTACGGAACGTCTGCTGGGGTGAGTAGGCGAGGAAGTTCGACACGCGGGACGTGTACAAACACGCGTACTCGTCGACCTGCTTGCCGAAGCTCGACTGCTCGGCGCCCTCCTTGAGGAGCGAGCCCCAGTACGGATGGAAGCGGAGATCGATGCGCCGCTCGAGCGCCGTCAGCTCGGCATCGATCTGGCGGAGCTTGCCGCGGATGCGCTCGACTGCACGCTTGAAGCGCATGCGATCGGCCTCGAGCTCGGCGCTCGAGCCGTTGGCCGACGGCGCCCCGTTCTTCTCCGGGGCCACCACGACGGACGCGGCGGCCACGGCGGCGAGGTCCCTCGTGCTCGCGTCGGCGTTCGCACGTTTGCCATGCGAGTGCTCGATGTGGCGCGTGAGCTCCTTGATTCGCGCCTGGTAATACCGGAGGTCGTCCTCGAGGTGCTCGCGCTGATCGTCGAGCTTCTCGATGGTCTTGAAGTCCTCGGTGCACGACTCGTAGGCGGCGATCTCCGTCTCGAGCTCCTGCATGATCATCACCGTGCGCCACGCGCTGTCCTTCTTGGACCGCAGGATGTCGCCGTAGATGTGGTCTCCCACGTAGAGGACCTCGTCTCCGGTCGCGCCGAGCGCGCGCTCGACGTCGTGGAGGTTGCCGCCTTCGTAGATCTTGCCGCGCTCGAGCGGCGGCTGCGCGGGCTTGGTCGTCTCGCCGTCGCGCTCGAGCAGGGGCCGACGCTCCGTGAAGAAGATGGGCTTGGTGGCGGCGACGATGACGACGTCGAAGAAGTTCTGCCACTTCGGGTACTCGCTCATCGCGCCTCCGAGCAGGTACGTCATCATCTTCTCGGTGTAGGCCGCGCGCGAGTTCGTGAGGAGAAAGAGCTTCTTTCCGGCGCTCCGGAGCTTGTGGAGCGCGGGCGCGAGGTTCGGGTCGCGGTGCACGAAATGCGGGAGGTTGTTCATCACCTCGTCGAGGATGGTGCCGTCACGGTGCGCCTCGTCGATGCACTCGCGGATGTCGGTGAAGAGCCGCGCGTAATCGACCGCGTACCCCTTCTTCTCCATGGCATCGACCAGCGCCGCGTAGGTCGCGACCTCGCTGAGCGCGTAGAGCGTGTCGATCCAGTGGTAGCGGGGCGTCGCCGGGCGGATCTTCTTCGAGTGGTAGAGGGCGCGCAGCTCCTCCTTCGTGAGCTCGCGGAAGCCGTGGTAACCCTTGTGGACGTGCTTGTAGCGGTCCATCTTGAGGACGTGACCGAAGCGCTTGTCGATGAGTAGCCCGCGCACCGGGAACTGCGTCGACACCGGCACCATCTTGATGAAGTCCGGGTAGCCCCGCTTGATGAGCTTCTCGATGGTCGCGCGGATCGACAGGTCGTCCATCGCCGGCTGATCGTAGATCGCCAGCGTGTAGTCCATGTCGAAGCCGATCCACGAGATGCCGCTGAGCTTCAGGTTGCGGTTGCAGAATACACGCGTCGGGCGGGGTATTCCGGGGCCGCGCGTCCCTGACGTGAAGTCGTCGAGGGCGAGCTGCAGTTGCTGGGTATGCGGAGGCGCTTCGCTCTGCAATGCGGACACTGGACTGAAATAGTACCATCCAAATCGGATGGCGGACGATCCTTCGAACGCCGTGGATACCTTGTCGACCGACAGAACGGTTGCGCTCGAGGACCTCGGCGGCGAGAGACCTCGTTCTTCGTCGGGTCCGCTCGCGTCCGTCTCGGCTCTCGCCGTCGGCGAGGTCATCGGTGAAGGCGGCATGGGCGTCGTCCGGACCGCCGTCCAGCGCTCGCTCGAGCGTACGGTCGCGATCAAGACGACGCTCCCCGACGCCTCGCCGGACGACGCGGCACGGATGCTCCAGGAGGCATGGGTCACGGGCTTCCTCGAGCACCCCGGGGTCGTGCCGGTCCACGACATCCTGAGGAGCAACGACGGGCCGGTCGTCGTCATGCGTCGCATCCGTGGCGCGACCTGGGAGGAGAAGCGCATCGACGAGGAGTGGGCCCGCGCGCAGGGGGCACGCGATCTCCTCGAGCAGAACCTCCGCATCTTCGTCCGCGTCTGCGAGATCGTCGAGTTCGCGCACGCCAAGGGCGTCATGCATCGCGACATCAAGCCGGCCAACGTGATGATCGGCGGCTACGGCGAGGTCTACCTGCTCGACTGGGGGCTCGCGCTCGCGCTGACCGACGAGACCGCCTCGCACCTGCCTCGTGCGGGGCCATCGCGCGATCTCGCCGGCACGCTCGCGTACGCGGCCCCGGAGATGATCGCCGCGATCGACGCGCCGCTGGCCGAGCACACCGACCAGTATCTCCTCGGCGCGGTGCTCTTCGAGCTCGCGAGCGGTCGCCCGCCGCATGCGCAGGCCACGGTGACGAGGATGCTCGAGTCGATTGCGGCCTCACCGCCGGTCATCCCGGCGAGCGTCCCGGCACGCCTCGGCGCGATCTGCGCGCGCGCGATGGCGAAGGAGCCGAGCGACCGGCATGCCGGCGTCGCTGACCTCCGCTCCGAGGTGCTCGCGTTCCTGCGCCTGCGCGATTCCGAGCACGTGGTCGCCCAGGCGGAGCGAGCGCTCGAGGCGCTTCGCGCCGAGTGTGCGGCCCCTCACGGCGTGCGCCGGCGCGTCTACGACCTCTACGGAGAGTGCCGCTTTGCCTTTCGTGAAGCGCTCCATATGTGGCCCGAGAGCGAGACCGCGCGCACCGGGCTCGTCACCTCGGCGACCCTCGTCATCGAGCGCGAGCTCGCACGTGACCCGCGCGTCGCCGTCGCGCTGCTCGAGGAGGCGCCTGAGCTCGCGCCCGAGCTCGTCGAACGCGTGCAGCGCGCCGCGGCAGAGGAGCTGAGCGAGCGGGAAGGGCTGTCGAAGCTCGCGCGCGTGCACGACCAGCACACGGGGCTCGACGGGCGGCGGCTGTTCTTCGTGATCCTCGGCCTGTCGTGGACGGCGTCGCAGTTCGCCGAACGCCTCGGCGCGCCGATGACGCACATGCGGTTCGCGGTCTCGTCGCTCTGCGAGCTGCCGCTCCTCGCCGTGGCCTGGATCATCTCGCGCGAGATGATGAAGACGCTCTTCAACCGCCGGCTCCTCGCGGTCGTCGGGCTGTTGCTGGTCGCACAATCCGCGCTCTTCTGCTGCGCGCTCTTCCTCGGCGTCGATCTCCTCGCCGCGCGCGTTCTCCAGCTCGGGCTCTGGGCGATGGTCTCTGCGTGCCTCACCGTCCTGCTCGAGCGTCGGTTCTGGCCGATGACGCTCGTCTTTGCGCTCGCGCTCGCGCTGACCGTGCGATGGACCGAGCTACGCGCGATCACCGGCGCGATCTCGTCACTGACCGTGACGGTCAACGTCCTCGCGATCTGGCGGCGCGGCCCGCGCCCGTCAAAGCGCTGAGACGACGACCTGCGTGCGGTCCGCGGCGCGCTCGGCGGCGCGGACGGAGAGCACGTCGTCCTCGTCCAGGAGGTCGGAGCGGCGCAGGCCGACCGTCGCGAGGAGGGCTCGGGACGGCTTCAAGCCGAAGTCCTCCGCGTGCATGAAGAGCCTGCCGAGGTGCTCGGCGTAGGCACGCGCGAGCGTCTTGAACGGGATGTGGTCGAACGGCTTCGCACGCCGTCGGCTCGCGGCCGCCGAGGCCATGAGCGCGGCGGTGAGCAGGTGATAGAGCGGCCGCAGGCGGCGGAGCGCGCCGGGCTCTCCGTGCTCGAGGATGCGACGGAGGAAGTGGACGTTGAGCGGGACGTGGAACGACTCGTCGCGCGTGAGGATGGTGAGCATCTGCCGGATCGCCGGGCGCGGCTTGGCGGTGCGCAGCGCGAGCCGGTAGGTGGTCGCGCCGATCGTCTCGAACATGAGGTTCGTGAGGACGATCGTCTCGTGCCGCTCGGCCTTTGCGTAGAGCTTGTAGAACGTCCCCGTCGTCGGGCCCATCGGTCGGATGTCGCCGCCGAGGTAGGCGATGAACTTGGTGAGGAGCTCGCGATGCCAGCCCTCCTCGTCGCCATAGAGCCGGAGCGTCTGGGCGAGCTCCGGGTCCCACGTCGCCACCTGATCCGCGATGTCGTGGGCCTGGCGCAGGCCGGACTCCTCGGCGCGGAACGCGGCATTGAAGAAGCGGATCGCCGCTTGCTGCTCCTCGGGGCTCTCCCATTCGACGGGCACCGAGAGGTCGAGCTGCTCGTCGTACATGCGCGCGCGGCGCTGCTCGAGGAGGCGGAGCCAGAAGGAGGTCGGGCGGTCGTTAACTGCGGTCACGTTTCCCAGAGCTCCAGAAGGTCGGCCAAGATCAACAACCTCCCCAATAGCGAGGAAACCGCCGCGCAGGTAGCCCCCGCCCATTGACCGGGCATCTTGTCGAACCTATGTCTAAGGTATGATCAAAGAGTGGACGAGTGGGGTCGGTCATCGCGCGCTCGTCACCGGCGCCACCGGAATGGTCGGCCGAGCGCTCGCCGCGCAGCTCGGGGGCGAGGTCGTGGCGACCTCTCGGAGCGCGAGCGGCGCGAAGCTCGAGCACGTCTCCGAGGTGGTCACGTGGGACGGCTCGGCGCCGCTCGACGCCGCCGCGCTCCGCGACGTCGAGGTCGTCTTCCACCTGGCCGGTGAGCCCGTCGTCGAGGGTCGATGGAACGACGCCAAGAAGGAGCGCATCCTTCGCAGCCGCGTCGACAGCACGCGTGCGCTCGTTCGCTCGATCGCGAAGATGGATCCGGCGGCCCGACCGCGCGTCCTCGTGTGCGCCTCGGCCGTCGGCTTCTACGGCTCTCGCGGCGACGAGCTCCTCACCGAGACGAGCGCTCCCGGCGAAGGGTTCCTGGCGGACGTGTGTCGCGCATGGGAAGGCGAGGCCGCGAAGGCCCGCGAGCTCGGCGTGCGCGTCGTCTCCGTGCGCATCGGCATCGTCCTGTCGACCGCCGGCGGCGCGCTCGCGAAGATGCTGCCCATCTTCCGCGCGGGGCTCGGCGGTCGTCTCGGCGACGGCAAGCAGTGGATGCCGTGGATCCACATCGACGACCTCGTCGGCCTCCTCCGGTTCGCCGCCGCGAGCGAGCAGCTCGACGGGCCGGTCGATGCGTCGGCCCCTGAGCTCGTGAACAACGCCGCGTTCTCGCGCGCGCTCGGGGCCGCGCTCCATCGCCCCGCGCTCGTTCCCGCTCCGGCGTTCGCGCTCCGTGTCGCGCTCGGCGAGGCCGCTTCGGTGGTGCTCGCGTCGCAACGGGTCGCCCCCGCGCGCGCGCTCGAGGCCGGATACCGGTTCGCGCACCCGAAGCTCGGCGAGGCCCTTGCGGACCTTCTTCTGTCGAAGGCGCAAGCGCCGGCGGCCGCCGCGGCGGGGTGATGCCGGTTCACGCTACGTAAAGCCGGCTTTACGTGCGATAGAGGACGCATGGCGCGTTCCAAGGCTTCGTCCTCCGGCAAGTCCAGCAAGTCCCAGGCACTGTCGAGCAAGAAGGGCGGCGCTTCCGCGCCCGCGCCGTTCTCGCCCGCGTTCGTCGGCACGTTCTACCCGGCCGATGTCGACGGCTCGCCGGCCGCGTTCGTCGTCGACCTCGAGCAGGAGCCGCGCATCTCCCATGCGACGCGCATCAGCGTGTCCGTGCCCATGCTCGAGCCCGAGTCCGACGGCCTCCGCTCGGAGGGGGAGATGCAGGACCTCGACGACCTGCAGACGAAGCTGACCGATCGCCTCGCCCGGGTCTCCGGCGCCGAGTGCGTCGGCTTCTACGATCTCCGCGGCGTCGCCACGTTCGTCTTCTACGCGAAGAAGCCGATCTCCGCCGCCGAGGCCGCGGTCGCGATCGCCGACTCGCATCCGTACGAGAGCGACGTGCAGGTCGACGAGGACCCCGAGTGGCGCTTCTACATCGACGCGCTCTTCCCCGACGCCTACGCGCTGCAGGGGATCTGGAACCGCCTCATCGTCGACGAGCTCGAGGAGCACGGCGACGAGCTGCACGAGCCGCGGGACGTCGACCACGTGGCGACGTTCCCGTCGAGCGCGTCCGCGCAGAAGGCCGTGAAGCAGCTGACCGCCGCGCACTTCAAGGTCGACGGCATCGGAAAGGCCGACGAGGACGGTCGCTTCGAGGTCGCGTTCCACCGGTCGGAGACCCTCGAGGAGGGCAAGCCCGATCACTTCTCGGCAGAGATCCTCGACATCGTGCTGCCGCTCGACGGCGAGTACGACGGATGGGGCGCGCCGGCGGTCGTCGCCATGAAGAAGGCCGCGAAGGGCGCGAAGAAGGCGGCCAAGGTCGCGAAGAAGGCCGCGAAGGTCGCGAAGAAGGCCGCCAAGGTCGCGAAGAAGGCCGCCAAGGCCGCTCCGAAGAAGGCGGCCAAGGCCGCGAAGAAGGTCGCGAAGGCTGCTCCGAAGACGAAGCCCGCCGCGAAGAAGGTCGTCAAGGCTGCTCCGAAGACGAAGCCCGCCGCGAAGAAGCCCGCCGCGAAGAAGCCCGCCGCGAAGAAGCCCGCCGCGAAGAAGAAGACGGCGAAGAAGAAGACGGCGAAGAAGCGCCGCTGAACGGGCGGTCGCCTTCGCGTACGCTCGGCGGTCGTGAAGAACGTCGTCGAACGAGTCACCCAGCTCATCGCCCTCGCGACCTCACCGAACGAGAACGAGGCGCGCAACGCGGCGCTCCTCGCCGTCCAGCTCATTCGCAAGCATCGCATCGTGCTCACGATGCCGATCGGCGGCAGCTCGCCGTCGATCCCCCGCGCGCGCACCAAGTCCGAGCCCGGTCGGCCCGCCGACGGGGCCGGCTCGCGTCGCTCCCGCTCGAGCGGGCGCGGTAACAAGCGCGTCGCCGACCCGCCCGAGAAGATCGTCGCGCCGCTCGGCGGCGAGTGTGTCGAGTGCGGCTCCCGCTACCGCGCGGACACGACCATCTACTGGTTCGCCGCCGGCGGCGGAATGCACACGAAGTGCTTCGAGGAGTGGTCGAAACGTCGCTAAATGCCCGACCGCGATTCGTCTCCGAATCGCGGTCGGTCCTTTGGCGGCGTGCGGGGCGGAAGCCGTTGTCCCGGAGGAATGCGGCGAGCTCCGGGTCGTCCTTCGCCATCGGCCGGCCATCGCGGGGAGAACGATATCCCGACCTCTTCGGCGGGGTGCCCCTTGCCAGTAGTTAGATATATGCCTAACTAGAGGGAAGTCGAACAATGCCGAAGGACGAAGAGCTCCGGGCCGGGACCTCCGCCTTCGCCGCGCTCGGCGACCCTACGCGCCGCAGGATCCTCAAGATGCTGCGGAGCGGGTCGAAGAACGCGGGGGAGATCGCCGAGGCGTTCCATCTGACGAAGCCGACGCTGTCGCATCACTTCCGGGTGCTGCGGAGCGCGGGCCTCGTCCGTTCGGAGCGTCGCGGCACGAGCATCGTCTACACGTTGCAGACGAACGTGCTCGAGGACCTGGCGACGGAGCTCTACGAGCTCGCGAGCACGACGACGCGGTCTCGCGCACGCGGGCCCGCCTGACGCATCGGAGGATATGGAGATGGGCATGCGGCGCATGGACATGGTCTCGCTCGGAGTCATCGGTCTCACCTCCGCGCTCACCGCGGCTGTGTACGACCGGCTGCCCGAGCGCATGGCGACGCACTTCGACCTCGAAGGCAACGCGAACGGCTGGATGCCGCGCGCGATGGGCGCGCGGTTCGTGCCGGTGTTCGCGCTGGGCCTCTGGGCGTTCGTGCAGTTCGTACCGCGCATCCTCCCCCAGACGGAGCAGAAGCGCCTCGGCGATACCTCGGCATCGCTCGTCGCCGGGCTCACCGTCCTCTTCATGGCGGCGCTCCACGTGCTCATCCTCTACGTGGCCATCGTGCCGGGCGCCTCGCTCGCTCGCGCGATCTGGGTCGTGCTCGGCGCGTTCTACATCGCGCTGGGCCTCGTGATCCCGAGGATCAAGCGGAACCCCGTGATGGGCGTCCGCACGCCATGGACGCTCACGTCGGACGAGAACTGGGCGCGTACGCAGCGCGTCGGTGGCTACTCGATGGGTGCTCGGTGGCGTCGTTGCCGCGGCCTTCGGCGTGCTCGGCGGGACGGCCGGCGGCGTCGTCGGTCGTAAGTCACCGAGCGCGACTCTCGTCCCTCGAATCGGGCTCGGCGATTTAGCCGGCTCTGCTCGACCTTTGGCCGGCGTTTGGGTAGACGCTTCTCTGTGAAGCTCATCGTCCTTCGCGCCGGGGATGCCGCCGCTCCCGTCGCCGCGCGCCGCGGCGAGTTCTTCTCCTGGATCACCCGCGAGGTCGGCGACGCCTGGACGGGCGAGTGGCTCGAGCACGACATGCGGAAGGACGAACCGCTCCCCGGGCCGCGCGACGCGGACGGCTTCGTCATCACCGGGTCGTCGAGCAGCGTGACGGAGCGCGCGCCGTGGATGCTTCGCGGCGAGGAGCTGATCCGCGGGATCGCCGCCGCGGGCACGCCGCTGTTCGGCATCTGCTTCGGCCACCAGATGGTCGGGCAGGCGCTCGGCGGCCTCGTCGCGAAGAACCCGAGCGGCCGCGAGATCGGCACCGTCGAGGTGCGGCAGGTTCCGCACGACCCGCTCGATCCGATCTTCGACGGCCTCCCGCAGAGCTTCCACGCGAACCACACGCACGTCGACTCGGTCGTCCAGCTGCCGCCGGGCGCACGCCTCCTCGCCACGACCGACAAGGAGAGGCACGCGGCGTTCTCGATCGGCGAATCGATCAAGTGCGTGCAGTTTCACCCCGAGTTCGACGGCGACTCGATGCGCGGCTACGTCGAGGCGCGCGCGCACCTCATCGAAGGGGAGGGGGCCGACGCGCAGGCGGTCCTCCGCGGCGTCGCCGACGCGCCCCACGGCGCGTCGACGTTGCGCAGCTTCGTGCGCCACGTCGTTCTCCCGCGCACGCGATGAGGCGCCTCGCCGGTTTCGCGCTCGCGGCCGCGGCGAGCCTCGCGCCGGGCCTCTCGGCCTGCGACGACGGGGCGGCGGTGCTCGCGCCGGCGGCGATCGATCTCGGGTCTCCTCGCTATCACGTCGTCGTCGCGAGCGACGGGCGCGCGATCACGCTGCGTCGCGGTGAGGAGGCCTTGCTCACGCTCGGCGCGGACGCGTTCCAGGCCGGAGTCGTCGATGCGCTCGACGATACCGCGAGCTACGACCCGTACGCCCTCGACGGTCGCGAGAGCGACGCGGGCCTCACGTATCGCGCTCCGATCGGCTTCCGCGCCGGGGCCCTCGCGCCCGATGCCGGCGCGACCGTCACGCTCGACTACGGTGGCGAGCTCCGCGTGACCGTCGAGATCCGCGACGAGGGGAACGCCGGCTTCACGTTCACGATGACGCCCAGCGCGAGCGCCGACGGCGCGCCGGCGATCGCGGTGCTGCGCATCCTTGCCCGCACCTCGGGGGACCCCACCGAGGGCTTCTACGGTCTCGGCGAATGGCAGGACTCGGTCGACCACCGCGGCAAGCTGCGCGCGATGCAGGTCGAGGCCGACCTCGACATCGAGAGCGCCAACAACGAGGCGCACGTGCCGGTCCCCTTCCTCCTCGGCACCCATGGCTGGGCGATGTTCGTCGCGACGAACCGCGTCGGTGCGTTCGACGTCGCGCGGCAGGATCCCGCCGCGGTCGTCGCCTCGTTCGCGGTCCATCCGCGCGGCGGTAGCAGCGGCGCGCCGGAGACGCTCCGCATGTGGCTCTTCGGTGCCGACGCCCCGCTCGACCTCGTGAAGAACGCCTACCGGGTTTCAGGCGAGGCGCGCCTCCCGCCGCCCTGGGCGCTCGGTCCGTGGATCTGGCGTGACGAGAATCGCGACCAGCAAGAGGTGCTCGACGACGTGGCGACGTTGCGCCGGCTCGACCTCGCGACGTCCGGCATCTGGATCGATCGTCCGTACGCGACCGCCGTGAACACGTTCGACTTCGATCCGTCGAGGTTCCCTGACGCGCCCGCGATGATCGCGAAGGTTCGCGCGGCGGGCCTCCGCGTCGCGCTCTGGAGCACGCCCTACCTCGAGACGGCGGCGGGGGACCTCCGCGGTCAGGCCATGGCGAAGGGGTTCTTCCCTCTGCAGAACGGCATCCCGCTCAACAAGTGGAGCCCGCCGATCGACTTCACGAACCCGGCCGCGAACGCATTCTGGGTCGACCTCGTGAAGCGCTACGCGGCGATGGGCATCGAGGGCTTCAAGCTCGACTACGGCGAGGACGTCGTGCCCTCGCTCGGCCTCGTGAGGAGCGCGTGGCGCTTCGCGGACGGCTCCGACGAACGCACGATGCACCACGGCTTCTCCGGTCTCTATCACCAGGCCTATGCCAGCGCGCTTCCCGAGGAGCGCTTCCTCCTCTGTCGCGCGGCGCACTGGGGTGAGCAGCAGACGGGATGCATCATCTGGCCGGGCGACATGGACGCGTCGTTCACGCGTCATCGCGAGCGCTTCACGCCGCGCGGCGGCACGGAGGTCGTCGGCGTCGGCGGCCTCCCCGCGACGGTCGTGATGGGCCTGTCGCTCGGCGCGTCGGGCTTTCCGTTCTTCGGTGCCGACACCGGCGGCTACCGCCACAGCCCGCCGGACGAGGAGCTCTTCCTCCGCTGGGTCGAGCAGACCTCGCTGTCGACCGTGATGCAGGTGGGGGACAGCTCGTCCCAGCCGCCGTGGGTCTTCACGCCGGAGAACGGCCGACGCGCTTCGACGGTCGATGTATACCGCACGTATGCGCGCCTCCACATGCGGCTCTTCCCGTACGAGTGGTCCTACGCGCAGCGCATCAAGCTCGACGGGCGTCCCATCCAGCGCCCGCTCGGCCTCGCGCACCCTGAGATGGGCATTCACCCTTCGGACTCGTACCTCTTCGGCGACGAGCTGCTCGTCGCGCCCGTGCTCACGCGCGGCGAGCGGCGACGCGAGACCGTCGTGCCCGCCGGGACCTGGGTCGACTGGTGGGACGGCACGCCGTACGCCTCCGACGGCCACGCGCCGATCGCGATCGACGCGCCGCTCGACAAGCTGCCGCTTCTCCTCCGCGACGGCGCGATCGTGCCGATGCTCCGCCCCACCATCGACACGCTCGCGACGGCGGAGGACCCCAGCGTCGACTCCTTCGCGCGCGACCCCGGCCTCCTCTACGTGCGCATCGCGCCCGGGCGTCCGCGGCGCTTCGACCTGTGGGACCGCACGAGCGTCGAGCGTGCCAACGACGGCTCGCTACGCGTGGCGAGCGGCGACGTGTTCGCACAGGGCTTCGTGCTCGAGACGATGGCGACTCCTGCGCCGACCGAGGTGACGCGCGAGGAGGACGGCGGCACGAAGACGACGCTCGCGCGGCGCGATTCGCTCGCCGCGCTCGACGCGGTCACCGAGGGCTGGGCCTGGGAGGCCGCGGGTCGCGGCACGCTCTGGGTGAAGCTCCGCGGCGGGTCCGCGCGGGTGCGCGCTCGCTAGCTCTCAGCTCGCGAAGGCGATTCCGTCGAAGTCCTCGGCGCGGAAGGGGAGCGTGAACCAGGGCGCACGCGCGTGACGCTCGCGATAGAGCGGCGCGCGCCCGTCGAAGCGCGTCGGGTAGTAGTTGCGCATGAAGAGCACGTTCATCGCGCGCTTGCCGAGGTCGGGCTCGCCGCGCAGCGCGTCGCGCGTCGCGGCATCCTTGCAGCTCGCGATCGCGTCCTCGACGAGGCGCTCGTCCCACGCCGTATGAGCCTCGCCCACCGCGTCGCCTTCGAGCGCGCCTTCTGCGCCGCGCGGGTGGTTGCCGTTCCTCCAGAGGCTCGTCTCGCCGTGCGCTGCGAACGGGTCGACGTAGTCGCCGTCGAGCCAGACGTTGAAGTGCACGTGCGGCACGCTCCAGGGGAACGCGACCAGCGCGTCGATCCCCGAGTAGCCGGAGAGCGCCATCGGCTGGCCCCGGTCGACGACGTCACCCACGCAGACGAGGGGGCGCGCGAGATGGTTCGAGGTCGTCACGAGCCCGCGCCCGTGGTCGACGAAGATCTTGAGCCCGCCGCGGTTGAACTCGCTCGAGATGCGCAGGACGCGCCCCGGCGCGGCCGCCACCACCACCGTGCCGACCGGTACGGCGAAGTCGGTCCCGTTGTGGCTGTCGTAGGTGAGCGTCCTTCCGCGAAAATCGGCGACCTGCGTCTTCCTGACGGACCAGCCCTGCTCGAGCGGCGTGGGCGTCCGGTTGAAGAGGCAGGAGATGGGGACGCGCCGGTCCGCGCGCCTTCCGCCGAGCCAGGTCTTCAGGCTGAGCGCCGGGTGGAAGATCCCGAGGCTCGAGACGCCGAAGCGAGTCGGCGGAACGCTCGCGTCGCCACGCACCGCAAGCCACGCCTCGCGCGCCCGAAGGGGGAGCGGGTCGAGCCCGAACGTCTCGAGGAGCGTGATCCGACCGGAGGAGCTCAGCATCTGTCCTGGCTCATGCTTTACACCGTAAATCTCTGCCGTCCAGGAGCCGGTACCGGATTCGTGCGCCGGCATGCCTGTTCTTCGGCCGGCCGTGGTACCTGAGTCCGGTACCCGAGATAGAGGAGCGTCGATTGAAGAGCTACAAACTCGCCCCGTCCTTGATTGCGCTCGTCATCGCGCTCGCCGCGGCTGCGGCGTGCGGCGGCACGTCGGCGACCGGGACGTCGATCCCGTCCGGCACGACCGACGACGCCGGCACCGGCACGGACGACGGCGGCACCACGTGCGATCCCGCACCTTGTGCGACGGATGCGGGTGCGGATCCTGGTTTCGACACCCCGTCGGTCTGCACCTCCGGGACGATGTGGACCCGCGGTGATCGCGGCTCGGCGTCGATGCATCCGGGAGGCGCGTGCATCAACTGCCACGACCAGCAGAACGGCCCCTCGTTCACGATCGCCGGCACGGTCTTCCCGACCGCGCACGAGCCGGACGACTGCAACGGCGGAGGCACCGCCGGCGCCCAGATCGTCATCACCGGGGCGGACGGCAAGGTCACCAAGATCGCCGTCAATGCCGTGGGCAACTTCTACTCGCAGGGGGCGGTCGCCCTTCCGTTCCGCGCCAAGGTCGTCGTAGGCACGAAGGAGCGCGCGATGGTCGGGAGCCAGAAGAGCGGCGACTGCAACTCGTGCCACACCGAGAAGGGCGACAATTCGGCCCCCGGCCGGATCGTGCTCCCCTAAAAAAGCCCGACTCCTGCCTGGTCAACGCTCGCCCATGGCGTCGGGTGGCCGGGCCGGCATATCATCGCGCGCGATGAGTTTGCCGCGCCTGCGGGCCGACGCCGCGGATGATCGCGCAGTCGCAAGAATCCTCCGTGGCGCACTACGTCATGAGGTCGAGGTCGTGCGTCTCTCGTGGCCCCCCTCGTCCTCGGGCCAGCACCTGCTCGAGGTCGACGTGGCGGGCGAGGGCCTCGTGACGCTCCTCGCGGACCCGGTCGGCGAGGCGACGGACGCAGGGCATCCGCTCCACGTGAGGCCCGTCACTCGACCGCAGATGGCCTCGCTCCTCGCGATGATCGAGCGGCTCGATGAGCCCTCGCACTCCCAGCCGCCGTCCCACGGTGAGGGCGATGACAGCGACGGGGGCGAGTCCTCGGAGTCCACCATCGTGGACCAGCTGACCGGCGCCGCGGGCGTCGCCCGGCTGCCGCCGCTCTCGGCGTTCGGGCTCTTCGACGGCGAGCTTCCCGAGCCGCCGGCGTCGAAGAGCGTGGCCCCGCGGTCGGCCCCGAAGGCCCTCGTCAAGCCGCCGTCCGTCTCCATGCCGCGCGTGAAGCCGCCGAGCTTGCCGCCGACCTCCGTCGGGCCGGGTAGCCGTGCGCTCCCCGTGAACGTGCTCGTCGGCCGGGTGATCGCCGGCAAATACAAGATCGAATCGGCCATCGGCAGCGGCTCGACCGCCTCCGTCTTCCGCGCGATGCACCTCGACCTGAAGCGAAACGTGGCGGTGAAGATCCTCCACGAGCAGAACAGCGGCGAGATGCAGTTCGTGAAGCGCTTCAAGGGCGAAGCGCTTGCGGCAAGCAAGCTCGAACATCCGAACGTCGCGCGCGTCCTCGACTTCGGTCAGGACACCGACGGTCTGCTCTACCTCGTCATGGAGCTCCTCACCGGGCGGAGCCTCGAGGCGATCCTCGCGGTCGAGGGCAGGCTTCCCGAGCGCATGGCCCTCACGTTCGCGATCCAGGCCTGCAGCGCGCTCGCGTTCGCGCACGACGTGGGCATCGTCCATCGCGACATCAAGCCCGAGAACATCATGATCGTCGCGCACCGCGACGACGACGGCAATCCGTGCGACCTCGCCAAGGTCTGTGACTTCGGCCTCGCCAAGCTCGGCGAGCGCGACCCGGACCAGGAGGACCTCACCACGGGAGGGATGCTCTGCGGCTCGCCGATGTACATGTCGCCCGAGCAGACGCGCGGCGAGACGCTCGACGGTCGCTCCGACATCTACTCGCTCGGGGTCACGCTCTACGAGGCGCTCACCGGCACGTTCCCGCACGAGGGCACCGATCTCGCCGACCTCTTCACGAAGAAGATGATGACGCCGCCGAAGAAGCTCTCGGCGATCCTGCCCAACGTCGACGCGCTCCTCGAGGACGTCGTCATGCGTGCGCTCTCGGCCGACCCGAAGTCGAGGCATCCGAACGCGCGCGTGCTCCGCGGGGAGCTCCGTGAGGCTCTCGCTCTGCTCGACGACGACGACGACGACGACGACGACCGCGAGCCGACCCTCGTCGCAGGGTGATCGCCAGGGTGATCGCCAGGGTGATCGCCAGGGTGATCGCCGCGGTGATCGCCAGGGTGATCGCCAGGGTGATCGCCAGGGTGAGATCGCCATGCGCGAATTGCGCGAGGGCTTGCGCGAGTGAGGGGCTCGCACATCAGTCGCGTTTTGCGGCTCGCGACCAATCACGAGGTGAAGTCGCGACGACACGCGGCCGCGATCGCGAGCCTTCACGCGCACGGTGTGCGACTCCTCCAGATCCTCGGAGCATCGTGAGGGCGCGAGCGTTGGCAAGGCTCGTGCTGAAGCGACGCGCGCCATGCAACGAAAGAACCTCCTTCGCCTCGCACCGCTGACCCTCGTCCTCATCCTCGCCGGTTGCGCGTCCTCGGACGGCACCGCCGATCCGGCGGGCTCGTCTGCCCCCGACGGGATCACGCCGCAGGAGGTCGCCGAGGGCGAGGCTGCCGGTCCGACGGAGGACGACGGGCCTGCCGTCGACGGAGCGCTCGCGAACGACCCCGAGCAGGTCACGACGCCCGCGGAGGACAGCGCTCCCTTCATCGATCCCGAGGACGCGCTGCTGCCGACACCGCCGATCGTGCCGCCGGGCGCGATCGACCCGGACAACCTGAACCAGACGCAGTCGTGTCATCGCGTCACCGGCTATCGCAGCGGCAAGGCGTTCAACATCTGCGTCACCACCGTCGACGGCAAGTACGTCGAGGTGAACACCGCGCGCGCCTACCTCCGCATGCGCAACGCCGCCCGGAGCTCGGGCGTGACTCTCCGCGTCGTCAGCGGCTTCCGCTCGATGGCGCAGCAACGCTACCTCTATCATTGCTACAAGACCAGGGCCTGCAACGGCGGCAACCTCGCCGCGGTGCCCGGGTACTCGAACCACCAGAGCGGCCACGCGCTCGACCTGAACACCTCGGCCGGCGGCGTGTACTCGTGGCTCGCCAGCCACGGTCGCGCGTACGGCTTCCGCCGCACCGTGCCGTCCGAGAAGTGGCACTGGGAGCACTGATCTCGGCGCCCTCCGCGACCTTCCGGTCTGCTCTAATCGCGGCGCTCGATGACGCTCGCGACCTCAGCGCTCCTCTTTGCGGCCGGCGTCCTCGGCGGTGCGATCAACTCCGTGGCCGGTGGCGGAAGCTTTCTCGTGTTCCCGTCGATGCTCCTTGTCGGCGTTCCGGTCGTTGCGGCGAACGCGACGACGGCAGTCGCGCTCTGGCCGGCGGGAGTGGCGAGCACGATCGCCTACCGCCGGGACATCCCGCGCGAGCGCACCACGCTCCTCGTCCTCGCGGTCGCGAGCGCGCTGGGTGGGACTGCAGGCGCAGTGCTCCTGCTCGCGACGTCGGATCAGACGTTCACGAAGATCCTCCCGCTGCTCATGTTCGCCGCCTCCGCGGTGTTCACGGTGGGGCCAAGGCTCTCCCGCAGGTGGAAGGGCATGCACATGCCTCTCGTGTTCGGCGCGCTCGTGCAGCTGCTCATCGCGTCGTACGGCGGCTACTTCGGCGGCGGCATGGGCATCCTCATGCTCGCGACGTTCACGCTGATGGGCATGACCCACCTCCACTCGATGAACGGTCTGAAGACGCTCCTCGGCATGCTGATCAACGGCGCGGCGAACATCGCGTTCTTCATCGCGCACAAGGTCGTGATCGACGTCGCGATCCCGGTGGCCATCGGGTCGATCGTCGGCGGCTGGTTCGGCGCGGCCATCGCGCGCAAGATCCATCCGGACCGCGTGCGAACGTTCGTCCTCCTCTTCGCGTGGGGACTGACGGCGTGGTTCGTCTACGCGGCGGTCACGCGCAGGTAGCCCGCGGCGAGGAAGTTGAAGATCTCGGCGACGATGCGCTCCTCCGGGTACTCGAGGCCGCGCATGACGACCTGGTACATGATCTCCTTCATGGCCCCGAGGGTCAGGATTGCGTAGACGCGAGCGTCGCCCTTCGCGACGATGCCGCGCTCCTGCCCGTCGACGAGCGAGCTCTCGAGCAGCTTGCCGACCTCCTCGTAGAAGAAGAGGAGCTTGCGGTCGAACGCGGGGTCGAGGCCGACGGCATCGGAGAGCAGGATCTTCGTCGTCGCCGGGTCCTCGAGGAGCGCATGCACGATGCGCCGGATGTTCTCCTCGATCTGGCTCTTCACCTGGGAGGGGTCACCCGTGTCGACCCGCATGATCGCCTGGCCCAGCCTCGCGAAGGTGCCGTCGACGATCTCCTCGAAGATGGCGCGCTTGTCCTCGAAGTAGAGGTAGAACGTGCCGCGAGCGACCCCGGCCGCAGCCACGATGTCGTCGATTTTTGCCGCGTGGTAGCCACGCTTCGCGAAGACGTCGCGGGCGTTCGAGAGGATCTGCTGTCGGCGCTCGGTCTTGTCCACGCGGGGCTCTCTCCAGTGTAGGTCAAGTCGCCCCTGAACGGATCACGCGTGCGTCGGCACCTGGATCTCCGGGGTCTAACGAAGCCGCCGGGGAGCCAGGGCGACAACCCTTCACCGACGAGATATCGTGAAGGGGAGCCGCGTCGTCTCGTTCGGCTCGGTTCGTGCTCACTTCAATTTTCGGATGGGAGCGGCCGTGGGATCGGAAGGGCGGAAGTTGGGCGCCGATGCGGGCGCGCGCATTCCCAGACCGGGAGGCGCGCCGGGGGGCATCGTCCGTTCGAACGTCGGCCGCAAGACGATGGCCGGGGTCGCGCCCGCCGCGAATGCTCCGCCGCCGGTCGTCGACCCGGGAAGCGGTCACGACGACGCGGCCACCGCGCACGGGCTCTCGCCCGACATGGCCGCGGCGCTGGCCCAGCTCACGAACGTGCGTGAGGCTCCTCCCGTCAGCGACGTCACCGACGACTCGCCACCGCCGGTGAGCGCCGCGCCCGGAACGCGTCGCATGTCGGACGCATCGGGGCTCGCGCCTGCGTCGATGGCGCCGCGCGCGAGCCACGCGTCGATCCCTGCGCGCGCGAGCCACGCCCCCATTGCTCCGCGTGCGCCTTCCATCGCGCCGCCCGCGCCCGTCTCGGTGGCCCCGCGCACCCTGGCAAGTGCTTCGGTCGCGCCGAAGGCGAGCGCGTCCATTCCACCGAAGCCGAGCGCGAGCGCCTCCATTCCGCCGAAGCCGGCCTCGAGCGCGTCGATTCCGCCGAACCCGACCACGCGCGCGTCCTTCGCTCTGCCGTTCACGGGCTCGAGCCCTCCTGTCGCGCCGCCGTTCGAGAGCAAGCCTTCGACCGATCCGATGGCGCTTCCGCTCGAGCGAAATCCGCTCGTGACGACGGCGTCGCTCAGCCCTCTGCGCACGCCGCAGCCGATGGCGGTCGTGACGGGCGCATCGTTCCGGAGCGCGTCGTCTCCACTCCCCATGCCGGCCTCGATGCCGCCGCCGCCGATGCCGGCCTCGATGCCGCCGCCGATGATGATGGCGCCGCCCGCGATGATGGCGCCGCCCGCACCGATGGCGATGCCGATGGGGATGTCGCCGTCGATGGCAGCGATGCCTCCGCCGACCGGAGCGGGGCCGACCGGTCAGCCCATCTTCATGCCATCCTCGGCCCCGTCGTTCACGCCTTCTGGTGGCGCGCCGATCCCGAGCATGATGCAGAGCTCGCCGAGCCATGGCGGCGACGACGGCTCGGCCGCGCTCACCTATCAGGTCTACGCGCCCGACGCGCTCCCGAGTCAGCGCACGATGATGCCTTCGCTGGCGACGGCATCGTTCAGCGCAGCAGTGCCGAAGCCGAGCATCGCGCTTCGGGTCTGCCTCGTGCTCCTCGGTGTGTGCGTCGTCGTCGGAACGGCGGCGCTGATCATCGCCGGCGCCTCCGACGACTCTCCGCATTCGAAGGCCGCAGCGGTGACCGCGAGCGCGGCCTCCTCGCCGACGTCGTCTCCCTCCGCTTCGGTCGTGAGCGTCGTGAGCGTCGTGAGCGCGGCGCCCGACCCCGCGCCGCCCGTCGTCACGGCGATGGCTCCCGCGCCGCCCGCGCCGCCGGCCGCGCCGGTGAAGCCCGCGAAGGGCGCGAAGGCGAAGGCGGCCGGCAGCTCGGCGCCTGGGCTGAAGGGGGTCGCGCTTCCGCCGAACCCGTTCGGCGGCGGCGCTGCGGCCGGCGGAGCCAAGCCTCCGGCGAAGAAGAAGTAGCGCGTCAGAGCGAGCCGGCTTTCGCTACGCCGGAGGCCGTCCACGCCTCGGGCCTCTTGCCGCGCACGCCGAGCTCGACGCCCACGACCGACGAGCTCGAGGCACGCAAGGCGAGCCTCACCCCGCTCCAGCGTCAGGTGACGCAGGAGGAGGGGACCGAGCCGCCCTTCCGCAACGAGTACTTCGATCCGCATGCGCCCGGCATCTACGTCGACGTCGTCTCGGGCGAGCCGCTCTTCTCCTCGCTACAGAAGTACGACTCGCATACGGGCTGGCCGAGCTTCTGGGCGCCGCTCGAGAAGGCGAACGTCAAGACGAGGACGGACACGCAGCTCGGCGCGGAACGCACGGAGGTCCGTTCGGCGACGGGCCGACTCGCACCTCGGCCATGTCTTCGACGACGGGCCTGCGCCCACGCACCTCCGCTACTGCATGAACTCGTCGGCAATGCGCTGCGTCCCTGCGGAGCGCCTCACGCTCGAGGGCTACGGACGCTACGCGTCGCTGCTCCCCGACGTGAGGCAGGTCGAGGCGAAGCCCGCCGAGGCTAAGCCGTAGGCTGCGCCTGCGCGACGGCGCGAACGATCGCGTCGCACAGGGGGCACGTGCGGATCTCGTGAGGCACGTCGCGGCGATGGAGGTCGAGGACTGACCGCGAGATCTGCGCGAGCTCGCGCCGCACCTCGCGCCGCTTTCCCTTCACGCGCGGGATGACGAGCCTGTCGTACGCGGTTGTCTGGTGGCGCATCCAGGCGATCACCGCGGCCTCGGCGCGCTCGGCGACTTCGATGCGCTTCGTGCGCGCGACGGTGCCGCTCCCGACCGGCGTCGCGTGAGCGGCGACCCGCTTCGCCATCGCGCGACCGAGCTCGAGCCACTCCTTCGAGAAGCCGAGGAAGGAGAGGACCTCCCGCTCGAACGTCACGACGTAGTCCGCCTGCGTGCGCTCTCGGCGCGCCACGTCGGCGACTCGCTTCTTCGCGTAGGCGACCGTCCCGCGCTCGGCCTCGATCGCCGTCCTCACGGACTCGACGTTCTCGCGCGGCGCCCAGAGCCCCTTCGAGAACAGCTTGCGGCCCTTCTTCTCGAGGACCGCCCATGACGGTCCCGCCTGCTTCACGCGGCGCGTGAGCGCGGCGTCACCGGGCGGCAGGCAGATCCAGCCGTCCGGAGGGGAGTGGCGAGAGCCGTCCGGCGCCACGAAGAGGCGCGGATCGGCGGTGGGAGCGAGGACCAGCGAGCCGACCATTTCGGCGAAGGTGCCCGAACCCAACGTCCATGTCGATCGTTTCTCAGGTGGGGCTCCGCCCCTCGCTACTCGCGAGCCGCCCCGGGATGTGGACTTTCCGGCGTGATTCGCCTGCGGCGAACGGCGCCGCAGCGGCGCCGATTTCACGCCTCGGTCGAGCGAGGCTGTGACCTTCCACTCGTGAGGTTTCGAGATCGCTCGCTGGTGGGCTGATCACGAGGAACGGCGTGCGCAGCGCACGCCGGTCGGCGCGCAGCGCCGAATCTCGCCTGGGGAGGCTCGTCGTGAAGCGACGAGGGGACCGGAGGTCCCAACAAGGCCGAAGATTCGCCTTCGGCGAACGGCGCTGCGCGCCGAGGACACGCCTCACGGGTCGCTGAGGCCGTTCCCGCGCGTTGCTTTGACGTCTCCAGTGGTGAGCACACACTCTAAAATCCAATTTATACGAGTGATATCAACGGTTGGCGTGTAGCGACGCCATGTCGCGGCCCCGCGTTTTCCTTTCACGCGCGCCAGAAATGCGCGTAGCCTCTTCGGGCTGGACTGACACGTCAGTTCAGTCCCGCTGTCGGACGCGGCGCGCAGTAATTTCCCGATCGGAGCACGAAGCATGGGCTCAGTTGGCAGTGGCGGCAGCACCTCGCAGAAACCCTTCCTCGCGATCGGCATGGACGTCGGCAGCACGACGGTCAAAGCCACGGTCGTCGACCCGACGACGAAGGCGATTCTCTGGAGCGACTACCAGCGCCATCACACGAAGCAGCCCGAGAAGGTGCTCGAGCTCCTCACCGCGATCCAGGAAGCGTTCCCGAACCAGCCGAAGGATGCCTGGCGCATCTTCCTCACGGGCTCCGGCTCGGCTCCGCTCGCGGACTCCACGGGCGGCAAGTTCGTCCAGGAAGTGAACGCGGTCACGCTCGCGGTCGAGCACCTGCATCCGGACGTCGGCTCGGTCATCGAGCTCGGCGGTCAGGACGCGAAGATCATCATGTTCAAGGAGGACTCGAAGACGGGCGACAAGACCGCCCTCGCCTCCATGAACGACAAGTGCGCGTCCGGTACCGGCGCCACCATCGATAAGTGCTTCCTCAAGGTCAACGCGCCGCCCGAGCTCGTCACCACGCTGCGCTTCGACGACTCCAAGCTCCACCACGTCGCCGCGAAGTGCGGCGTGTTCGCGGAGACGGACATCGTCAACCTGATCAAGAGCGGCATCCCTTCGACCGAGGTCCTCTGCTCGCTCGCCGACGCGATCGTCATGCAGAACCTCTCTGTCCTCACGCGTGGCAACACGCTGAAGGCGCGCGTCCTCCTCCTCGGCGGACCGAACACGTACCTCCCGTTCCTCCAGGACTGCTGGCGCCTCCGCATCCCGCAGGTCTGGGCCGAGCGCGGCTACGACTACCCGAAGGACATCCCGATCGAGGAGCTCGTCTTCGTTCCGGAGAACGCGCAGTACTACGCGGCGCTCGGCGCCGTCCTCTATGGCCTGCACGAGGACGCGTCCGTCGGCTGGCTGAAGGACACCGCGCTCCTCCACGAGTTCATCACCACGGGCCGCAAGGCGCGCCTCGGTGAGACGGCGGGCCCGCCGCTCTCGAAGGACGAGCAGGAGCTCATCGAGTTCCGCGAGCTCTACAAGATCCCGAAGTTCAACGCGGCGAAGTTCGAGCCCGGCCAGAAGGTCCGCGGCGTCATCGGCCTCGACGGCGGCTCGACCTCCTCGAAGGCCGTCATCGTCGACTACGAGGACGGCAAGATCCTCGGCAAGGCCTACCAGCTCTCGAAGGGCAACCCGATCCAGGACACCAAGGAGCTGCTCACGCAGCTGAAGGCGTTCGTCACCGATCAGGGCGCCGAGCTCGAGGTCATGGGCTTCGGCGCGACGGGCTACGCGGCCGACGTGCTCGAGGAGTGCGTGAAGAGCGACGTGAACATCGTCGAGACCGTCGCTCACATGCTGAGCTCGGTGCACTTCTTCGGCGACGTCGACGTCATCTGCGATATCGGCGGGCAGGACATCAAGGTCCTGTTCATGAAGAACGGCGACATCGCCAACTTCCGCCTCTCGAATTCCTGCTCCGCCGGCAACGGCACGCTCCTCCAGGCGACGGCCGACTCGTTCGGCGTGCAGGTCACGGACTTCGCCGACGTCGCCTTCAAGGCGGAGCTCGCGCCGAAGTTCTCGTACGGCTGCGCCGTCTTCCTCGAGACCGATCGCGTGAACTTCCAGAAGGAGGGCTTCTCCAAGGAGGAGATGCTCGCCGGCCTCGCGCAGGTCCTGCCGAAGAACGTCTGGCAGTACGTCGTGCAGATTCCTCGCCTCGCGTCGCTCGGGCGCAAGTTCGTTCTCCAGGGCGGCACGCAGTACAACCTCGCGGCCGTCAAGGCGCAGGTCGACTACATCAAGGAGCGCGTTCCGAACGGCGAGGTCTTCGTCCACCCGCACACGGGCGAAGCAGGCGCGATCGGCGCCGCGATGGAGACGCTCCGCGTCGTCAAGCGCAAGGGCAAGTCCTCCTTCATCGGGATGGATCAGGCGATCGCGCTCGAATACGTTTCGAAGAACGACGAGGAGACGGTCTGTCACTTCTGTCCGAACGAGTGCAAGCGCACGTTCATCGACACGAAGACCCTGGACGGCCGCACGAGCCGCTACATCGCCGGCTTCTCGTGCGAGAAGGGCACCGTCGAGTCGAAGGAGCAGATGCTCGCGCTCGTCGCAGACCGGAAGAAGACGGCGCAGCAGTACCCGAACATGGTCGACTACGAGGCCAAGCGCGCGTTCATGCACTTCTACGTGCCGGCGCCGCAGCCCCTCGACGGCTCACCCATCAAGGACATCGAGGTTCGCAAGGGCATCCTGGGGCAGCGCCGCGTCCAGATCACGCGGCCGTTCAAGCGCTCCTCGGCGGAGTCGCAGCAGATGCGCCGCCGCACGCGCATCGGCATCCCGCGCGTCCTCAACCTCTACTCGACGGCTCCGTTCTTCCGCACGTACCTCGAGGCGCTCGGCATCCCGAAGCAGAACGTCGTCTTCTCCGACGAGACGACGGAAGAGATGTGGGTCGAGGGGGGCAAGTACGGCTCGATCGACCCGTGCTACCCGTCGAAGGTCGCGCAGGCGCACATCCACAACCTGCTCTTCCATCAGCACACCGAGAAGAAGCCGCTCAAGTACATCTTCTTCCCGATCATCACGCACGTGACGAACTTCGTCACGGACACGATGGACAACGCGTCGTGCCCGATCGTCGCCGGCGCGCCGGACGTCATGAAGGCCGCCTTCACGAAGGAGGTCGACTTCTTCGCCACGCGCGGCATCGAGTTCATCGACCCTGCCGTCTCGTTCGTCGAGCCGAACCTCATGGCGAAGCGTCTCTTCGAGACCTTCGGGTCGCGCCTCGGCATCACCGAGGACGAGAACGATCACGCCTGTCGCGAGGGCTGGAAGGCGCTCACGATCTTCGAGAATGATCTGCAGGACAAGGGCCGCGCGATCCTCGAGACCGTCGAGGCCGAGGACCGCGTCGCGATCCTCCTCCTCGCGCGTCCGTACCACTCGGACCCGGGCCTCAACCACGGCATCCCCGAGGAGTTCCAGGTCCGCGGGTATCCCGTCCTGTCGCTCCGCTCGATCCCGAAGCAGCGCGAGTACCTCGATCGCTACTTCAAGAACGAACTCGAGAGCGGGCAGCTGAAGTCGCCCCTCGAGCTGAACCACGTCTGGCCGGAGAACTACTCGGTCAACAGCGCGATGAAGGTGTGGGGCGCGGTCTTCGCCGCTCACCACCCGAACGTCGTCGTCCTCGACCTGTCGTCGTTCAAGTGCGGTCACGACGCACCGATCTACGGGCTCATCGACTCCATCATCGAGAAGTCGAAGACGCCCTACGCGGCGCTCCACGACATCGACGCGAACAAGCCGGCCGGCTCGATCAAGATCCGCGTGAAGACGTACACGCACGCGCTGAAGCTCCACGAGGAACGCCTCGAGGACTCGAGCAAGAAGGAGCACCTCCTCGAGCACGCCATCGACAAGAAGCGCCTCGAGCTCTTCGAGCTCAAGGCGAAGCAGGCGAGCGATGCACGCGTGCAGGACCCGGAGTTCATCGCCCAGATCGAGGCGCTCCGCGCCAAGCTCCAGGCGTACGTGCCGCACGCCGGCCGCCCGATGGAGCCCGAGCCCGCACCGAAGGGTGTCGTGAAGCTCGGAAAGAAGACCAAGGACGGGACGATCGTTCCGGCCCGTGAAAACGCCAACGCTGCAACCAGCGCCGCTGAGTGAAAGAAGAGACGGAGAACATCATGGCCAACCAGACGACCGTCACGACTGCAGCGAAGAAGACGAAGCTCCCCATCGCGGGGCAGAGCATGGACCTCGATGCCGAGCTGAAGGCGTTCGAGGAGTCCGAGCGCAAGCGCCTCGGCCTCGACAACCACGTCGAGCAGTGGGTGGAGGACATGGTCGGTCTCGGCTTCAAGAAGTCCGAGCGCGCCAAGGTCACCCTGCTCATCGGCGGCCTCACCGTCGCGCAGGACTTCCTCATCGAGGGCGCCCTCAAGGGCATCGGCTACTCGGTGCAGGTGCTCGACTGCCCGACCACCGAGGGCTTCCAGGTCGGCAAGGAGTTCGGCAACCGCGGCCAGTGCAACCCGACGTACTTCACGGTCGGTAACCTGGTGCAGTACCTGATCACGCTGCGCGACAAGCACGGCATGACCTCGAAGGAGGTCGTCGAGAAGTTCGTCTTCCTCACCGCCGGCGCGTGTGGCCCCTGCCGCTTCGGCATGTACGTCACCGAGTACAGGAAGGCGCTCCGCGACGCCGGCTTCGACGGCTTCCGCGTCATGCTCTTCCAGCAGACGGGCGGCCTCAAGCAGGCGACGGGCGACGAGGTCGGCCTCGAGCTGAACCCGACCTTCTTCTGGTCGATCGTGAAGGGCATGATCGCCGGCGACGTGCTCAACGCCCTCGGCTACCGCATGCGCCCCTACGAGATCGTGAAGGGCTCGACGAACGAGGCCCTCGAGAAGGCGAAG
>Ga0105047_10000940_pt1 | contig 51279 bp, 38 predicted proteins | sample MAT04_FD_78384 | JGI IMG/M metagenome (GOLD analysis project Ga0105047, IMG submission 78384) | Freshwater microbial communities from Lake Fryxell liftoff mats and glacier meltwater in Antarctica - MAT-04 (megahit assembly) | ecosystem: Environmental > Aquatic > Freshwater > Ice > Liftoff...
ATTTTGTGCGCAGCATAAAATCAGGAGTGATTAAACGCCGCTTATTTTTCGTACCGTTGTTATCTCCTTTAATTTTCTGCACATTAATTGGCCCTCCCAGGCAACTTTCCCCTCCTTTTAAAGAAGGAAAGGATTTTGTGCGCAGCATAAAATCAGGGGTGGTTAAACGCCGCTTATTTTTATTTACATCCCAAATTTTTCCACCTGCGGTATTACCCTTTATTAACCTTTGGAATTTGCAATTTTATCAGGGCAAAGCGGTCAGCTAACCTTAAAATTTATTTAACCAACTATAAAGTTGTTGATAAATGCCTAAAGTTTATTCTTCCAGCGTTTGGTTTGTGTGCTGTCTCTGCGCAGGCGGCGTAAGTAAACAAAGTATATGGTTAACCACCTACCAATGCACAATAACTAACCCTGCACCGCCTGAACCACCGGTGCCTATGCTGCACCGCCGCCGGCTCCCGGCGTGTAGCCGCTTTTGCCCGTTGTACTGATTATGCCGCCTATAAGGGCCACTCCTGTTTGCGCGTTATAGGTAATGGTAAATCCCTTGCCGCCCCGTTGACCAGGATAACTATCTCCTCCATTACCTCGTTTAAAAATTCTACGATATTCAGTAGGCCCACACTGCGCATAAGAGATTTCAGAAAATTCGCCATCCTGCCCGGCATTAAATTGTAACAGACCCGGAATAGTTGCACCGGATTCAGTTCCGAAATAGGTTATACCAGAACGGATTTGGCTAATGGAATACGACCTGGGATTGGGTGGACCGGTAATTATGGCGGTAGATCCGCCACCGACAAACGTTGATGTACCAAGGCCGCCTCTGCCAACCTGTATGTTAATCGTTTCGCCGGCGGTAGCCTCCACTAAAAAACTTGCAAAATCGCCACCATCGCCTCCTGCAAATCCAATGGACCCATTTGTAGTAACGGAAGCCGACGCAATGAATGTTCCTGGATCGCCACCGCCCCATGCTTCTATCCAAATAGTAGAAATGCCCAACGGAACAATAAAGCTACGAGCGGTATGATCGATAGGGTTATTGTTAATGTCGCCCTGGAAGCCGATTTAATTTGGAAAGCGATCGTACAGGCCCGAACCAGCAGTAATATTAACCCAGCCGCTTCCGGTGCGGTAACTAAGTTTGTCGTTAGTGGTATTGTACAACAAAAGGCCTGCTGCCGGGTTGGTTACTACTGCCGGGTTTACCCTTGGCAACAACAATTCTTTATTAGAGGCCTTTACTTCCAACTGTGCCGAAGGATGGGGAACACTCCCATCATTATTGATAGCAACCTGGGCGGGTAGCTGCAACCACCCCAAAAAAGGTATAGACGATTAAAAGGCATTTTATGCAAAAAATCGATTTTTTGAAGTATGATTTCATGGTGTCTGCTTTTGGTATTAAGATACAATTAAGCCATTAAAACAGACAATGTAAAAACATACCGGGTATTGGCACACTTTACGCTAATAAATTTCATACAAACAATTTAAAACTGAAAAATAGGAATGAACTTATGCTTCAATGGAAAATTGGAAAAAAATTGCCTTGCCAGTTTTTGTGGTAACAGAGCAATTGCAACTGTTTTTGTTTTATTGCACAAGTGTAAACTAATGAAATAGTAAAATGGCTATAAACTACTGCGGGTAAATGTTGATGAGGCAACCAACAACAGCTTTTGACAATGGTCACTCAACCAACAACGTCTTTTGGTGTTGGCCGGGCAACCAACAACGGCTTTTGAGGTTGGGCGGGCAACCAACAATTGCTTTTTATCCTGGCCAAACAACCAACAACGGCTTTTAACTTTGGGCGGGCAACCAACAATTGCTTTTGATGTTGGCCGGGCAACTAACAACAGCTTTTGATGTTAATTACTCCGCCAACACTGGCTTTTAATGTTGACCGGGCAACCAACAACAGCTTTTTACTTTTGCCAGCCGGGCGGACATGCACTTTTCGTCCATTTTTCTGCAGAAAGCAGCTTGCATTATCCATTATAAACAACCGATGGTCTTTAAATAAATCATAACTCATCTTCTTTAAAGTTTTCCTTTAACCAATTATCCAATTCCTCCTTTTCTTCCAACTTCTCCCTCAACCAATTATCCAGTTCCTCCTTTTCTTCCAACATATCATTTAACCAGCTTTCAAATTCTTCCTTTTCCTCCTCTTCTTCCATATCATCATCCGTTATGTACAAAAGTTCATCGGCAAACTCCATCACTACAATATGATCTAATGGAATAAATGTTTCTTCACCATCATTATCAGTTAAGTTTATGAACTGCCGGAACGTTTCTAATCCAGATAATTCCAAATCAAAACCTAACAAACAGCCCGTTTCCAGCATAGTGTAAGTAAGTGGATTTTCATTGTAGTGATCATCGGGCGCTACACCTTTATGGTATAGTATTATTTGTGGCAAATATTCATCATCAATTACATGTAGCCTTGTTTCGCCCTCGGCGTCTTTTTTATTTTCTAACGTGGTTTCCTTTTCCAACTGTTTAAAGTTGTCATAGTACGCATCAGGTTTCTGTTCATATATACTAAAATCAAACAAAAAGGTTATCCTGGCCAGGTGAGATACATTTATTATTACCATCCTGCTTCTTACCGACTCAAACCAAATAAACCGTAGCACTTTACTTTCCAACGTACCCTCGGACCGGTCGGCCAGTATTTCCATTACCCTTCGCCTGTTGTCTCCATCCACAGGAAACAACAATACCCTACCATTAAGTAGTTCTACCCGTATGGTATAAGCCAGTATTTGATCGTAATCAGCAGCGTCCATTCTATATCAATTTATTTTTAAAAGCAAAATAACCGGGCAAACTTTAATTCTAATACTAACTGGCGTAATTTCTTTTTTGTAAATAGTTGACTAAATGTAAATTATAATTTTCGCCTTTGTTAGCGTTCTTCACCAACAATTTACTAAACTTGTAAAGGGGTAACAAAATGCCGCTCACGCTTCGTAGTTTGGTAAAAAGACGCTTAAGAATAGCAGTAGTCGTGCCGAAGCTGTGACAGGCCTGCAACTGTGGGGTTATCATTTCAACTTTAGCCGCAAAGGTCTTCGCACCATTTTAGGTATTACCACTTGCCACTCATGTGGGGCGTAGGCTTTACCAATCAATATTTTCAATTTCAATCATAATGTAATTTCTGAGGTGAGCGTTTAATTTAACCCACGGGGATGGTGATTGGCATACTATGATTAATAACTTACAAACCAATATTTGTATTTTATCAATCAAATATTTATCTTGGATATCGATACTTTTTTTTAAAAAATTACCTGTTTTTTTTGTATTTGGCTTAAATATTTATTGTAGCAATGGCTTTTGTATAGTCTTTAATTTACCACTTATAAATGGTACGGGTTGATTGCTATTATAAATGTGGGCAGGTTTTGCCCGAAACAATCCGGTTCTATCACCTAAAAACTAAATAAAATGTTATCAGCAGAACAAATGAAGACAATCCTACCAATGATGAACTGGGATAAAGCGCAATTGTACATTCCGCATATCACCACCGTTTTACCGAAATTTAGTGTGGATACGCCGCTACGTAAGGCACACTTTTTGGCGCAGGTAGCGCACGAAAGTGGCGGGCTTAAATTTTCGGTAGAAAACCTAAACTACTCTGCACAAGGGTTGAGGAGTATTTTTGGAAAATATTTTAAGACTAATGAAATTGCCGCCTCATACGCCCGCAAACCTGAAAAAATAGCCAACAGGGTGTATGCCGATAGAATGGGAAACGGCAGCGAAGCCAGTGGCGATGGCTGGAAATTCAGGGGTAGGGGATTGATACAACTTACCGGAAAAGAAAACTATCAACAATTTGCCAAAGACTTTGGTGTTGATTGTGTTAAAAATCCCGACCTGCTGCTCGATCCGGAATTTGCACTTGCATCTGCCTGCTGGTTTTGGCAAAAACGCAACCTCAACACCTTTGCCGATAAGGACGATATTTTAATGGTTACCAAAAGGATTAATGGGGGTGTGAACGGCCTTAACGACCGTCAGCAATATCTTGATTCGTTTAAACGTATTTACCAAATAGCGTAAAGTGAGGCGAATACCCATTGTATGTTGATTATTGCGCTTTTGCAGCCTTACACGGTTTTGCCTTAGCTTGTATTTTTCACCAACAATTTGCTAAGGCTGGTATTGAAATACAATTGCACACACTTTTTCTGCTTTTGAAAAAGAACGCAGAAGAATAGCGATAGTTTTTGCAATACAGGGAGGTTGCCAATTGTTGGCATAACCAAAGCACAGCGTGCCGCATAATAATTAATACTACCGTTTATATTTTTTAGATGCGTGCTTTTAAACGCCTTACGCATTAGGCCGCTGGGCCGCTGGCCGGTATTACTGCCAATTACCACCCCGGAAAAAGTAGACAAAAGCCGGAAGAGATAATAATAAAACTATAGCACCATTTCATTGTAGGTATTTTAAATTCAGCATTCTGCTGTTACAAATAAAATCGGGTAGTTAATACTGGTGTTAATTTCTGTTACCGGGTGTTGGGCGATTTAAAATTTCATTGATTTGGCCACAATTTAATCTACACCAGGTCACTATTAATTCATTGGTTTCAAAATTTAAAATGGATACAATTAAACTGACAGTAGCGAGGTACGGCGTAAAACACCCGATAGGTATAGTTGTCTGGAAAATGTCGCCCAATCAGTTCTTTTTTACATCTGTTTGTAATTCCATAAAGCAGGTTAAAATATTAATTTTATGGCTGCCATTTTGTTGCTGTCCGTTACTTTTTTGTTTTAGTACTTCATATGCACAATCTTACCAAAAGGATTCGTTTAATGTTGGTTACTTTTTTAGCGACAGTTTCCATGACAAGAAAATCCGGAAAAAACCTTTAATATATTCCACTATGCAGCAAAAATTTAACGGTTGGTGGCAACAGTTACCAGACAGCACTGTGGAAGCGATAGTGACACTCACTCATGCAGCTTATGTAATCAGGGATGAGTATATAAACTTTCACAGCGAAGGGTTTTATAAGATAAAATTTGATACAGAAAACCTTGAACACAGTAACAGTAAGTTTGGGAAATACATTATGAAGGTAATCAATAAGCCTTTTTGCATCAGGCTTAATACTAAAGGAATAATTATTAATGAAAATGAACTACAGGAACGTAGTCCTTACTTTGATGATACACTTTCGCAGGATTTTAAAGGGTCAGAATGGGTGCAGGGCACAATTAAATCCACAAAAATGATATTGGCAGATATCGTAAGCAAAATGGTGATGCTAAAATTTTTAAAAGAAATTAATACAAAGGATACGGTTGTTATTAGCCGGACAGATTTAACTGAGCAATTTGATACGGTAGTGCAATACCTTGGCAGGCCAAAACTTTTTAGTAAAAGGCAGCTTATAGAACAAAACATAAGCGCATACAATATTATTGAACGTCAAAATGATACTATTTTTGCTATAACCAGAAGTAGTGACAGCCTGCTGATGAACTTTATAAAAAAGATATTTTTTAATGCGGAGACAAAGATCCTTGGCGATGAATTTTCCGTAATAATGGACAACCACCAAAATGGATATTTTAAAACTGATGTAAACAACAACCTTGGCTGGTATCAAAGTGAGAAAACAGAAATCACTTTTTTTGGAACTGAAAAAGCAATAAGAAAGGAAAAAGAAACAGCCGTTATTAAATGGCTTAACCGAAAATAGGAAAGATTTATAGCCGTTGCTGGTCAGTAATATCATAAGTTTAAAGTTAGGCGTTAGGTAAAGGAATGGCGTATTGCGTTGCCGTTTAAATTTAATAGACAGATTGGTTGTTATTGCTATCCACTAACCCGCCTTTAGGCTAAACCGGTAGAGAAGCTAGTGTAATGTTATTTGTAAAATTTAATGATTATCCGCTATTTGGTACTTTCAATGCCGAATATCAAATCATGATAAAAAAGGCTGAATAAAATTACCAACAGTACAGGCGTGCTACCTCTAAGGTCATAGAGGCAGGCTACAACAACCGATGAAAACTTCTATAAAGTACCGTTCCAAAATATCAGCGCCAGATTGCGGATAGTCATATAAAATTTCGTATTTCAGGTCAGTTGTTAATAGTTAGTTGTGATTGGTTATTTGCTGTCAGGAGGTTTACCTACAATTGACCATTTACAATTCACGTTTAAATTAGCAAGGGTAGTTACTGCATTTTAGTTAGTCGCAATACCAACGGCAGGCATTGATAATAGTTTTTACAATGCGTATGTTTTATTTCACCAGGCCATCTTTTATTTATTAAGCGGTACTTCCATTACCTATTTAATATACAGGCATCATGCTCAAAATATCTGCAAAAACGAACAATGGTATTATGATGAATATCCACCTGGTCTGAAAAAAATAGTTGGATTTTGTGAAGCTATGCTTCCGGCTGTGAGTTTATGCATGTGTGAGGGCCACCAGCGATTACTGGGGACTTCAAAATTGGGTTTGTAGTATTCACATTAAAGGTAGCGAATGCCATAAAGCTAATAAATAGATGCACGGCTGAAGCCAATTGCCCTGGTAACAAAGGTGTATTGGCACTATTCTAAGCCGGCTCAAAAAATTTCTATTTAAATGTATTCTTTGTACAATATTAGTAATGATACATTGCCTTACCTGATTAGCTCAAATTTTATGGCCTCACCGCCACCGGAGGGCAAATCAATCGTAATATTGTCAGAAGAATTTACTGTTTTTTCTTCTTTAATAAGATTATTTGGTTTATTAACTGCATCACTCCCCTCTTTATAAATTGTTGCACGATATTGTCCGGGCGATAAAAATTTTAGCACAATAGTTACCGTTTTCGCCTTGCTGTTATTAATGGTTCCCATATACCAATTGGTTCCTTTTCGGCGTGCTATCGTAACCCATTCACCCACTTCTGCGCCGGGCACTACCGTTTCATCCCAAACGGTAGGTATTTCTTTAATAAATTCAAATCCCGGCTGGCCTTCGTAGGCCTGCGGTTCGTCGCAAACCATTGCCAGGTGGTTTTCCAATACTACATACATTGCCAGCATGTGGCACCGGGTGCCTAAAACATGCGGCCGTGTGGTTTGTACTACAAAACCTGCCTCAGGCATTGCCCTAAAGCCGCCAAGATGGTAGTCAGTTGCACCTGCAAGTCCGCGTGTAAAGGGAATATGTATATCATCATCCGGCGTAATAAGGTTTCCCCATTTGTTATTCTCATAATTAAGGGTTCCTTCGCGGGTAGATTCGTTGGGGTATGTACGGTTTAACCCAGTAGGTTTGTACGCACCGTGAAATTGAATTTCCAAATGATGTGCTGCCGCTTTTTGTAAAATCTCTTCCTGCATCTTTACCATTTCCTGGTCGTCCCTGTCCATAAAATCAACCATCATTCCTTTAATTCCCCATTTTTCAAATAAGGTAAAAGCAGTGTCAAGCCTGGGATAAAGCGCCTGCCAATGCACCCAAAAGCGCAGTCGCACACCTTTCGATGTTGCATAGTCGCTTAAAGCCTGTATGTCAAGGCCGGGTCTTGGTTTTGTTACATCTGTATTTGGACCTGGTGCGTAATCCACGCCATCATTCTGATACCACGCTACTTTTCTATAACCAATTACTGAATGGTATTCTATCTTGTTTCTTGCGCAAAAATCAATGTAATATTTATTAAATTCAAAGTCAACTCCCGGCTCCCAGGTTGTGTCGGGCGATATATCTCCGTTCCACCAATGAAAAGTTGATTTGCCGGGTGTAAGCCACGATACATCTTCTATTTTTGAGGGATCACTTAAATTGGTAAGCATATTTGACTCAATTAAAGTACCAATCCTGTCACTGATCATCATTACCCTCCAGGGGCTGTGATGCGGCAAAATAGCTTTTACTTTAATATTGTTTTGATTTGGCAATGGCGTTAACTGGCTTGTTAATATTCCGTGGCGCTTAATTAAACTCATGCCTGCATAATCAAGAAGGTTTGCCTCTGTAATGGCCAAAAAAGTATTGCCGAATTGAAACAACACTGGCATATCCATTAGTGTATCATTTTTAATGTTACTTAAAGGCAATACATGGTAGCGATGCTCATGCGAGGTTAAATAATTTTCTAAAAAAGTCACTCTTGCCATTGGGTTGCCTGCCAGGTTAAACGTAGTATGCTCGTCGGTAAGCGTGTAATCGATCCAGTTTGCCTGCTGCGGATATTCATATCTTAACCCCAATCCGTCATTAAAAACCCTAACCCTAAAATTAATTAACTTGCTTTTGCCTGTTGTTTCCTGCATGGGTATCAATGCTTCTTTATAAGCATCACTTACTTTACTGGTTTTGCCTGCAGGTAAGGTGTAAACCTCCACGCTATCGGTAACAGCTATTTTTGGCGTTTTTATATTATTGCCAAACGAGTCATTTAAAAAATGCAGGCTTACACTGCTGTAATTAATCAATAGTTTATTCTTAAACTTAACAGCGTATTGCGGTTTGCCATTATTAATACGAAACATAAAAACAATGTTACCGTTGGGCGATGAAACGCTTGTAGTGCGCTGAGCCTGTATTGGAAGAACAAAAAATATAAAACAGGCAAAAAGGGCCTCAATTTTTGTAATCATATGGCAGCTTTTACATACAATATTATACCAATATTTTCAGGCTTTTTGGCAAAAAAGTTGTTCTGTTAGTATAAGTAGTAGCATTGTTCAAATGCTTTTTTTAAGGGTAAGTCAACTGCTAAATAATACTAAAGAGTTAGTTATTTGTCAACTGTAATGCCGTCCCGTAACCGGCAAATACCGGGTAGGAAAGATATCTGCGGTTTCAAATCTCGCGTTTTTATAAAACGACCATAGCAGGTTACATTACTGTTGTTACCTGGTTTTATCCTAAAAGTTAGGTCGTGCGTTTGTCTTTTTCACCTGCCGGTTTAAGGCCGGGAAACCCGGGTTGGCCGCTAACGGAAGTTACGAATGCAAAACGGCCGCCCGGCTTTCCATATACATGGGCAACGGCGCAATATTAATTACCAGCTGCAAGGTCTAGCCATTAAAAGTTAAAAAAGGCACGATTATGCTACTGGGGTAGTGTTATTGTTACAACGCCCGCACTTGTACTAAATGATAAGCAGACTGACCTACCCAATTCAGGTAAAATTATTAGTGTACATGAGTACGGCTGACAGCTGGCAAATTTTTGCCAATAATATTTATTTATCGCGCAACCAGCTAATTCATTTAATCCTGTTCAAGGTCAACAAAACTCCATCTTATCCGTCCAATTTAAAGCCAATGCAAGTTCCGTAAAGCTGCAAAAAGGAAAATACGGGTATCATTATTGCGTAGTAGATAATATATAACCGGGTTGACCAATATTGTTTTTACACACAGCTAAATTCTGTTATGGTGGCGTTTGCTTTATTAGTTTATGGGCAAAGGGCAAATATCCCTTTCATTTTATGCTACTAACACAAAAAGCTTAGTTTAACGCTTCGTCATGTACTGTTGCAAAATCAACACATTTGTTGTTTAAATAAAACCAGGCATTGCTTTTCTCATAATTTTTGCAGTGTTACGAAGGGTTTTCGTTTTCAGCTTGCACAACTCAAAAACTTATTATTCAAAAAAGGTGCCCTACATTGCTGCCCGATAAAAACCTGGAGCAATTTTTTAAACTTAATTAGTAACCAACCTATACAATATGGCATCAGGATTTTTTGCTTTGTTAGATGATATTTCGGCTTTGGTAAAAGCAAGCGCCGCCAGTTTAGATGATTTGCCTACGCAGATAGCAAAAACGACCGGCAAAGTTTCGGGTATTGTTATTGACGATACAGCGGTTACACCAAAGTATGTGGTGGGCCTCGATCCATCGCGGGAGCTTTCTATTATTTACCGGATCGCCAAAAAATCACTGCTCAACAAACTACTTATTTTAAGTCCGGCAGCCTTGTTGTTAGGGTACTTTGCCCCATGGGCAATTACGCCCATCTTAATGTTAGGGGGTGCTTATTTATGTTTCGAAGGGTACGAAAAGGTACATTCTATGTTTAGTAAAAAACACCATGAAAACGTGGAAAGTGTTGATTTAAAAGAAATTACGCCGGAGGAATTAGAAAAGGAACGGGTTGCCGGTGCTGTGCGCACTGACGTTATTTTATCGGCAGAAATTATGGCTATAGCCTATAGCCAGGTAACCGGTCAGCCAATAGTAAACCAAATTTTAGTGATGTTGGCCGTAGCCGTTGTAATTACTTTAACTGTGTATGGTTTTGTTGGCCTTATTGTTAAGGCCGACGATATAGGTGTACACTTTGCACAGGCTAAATACAGCTCTGTTACGCAAAAATTTGGTCGTGGTATTGTAAAATTTATGCCGCACTTTTTAACTATCCTGGGCTATGTAGGTACGGCAGCCATGCTTTGGGTAGGTGCCGAAATTATTGCCCACGGCATTCCATTTACCGCTCATTTACTGCACAATGTAGAAGTTGCTTTAGCTAAAACGCCGGCACTGGCCTGGTTTGCAAAAGCGCTTGCCTGCGCTGTTGGCGGACTTTTTGTTGGCTTTGTTGTTGAAAAAATGGTGATACTTGCAAAAAAGGTCGTGCCCAGTTTTAGGTAATATTCCCAAAGGCTAAAAGGCACACCTTATGTCTTTTTTTTAGCTGTAACAATGTATGTTGCAAATGCGCTTAATAGGTGTAGAAATGAAACAACGGAAAGGCAACCGCTACCCTTTTAGATTAAAAATAGATTCTTTGTCGTTTCCACCTATAAGTGTACTAAAAATTATGGCTGCACCACCTTTAGCAGGGTACCGCGTTCCACCAGGTCAGTTAGCTTCATTCCATTAAGTATAGCCATTTCTTCCAACCTGCTGCTGGCAATTAAATATTTAGTTAATGCCTGCTGCAGGGTGCCTTTGGTAGTAGTCGTTCTCAACCGTATCCGCTCAGGCTTTTTATTTAGTTTACTGGCCTCGGTAAGTGTTTTAAAGTTTTGCATGGTATTGCCAAACAAGTCCTCGTAATTGGTGAAAGTATTTGCAGCGGAAACGCCTACCAGGTGGTAAATAAAATTTCCCTGTTGAATGAGGTACGAAAGCGTTCTTACTACGGGCTGCTGCTGTTGCTGTTGTTGCTGTTGCTGTTGTTGCGGATCCGCTTTCTGATCGGCCAGTATTGCAATAGCATTAAATCCATTTACCGTAAGGTTCTTCGAGTCCAATGCCTGTAAATTATAGCGCTGTAAAACCTCATTAGCAGCTTCCTGTAATGTTTTTCCCGGGGCAAGTGTCATCATCAACAATGCTTTGCCATCTTTAGATGCCATTTGTACGGCTTGGGGCGAGTTCGACACCTGCCAGCCTGCCGGTACGGGAAATTGAAACTTTAATTCAGGATGATAAAACACGTTAGCTTCTACAAATCCTTGCTTTGGGTCTTCGCCATAAATGATACCGTCTATACTACGCAGGTACGTTTCGTGGTTTACTTTGGGGTTGGTGAGATTTAATTTTTGCTTCCATTCTGTTGCAAGTTTGCTTACCGTTGCATTTCTTTCACCAGGGTCGGGGTGGGTAGATAGGAAGCTGGGCAGTTCGGCAGTTTCAGCACCCTGCTTTCTTTTAAGCGTATTAAAAAAGTTAGCCATCTGCTGTGCATCGTACCCAATTTTAGTAGAGTACTCAACGCCAAGCCTGTCCGACTCCCTTTCTGCATCGCGACCAAATTTGAGAAATAACAGTTGCAACCCCTGCGATGCCTGTTGGGCGAACTGGCCGAGCTCGGGATTTATAATAACCGAGGCAATAATGCCCAGTTGCCCCAAAATAGCATTGCGCTGCTGGCTTACAGAATGCCGGGCGGTAATGTGGCCAATTTCATGTCCTAACACACCTGCAAAATCCGCCTCGCTGTTAAAGTGTGCTAATATACCGCGGGTAAAATATACGTATCCGCCCGGGGTGGCAAAGGCATTTATCACATCGCTGTCAAGCACTTTAAACTCGTAAGCCAATTGCGGCCGGTGCGAAATTTTGGCCATTTTGTTTCCTTTTTCCCTAATAAACCTTTGTACAGAGCTATCGGCATACAAACCAAACTGCGCCACTATTTGCGGGTCAGCCTCTTTGCCCATGGCAATTTCCTGGGCCTCCGACATTAGTACTACCTGCCTTTTGCCGGTAACCGGGTTTCGTGCACAGCCGGGGAACAATGCAGGCATACACATAAGTAAACCAACTGCCAGTATATTTTTCATATAAGTAGAAGTTTTTTTAAAAAACAATTTCAGAAAATAACAGCACCGATGCAATAGAAGTGCCACATTAAAAAACAAAGCGTAATTGAACGGGGCCGCAGGTTAAATTGCCCAAGGTGGGGGTTAATCATCATCATCATCAATGCCCCCGTTGTTAATGGCACAGCTAATAACCCGCCATAACATAGCTTAATAATTTTGCCGTTACTAGTGTTTTTTACCGGCAAGCTGCTAATTATGGTAGCAGGTTATAATTTCAAGCGCTTTTCCAGCGCCGTAAAAGGAGGCAGATGAATGGTGGCATTGTTTCGAAACTGGCCCTGGCCTGCATCGTCAGGATTGTTGCGCCTTCAATCTGCTAAACGCCCTGTTTGCCCTGCTCATTTTTATATTTTTATTAACTACAAGTTGTAATAGCGGGGAACAAACCAATAATTACCTGCCTTTAATTTATCAATGTAATGTTTCCCTTTAGGCTAAAAACTTCATTATTGTCACATACAACGTCTATGCTATACACATACACGTCCGATGGTTGTTTTGAGCCATTGTAACTACCATTCCAACCTGATAGTTGATTGTTTATGCCAAAGTCTTTTTTAGAGAAGACTAATACACCAAGACGGTTGAAAATTAACATAGACCTAATGTGCGCAATACCCTTTCCGCGGGGAAAAAACACATCGTTCATTCCATCATTATTAGGGCTAAAGGTATTTGGAATAAATATATTGGTATTGTTACAGATAACCGTTACGGTTACTTTATCTTCCGTTTTGCAGCCGCCCTGGTTAATGCCTTCAACCGTATAGTTGGTGGTGCTACGCGGCGAGGCAATGGGTTCGGCACAGCGTGAGCAACTAAGGCCCAATGAGGGCCGCCAACGCCAGTTTACTACATCTGCTGAACTGGTAGAGTGTAGTTTGGTACTTTCGCCCACCAAAATAGTAACAGCATCTTTGATTACCGAAAATGTAGGAATAGGATAAACGGTTGCCTGTACCTTTCCTGTATCGGCATAACAATATTGACTATCTGTGGCAATTACCTGGTATACCGTAGTTTGAAGTGGCGTTGCAAGTATATTTGATGATTGAGGGTTAATTAAGCCAGCAGCAGGCGACCATTGATATATATTTCCTCCTGCAACAGTTAACCTTATCGATTCGCCCAGGCAAAGTGTATCGCCGGGCGAAACGGAAATTTTTAGCGGCTTAACGACCTTTACAAGTAGGGTATCACGATTTTTACAACCCTTATCGGACATGCCTTCCACCACAAAATTGGTGTTATCGGGCATGCGGGCAGCCGGTCTGTCGCATGCTGTGCAGCTTAAATAGGGACTTGTGTTCCAGCGATAGCTTAGTGCACCCGATGGGCGCAGCAAAATGGAAGCATCAACACAAATGGTAGTATCTATACCGGCATTTACTGTTGGTAGGTCATACACTTGTAGCGGTACCGAAAAAGGCGAAGCACAACCACTGCTATTGGATGCAAAAACAGTTACAATATAATTGCCTGCAGCGCTATACACCTGTGCCGGCGGATCTTTTACTGATGCTGTTTGGCCATTGCCAAACGACCACTGCCAATTGATGGCCGATGTGTCGGCTAACAATAGGTTGCCGTTATAAACAATGGGGTCGGATATACAAACACCTATGTTGCCAAAAACACTAATGGCAGGCGATCTGACTACTTTTATTTCGGTTTGAAGGCTGGCCGTATCACTGCATCCCGCACTGGTTACAACTTTTACCGATACTCTATAACTGCCTGGACTGGTGTATTGGTGTATGGGGTTGGCTTCAGACTTGGTAAGTACGGTTCCATCTCCAAAATTCCATATGTATTGTTTTGAAGTATCAAAAAGAATAGAACTGGCATCGGCAAACTGCACGGAGGCTGAGTCGCAGTAAAGCGATGGCACCTGTGCAATACCTGCATTAATTGTAATTACCGAAATGGAATCTTTGCCAATAATGGGTACCTGGCAACCATCCTGGTCTACCAGCAATACTTTAGGTACATACCGACCTGTATTTTCGTACGTGTGCAAAACTGTTGAGTTGGTAGAGTTGAGCGTAATTCCATCGCCATAATCCCATATAAGGTACGTGCGACTGGTAGATTGTGATTGGAAAGTTATTGACCCGGAAGCGCAAACACTTTTCGGATAATAGTCAAATGTTCCTGTTGGTCCTTTTAATACAATTTTTTGATAAGCTGTATCTGCACAGCCAGCAAAACCTTTGGCTATTAATTGCAGGTTATACACCCCAGGTATAATGTAGTAGTGAGATGGTTTGTCAAGCTCCGAAAAGCCGCCGTCATCAAAACGCCATACCACTTCATTATAATTTATAGACTCGTTTTTAAGCGAAATTTTAAAAGGAGGACATGAGCTGGCGGTGTCGCTTACATTCATTACTGCATGTACGTTTGCTACCTTTATTTTTTGAGGCTGAAATATTGAGTCGGTGCAGCCAAAAATATCTGAGATGGTAAGACTGATGTCAAAAATACCTGATTGCTGATAAATATGTGCAGGGTTTGACAGTTTAGAGGTGGTACCATCGCCAAAATTCCAGAGGTATTTTAAACCTTCGCCTGCTGACAGATTGGTAAAACTAATATTGTTAGACGTACAATTGATAGAATCGCGTATTAACAAGTTTGCCTTCGGATCGGTTATCAGCGCCTGGTAAGGCAATGTTTCGCTATCAAAACATCCCCGGCTATCCGTTACGGTAAGTTTTACAATGTACCTTCCTTTTTTTGTATAAGTATGCTTGAACGGTCCTGCAGACTTATCTTCCACTACACCGTCCCCATAATCCCACGACCATTTGGTGATATCAAAATTACTATACGTTTTAGAGCTGTCGGTAAACGTGAGCAGGGTATTTACACAAGTCCCGTTTTGTGTAAAAAATCCGGCATCAGGCCCAAATACCTGTATGGTAGGTGATGTATTGGCTGTATCATTACAGCCGTTTAAATCGGTAATTATAAGCTTTGGCGTGTAAGTGCCTGAGGTGGTGTAGGAATAGTTGGTGAATGAATTAGTTGTTCTGCTGCTTTTGCCGTCGCCGAATATCCATTGGTAATTTGAAATTAACGATGGATTAATGTTAGAAGTTGTAAAGCTGGCAACGGTATTTTTACAAAATGCACTTGCGCCTATGTTTAATACAGGCTTTTCGTAAATAACATAAACGGTATCGGAAAATTGTTGCTGGCAAACGCCATTAGTTACCAGTAATTTAACAATGTAAGTACCCGAAGCATTAAACTGATGTTGCGGATTAGAAACATTGGAAGTGGTGCCGTCGCCAAAATTCCACAGCCAGGTAGTTGCCCCCTTAGATTGATTGGTAAAAATACCCAGGCCCGGACTGGCGCAATTAAATTTTGTTGTGAATTTAGCAACCGGTGGATTAACGCGCACCAGGTTTTTGAGTACAATGGAATCGTTACAACCGTTGTTGCTTACCAGCAAGGTAACGGTATAGTTACCCGTATCGCTGTAGGCATGCACAGCGTTTTGTAGGGGAGACCTGTTGCCATCGCCAAAGTTCCACAGGTACCGGGTAATATTGCCAGTAGATAAATTGTTGAATTGAATATTTTGCAATACGCAGGCACTGGTGGGTATTGCGTTAAAGAAAGCAGTGGGTGGTTCATTAGTTATGAGTGCAGCTGGCAGCGTGTAACTGGCGGTACAACCATTTACGGTTGTCACCTTTAAACTGATGGCATACTTTCCGGTATTTGCGTATGTGTGGCGGGGTGTGGCTTGGTTGGATGTTGTACCGTCGCCTAAGTTCCACTCGTAAGTGGCTATTGGCTCCGATTGTATTATGTTGGCCATTAATGTAAGGGTGGAGGGAGCACAGTGGCTGAAAGGCAAGCCTTTAAAACCTTGTATTACAGGCGGACCTATGTATACAAAACTATCTTTAACAACCTTGGTTGTACAGCCGTTTTTACCAGTTAATTGAAGCGATACCTTGTAATTGCCTGAATCTTTAAAAATATGCGTTGGCGCTGCCCCGGTTGAGGTAGAGCCATCACCAAAATTCCACAAGTATTTTACCCCCGCCTCTTTATTTTTAAAGTTTATCGATAATGGCCCCTTGCATGCCGACACCGGCATATCTGCAGTAAAATTGGCATCGGGAGCGTTTAAAACAGTAATTCTTTTACGGACCGTATCTGCACAACCGTTTGCAATGTTAATCAGGCTTACTACGTAGGTTCCGGGCTTGTCATACGTATTAACCGGTTGTATTTGGCTGGAAGTATTGCCATCCCCAAAAATCCATTGTATGGTTTGCGTTAAAGGAACCGAAGTGTTGGTAAAGTTTAAAGGGCTTTTTGAACACGAAGAGTCTATAAAGCTAAAACTTGAGGTGCCCCTGCCTATAACAACTGCGTTTTGACCGACCAGTGTATCGGTACAACCCACTAAATTACTAACAGCTAAGGACACCTTATACGATCCCCAATTGGCATAATTGTGCAATGGATTTTTGACTGAAGACATTGCGCCATCACCAAAATTCCATTTATACATTATAATTCCAACACCTTTAGAACTGTCGGTAAAGCGTATGGGAACTGGTGTTTTACATGAGGTATTGTTAGTAATGCCAAATCGTGCCTTTACGCCTTCTTTTGCAACTATATAGTTCGATTTTCCTTTAATTGAACTACACCCAAATGAGTTGGTGACTTTTAAAGTAACAGTAAAGTTTCCGGCAACATCATATACATGTGCAGTGTTGGCCGGCGAAAAAGTGCCATCGCCATAGTCCCATTGAAAACTGCTGATACTGCCCGACCTGGGTTGAGAAAAATCTGCGAATTGAACCTTTAACGGTGTGCAGCCAGTAGTATCAGCTAAAGCTTTAAAATTAATAGCCGGCGATGCATGGGCGGCTATATATTTTTGTTTGGTAATGGTACGGGTTTCAGCACCTCGGGAAACCGTAAGCGTTATTGTGTAGCTTCCCGGTTCGAAGTAAAACGTAGTAGGATTTTTTTGTGTGGAAGTAATGCCGTTGCCAAGGCTCCACAACCATTTTGTGGGATTACCGGTAGACTGATCAAAAAATTGGACAATAAGCGGTGCACATCCCGAAGTGGTATCGGCTTTAAACGCTGCCGTTAATTGCCCGCTGGCACTATTAACTATACAACCAAAAAGAAGAATAATACAAAAGCTTAAAAAAGTGGTGAACTTTTTTGGTATAGAACGTGACATGCTTTTATTCGCCTTCATAATTCTTTCTAAAAATGTTGATCAATTCTTAAAACCATCCAATAACCATAATCTACATCGCCAGTTATTTAATAACTGCCAGTTAAAAACTAAAATTTCAATATGGTCTTAAAAGAATTTAAACTTGGTAGCCGGATCAACACAGTTCCCCCTAACTAATGTAGTTAAAAGATGTTGGAAATACTATTTTATTATGGGGATAATATAAAGTCGCCAGGTCTTTCTTCAACAAGATGGTGTATTAAAAAATCCTGCCAATTTTTTGGCCACCAGAAAAAATAAAACATACTGCTACCAGGTTTTGATAACAGATGAAAAATTTAAACAAAAAGATGCTCAATGCGCAAAAGGTATCGGTAAATAAAACAAAAAGGGTCCACGCTTTAAAGCAATTTGCCATTTTCTTTTACTTAAATGTAGCAATCTCGTTCTCACACATTTATGCCCATGAGGTAAGCTCATTAGCGGGGTTTCATGCCGCACCAAAATACGCTGTAAAAGCTTCGCTGTTGCTTAAAACTTCCCTTTGACTAAAAATTTAAAAAGCCGTTGTTTGTCTAGCAACCAAAAACAACTTCAACGGCTCTGCACTTAACTGCTAAAAGGAATCGTAGAGTATAATTGTAGTTTAAAGATAGTAATACCTCCATATCAATAAACGCTATTTCGCCCAAATAATCTTAACAGCTATTAGCGATCAGTAATCAACTGTATTTGCACTATCAAATCGCATAACTTAGTGCGTACGAACAACGTTTTTATTGTGGCGGTAAATGCCTGGTGCTTTGGAAAACTTTTATTTTATTGTGAAGCTATGTTTAGAGCATTATTAACAAAGTCATACATCCATGAGTGCATGCGTTCGCCGTGCCAATAATATCAGGAACAATAAAGGGTAAAATTCAATATACAAAATTTGGAACAATTTATAGCGCTTTACTCTGACCATTGTTGTAGGCTCTACGTTGTGTTCTGAAAAGTAATGACGGAGTGAAAAATAAAAACCCCGGCAAAAATGGTATTTTAAAAACATGGGTTTATTCTATTACTGTCTAATGCTTTAAAACCTCAAGATGAGTTCATCAAGCTATTTATATAGTCTGAACGCAACGTGTTGTACAATATAATCCATTAATTTAGATTGTATATCAATAAGATTATTATATTCAAATTTTAATTTAATTACTTCATCACAAGTACTAAAAAAAAAAACTACCCGGCTGAGGCTATAATTGGCATTTTATTTTTTTATTTTTGACTTTGTAACGTGGCTAAATGAAACCCTTATTTCATTTTTAAAACTAACCTTTAAGCTGTAAACAGTAAAGGTATTTTTTTTGACGTTTGCTTTTGATATAGCGTACTTTTTCCCGGCCGTTCCTTCCTCTTACATTATTATAAAAACGGTAGGGCCTTTGGCCTTAATGTAATGGCTATATAATCCATCAATTTTATATCAGCGGCTAACCAACGAAATTTTATTTTGTTTTTAACGGGCTTGTTTGTTAAGTGTATGTGGCTTACATTATTGCAAACTGCCTGCAACCCAACTGTTTAAGGAACAAGGTGTCTAACCCAATATTTTTTAAAGAGCTTGCCACCCGCTTTTAAATTATATTGCAGGTAAAGTTTTGTAGCTGTCTGAAAACAGTCATCAGACCTTTATCTTAATTTTGTAGCCACCTGTATTTCTTGATCAACCGTCTCTAAAAATCTTCCAATCACCTGCTCGCTAATACCCATTCTGAATACATTGGCGGTATCAATAAAATTGCCTCCTACATTAAATAATGAATGTAAAATATTAAATGCTGCGGCATTATTAACTGCACCCCAATCGGGGCTTCCTGACTGCCATGTACCCAAACCAATTTCAATAACTTTTATTTCTTTAAAGAAACAAAAATACATATTTTTCATTTTATTGGTATGTAGTATAATTATAAAGAGGTATACCTTTCACCTTTAAAAAACTGTCTTAAAATGATTTTTTAAAATATAAACGCTGGTTTTTATTTCTACGGCCGTAGAGTTTGTTTTCCATCCTAATGCCCGTTTTAATCTGCTTCCGATTGTGTTGGCCGGGCGGGACTTTATAAGTTATAACAAGGGTATCATAAGTTTTGGCCTATTGCCGGAAGGAGAAAGGTACCAGCGAAATACCGCCAGACCCTGGCTAATACAAGAGATTTTAACATTTGAGTAGGTAATTCCCCGTTTTAAAGAAAATTTTTTAAAAATGCTTTGCTGCCGTTTGCCTAACTAGCTTATTATCAGTTAATTTTTTTTTGGCAGCATTTTGTATATAATAAAGGTGCGCTACATAACTAAACAACATTATTTTTTATCTTTTAAATTTTTTAACCATGGTAAACATTATTTGGACAATTGCAGTGATTTTAATTCTTATTTGGGCTGTGTCGTTTTTGGGTGGCTTTTTCACCGGCGGTATCATTCACGCATTATTAGTAATAGCTGTTATTGCAATAATTTACAACGTGCTTACCGGGCGTAAAGCGTTGTAGTAATTTCATTATTACCAGTCTAATATATCAGTAATATTATAATTGGTACAGGTCTTCGTTTCTATAAACGGAGACCTTTTTTAAAAAATTAAATTGCCGATACAAGTAACAGTAACGATAAAATAATAGTTGAATATCAAGGTTTGATGCATTTGTAAATCGTGTATTTCCTAATTGTTTTGTATTTATAGCCACAGTTGTACCAATATCTAAAACTTAGTTACTTTCAAAAAAGATAATTTATTGGTAGAAGGAGATTTTTTTAAAAATTTTATTTTCTCATACAACTATTTAATAGCCGTTAAATGAATTAATAAGGTTTATAGCACATTTATTATCAACTACACTGTATTTTCGATCATTTGTTTTTATTAAAATTAAAATACAAATTAATAAATATTGTGGATAGATGGATTTAAACCGACGTATCTGAGTTCGATTTAATGGAATTGTAATGAACGATTTTTTTTGTTGAGAATTTAAAAATGAATGCGACTAAAGTGTTCCAAGACGCTGATAGGGTAAAAATAGTTAGCACCAAGCCACATGACACCGCAAAGCGTCTTCTGAATTTTTAGTAATAGCAAAGGACAACAGGTTTTTTTAGCTTTGTGCCAATAGTATTCTTTTATACCAACGACAATATGAAGAGTGGTAGCTTCCAATGATAGAAGGTTATCCGTACAGTGTTTATTAAAATCTTTTACATCATTTAATTTGTCATTTACAATTATTTTTTTATAGGTAAAAATGAAGTTGGTATTTTTTCAGAGCCTCCAATTTCGGTGTGTAAAAAAAATATTATGTAGAACCTCAATAAAGGAATTTTATATTTATTAAGATTAAAATTGTAATGATGTTAGTAATTGGCGTGGTGTAAATACAGGGCTAATCTTTTATATAAATACTTACAGTTCCTTATGCGTCGTATTAATAGATTTATATGAGTTGGCACAACTTGATACTAATATCCTATTTAAAAAACTGATAATTTAATATGAGTATTCTATCAGGGTTGTAAAGCAAGAAAACTAATTTTCGACTATGAAACATAGTAAAATTAAAATACAGTGCTGTCAATTATTTGTTTCGTCGGTCAAGCAATTCTGGTTACTATTTTTAGGCCTATATAAAAATTCTGTGTTTTTAGTTACAGCCTCGTTTTATTTGTAAAATGCCGAAATTAACTTATACGGCGCCTGGTTATTTAGCAATGGTTACCTAAGTTCAAGAGGTTTACTAACATTATACCTTGCCTAATTGGTACTTAGTTTAACACTGGTTATTATACTTTTTAGTGTAGGCTGTGCATGGTATTGTTCCCTTTAATTGGGTACGCGTCATTCTTGAGTAGTTTTGGGTAAGCATCCTTCGTATATTATACTCATCGTTTTTTCCTGGCTGGTGTGCTTTTAAGTCCGTTGCTCTATTTAGCCTTAATTGCAAATGCAGTTAATTTTGGAGAATTTCCCCTAACACAATCAGCTTAAAAAATGTAGCTGGTGTGGATATATTATATAAAAAAAGCCTTGGTGTTTACCAAGGCTTGCTCCCCCTTCTGGACTTGAACCAGAGACCCTCTGATTAACAGTCAGATGCTCTAACCAACTGAGCTAAGGAGGAATTTTCCCATTAATTTTCATTGTTGGGGCTGCAAAAATAGGCGTTTATCTTTTTCGGCAAAATATTTTTTCATTTTACTTCTGTATTATTATTGTTATTGCAGGTAATAGCACTGATATTAAGTAAAAAGGTTTCAATAGCTTCCCTGGTTTTCCTTGTTATAATTGACATGTAACCATTCCTGTTTGCTTTTTATATCTTCTTTTATTAATAAATGGTAAGGTCAGCTCTTAAAGAGTGCTGGCTACCTATTAGCCTTAATACCAATGTAAACGCCGTCGCTTAGCTGTTGTACCGGGTAGGTTTTTAAATGGTATCCCTGGCCGCTTATGTTGCGGCCGTTAAACGGGTTAAACCTGTAGTGGTGCAATGGACAAACTACATTTCCGGGGGCATCTAAAAATCCGTTAGCTAACACTGCCCCTGCGTGTGGGCATTTATGGGCAAAGGCCATTATAGTGCTGCCCTGCTTTATAATTGTTAGCTGTTGTTCGCCGGCAGTTACGATAGCCATGTTATTAGGTTGCCATTCAATAGTGGCTATATTAATGGCTACTTTGTGCCAAACCAGGTGGTGGTCAGTCATTGTACTAATAAAAGTATTCTGATTTATAGGGGTAACGTATCTGGTACATTTCGCGCACCTTATTTAAGATTGTTTGGCGTAGGGCGTCAATATTTTTTCGTTCGGTAGCCGAAACAAAAACACAGTTTCCCTGTGTAACGTTTTGCCATTTTTGTTTCAGGTCTTCCAATATTTGCTCCCTAACATCGCCTTCAAGCCAATCGTCAAAGGTATTGGCCTCATACAGGTCCATCTTATTAAAAATGGTCAAAATTGGCTTTTCAAAGGCTTTCAGCTCTTGCAGAGTCTTGTTTACTACGCCTATTTGTTCGTCGTGTTGAGGGTGCGATATATCTACCACATGCAGCAAAATATCAGCCTCCCTTACTTCATCCAACGTACTTTTAAAACTTTCTACCAAATGGTGAGGAAGCTTGCGAATAAAACCCACCGTATCGCTGAGCAAAAACGGTGTAGCTTCAAATACCACCTTTCGGGTAGTAGTATCCAGGGTGGCAAACAGTTTATTTTCGGCAAACACTTCGCTTTTACTTAGCAGGTTCATTAAGGTACTTTTTCCTACATTGGTATAACCAACTAATGCTACTCTAATAAACTCGCCCCGGTCTTTACGCTGGGTAAAGGCCTGTTTATCAATTTCTATAAGGCGTTTGCGCAGCAGGCTAATTTTATCTTTTACTATCCTGCGGTCGGTTTCAATTTCTGTTTCGCCCGGCCCCCTGCTGCCTATACCTCCACCTTGCCGTTCAAGGTGGCTCCACATGCCTTTAAGCCGGGGTAGCAGGTATTGGTATTGTGCAAGTTCTACCTGCACCTTCGCCTGTGCGGTACGTGCTCTTCGGGCAAAAATATCAAGTATAAGGTCGCTTCGGTCAATGGTAAGTATGCCAAGTGCTTTTTCAATGTTTTGTATTTGCGAGCCCGTTAGCTCATCATCAAAAATGGCCATGGTAATGCCGCGGCTATCTACAAACTGTTTTATTTCTTCCAATTTGCCTTTGCCCACAAAGGTTTTACTGTCGGGGTGTGCTAGTTTTTGAAAAAAACGTTTTACCGTAATAGCACCGGCGGTTTCTGCTAAAAAGGCCAGTTCGCCCAGGTACTCCTTTACCTGTACCTCGGTTTGTTCTTTGTACACCAGGCCAATAAGCACTGCTTTCTCCTCTTGCTGTATTTTATTTTTTTTGTCTATCAACTGTTTTTATATTGTTTTTAGTGTGTTGATGCTAAGGTGTAGCTTAATGCTAATAGTAGCTTTATCCATCAAAATGCTTTTTTTTGGCCGATTGTTTAATAAAAAAAGCCACCGGCAATAACCGGCGGCCTTTAAAATTAGTATTTTTAAATTAAAGCCCGCTAATGCTTATGCCAATTGAGTAGGGGTTAATAACCGGTCCGGCACCCTCTTTTAATAAAGAGGTTATTTGGAATGCACCATATAACGATAGTAAACCATAACCTACCCTACCTGTAACTGCAAGCCTTGTGCTATTAAAAAACCGCCTGTTTTTTTGTTTTTCAATGTAATCATTTACAGTAGTACCATTTTTGTCTTCAAGGGTTTTTCCTTTGGTGTGTGCGTCAATCATTGTGCCCACTTTTAAACCAAGTGCCATTTTAAAACTTTTACCACTATTTAATGGGTTATAGGTGTACCGCAATTCAATGGGTGCCTCCAAAAACACAGTAGTTAATTTGTACTTTTTAAAATGATTTGCTGAGTCCAGGTTAGTAAAAGGCAGGCGGGTAGAGGCGGAGGTAATGTTTACAGACTTTCTTTCAAAAAACATATTGCTACTACCTAATCCAAGCCCTAACCCTACGCTAAACTTTGGACTTGTCTTAAAAGGCTTATCTAACATAAAATAAATATTAAAATGCCTCGAAAACCCCGAAGGGCTGGTACTGTCGTTAGTGCCACTCCAATTGTCCCGGCCGTACTGTATCATAAAATGGTCGTTCGACCGGTTGGTCATGTCTGCTGCCTTCCATTTAGAAGGAATTTTGCTGTTGTCCTGGCTTGTAGAATCCTGTGTATTTTGCCCAAACGAGCACACAGCCAGCAATGAAGTTATAGATAAAGCAAAAAATTTCTTCATAATAGTATTAGTTTCCAATAGGTTATATGCCAGAAACTTTTTTAGTGTTTAATTAAATTGCGGCAAAAATAAAAGAATTGGCCGCATAAATCAGGTTAAAATAACGCCAAATTCAAAACTTACCGGGTTGAGAATTTATGTGAGGTAAAAAAAGCCTTATTCCTGAAAAAAGATTTGGAACTTTATACCCCGGTCATCTTAAAAAACGTTATAACTTTTATCATCCGTAAATTTATAGTGAAAAATGTGCCGGACAGTAAAAATGAACAATACTTTATTACAAAATCAACGGGTATTAATTGTAGATGATAATGTGATCAATCAAATGATGATAAAGCACTCTTTAATTAAGTTAGGGGCTATTACTGATATTACCAGCGATGGAAAGGAGGCAATTGTACAATTTGAAAAGAAGCAATATGACCTTATATTAATGAATATACAAATGCCTGTTATGGATGGTTACGAAACTACCCAATACATACGCAGCTATTTTAAAAGCGAGGTACCTATTATAGCTATGACCGCATTTGCCTTAAAAGGGGAGGATGAAAAGTGCTTTGAATATGGCATGAACGGCTATGTTTCAAAACCATTTACGTTGGAAAGTTTGTATAATGCCATTAACCTGGTTTTTAACCTAACACAAAAAACTTGTACTAACCCGCATGTATTGGTAGGCAACGGCGGCGTTGTGGTTGATGTTAGTATGTTATATGACATTATGGGAAATGATGAAGAATACATTAATACCATGATTACCATTTTTTTAGATCATATGCCCGTTACCATTAATAAACTTGACGCATTTTACCACCAAAGCGATTGGGAAAATGTATATAAGTCGGCGCATTATGCAAAATCATCGTTATCGGTAATTAAAGTTGCCGCAGTTTTTGAATGTGTTTTTAAAATTGAGAATAACGCTAAAAACAAGGTAAACCTGCACGAAATACCCGCACTATTAGTTCAGATAAAACAAAAATTTGCTATAGTTGAAAACATATTGAAGGAAAGGATTAGTTTTAAAACTAAATCCACCATGGCTTAATAGTAGTTTTGCTATTTTTCATGTCCCTGGCGGCTAGTATTTCTGTTTATCAATACTAAAAGCACATGAAAATTTTAATTGCTGAAGACGAGCCGGTAATGTTAATGGCCATTGAGGGAAGGCTAAAAAGAGACGGCTACGAAGTTACTTCCACTACCGATGGAAGGGAGGCGCTAAAGGCAATTGAAAAAAATAAACCCGACCTTATCATTACCGATATATTAATGCCATACACATCGGGCCTTGAACTTATAGGCATTGTAAAGTCAAACACACGCAATTCCATTCCCATCATTGTCCTGTCTGGCCTGGGCGAAGAAGAAACCGTAATGGAAGCCTTTCAATTAGGTGCCGACGATTTTTTGACCAAGCCATTTAATCCTGTTGAGCTTTCAGTAAGGGTTAGGCGTTTGCTAAAGCTTAGTAAGCAAAAAAAATAGTTTCCTCACAGGCAGTGATAAAATGAAGTATCCGGATACCAGTTTTGGTTTTTGGAAGTATTAACGACTTTAAATATTGACTTTCAACTCCGGTCAGCCAGGCGGTGACTTTTAAAATATGTGCCTCCACCTTTTACAACACGGGTTATTATAAAACAGTAGACAGCTTCTTAGTTTTCTTACCTAATTGATTGGTTTTTTGCAATAAAATTGCCTTTTGATAGTTATACAACCGGTTGAACCTTTATCCCGGTTTAATCCAGTCAATTACCCTATAAAAGCCAAACAAATGACCATCCTATTTGCCCAAAACCATACCGGCAACACACCACTCATTACAAATCATTTACAAAACGATGGCTTTATTGTTATTTTCCTCGATAAAAATGTTGATACGCTGCAACAAGCGCAAATGCAACATGCTGATATTATTATTACCGATCTATTGTCGGCAAAGGCCACCTTTAGCTTAATAAGCCTGGTGCGCAATAAATGCAAGCGAAAAATTCCTATACTTATATTATGCGATGCCGGCCAGGAAAACCTTTTGCAAGAAGCATTGGACCTTGGTGCGGACGATTATTTTTGTCAACCCGAAAAATCCGAAAAACTAAAGGAATTGTCTTTACGTATAAATCTTTTAACGCCTTCGCGACTTAAAGCTGCCGTTTAAATAGCTTTCTAACTTATAAAATAAAAATACCCCGGATACGGGGTATTTTTATTTTATGGTTGCTCGTTTCCATCCTCACCTCGTGAAGGAGGACCTTGTTTTTTACGCGGCGGGCGTTGGGGCTGTTGTCCCCCGCGCTGTTGTCCTTCATTACGGGGTGGGCGCTCGTTTCGGGGTGGCCGTTGTCCGCCCCCTGTCCGTTGTTGGTTGCCTGCGCTTCCTTGTGGCCTGTTATCCTTATTATCTTTTTGTGGTGGCCGCTCGTTACGGTCGTTGGCTGGCTTGCCCTGCTGCCTGTCACGTCCGGGTTGATTAGCACCCCGCTGCTGGTTACGGTCGCCTCCCGGTTGGCGGTCTTTATCCTGCCGCTTTCTTGATTGTTTTTCAAGGCTTTTAAGGCTAATTTGCCCTACCAGCGACGCATATTCAGGCTCCACCTCCTTAGGTTTAGCGCTAACTATTTCAACTGGGCCAAGTTCGTCGGGCTTTTTGCCCTCTGCATTCATGCGCAATATTTCCTTTACCCGCAAAATAGTCAGCGGATAATGCTTTGTACTATCCGGTACAGAGTACCACATCAAATTTTTAAAAATATCTTTTTTAATAAGGTAGGCGGGGCTTCGGCTAATTTGTAACACATCTGCATTGTCCGGAAAATGCTGAAGCGCATCGAGATAAGTGTCCAATTCAAAATTTAGACAACATTTTAAACGGCCACACTGGCCACTGAGCTTTGTTTGGTTTATTGAAAGGTTTTGATAGCGTGCGGCAGTAGTGTTTACGCTTTTAAAGTCGGTTAGCCAGGTACTGCAACACAGTTCGCGGCCGCAACTGCCAATACCGCCAACTTTTCCTGCCTCCTGGCGGGGGCCAATCTGGCGCATTTCAACTTTAACTTTAAACTCTCCGGCATAAAGCCTTATCAGTTCTCTAAAGTCAACCCGGTCATCCGCAGTATAAAAAAAGGTAGCTTTTTTTCCATCAGCCTGTATTTCAACCTCGGCTATTTTCATTTGCAGGTGCAGGGTGCGGGCCATAGCCCTGCAGCGCACCAGTATTTCTTTTTCGCGGGCCTTGGTTTCGCGCAGTTTGGCAATGTCACTGTCGGTACTGCGGCGTAATACCCGTTTAATTTCACTACTCAATTCGTCCAGTCCATGCTTTTTTAACTGCATTCGTACCAGTTCGCCGCTTAGGCTTACTTCGCCCACATCGTAGCCGCTAACCCCTTCTACGGTCAGGTATTCGCCCTTCTCAAAATATTGAAGGGTTGCGTTTCTAAAAAATTCTTTCCTGCTTCCCTGGCTAAAACTAACCTCTATTATTTTGCAGGTACTTTCGGGGTCACTAAAGGGCAGGTTCATTAACCAGTCGTGCACATTCATGCGGTTGCAACCGCCTGTACTGCATCCGCCATTGCTTTTACACCCATTGGGTTTTCCGGTTCCACAGCTCTCACATCCCATTATTGGCTTAAATTAAATAGTTAATTAAAATTGATTCACAACCATTGCGGAGGACAAGCGAGGGGAAATAAACGGGTAGGGATTTTGTACCAGGCATTTTGCTATCATAACGCATACGTTGCCCGTCCAAAAAGCCTGCAAGGCGGACGGCGCACTTTTGAACATTATCGCATTTTTGGGCAAAATTCCCAAAAATAACAGCACGTTAAACCAGTCGAAAAATATGAGTTATAACCAGAAAGTTGCTTTTACTGCAACCTTAAGTTTATCATTAAACAACAAAAAACCTTACACGCTCCGTCAATAAATCGTCAATTACCACACGCTTATGCTACTACACTGCCCAACTTGTTTCCAGGCCGTCACAACTAAACACTGCCAAAAATAGCGATTTCTAAAACAATTAGTTTAATTATCCTTATAAGCCAAATTGTTATTATATAAACAACAATGTACCTCTGTAACCCGTTTACCCTTTGCATTATAGTTACTCAAATATCCTTTTAGATACTATGTGGTTACCAGTACTTTATTTTTTACTATGTGCAATAGTTTAATAGTCAACGCGTGAAAAAGCATTTTACCATTGGCATTTCGTTCAATATAATATTGCGCTTTGTCTAACTCTTCTATTATTGCTTGCTGCTGGTTAACGCTGGCTATTTTATTTAGGCGTTCGGCAAAGTCTTTTTCGTTGTCGGCTATTCCGGTCAGGTAGCCACCCAAAATTCGCAGGCGTAAGCTTTGGTCCAACAGGTGAGTAAAGTATTTTAAAAACTGTTTTTGTTTTTCGCGGCCGGTTTTGGCCATTTCTTCTACCCATTTTACTTGTGCCACCGGACCGGCTTTTAAAATAGCATTAAGCCAATCGCGTAATACAACCTGCCAATCTTCTTCGGCATGCCGCAATAATTGCAATGCTTCGCGGTAATTGCCTTGCGCCAACGAGGCAATTTGAAAAGCTTTCTGTTCTTCAATTCCGGCCCTTTGCACAAGGGCATTTTTTACCTCGCTATCTTCAAGCGCCGGAATTTTAATTAATTGCGTGCGGCTTAAAATAGTTTGTAAAATAAGGTCTTCATTTTCGGCCACCAGCAAAAACAGCGTGTTGGGTGGCGGTTCTTCTATCAGTTTTAATAACTTATTGCCCTCTTTGCCCAGGTATTCGGGCATCCACATTACCAAAATTTTGTATTCGCTTTCAAAGGTTTTGAGGCTTAGCTGCTTAATTATATCGCTGCATTCCTCGGCACTAATATTACCCTGCTTGTTTTCGGCACCTATAAACTGAAGCCAGTCAAACACATTGCCATAAGGTATTAGTTTACAAAACTCGCGCCATTGTGGCCTAAAATTAACCGATAAAGGCTTGTCGCCAGGTTTGGCCGTTATTACCGGGTACGAGTAATGAATATCGGGATGGGCAAACTGCGCAGCCTTTTGGCATGGCGGGCATAGCCCACAGGCATCGGTTAACAAGGCTTTAGTGGCCGGTTGCTTATCATCTATAAAAAGCGATGGGCCATTGGGTGCTTGAGAACCGTGCACTTTGTCGCATACCATATATTGGGCAAATGCGTTTACAAGCGGTAATGCGCCACTTCCTTCTTTATTTAAAAACAATAATGCATGGCTAACCCTGCCATGCGCAACCAGTTCTACCAACTTTTGTTTAATAGCCTGCTGGCCTATTACATCTTTAAAAAGCATACGGGCGAAGTTAGTATTTACCAGGTTTTAGACAATTTACACAGCTCAAATTTTGATAGGTTTAAAAAATATTGTAAAAAAAATGACCCTTGTTAAAAGGGTCACTCTTTGCAATGTTGTTTAATAAAACCTATTGAAGGTACTTGGTTATTTCGTTACTTTCAGGCGTTACATTGCTGCCAAAACTAGCTAGCAATTTACCATTTTCGTCAAGCAAAAATTTGGTAAAATTCCATCCAATCGTAGCATCCAACACCCCATTTTCTTTTTTATTGGTAAGCCATTTAAACAGCGGATCAGTATTGCTGCCCACTACATCAACTTTAGCGGCCATGGGAAAAGTGACACCATATCTTACTTTACAAAACTCCTTAATTTCGGTGTTGGTGCCGGGCTCCTGCCCGCCAAAGTTGTTAGCCGGAAAGCCAACTACCACCAGTTTACTGCCATACTGTTTATAAAGTTTTTCGAGGCCTTCGTATTGGGGTGTATAACCACATTTTGAGGCTGTATTTACCACCAATATTTTTTTACCCTTATACGTGGAAAAATCAATGGTGCCACCCTCTATGGATGGTACTTTAAACTCGTGTATGCTTTCGTGTGTAACTACGTCCATAGGTATGTTATCGGTTTTTGAGGTTGCAGACGTACATGCTATCAATACGATCATGCTTAAAAATATAGCCTTCATTAGTTTATTTTTTTGATATTGAAACGTAAAGGTGATGTAATTGTTCAACACTTCTATTTAAAATTCAAAAGCACCTAAATCTGGAAGGCCAGCTGTTCCTCCCCTCTTTTTTCCGTCATAATCGGTCAGGATTCCGGCGTTTATACCCGCATTTATACAGGCCGACAATGCATCTAACCTGAAATTGTAAATCCTTTTGCCGCTATTTATTTCTTTAAAACCAGGCGCCACATTGTTAATGCTGTTGGTAAACAAGGCATTGCCAATGGTTTGGCTGTTGCGATACAAAACATTGGTAAACTGTAAAGAAAATGGTCCGGTGCCTTTTCGGTCAGTAATTATTTCATTTTTTACAATGCCACTATCGCCATAAAAAATACAATTAGTAAATGCGGCATTTAATGGGTTGGTAACCGTTTGGCTTTCGCTGTTGTTAACCGATAAAACAGGGTTTTTGTGGTTGGTAAACAAGTTGCTGTAGCTGGTAACAGTGCAATGGATAAACTGGTAGCTGCCACCCCCTGTTAATGCAATATTGAAACCGCAGTTGGTAATCAGGCAGTTTTGTGCCACAATGCTACTATTTACGGCTAAAATGCCAACGTCGAATATATTATCAATAATACATTGGTTAAGCACAATTTTTGGATTGTTGGCAGTACCCCCCTGTAGCGCAATAATGCCCTGGTAAGCGTTTTTAATAACAGCATATTGCAATACATTGTCTCTGCTTGTTTGGCTAAAAAAAATACCTGGCCAACTACCCGGAAAATCGCGGTAACCTTCATCCAGCCGATCCCCGCTAAAGGTTACCAACGTACTGTCAAACCTGTTTCCATTTACCCTCAGCGTTCCGTTAATAATTATAGGTGCGTCAGCATGGGCGTATATTTTACTGCCTTCATTAATGTTTAAGGTTACCCCCGGATCAACGGATATACCTCCCAAAATAACATAAGGCAGGTTGTTTGTCCAGGTGGTGTTTTGGGTAATGCGCAGGTTGCGTAAAAAGCGGGCATTTTGGCCAAAAGCTTCTAGCTGCACCATCCGTTCATTGCCATTATACTTTATTATTACGCTATCCTGCACCACAAACGGCAGGTTGGCCGCAGTAGGATTAATAGTTACGGTTACAAAAACGTAGGCACTATCGCCGGCTTCAATATCAAGGTTACTAAAGGTTGGTCCCGCTGTACCGTCAACATTCATTTTAAAAAACGAAGTAGCACCACCTGCAAGGGTTACGGAGTTTATTCGAAGTTTTTGGTTATTAGGGTTAAAAATTTTGAACCGGTTGGCTACTGATCCGGTAGTAGTAAACAACGTATCAAAGTGAAGTGTATCGGTCGATAGGTTCAATTGGGCATCTTTACTGGTAATAAAGCTTGTTTTGGTGCAAGCCTGTAGCCCCACTAAACAAATAATAAAAATCATGACCCAAAAATTACTTTTCATGCAGTTCAAATGTACATAAAAGGCTTATTGGCCATGTTTAAATTAACGGCAGGTTACCATGTGGGTTAAGGTAGCGTATAGGCAAAAGTTGCCAGGCTTACAGTGGTGCCGGGTATCTTTAATATTTCAGCACCACAGGCTTCAAGAGATGCGCCAGTGGTAACTACATCATCAACCAGTAAAACATGTTTGCCCATAAGTGCCGGTGCGTCGGTTACTTTAAACACACCTTCCATATTTTGCCAGCGATTAATGCGGCCCATTTTGGTTTGGGTTTCGGTATACACTTTTCTTATTACGGTTTTATCCAACACTGGTTTTTTCCAAACGCTGGCAATGCCATTACATAACAGTGTTGCCTGGTTATAACCACGCTTTTTTTCGCGGGCCGGGTTTAGTGGTAGCGGAACCATTACATCTACCTGGTTGTAATAGCTGCTTTTTAAAAGATGTTGCCCTAATAATTGCCCCATATAAAAACCTAATAAGGTGTTTCCCTTGTATTTAAGCTGAAAAACGATGTGTTGTACCAGCGATTGCTTGGTAAAATAATAACCTGCCGCCGCATTTTTTATGGCAACGCGGCCATAAAAAGCAGCTTCTACGGGGTTGCCCGGTATATTAAAAAAATTGGTTTGAGGTAACGCCATTATGCAGCGCAGGCAAAGTTGCTGTTCGGTAGTAACTATATCACTGCCACAACCGGCACAAAGGTGTGGAAAAAACAGGTGTAGCAAACCACTGGTATACTGTTGTATTTTATTCACAATAAAGTAAATTATAGTGTAAAAGTCAGCGTTGCTGCATGCCTTGAAACAACTGCTCGTACACTTCCTGCACCTGGCCAACCGCCACAATATCAATACCAAACGATTGGTTGCTAAAGCCTTTTTTATTGTACCGCGAAACGACAATTTTTTCAAACCCCAATTTTGCTGCCTCCGCAATTCGCTGTTCAATACGGTTTACCGCCCTTATTTCGCCATTAAGGCCCACCTCGCCGGCAAAACAAATGTGCTGAGGCAATGGCACATCTTCAAAACTACTCAGCAACGCACAAATCACCGCCAGGTCAATGGAAGGGTCCTCTATTTTCAATCCCCCTGCAATATTTATAAAAACATCTTTAATTCCAAAGTGAAAGCCACTTCTTTTTTCCAGCACAGCCAATAAAAGTTGCAATCGCCTTAAATCAAAGCCACTTACTGTACGTTGCGGGGTGCCGTAAACACTTTGTGTAACCAGTGCCTGCACTTCAATTAGCATGGGCCTTAGTCCCTCCATGGTTGCGGCAATGGCGCTACCACTCAGGTGTGCTTCTTTTTGGGTAATCAATATTTCGCTGGGGTTTGTTACCATACGCATTCCTTCGCCAGTCATTTCGTAAATACCCAGCTCGGCAGTACTGCCAAACCTGTTTTTTAAAGTACGAAGTATACGGTAGGCATAATGCCGGTCGCCTTCAAACTGAAGTACCGTATCAACCATATGTTCCAATATTTTTGGCCCGGCTATCACCCCATCTTTGGTAATATGCCCAATTAAAAAAACCGGCGTATTGGTTTCTTTGGCAAACCGTTGAAACTCAGCTGCACATTCTCTTATTTGTGAAACGCTGCCTGGCGATGACTCTACCAAACCTGATTGTAGTGTTTGAATAGAATCTACAATAACCAACCCGGGCCTAACTTTTTTTATTTCCTGAAAAATGGTGTTGGTGGATGTTTCGGTCAACAAAAAAAACTGGTCGTTTTGAACGCCAAGCCTGTTGGCCCGCATTTTTATTTGTTGTTCGCTTTCCTCACCGCTAATATAAAGTGTGGTTACACCCTGCATGTGCAAACCCATTTGTAAAAACAGCGTGCTTTTGCCAATGCCGGGCTCGCCTGCCACCAACACAATGCTTCCTTTAACAATGCCGCCGCCCAATGTGCGGTTCAATTCAGTATCGCGGGTAAGTATCCTTTCTTCCTGCTGGGTTGTAACGTCGTTAATACCTATTGATTTGCCCCGGCGCTTTTCTGTACTATATTCTTTCCATTCATCGCCTGCTTTTTCCGTGCCTTTTAAAATTACCTCTTCAACAAACGCATTCCAGGTGTTGCACGATGGGCATTTGCCTAACCATTTGGCACTTTCGTGCCCACAGTTACCACAAAAAAAGGCGGTTTTAGTTTTACTCATTTGGTAAAGATAGTATGCGGGAGAGGGTATTTATGGGCCCGATAACGAGAGTTACCTTTGCAAATTTGCATGGTAAATTACCATTTGCTGCTGCATGGGTTAGTATATTGCCATATGGAAATGTCACATCTTAAGCCTATTAACATTTGCAGGAATAACCGAAAATTGATGGGTATGAGTAAATTGTATATCCAAAATGGATATGTACTTAGTAAGTAGAAATTAGCAGCTTAATTACATTTGGGTGCTTGTAATAAAAAAAACGGGTCGACAAGAATGCCGACCCCATTTACTTACTAACCCATTAAATTCTTGCACTAAATTACAAATAGTACCCACATTTCAAAATTAAATTTTAAGCCTGTGAATAACTTTTAGCGCCCAAAAATAGCCGGATAATAACTTCTGCAACTCTAAATATGTCTTTTTAATGACATGGTGTCAATTTTGGCAACCTTTAATGCCATTGTGGCGCTATTATCTTTCATCCCAAAGGGTTATAATTTATTTAGAAGTCTGATGTATTTTTTGTTGACTTAAAACACAATTAAATAAAAAATAATATTTTACATATTATTTTCTTGTGAATGATAGTTTTTAGTTTTAACGTAGCTAAAAAATAAGTTTTAGCAATTTAGCGGGGCAAACGATGTAAAGCAGGTGTACAGGTTGCAAGATTAAAAAAGAATATTTTGGGAAGACAGTATTTATGATGTAAAAGTCACTTCTGTTAAGCTGCCCTGCGGCCCATTATAATCCTTTAAATAAAACAGTAAAATTTAAGTGCAGATGTATCGGCTGGTTTAATTATAGCCGCCGCCGCTGTGGCCACCCACGGTTTGGCTATGTTTTTTATATGGACAGGTGTACCAATGGTTATAAAACAGTAATAAGTTGGTTTCTTTTAAGCGGTTTAGCAGCAATATTGTTTAAAGTGTAATTTTAACAGGTATTAAAATGGTAAATATTACTTCCGCACTTTTACGGGTCAGGATTGTACTTTGAGCCGCAACTAACCATTTTTGCTTGTATTATGTTGAAGGTTGCGTTTTTTGCTGGGAACGGGCTTAATTGTAAATATCAAACATGATGATTGGCGAAAAAAAATACGTTAGCAAAAGATGTTCTAGCTTGGGCTGCGATTACTTAAATAGTGGCGTCCATAACAAGTTTAAAACTCCTTATCTATAAGGCTGGAATCCAATTTAACTTTCAAAATGAAAAAGCTGCAAAAAGCGCTACGATATTCCGAAGCAGCGTAGCGACTCCCGCCCGGCTGACACCAGTTGAACAGGCATTGAGACAGGCAACGAACGTTTCAAAAAAATATAATTACTGATAAAAAAAGTATAGCCGCACTTCAATCAACATTCGGTAAGGAGCTATAAAGTTTAGCAACACCGGTAACATACATTTTTATTTTTTCAGAAAACCGAAATCGCAACTCGTTTGTAGCTCTACAATTTTATTTCTTCCTCGTCCATATCAAAAAAATGAAACTCGGTAAGGTAATAGTTTGCATTAGGCTTAACAGTAATACCGGTTTTAAACTTGCGATTCCATTGGGCCTTTATTGAATTGAACCACCAACCCTTGGTTAAATGCGAATATAAAATTGGATGTACCGTAAGTGTAAGATTTTTGTGCTGGTGCGTTACCAGGTATAAAAGCTTTTTTTCAATTTCGTCAACAAGTAAAAGGGTGCTGGTAATTTTACCTGTACCACTACACGTTGGGCAAAGCTCGGAGGTATTAATGTTCATTTCGGGCTTCATGCGTTGGCGGGTAATTTGCATAAGGCCAAACTTCGAAATTGGCAACACTGCATGTTTTGCCCTGTCGCTACGCATAAATCCATCCATTGAGTCCTGTAACTTCTTTTTGTTGTCCGGTAGCTTCATATCAATAAAATCTACCACTATAATACCGCCGATATCGCGTAACCTTAGTTGGCGGGCAATTTCCTCAGCAGCTTCAAGGTTGGTTTGCACTGCGTTGTCTTCCTGGTTATTACTTACGCTTTTGTAACCGCTATTAACATCAATAACGTGTAGGGCTTCGGTATGCTCAATAATAAGATAAGCGCCGCTTGCCAGGTTTACCGTTTTACCAAATGCCGATTTAACTTGTTTAGTAATACCAAAATGGTCAAATATTGCCACTCCGTTACTAAAATGGCTAACGATGTCAACTTTTTCGGGGGCTATTTTTTGAATGTATTTACGGGTATCGTTAAATATATTTTGATCGTTGATAACAATGCGATTGAAATCTTCGGTCAAAAGGTCGCGAAGCATACTGGTGGCTTTGGTTTGCTCGCTTAATATTTTAGCAGGTGCTACTGCGCCATGAAGGTTTTTTTGAATGGTATGCCAGGTTTGTACCAGCGCAGTGAGGTCTTCGTGCAATTCGGCTGTGTTTTTGCCTTCGGCAGCCGTACGTACTATTACTCCAAAGTTTTTTTGTTTTATAGCTTCAACAATTTTTTGAAGGCGTTTGCGCTCTTCGCTGCTATGAATTTTTTTCGATACGGCAACAATATCGTTAAAAGGAGTTAACACCACAAAGCGTCCGGGCAACGATATTTCGCAACTAAGGCGAGGCCCTTTAGCGGCAATGGGTTCTTTTAATATTTGAACCAGTACATTGGGTTTACCACCCAATACTTCGTTTATTTTACCCGTTTTTAAAATTTCAGGTTCAACTACAAACTTGCCAAAATCGTATCCGGTTTCAGATTTATCGGCAATGCTTAGTTGGGTAAATTTTAAAATTGACCTGGCAAAGGGGCTCAGATCTGTGTAATGCAAAAAAGCATCTTTTTCAAAACCGACGTCAATAAACGCAGCATTAAGGCCGGGTATAAGTTTTTTAACTTTACCTAAGTAAAGATCTCCAACACCAAAACTTGCATCGGCTTTTTCGTTATGTAACTCTACCAGTTTTTTGTCTTCCAGTAAAGCAATTTCTACCCCCTGGGGGGTAGTATTTATAATTAATTCTTTGTTCAAGGTGCAACTTTTATTAATTCAGTCCTTTCTACACAATAGGTTGTTTGGTTTAATTTTTAGCCATGATGCAATTACCATAACTTGTAATGAAACAATGTGGTAAAAGGCCAAACCTAACTAAGCGGATTTGAAGAATATGTCCGTTAGCAAGTTGCAAATGCCGGAAGATCAAAATATCTTCCGGCATTGCCAAATACAAGTATCAAAAATCTACTTCTTCTTTTTATGACGATTTTTTCTTAATCTCTTTTTTCTTTTGTGTGTAGCGATTTTATGACGTTTTCTTTTCTTTCCGCAAGGCATGATCAGTGTGTTGTTTATTGTTTATAATGTTATTTATTTGCTTTTATTCTTTCTTCCAGTTCTTTTTGGGCAGCCGGATTATTGATTTTTGATTTAACCTCAGTGTACCATTTAACTGCATTTGCTTTATCCCCCGTTCTGTCATACACCTCGGCAAGGTTTAATGCAGCTTCAAGATTTTCAGGATCGATATTTACAATAATCAGCAACCTTTCTATGGCTTTATCAAATTGGCCGCTTTTTACACCACCCAAAGCAAGTATTAATTGGCCAAACTGATTATTTGGGTTTTTGTCTACTATTTCCCTTATGGGTGCAATCCCTGTCATAGGATCGTTACTTATACTTCCAAAAATGTAACAGGCACCTAACCCAATTTTGCTGCTGTCGCTGCCAGGATTTATTTCCAAAGCTTTCTCAAAAAGAACTTTTGCATTTGTTGCCAACCAGTTTTGCATACCAGCTTCGCCCTCTGTTTTTAGGTTATTTAAAAACAAATGGGCTGCGAAGGTGAGGCTTTTCTCTGAATTTTCCAATTTAGCTGCTTCAGCGGTATAATAAGCATATGGTTCAAACAACTTAATACTATCGCCCCAAAAGTGAGCGAGCTGTTTGTAGGCCTGTAATTGTTGTTTTTTTACATCGCCACGGGTGACACTATTTTCAATTTTGGCAACCTTTTGTACCTGGTCGGCAGTTAAACGCTCTTTGGCATGAATTAATAACCTGTCAAAATCAACCTTTTTTACAGCATTTGAGTCAGTTTTAGCTAAAGCCGCTGTTGGTTGCCCATGAGGTACGGTTCGCCCAACAAAAAACAGGAGTACGAGCAAACTAATAGCCGAACCCAATAGTAAGATTTGTTGTTTTTTCAACTTTTTTAAAATTAGTGGGCAAAGGTATATCATTACCTGCCCTTTTTATGTTGCAAATGGGTTAAATGAAAAAAGCCAACGGTTTAGGCTGGCTTTCAAATTTTTTTTGAGGTGTTTACTCTTCCTTTATTCCGGTTTGAAGTTTACTTTTTACCTCGCTAATAAATTCCTTAGCGGGCTTAAATGCGGGAATAAAGTGTTCAGGTATTTCTACAGCAACGTTTCTTTTTATATTTCTTCCAATTTTGGCCGCCCTTTTTTTGGTGATAAAACTACCAAAACCCCTAATGTAAATATTTTCTCCCTGGGCAAGGCTTTCCTTCACTTCTTTAAACATGGTTTCAAGCGTAACCAACACATCTACTTTCGGGATACCTGTTTTTTCAGATATTTGATTTATCAAGTCTGACTTCCTCATAGTATATATTTAATCTTTTAAGATTGCGGCCGGCGAAATTTTTTATTCCGCTTTAACACACAGTTATAGAACATTTTCTAAAATTCAAATTGTAAAACTATGACAGTAAACTTTGTTTGTTGATTGGTGACAATCAATGTTTAATGATTTAAAAGTAATTCAACTTCCTTAAACTTTCAATATTTAGGGTTAATAAATATTTCTCAATTTTTTACTTAATGAAAAAAAAATTTACTGTTAAATTATTAGATTGGAATACGAACGACAATAAAAGAATTATGCCATGGAAAGGAGAAACCAATCCTTACAAAATTTGGTTGAGCGAAATCATACTTCAGCAAACACGGGTACAACAAGGCTTATCGTATTATAATAAGCTATTGAAGCAATATCCCACGGTTTTTCATCTTGCTAAAGCGCCCGATGGCGAAGTGTTTAAATTATGGGAAGGTTTGGGTTATTACAGTCGATGCAAAAACCTTTTGGAAACTGCCAGAATGGTGGTGAATGAGCGGGCCGGTATTTTTCCGGATAGTTACAAGGGTTTACTGGCATTAAAGGGCGTTGGACCCTATACCGCCGCCGCCATTGCATCGTTTGCGTACAATTTGCCGCATGCAGTGGTTGATGGTAATGTTTTTAGAGTGCTATCGAGGTTTTTTGGCATTGATACACCTATCGATACTACTGAGGGTAACAAACTATATGGCAACCTTGCCAACCAGTTATTGCGCAAAACGCAAGCCGGTACCTACAACCAGGCAATTATGGACTTTGGCGCTATTGTATGTAAACCACAGCTGCCCCTTTGCCAACAGTGTAATTTGAAGGCAGATTGTGTTGCATACAACACTTCGCGAACTAATATTTTACCCAAAAAGGAAAAAAGAATTGTAAAAAAGAAGCGGTATTTAAACTACCTGGTATTTGTGTACGGCAACAATTACTACATAGAAAAACGAACTGGAAAAGATATTTGGCAAAACCTATACGAATTTTTTTTATATGAAACCAACAATCAGGTAAATTGGAATGAACTGCTTTTAGCCGGGTTGCTAACCAATCAGTTAGGCATTAAGGATTATAATATTACCAAAATATACAACCCTTATACCCAACAACTTACCCACCAACTGCTTCACGGGCAATTTATTGTTATAGCCCTTCAACACAATCCCACCGCGTTAAAAGGACTATTAAGGGTAAACAAGCAAGCGCTATCACACTATGCATTTCCACGGTTGATCAATCAGTTTTTGGACGACGCCTTTGCACATTAATAAATTGTAACCGGTTTGCAACGACGTTAAGTACAAATGGTTAACGTTGTTTTTTAAGGTAGTATTTGCCAAAAACCTTGCAAAGCCCGGTTATATTTCTTTTTTTGCAAAGCATTGAATTATACTTTAAAAAAAACTAATTTTAAAAAGATAACATTATGGGCGACGAAAATAAAAAAGACTAATTATTATGAGAGGCGTAAACAGAGTAATGCTGATTGGAAATCTTGGAAAAGATCCTGACGTTCAATACCTTGAAGGTAATATTGGCGTTGCAAAGTTTAGTTTGGCCACCACTGAAACATACAAAGACAGGGGTGGTAAGCTTATTTCGCAAACTGAATGGCATACCGTTGTACTTTGGCGTGGTTTAGCAGATCTGGCGCAAAAATATCTTCACAAAGGCAGCCTTGTTTATATAGAGGGAAGGTTGAGGACCAGGAGCTGGGAAGATAAAGAGGGCAATAAAAAATTTGCCACCGAGGTAGTAGGCGATAACCTTATAATGCTGGATAAACGTGGCGACATGCATAGTTACAACAACGACCATACCAACCACGACGAAACCACAGAAGGCATAGGGTCTGCTGATGCACCACCGGTAGGCGAACCCTCCGAAGACCTTCCATTCTAAAAGTTATCTAAAACTATGGATACCTTTAGCCCATTCATGGTTTTTATTGTTTAACAAATCCCGCCACCTTGGATCATTACTCAGATTATTTCGTACCTTATTTTCATTTCCCAGCCTTAATAAACACCCAGGCTACCACTATTTTGGTATTTGTGCTCCTTATACTAATCATAATTTTATTTTGTGTAGCAGGTGCAGAAGTTGCATTTTTTGCGCTCACTTTTAAGGAAATTAATTTGCTAAAAACAAAACAGCAACCCGGCTACAAGCGAATTGTGTTGTTGCTGGTAAAGCCAAAGTTGTTACTGGCATCGTTGGTTACAGGTAAAATATTTATAAACCTGGCCATTGTGCTGCTTGCCCACAATATTATTGGCGAAATAGTGACCCAGGATAACCAATTGTGGTATATACAGCTACTGGTTAAAGCCTTGTCAATAAGTTTTATTATTATTCTTTTTGGCGAAATAATGCCTAAAGTACTGGCCAGGCAAAACAGTATACGCTTTGCCAAAGATGTAGGACCGTTAATACAAGGCGTTTATTTTTTATTTAACGGTTTAGGCGAGCGGATGATCAGTACCTCTACTTATTTTGAAGAAAAGCTTACCCGAACAAATGCCCATCAATACAATATTGCCGATCTTGATTTAGCATTAGGCGAAAGCCTTGATACAGAAGCGACCACAAAAGAAAAAAATATTTTAAGAAGTATTGCCAGGTTTGGAAATATTTCGGTGAGGCAGATTATGAAATCGCGGATTGATGTGAGTGGAGTGGCAATAGAAACAAGGTTTGCCGACCTTGTAGCAAAAATTGAAGAACTACATTACAGCAGGCTACCCGTGTTTAAAGACGACCTTGACGAAGTAGTAGGTATGATTAACACCAAAGATATTTTACCCTACCTTGATCAAACCGCCGATTTTAACTGGCATTTTTTAATGCGGCCACCCTATTTTGTACACGAACAAAAAATGATTGATGATCTTTTAAAAGAGTTTCAGTCAAAACGTATTCACTTTGCCGTAGTGGTGGACGAATTTGGAGGCACCAGTGGTATTGTTACTTTAGAAGATATTATAGAAGAAGTGATTGGCGATATAAACGATGAGTTTGATGAGGTAGATATGCCCTACACGAGGGTGGACGACTATAATTTTATTTTTGATGGAAAAACCCTCATAAGTGAAGTTTATAACGCCCTAAACCTGGACGAAACAACTTTTGATTTGGTTAAAGGTGAAAGTGAAACGTTGGCGGGCCTTGTGCTTGAACTTGCAGGTGTAATACCTCTGGTAAACGAAGTATTTACCTATGAAAGATTTGACCTTACCGTATTGGAAATAGAAAAAAACAGGTTGCAAAAAGTTAAAGTAACAGTTAACCCCGTTATTAATTAAAACCTTGTATAAAAATACCTAATTACTAAGCATTTATGACAGTTGCAGTTTTGTATAAAGTAATGCAATTGAACTTTTTGATAGCGTGTTTGGCTTTGGTACTAATATGCGGTTGTAACAGCGACTATACACCTAAGCCAAAAGGTTATTTTAAGATAGATTTTCCGCAAAAGCAATACAAGGTCTTTGACCAGCCCGGCTATCCGTATAGGTTTGAATACCCGGTATATGCCAACGTGGTAAAAGACAGTTTGTTTTTTGATGAGGCAACTGAAAACCCCTGGTGGATAAACATTGATTTTCCACAGTTTGAGGGTAGGGTATACGTTAGCTATAAAGCTATTGGAATAAATAAATTTGATAAGTTGGTAGCCGATGCATTTACCATGACCAATAAGCATACCCCGAAAGCCTACAGCATAGACGACTCACTTTTGACCACTCCTAATAACGTGCATGGCGTTTTTTTTAAAGTAGGGGGTAATGTAGCTACCGCCAATCAATTTTTTTTAACTGATACCATCACGCATTTTTTACGAGGAGCGCTTTATTTTGATGCCACTCCAAACGAAGACTCACTTGGTGTTGTTAACAACTTTATTATGGAAGATGTACGGCACCTTATTAACACCTTTAAATGGAAATAAAACCTGGCAGGTACTAAACATAAGTATTATTGTGGAAGAATATGATTGCTGAAAAAGGGAAAAACATTTACAAGGCAAAAAAAGGTTTATTGTACACCAACTAATGAATGATGGCATGCAATAAATTAAATTATATTTGGTTAAGTTAAAACCATTGTACAATTTTTATGATAGCTATTGATAATGTGTTGTTGAGCGATGATATAGTGGAAGCACAATTTGTGTGTGATTTAACTAAATGTAAAGGCGGCTGCTGCGAAGATGGAGATGCCGGAGCCCCACTGGAAGTTTCGGAGCTGAACGAACTGATAGAAAATTTTGAGGCCATAGCACCCTACATGAATGCAGAAGGATTAAAGGAAGTTAAAAACAAAGGAAAGTATGTGTACGATGTGGAGTTTGGGTGGGTAACCCCAACCATTAGCAGTAAAATGTGTGCTTATGGGTTTAGGGATGAGGCAGGCATAATTAAATGCTCAATAGAGCAAGCTTACAACGATGGTAAAATTGGTTGGAAAAAGCCTGTAAGCTGCCATCTTTTTCCTATCAGGATAAAAAAAAGCAGGGATGGAAAAACAGAATTTGCCAATTACGAACCGAGAGAAGACTTATGTGCTGCAGCCTGTAATTTAGGTAAAAAGCTTAAAGTGCCTACTTACATCTTTTTAAAAGAAGCGATTATACGTAAATATGGGTTGGAATTTTATGAAACCCTGCGAGCTACCGCATTGCACATGGAAGCAACCAAAACAACTACAGGTAATTAAGCTTTGAGTATTTTTTCCATTAATAAAAATGCTTTAAAATACCTGGCTCTGGCACATTGCCCGAAACAATCACCAATAATATGCTGTTAGTCAATTGTTTTACTAAATAACTTTTTTGTAATGATAGAAACCGCCGCATCGTTTATAGCTAAGAGCACCATAAAGGCTGCCGACCTTGAGCATAGGCGTAAAATTAACTTTAACATTGGTAAGTATAATGCAGTGGTGCCGGTGGGCAAAACGCAGTTTAGCAATTTGCAGGTTGCCCGCGAAAGGGCTAAAAATGCTAAATGGAGAGCGGTTGAAACATTAGACAACCAACTGGAAGCATTTGAACGGCAGTTTACCAAAAGAGGTGGAAAGGTAATTTGGGCCGAAAATACAAAGCAGGCGCAGGAAGCTATTGGCCGCATTTGCAAAGAAAAAAATTGCAAAACGCTGGTAAAAAGCAAAAGCATGGTTACCGAAGAAATACACCTGAATAAATATTTAGAAGAGAACGGTATTGAAAGCGTAGAAACCGACCTGGGCGAGTACATTCAACAGTTGGACGATGAGCCACCTTACCACATTGTAACCCCGGCAATGCACAAAAGCAAGCAGGATGTTGCCAAACTATTTGCCGAAAAATTAGGTACGCCGCCCGACCTTGCCCCCGAAGAGCTTACATTGGTGGCCCGCCAAATATTACGCGAAAAATACACACAGGCCCAGGTGGGCGTTACCGGCGCTAACTTTTTGTTAAGCGATATTGGCGCCATAGCTATTACCGAAAACGAAGGCAACGGCAGGCTAAGCTGTGCTTTTCCGGAAACACATATTGTGGTTGCGGGTATTGAAAAAGTGCTTACCTCAACGCAAGATCTTGGTTTGTTTTGGCCCCTGCTGTCAACCTTTGGCACCGGCCAAAAGGTTACCGTTTACAACACCATTATAACCGGCCCGCGGCAACCTGGCGAAACCGATGGCCCAACAGAGATGTATGTTATTTTGCTTGACAATGGCCGCACTAATTTACTGCAAAAAGATACCCGCGAAGCAGCTTATTGCATACGCTGTGGAGCCTGCCTTAACGCATGCCCTGTGTACAAAAACATTGGTGGCCATAGTTACGAAACCACCTATAGCGGGCCAATTGGTAGCGTAATTACGCCACACATGAAGGACATGTCGGATTATAACCACCTCAGCAATGCATCGTCGTTGTGTGGTAATTGTACCGAAGTGTGCCCGGTAAAAATTAATATACACGAGCTGCTGTTACAAAACCGACACCAGGCGGTACAAGAATCTGTATCGACCTTTGGCGAGCGCATGGCCTGGAAAATTTGGCGCACAGGTAGCCTTAGCCGGGGTATGATGAACATGGGTAACGGAAAAATGAAAAATTTAGTTGTAAATAAAATATTTAAAGGCTGGACAGTACATCGTCATAAATTAGACTTTAGCAAAAAAACGTTTAACGAAATGTGGAACGATCGCCAGGGTGAGTTTTTGTAGGCCCTAAATCGATTGATGCCAATGCACTTTATTATTTACAGTACTGTAACAACTCCGCGGCTACAGTACATACTATCTACCTTACTTCCAGCCATGGGTGTTAACCATTTTTTGGTTACTACCAACCTGGCCGCGTTCAGGCAGTCGGTGGCCCACAAAATTAACTACTCGCCACAGCCGGTAGATGCCAACGAATTTTGGATAGCCCCATCAAACTTGTTGTTCCAAAAAAATATGAAACCCCAAACCATTGAATGTTTTAAATGGGAGGGTTTGCCTGTATTTTTTAAAACCACCTCGCCCCATATACCGTTTGATATTTTAGCAGCCTCGTTTTACCTGGTTAGCCGTTACGAGGAGTACCTGCCGCATACGTATGATGAGTATGGCCGCTACGCCCACACCAATAGCCTTGCCTTTTCACAAGGGTTTTTACAAATGCCTCTTATAAATTGTTGGTTAGAAAAATGGAAACATGCCCTGCAACAATTTTTTGGTGATGCAAAGTTTTCGCCGCGCCTTTTTAATTATGTGCCAACATACGATATTGATATGGCCTGGAGCTATTTTGGCAAAGGCTACCTGCGTAATGCGGCAGGGTATGTAAGAGGCATTATAAAAGGCCAATGGGCCGATATTGCCAATCGTACCAAAGTACTGCTGTCGTACACCGACGATCCGTTTGACGTGTACCAATGGCTTGACAACCTGCACCGCGAACACTCGCTAATGCCCGTTTACTTTTTTTTGATGGCCCAAAAACCAGGCAGGTACGATAAAAACATCTCGCCCAACAACAAGTATTTTAAATTGCTGCTGCGCAAAATATGTGTGATGTATAAAACCGGCATTCACCCCTCGTGGCAAAGTGGCGATGCCGGTTATTTGCTACTGCGGGAAAAAAATTTGCTGGTAAAAACCGTTGGCAAACCCGTTATCGACAGCCGCCTACATTATGTGCGCATAACTCTGCCCCACACGTACGAGGCGTTGCTGGAAGCAGGCATCACCAACGATCACTCCATGGGCTATGGTACCATTAATGGTTTTAGGGCATCGTATTGTTTGCCGCACAAGTGGTATAACCTTGCCACCGAAACAGTAACCGCATTAACCATACACCCGTTTTGTTATATGGATGCAAACTCGTTTTTTGAGCAAAAACTAACTGCCCAACAGGCAGGGGAAGAACTGCAACATTATTACGATGTAGTTAAGCAGGTTAACGGTACGTTGGTAACCATTTTTCACAACCACCTTATATGCGATACGCCACAGCAACAGCCGTGGCGCAATATGTACGAGCAGTTTTTGCAGGATAATTTTTAGGAAGGGTGGCTGGGGTTCTTCTCTTTTTGTCTATGAGCAGATGATCGTACTTCCCTGCTATTGCAAATACCCTTTTGAATGCTGTTATATTTTTCTGAAATTGAAAAGATACTTATTTAAGTCTTCCCTAATTTCGTTCCTATTTGGCTAAATTCCGACAAAACCAAAAAAATATAGAGCAATCCATAAAAGTGCCTTTTTTGTAAGATTTGATTCAGACAATTCATTCGCCTTTTCTGTGTCTATGTAACTTTTTCTACCAATGATAATCTGGTAAGCATAGATAGTCTTTTGATTTCTTGATAGATATTCTTTCAGTCCATCCTTGTCTACATAAACAATGAACTTTAAACCATGATACAGTAAAGTGTCTATTAATTCTTTTAAGTCCGATACTGCTCAAAAACGTTCTCCTGAAATTTTTAAATTTTGAGTATAATAAGAAGTTAACTCAATTCCTGATGTCCCAGACTTTCCCCCTCCTGCAAACCTGTATGCCCGTCCTTGTAATTGGAGTGTATCAAGTCTAAATAAATCTTTATTGTTAATGAAGTAACTTCCTGACAAGAGTTTATAGAAATCGATGGAAGTTGAAACAAGGAAGAAAAGAAAAAAGCCTGATAGAGCTATAAGACCTAGTCTACTTGTTTTTTAAAATACGGGATTAATTTCAGGCATTGAAAGGAATTCTTATTAATGTCCTGGCGATTATAAATATATACATCATCTTTCTCTCCCTAAAAAGTGCGACTCTGTAAAATAAAAAGCCGCTCCTACCTAAGTAACAATAGAACTTATTAATGCTTAAAATGCCGCATCCCCGTCATTACCATGGCCAGGTTATGGGTTACACAATACTCAATACTATCGTTATCTCGAATGCTGCCGCCGGGTTGTATAAAGGCTTCAATGCCTTCGGCATGGGCTATTTGTACACAGTCGTTAAACGGAAAAAACGCATCGGAGGCAAGCACTGCACCGGTAAGGTTAAACTTAAATTGTTTTGCTTTGTCCACGGACTGGCGCAAAGCGTCAATACGGCTTGTTTGCCCGCAGCCTTTGCCTACCAGTTGCTTATTTTTTATTAAGGCTATGGCATTGCTTTTAAGGTGTTTACATACCAGGTTGGCAAACACAAGGTCAGCCTTTTCGGTGGCGGTGGTTTGGCGGCCGCCAACTTCCTTCCAGTCAATATAATTGCCATGGTCGTTTTGCTGGCTAAGCACACCGTTGGCCATGGTTCTAAACTGTTGGGTGCTTAAGGCTGCCTGTGGATTTAGGGTAAGCAATATCCTGTTTTTTTTGCTCTTTAAAACTTCCAATGCATCGCTGTCAAATGCGGGGGCTATCAATACTTCAAAAAACAACCCGTTAATGGCATCGGCGGTGGCTTTGTCAATGGTGCCGCTGCAAACCAGCACACCACCAAAGGCACTTTCGGGGTCGCCTCCAAGGGCAACATCCCACGCCTGTTTTACCGTTGGCCGTTGGGCAATACCGCAAACATTGGTGTGTTTTATAACGCCAAAAGTTACTTCGGCAGCCGCTTCGGCGCCGGGCAAAAACTCCTTTATCAATTGCACTGCCGCATCAATATCTACCAGGTTGTTGTACGATATTTCTTTGCCATGCAATTGTGTAAGCAATTTGCCCAGGTCGCCATAAAATACCGCCTGTTGGTGCGGGTTTTCGCCATAGCGAAGCACCTGTTGCGTGGTGGTATTAATGCTTAAAAAAGTATCGTTGGCGTTAAAATAGTTGCTAATGGCAATGTCGTAGTCCATCACTACTTTAAAGGCTTTGGCGGCAAATTGTTTGCGTTGGGCCAGCGTGGTTTCGCCCTGTTGTTGTTGCAGCAATTGCAGTAGCGGATCATAATCGGTTTTGGCGGCAACTACCAGCAGGTCGGCAAAGTTTTTAGCGGCTGCCCTAATCATGCTAGGGCCGCCAATATCAATTTTTTCAATAATCAGTTTTTCTTCGCTGGTGGTGGCCAACGTTTCCTCAAAGGGGTACAGGTCAACAATCACCAGGTCCATTTGGGGTATGTTGTATTCCTTCATTTCAGCCAGGTCCTGCTCCACTGCCCTGCGGCCCAAAATGCCGCCAAACACTGCAGGGTGCAGCGTTTTTACCCGCCCACCCAAAATGCTGGGGTAGCCGGTAAGGCGCTCAACCGGTATGCAGGGCAGGCCAAGATCGGTTATAAATTTTTCGGTACCGCCGGTGCTGTACAGGGTTACGCCCAGTTGGTGTAGCTGCTGTACAATGGCCTCTAAACCATCTTTATAAAAAACCGAAATAAGGGCCGACTGAATTTTTTTTTGCATGCAAAAGGTGTTTTTTGGTACAGGGGCAAGTGGCTCCGGTTAAGCATCCTTGCGTCGCATTACGTTCAACGGCAAACCAATGTTGATGCTTTTTTTAAAGCTTACAAGTCCATTACAAATGCCCCGCTTTCCTGCGTTGAATAATGGCGCAAATGTAGGCTGTCGCACTCTTTTTTCCACTGGTTCATTTTCCACACGCTGTTCGATCCGTCCATTACAAACACGGGGCAGTTAAAACTATTGGCCAGTTGGTAAATGTGTACACGTGCATTTTTGGCAAGTATAATTACATCAACCGGGGTTTTAGTGGTTTGCGTAAACTTAAACGGCCGGTTAACCACCAACACCTTTTTTGTATTGAAAAAATAAAAGGGCGTGGCAAGTGCCAGGTGATTGATGGGGTTGGGTTGGAGGCGTTTAAGTACCCTGCCCGGCTTAAGGTGAAAGTTTTGAAGAAAATCGTTGGTAAACAATGAACTGTCGCCCGCAAACTGGTAGCTGCGGCCATGTATAAAATCAATGGCAGTGTATTGAGGTATGTTATATACTATCATTTGTTCGCGGTGGGTAGTTTTATAAAAATCAGCCGATCGCAGACCTACAAAAAGCAGGGTGAAAGCCAGGCCCATATAAACACCTGCTTTTTTATTTAGCATCAACCACCAGCTAAAACCAATAATGGCCCCAAACATTACCACGGTTTGCAGTACCGAAATTTGAATGCCTTCCCAAACCGAAAATGGAAGTGCATTTACTTTTTCAATAAAAGTGTTCATGCACCAAAGCAGGCCGCCGGTTATTTTACCAATTAGTAATGCCAGCGGCGGGTACAGGCTGCCAACTATAACCAGTGCCAGTTCGCAGTATAGTATTAGGCTCGATAATGGTACCACCACAAAATTGGTTAACAAAAACAGGTTGGGAAACTGGTGAAAGTGATAACAAACAATGGGTATGGTAAGCACCTGTGCCGATAGGGTTACCGAGGTAAGGTTCCATACGCCACTCAACAATTTGTTTTGCAGGTAAAACCAGTTGTTAATGGGTTTCATAAAAAGTACAATACTTAGCACGGCTGCATACGAAAGTTGAAAGCCCACATCCCACAAAGCAAAAGGGTTAACACATAAAATAGTAAATGCAGATGCTGCCAGGGTGTTGTAAATACTAACCTTACGCCGCATCATTTCGCCCACCAATAAAAAGGTAAACATAATGGCCGAGCGTAAAATAGAAGGGGCAGCGCCGGCCAACAGGCTAAACAGCCAAAGAACACTAAGTACTACAACAAACTTAATCCATTGTATGCCGGGACGCTTTTTTACCAGGCCAAAAAGCAAAATTAATGTACCGTATATCATACCAAGGTGCAGGCCCGATATGGCTATAATATGTACTACGCCGGTATTGCTGTAGGCTTGCACCAGGTTTTTATCAAGGTCGTCGCGGTAGCCAATTAATAATGCCTCGGCTACGCCCTGTTGTTTTGGGTCAGCAATGTTGGTGCGTATTATGCCCAGCACTGCCGCCCGCAATGTAAACAGCCACCTGTTAAAAGCAGTGCCACCATTAATGCCAACCACCCGGTATTCGGTGGCTTTTAAAAAACTTTGAAAATGAATATTGTGAAAGGCGCTGTATCGCTGGTAGTTAAAACTGCCGGGGTTACCCGGGTTTACAATGGGCTGTAATGGTTTGCTAAATATTATTTGCCATCCGTATTGAAGCGCTGGTTTTACAAGACTATCTTTTTTAAAATATAAGAGAATATTGCCTTTTACCGGTATCCAACGGTTGCTATCACGTACGGCCGTTACCTGCACAAGGGCTTTGTACGACTTTGCTTTTGTAACCAATGGCTCGCTAATGGTGGCTAGTACTACACTGCTATCGGTATAATTATGCCCTACCCAGCTACTATTATTGCGCAGGTTATTTTGAAAGGTAACATAACAGCCAAGTAAAAACAGTAAGGCCATTATAGACATACCCTGCAGCCAGCGCCACTTGTATCGCCTGGGCAGAGAGGTAAAATTTATTACAAAAAAAATTAATACCCCCACTGCTGCCGCACAAACAATAGTAGGTAGCGCAAAACCCACATACCACTGTAGTAATATGCCACCAATAAAAGGCATCAGCAGCCTGAACAGTGGAACTTGCCTGTAAAAAGGAGTGCCATATTTTGCCATTGCTAAATGTAGCAAGTAGGCAATTGATAATCAAGTGCATTGGGGTATTTTTTTTAATTAAAAAGGTGGCGTACCGAAATTTTAGGCCTTAAATGTCGAAATACACAAGCCGCGGGTAAAGCCTCCGGACCAGGTAACCATCCATTTTATAAGCCTTTGCAGGGCCACATATTACTATCGGTCACATTCCGCGCTTTCGGCAACACGATTATCTAAAATACCCTCGTTAAGACTTGTTAGTTTGTTTGCGAGACGGAATTATTTGCTACAGAGTATACATGAAGTTATCTCGCCCCTACAGGGCTTTTTAATCCCGCGGTGCCTTTTAGTCCGGGGGCTGCACCCCCGGCTTGTGTATATCGGCCTTTCAGGCCTTTTTTGATGGTGTTGCTAAATTTTTAGTAGAATGTCAACAAAGATGTTTTGTCCTTACAGGGCTGCATTATCCCTTTTGGATATAATCCCTGGGCTGCACCCCCGGC